>Ga0114968_10000627_pt1 | contig 26147 bp, 19 predicted proteins | sample M_130807_EF_Meta_FD_87020 | JGI IMG/M metagenome (GOLD analysis project Ga0114968, IMG submission 87020) | Freshwater microbial communities from Lake Montjoie, Canada to study carbon cycling - M_130807_EF_MetaG | ecosystem: Environmental > Aquatic > Freshwater > Lake | place: Lake Montjoie... | reverse complement strand
TGGAATCACGAAAGCCTGCGACCATGCCAGGTTTCCCGTACCCGGCGCTGCCTTCAGTTCGCGTCCCTGCGACGTTGCACGCCACCCCTCGTCAAGCGTGGCGCCCACCGCCAGTACCCGCCCTGATCCCGCCGCCGGCATCGTTTGATCAAGGTACGGATCGGCGGTCACTGTGCCCTGAGGTGCGAGCCCCAGCGGCGACTGCGCATCTGCCGACACCACTCTGGCTCGCGACGTCACACCGCTCACGCGCCACAGCACTTCCCCACCCGATGTGGACAGGCGACGAAGACCCGGTTCCGCATCAAGAGTCGGCACCAACGTGCGAACTCCCGTGTTGGACAACAGCACATAGCGAACGCCGTAGCCGTCAAGGGCACGAATCTCGTCACCACCGCGACCCGATGCCATCGCCGCGACAATCCCGTCCAAGGCGTTCCACACCGACGCGGGTGGCTCGGTCTCGGCGTCACCCAGTGTCTGGCCTGAGCCGTTGACCAGCGAGTACCGGACCGGACCGTCGGGAACCTGCTCAAGAACAAGAGTGCGCGGTGCCTGCGGACTTTCTGAGTCGGCGGCCACGAAGGCTGGAAACGATGACGCCGGAGCTCGACGCACGGCAATGTCCACACCGACGACAAAGGCGCCAGCACTCACCAGTGGAACAACGAGTGCGGCAAGCGCGACAAGAGCCGTGAGTGGCTGACCCAGGGTGAAGCTGCTGCCCACGAGTCGACCCCGCAGCCCCTCTGCCGCAACAGCCGCGGCTGCGATCAAGGACAACCCGATCACCAGCGTCGCCGGACCCGGCCAGGGCCGTGTGAGTCCTGCAGCACCGGGCGGGGTCACCAGGACCACGCTCTGGATGAGTCCCATCGCCAAGCCCAAACCGGCAAGTACTCCGAATGCCGCGATAATTCGGATGCGATCTGCACGCATCAGCGCAAACAGGCCGGCCGCGATCAAGCACACCGACAGCCACACCGGTGTCATTCCCGGGCCGCCCGGGTGCAGCAGAAGGACATCCCACGGCGTGAGGCCCGGGTCGGTAAGGCTTGGTGAGTTGATCCCCGGCTCGAGCAACAGGATCACGGGGTGGGTGATGGCGTACCACGACCACGGCAGCAAGAGCAGCAGTGGTGACAGCAGGCTCAGGGCAAGGCGACCCATGATGGGTCGCGCTGCGGGCTCCCGTCGAACGTGGAGATAGACGGACGCCGCTATGCCACCGGCGACCATGATCATCCACACCGCGGGAGTCGTGCACAGCACCACCGCTACCAGAAGTGCGGTTCCGGCGGATCGCCGTGCGGTGCCGTTGCGTCCCGCGGTGCGAACGAGTGATCTCAAGGCGAAAGGCAGGGCGATCGCTGCGATGGTCAGTCCGATGCGCCCCGACGCGACTGCACCCGTCATCGCCGGCAACACGGCGTAGGTGGCACCCGCCCACATGCGGATGGGGATACTGGGAATCAACCCGCGCAGGGAGAAATAGGCGCTCAATGCCGCCAGCGGAATTCCCAGGAGTAGGAGAACCGTCACGGCGACAGGCGCCTTGCCGAACAGCACCATCGCCGCGGCAACCACCACCATGAGGTACGGCGAGGAGGGAACGGTAGAACCGGGGCCCACGTCGTGCCACGCCTGCGAATACGTCTCCCACAGGTCTGCCGCACCCTCGGGCGCGGGGAGCAACGCACCCCCCTGCAACACCCCATCGCCCAGCCAGAGCCCACGCGTGCCGATCATGGCCACGAGGGCAAGTCCGACCGTGAATAGAACGCTCGGTCGAAGCAGAGTGCGACGAAGGAACGTGGACGTGCCGTCGCTGAGGTACTCGGATTCATCGGCGAGGGGTCCGCTTTCGAGCGCACTCACGGTGGGACCTTGTGCATCCGAACTGCTGGTGGTGAGCACCCCACCGACCACCTCAACCGCGTGGCGGAACTGTGCCCCAAGACTGACCTTGAGCGGCTGCACTACCGACGCCGGGCTGGTCGACGTCGCAAGGACGCGACGATGCGACGCAATCAACCCGGACGGATGGGTCGCCACTGAAATCACGGCGGCAACTTCGTCACGGGCAGCCTGAACGTCCTTGCCCAGCAAGTAGACGAGTGCCCGAACAAGGCTGCCCAGGAACAGTCGAATCGCGACTAACGGCAGGGCCCAAGAGGTGGCCTGCGCGAGCAGGACATGGACGACTGCTTCGCGGTCAGCCCGATGCGGTCGCTTCTGGTGGGCACGACGACCATGCGCCGCTGCCTCGCGGTGGTGCAACTGTGCATCAGTGGCGATGAGGACTCGCTCGCCCATGCGCTGCGCGCGCCAGCACAGGTCGAGATCGTCACGAAAGAGCGGCAACTCGGGGTCGAATCCGCCGAGGGCATCCCACACGGCCCGACGCACCAGCATTCCGGCCGAACTCACGGCCAACACATCGTGCACTCCATCGTGCTGTCCCTGATCATGTTCGCGTGATTCCAAACCTGTGACGCGTCGACCAGCGCCGCTGACCGTGACACCTACTTCCAGCAGCAGCCGCCGGTCATGCCAGCCCAGAATCTTGGGGCCCAGGATCGCTGCGTCGGGATGATCATCAGCCGTGTCAAGAAGTGCTTGAAGGCACTCGGGATCTGGCGCCGCGTCATCGTGCAGCAGCCAGATCCATTCGATGTGTTCGGCCCGCGCGGGGCTCAGTCCCGCAGCGGCCAGATGTGCAAGACCTTCGCGGACCGCGGTGCCGAAGCCGGGATTCTCGTCCAAGCGCAGAGTGCGCTCGGGCCCGAACGACTCCAAGAGCAGGTCTGCACTGTCGTCGGTCGAAGCGGCATCGACACCCACCGCAACGTCGGGTAGGCGAGTCTGCTGGGCCAGAGTGGTCAAGGCGGCCGGCAGCCACGGGGCTCCGTCGTGAGCGACCATGACCGCGGTGACGAAATGCTGTCGGCGGGGCCGGCGAATCTGTGACACATCGAGTTCGCCGGTGAACCACTCGTCACCTGCGTGGTCAACCAGATCGGTCGCAGGCTCCGCATTCGGATCGACTTCGTCGGCTTGACTGCCGAGGCCGGAGTCTGGATCCGCCTCGGGATCGGTCAGGGCCGAGGAGACGATGGGGATCTCGCCGGTGTCGGCGAGCCAGGAGTCAAGGACATCCGGAGGCGACTGCTCCTCTGGCTGCGTCACCTGATCACCATACGCGGCGGCTTTATCGCCACCGCGACGCACGTGGGACTAGCCGGCACGCTTCTTGAGGCGGCGACGTTCACGCTCGGAGAGCCCGCCCCAGATACCAAAACGCTCGTCTTGGGCAAGCGCGTACTCCAAGCACTCCACGCGCACATCGCACGAGAGGCAGACCCGCTTGGCCTCTCGAGTGCTGCCGCCCTTCTCGGGGAAGAACGCCTCCGGGTCGGTCTGGGCGCACAGCGCGCGCTCCTGCCAACCGAGCTCCTCGACCTCCGTTAGGGGAAGCAGAACCATGTCCGCCATTGAGATCCTCCTCGACCCTGCCGCCGCGACCCCCGTCGCGACATGACGCATTACACCGGTGTAGTTCCGGACAGTCAAGTTCAAACCGGACAAAGTGACCAGATTGGCCCGAACATCGTCAAAATTCACGCGTACGCAGCCCCCCACGACCAGGTTTCGGCGGCTCGGCGAGAGATGAATCGTGACGCTGCAAGGATGGCCCGATGCGCATCACTGCCTTGGCCGGTGGCATCGGCGGAGCTCGCTTTCTCCAGGGACTGCTGAGCCACCTGGAGCAGGCGGCACCCGGATCCGAGGTGACCGTCATAGGCAACACCGGCGACGACATCTGGGTACACGGCCTGCGGGTATGCCCCGATCTCGACACCGTGATGTACACCCTCGGTGGCGGCATCAGCGTGGAGCGCGGATGGGGGCGCGAGGACGAGACCTTCACCATCAAGGACGAACTAGCCGCTTACGGAGTCGAGCCCACGTGGTTCGGCCTCGGTGATCGGGACACTGCCACGCATGTGGTCCGCACCCAGGCCCTGAACGCGGGATTTGCGCTGAGCGACGTGACGGCCGCGTTGTGCGATCGCTGGCAACCCGGAGTGCGATTGCTGCCGATGACCGATGACCGCGCCGAGACACACGTGGTCGTCGACGATCCCTCGGGCCAGCGCACAGAGGACGGGGCCCCCGCTCGCATCGCCATGCACTTCCAGGAGTGGTGGATCAGGTATCGCGCTTCTTTGCCCGCGCACGACATCGTCCTGGTGGGCGGGGATTCCGCGACCGCCGCGCCGGGAGTCCTGGACGCCATCGCTTCAGCGGATGTCGTGCTCCTGCCCCCGAGCAATCCGGTGGTGTCGATCGGCACGATTTTGCAGGTCGCCGGGATTCGTCAGGCACTTGCCCAGACACCGGCCCAGGTCATTGGCCTGTCCCCCATCGTCGCCGGCGCTCCCGTGCGAGGGATGGCCGACGCGTGTCTCACCGCGATCGGGGTCGACACCACCGCCGCTGCAGTGGCAGTTCACTACGGCGCACGCGCATCCGGCGGAGTCCTGGATGCCTGGCTGGTCGATGAATCCGATGCCGCATCAGTCGCGGCGGTTCAGGCTCGTGGCATCACCTGCCGGGCCGTGCCCCTCATGATGACCGATATCGACGCCACTGCGGCTATGGCTGCTGCGGCCCTGTCACTCGCATGACGCTGCAGGTCGTTGGCGTCGGTGCGTTCCCTCGCGTACAGCCGGGAGACGATCTCTGCGCCCAGGTGATCCATGCACTGGCCGGTGTCGCGTGGCCAGACGCATCCCGTGGAGTTCGCGACGGCGACATCGTCGTCATCACCAGCAAGGTCGTCAGCAAATCCGAGGGACGCGTCGTGGCCGCTGCCAGCCGCGACGACATCATCGACCAGGAGTCGGTTCGCGAGGTGGCAACCAAGCGCACACCTCGAGGACTCACCCGGATCGTCCAGACACGTCATGGCCTGGTGCTTGCTGCAGCCGGGGTGGACGCCAGCAATGTCGAGGCCGGAACCGTAGTGCTGCTACCCGAGGATCCGGATGCATCCGCTCGTGCACTCGCCACCGCGATTCGCTCCACGACAGGCGCGCGTATCGCGGTCGTCATCACCGACACCATGGGGCGGCCATGGCGTATGGGCGTCACCGATGTGGCCATTGGCTCTGCGGGTCTGGCAGTTCTCGACGACTTCACCGGACGCACGGACTCCTATGGCCGCACCTTGGAGATGACGGTGGTCGCGATCGCCGACGAAGTTGCGGCAGCCGCAGACCTGGTCAAGGGCAAGACCTCCGACTGTCCAGTCGCAGTGGTCCGCGGACTGGATTCGTACGTCACAGCAGATCTATCCGTTGGGTGCGCGCCGCTGATCCGCCCGCTGGACGAGGACCTTTTTTGGCTCGGCACCGCCGAGGCAATTCGACGCGGTCGGCTGACCGCATCCGAACATCGACGCACGGTTCGTCACTTCACCGACGACCCCGTGGACGAATCCACTGTGACCACCGCTATCTCCGCCGCGCTCACAGCCCCGGCTCCCCACCACAGCACGCCCTGGCGGTTCCTCGTCCTGCGCGAGCAAGCGACGCGCACGCGACTGCTCACCGCCATGCGCGAGCGGTGGATCGCGGACCTCACCAGCTCGGGCTTCGACGACGTGCAGATCCAGTCACGACTGGCACGCGGTGACATCCTGAGGACTGCTCCGGTCATCATCGTGCCCTTCGTCGACCTTGCCGACGGTTCACATGACTATCCCGATGCGCAGCGCAGAGCCGCCGAGCGAGACATGTTCATCGCGGCGGGTGGGGCCGCCGTGCAAAACCTCATGGTCAGCATTGCCGCGCAGGGCTTGGGGTCGGCGTGGATCGGCTCGACGATGTTCTGCGCCGATGTGGTGCGACGTGAATGCGGTCTCGATGACTCACTTCAGCCGCTCGGCGCCGTGGCCGTTGGGCATCCGGCCGCAGGTGTCTCCCCGCGTGACATGCCAGACGTGGAGGCGTTTGTCCTGCGCTGACCGCGAGATCAGCGGTCGCTGGAGAATCGCACAGCGGTATCGGCGAGCTCCACCCCTGGAGACACGCGAGTGCCGTTGAGCAACTCGTTGTGACGCCCGATGGTTGCTCCGTCGCCAATGACCGCCCCATCCAGCACCGTGCCAGCCCCGATCACCGCGCCGACGCCCACAATGCTGTTGGTGATGCGGGCGTCCTTGGCAATCTGCGCACCGTCGAACACGACAGCACCGTCGATGACCGCTCCTGGGCCCACCTTGGCGCCCCTGCCGATGACGCTGCCATTGGTGATGGAGGCGGACGGATCAACCTGGGCGCCTTCGAGAAGCATCGCTTGCCCTGTCTGCTTCACCGCTGGCGATGGCGCGGCCCCCATCACCAGGTCACACGAGCCGCGAACGAAGGACAGCGGCGTGCCAAGGTCGAGCCAGTAGCCCTCGTCGACAAATCCGCGGACCTTCGCGCCCGACGCCAGTAGTCCAGGAAAGGTCTCGCGCTCCACCGACACTGGCCGGCCCGCGGGAATCGAATCGATGACGTTGCGGCGAAACACGTAACAACCGGCGTTGATGAGGTTGGTGATGATCTCCTCCGGAGTGCTCGGCTTCTCCAGGAACGCCGTCACCCGACCGGTGTCGTCCATCGGCACGAGGCCGTAGGCGCGAGGATCATCCACCGCAGTCAGGTACAGCGAGACATCCGCATCGGCACGCACGTGTGAGGAGACAAGACCGGCGATGTCCAAGCCCGTCAGGATGTCGCCGTTGAAGATGAGGACCGGCTCATCGGGACCGCTCGTCAGATGCGCAAGCGCATGCCGAATGGCACCACCGGTGCCGAGCGGCTCGTCCTCGGTGGCGATGACCACCTCAATGCCCAGATCTGCATCGTCCATGAATGCTGTGAACACGTCAGCGCGGTATGACGTCGCCAGCACGATGCGGGTCACGCCTGCGTCCCGGGCCCGCGTGATCTGGTGCACGGTGAAGGGAACACCGGCGACGGGCAGCATGGGCTTGGGGGTGTTGATCGTCAACGGACGAAGTCGGGTGCCCTGTCCACCCACCAGCAGTACAGCCTCGGTCATCGGGCAAGGGTGCCACAGGGAGCGCGGGACACTGCGGCACGGGACCGCGCGGCCCGGGAATGTGCGGCACGCGCCTAGGGTGAGGACGTGAGCATTGCGACATTGCTGAACCGGCGCGTGCGCGAGCAGGGCGCGGCACCATTCGTCACGCACGTCAGCGACGCTGGCCGCACCGAGCTTTCCGGTACCACCTTGATGAATGCCGCGGCCAAAATCGGCAATGCACTCCTGGACGAATTCGATCTCACTCCAGGGGAGACCATCGGACTTGCCCTGCCTCCGCACTGGCAGCGCAGTTGCTGGCTCGCAGGTGCCTGGCTGGCAGGCATCTCCGTCGCTCCTGTCGGCGATCGCGGATGGCTTCCGACCGAGGGCTTGCGCTTGATTGTCGCCGGGCCGCAGGAGGCAGCGTCGCTATCGGGCACCGGTGCGCAGGTTGCCGTGGTGTCACTGCATCCGCTGGGTATGCCCGAGGCCGTTCCGGATGGCTGCCTTGATGCCACGTCGATGGCGCGGATTCAGCCCGACGCATTCATGTACGAACCAGCAACGGACAACTCGATCGCAATCGTCGGCTCCGATGGCGTCCTTGATCAGACTCGCGTGTGCGAATCGGCCCAACTGCTGGGCACACGATGGGGGTTGTCGACCGGTGGGCGCCTCCTGCTTGATCCCGGCATTCCCGGCATGGCCGGGTGGCTGTCCATGGTTGCGGTTCCACTGGTGATGCAGGCCGCAGTGGTGCTGGGATCGGCTGGCGACGTGGGGCGCGAGGGAATCACCGCCGTGGCCACGTGGCCGCTGGACTGACGAGCGTTCCACGCAAGCGCGTCAGGCGACCTTGTACTCCGGGCTCACTCCCACCACTTCACGCTTCTTCACGACGAGGACGCGATAGGTGCCCGGCGGATTGGTCTTGGCAGTGACATGGAACCTGTAGTGGCCCTTGGCGTTCGTCACAGTCTTCTCAACGGTCTGCCACTTCTTCTTGACAAGGACCTGACGCCATACCTTGAGCCCGGCTTTGCTCGGGCGCACCACACCGGCGACCTTGTACTTCTTCGTTCCCGCCGTGATCGTGGTGGGGGTGAGTAGCGACACCGTGCGCTGCTGAACCGCCACTGCAGCATCGGCGGGCTGTGCGGCGTTGGGGTCCGCGCTCGCGTTGGGGTCCGGTGCCGGCGGAGGCGGTGGTGCCGGGGCACCCGGTGCAGCCGCAGGATCTACTACGGGAAGAGGAACACCGAGGTTTCCATCGATCGTGGTGATGTACGACGATTTCAGGGCAAGCGACGACTGGAACGCCCCTCCGGAACGCTTGATGCTGGCGCCATCCGGAGTGGTGGCCACGATGGTCTTCGGTGCACCCGAGGGATAACGATCGGTGACCACCACCTTGGTGACGGCGGGGGCGCCGAACACCGCGGCCATGCGTGCCTGTGGCACGGAGACGCTCCAGGCGCGCACCGAATTTTCGGGCACCTGCATGTACGGGTCAGGTACGGCCTGCGCGTAAGGCAGATCCTTGCCCCAGACCTCCGCAGATGACTGTGTGAATCCACCACTGCTCGCGTTATAGAACGCGCTGATGGGAGCACCTGCATACAGAATGGCGAGGCCGGTGGTGTCTGATGCCGCCGTCCCATTGACCGCCGCCACCCACTGGTCGCCGCTGGGCGCAGATGATTTCGCAAATCCCGTGAAGGTCTGGTCGTAGAAAGGACCGCCGCCATCATCGAGGTGGCAGGAGCACGCTTGGCGCACTCCTCGCAGCACCTTGTTGACGGCGTAGGTGCGCGCAGCCATGACCTGCGCCTGCATGGCGGCCATCGGCCACGAACTGGACACCTCCGAGATGCCGTAGAGGTACTCGTCGTGCAAACGCAGGGAGTTGATCGCGTTGAGCTGGACGCCGGTCGGCGTCGATACCGGGACAACCTCGAGATATCCGTAGCGGTAGCGATGGCCCGGCGAGGTCAGTGATCCCTTGATGCCTGCGAGATTCAGGACTGTCGGTCCGCCGGCGGCCGTGCCTGGAGCGCGCGTGCCCGCCCATCGAACGGTGACGTTCGGTGCCGTACCAAGATCGACCGGCCCGCCTGGCATGACGCGTTGCACGGAGATGGCCGCACCGTTAGGGGTGAGGCGGAATTCGTCAGCGGGCGACCCGACGGTGACGTTGCCGTTCACGGTGACCTCGATCGCGCCGCCCGTGGCGTCCAGCGCTTCAGACTTGAAGCGCACGCCGGACACCTCATGCAGCAACGAGACGCGGATGTCCATGTCGTCCTGCACCGGTGCAACAGCGGTTCCGGAGTAGAAGTGAGTGACAATGGCCACCGGGTCGAAGCCGGCCTTGGCCATCCCGTAGGCGCCCCACTGCGACATGCCCACACCGTGGCCGTACCCGGCTCCCGCTACCGCGAACTGCGCAGGGGGGTCATCGGCTCGGGCCGGGCCAGCCACGACCGCCACGACCACCATGCCGAGCGCGACAGCCCCGCTGAGGCGGCCGATCTGAGCCATGAAACGTCTCCTTGACAGGCGGGAAGAAGGACATCCCTGTCACGGTCTCACATCTCAGGCGTCACATAGATCCCACCCGCCACGAATGACCCAAAATTCACACATTCACCGCTGTCGGGAACCTCACGCGCATCGGGTGCGTCCTGCTCAGAGGCAGTCCCTCACCGACCTACCATGACGGGACCCATCCGAGAGGAACCCGTGACCCGCACCCCTTCCCGTCGCCGCCTTGGCCGCGTGGTGCTCGTCGTGGCCTCGTCCCTCGTGGTGGTGGCGACGGTTGCGGCGGCCACCACCAACGTGCTGATAGGCCATCTGGCAGGAAACATCACCGCGGTGGACATCAGCGAGAACGTGTCGGGCAACACCGGGGCCGATTCCTCGCAGTCGCTCACGCAAACTGACACCACCACCGGCACGTACGAGCCATTGAACATTGCCCTGATCGGGTCCGACTCGCGTTCAGGTGCGGGCAACAGCGGTGCGCACTTGGGCAACGCCAGCCAGTTCGGGGGCGGACGATCCGACACGGTCATCCTGCTGCACATCGCCGGCGACCGGCAGTCAGCAATCGGGGTGAGCATCCCGCGCGACACCATGATCACGCTTCCCGACTGCAAAAAGAATGGCAAGTCCGTTGGCGGCTATCAAGCACGCTTCAACGTGGCCTACGAGATCGGCGGCCCCGGCTGCACGATCAAGGCCCTCGAGCAAATCTCCGGCCTGACCATCAACAACTTCCTTGAGGTCGACTTTGGTGGGTTCAAGAACATTGTCGACGCGGTCGGCGGCGTGGAGGTGTGCCTGGCAACAGATGTCAACGACAAGAAGAGTGGCCTGAATCTGACGGCGGGCAACCACGTGATCAAGGGCAACGAGGCACTCGCCTTCGTCCGGGTACGCCATGGGATCTCAGATGGCTCAGACACGTCGCGCATCAGGCGCCAGCAGGCCTTCATCTCCTCTCTCATGCGCAAGGTTCTCTCCGGCGGAACCCTGCTCAATCCCGCGTCACTCCTCAGCGTGCTCAACGCCGCAACCCAGTCCCTGACCGCAGACCCTCAACTGGCTGATGTCAACAACCTCAAGGACCTCGCCCTCAGCATGAAGAACCTCAAGCCCAGCAAGGTCACCTTCACCACGGTTCCGTGGCTGTCCAATACCGACCGCGCGACGCTGCGCATCAACACCAAGCGCGCCCAGCCCATCTGGGATTCCATGAAGAACGACACAGCATTTCCCAACAAGGGCAACGGCGAGACCGTCCTGACGGTGGATCCGTCCAAGATTCGTATCAACGTCCTCAATGGCACGCCCATCAAGGGACTGGCCAAGCGCGTGGCCAAGGCATTGAAGGCCGAAGGTTTCCGAATCCAGGATTCCAGCACAGCTGATGCCACGAACTACACCGAAACCACGGTCCAATACGACCCGACCTTCGATAAGTCCGCTGCCACTCTCATTGCTGCGACCAACGCGACAAAGAGTGTGATCATCCCCAATAAGGGTTCCGCTCTCACCCTGATTCTCGGATCAGACTGGGTCAACGTGCAGCCGGTCACCATTTCCAAGCTCGCGACCGACTACACGACCAAGATCAACACCGGCGACGAGAACTTCTGCGCGCAGTAGTCCTAGATCACCGGCGGTCGCCCGGCGCGCGTCATGCGCCACACCGTGCGCCATGACATCCGACGCCGTCCCGCGGGCTTGATCCTGATGCCTTCCCGCAAGCCCGCGAACCACGCACGTCGCGCTTCAGCGCCGCGCAAGCGAATCAAGGTCAGGGCAACCCACGAACCGACATAGATCGGCTCGAGCACGACCGGAAGGTTGCGCCGCGCCAGCCACACGCGATTGCGTGCCGTGAGTCGGTAATAGACGTCATGGCGGGCCGGATCGATCACCGGGTGATGCGCCACAAGGTCGCCCGCGTACCAAGGAACGAATCCCGCGTCCCAGACCCGCCACACCAGATCAATGCCCTCGTGAGCGTAGAAGAACTCATCGGGCCATCCGCCCGTAGCCTCGAGGGCATCGCGTCGCATCGCCACAGCGCCCTCCCACAGGGATGTGGCCGGGCCAGACTGCGCCGGATCGCCGACCCGAAGTCGCGGCACCCATCGGCCCGGTGACGTGGCGCCGCTGGGATCAACCACGCGTGGCTGCACCAGCCCAAGGAGCGGATCGGCCGCGAACCTCTCGGCGATCGTGCGCAGAAAAGTCGTGTCCGGCAACCACGCATCATCATCGAGGAAAAACACAAACTCACCTGAGACCATCGGCACGCCGGCATTGCGGCCCGCAGGGATCCCGAGGTTCTCGGGCAGGCCCAGCCCCCGCACTCCTTCCGGCAGTCCCACGGGCTGCCAGCTGTTGCCGACCACGACGATGTCAAGTTCGACGCCCTGCTGTGCCAACAAGGACTGGAGACCGCGCGCGAGGTCATCGGGACGTGTGCCCATGGTGAGCACAACCACGCCGTACGACGGCAGCATTAGCGCAACCGGCTGGAGGTCAAGATCGCCGCAAGGTGCCCCACGATGGTGACGACACCGAGAATTACCAAGGCCGCCACGAGAACACGGGTGGCGCCAAGCGACCCCAACGGCACGTCGATGACGGCCGCCACGAGCGCGAGCAGCGTCATCTCGACCGAGTGATACGAGCGATGGAACGGAACGAATCGCGCTAGAGCTCGCAACCGACGAAGGCCACGAGCCGTCGGCGCAGACACCTCGGCCCGTTCCTCAAGTCTTGGCAGGTTGTTGTATGCCCGACTGACATGGACCATGTCGTTGAGCGACTTGTTGTACAGGACGATGACGGACAGCAGGGCTCCCACGAGCGGCCAGCCACTGTGCAGCCACCCCTCATCCGGGAAGCCTGCCGCTCTCAGGCCCAACGCCAGTGGGATCAACCCCTCGGTCGTGTAATGACCCACGCGGTCCAGGAACACACCGGTGGGTGAGGACTTCTGCCGCCAGCGCGCGACCTCTCCATCGCAGCAATCCCACAGCATCTGCATCTGGCCGCAGATGGCCGCAAGAACGCCGCCTACCAGTCCGGGGATCAGGAGCACGAACGCCGCACTGACCCCGGTGGCGATCATCAGCCAGGTGACCTGGTTGGCCGTGATCGGCGTGCGAAGTAGGACTCTGGTGAGGTACGGAGAAATATCTCTGAGATAGACGTCCGCGGTCCAGTGCTCTGAGTTGCGTCGGCCGCGTACGGCCGGCGGTTGGCACACCTCGCGAATCTGAGCGACCGTCGGCCGATCGGGGCGATCGGTCACCGCTGCCTGCTCTGCACGAGGAGCCACTGTACGGACGCGAGTGCCACCACGATGGCAGCCAGGAGCCAGGCACCCCAGGCGAGTCCCGACGCAAGAAATCCTGTCGCGGTCAACCCGATCACCAGGAGGCAGCGGCCATCCCATCCCAGTGCCGACCAGGTAAGCCACCGCGGTGTGGCCGAGTCCTGCAGTGCGCGATAGAGGGTGTCGTAGTGGTGGAAGGCCACGACAGCCATCCACCAGAAGGCCACCGGAATCGCAGCCGGAACCCACACGAGTGCCACGAGAGCGACCAGCCCGAGCTCGACGAACCGCAGGATTGCCGGCACTGCCCACGCGAATCTCATGCTCCACATGCCAGGGTGCTGTCCGACGATCGCGATCAACGGACCGCCATCCCCCTGGTGCTCCAGCATCAGACTGCCTGCCGGCGGCGTCGCTCCCGTCCATGTCAGCGTACGAAGTGTGCGTCCGACGAGCACATAAGCCAAAGCGAGAACAACAAGAACAAGCAGGCCGCCCAAGGCCCAGGCAGCGCCGAGCACCGCTGCCAGAACGCTGATCACGAGCCATCGCTCCCCGATCGGCAAATGCAGGGCGCGCTTGGCCCAGCGCACCGCATCGCGTCGATTGATGCGCGTGGAGAATTCCATTGCTCCGGCCACCGACCACCCGCCGGCTGACCCCGCGGCTGCATCGTCGCGTTGAGTCAACGACAGGCGAGGCACATATGCCTCTCGGAGACGCTGCACGCGCGAGAAGTCGTAATCGGTCATATGCCGCGTGGTCTGCAACACCACCAACAGGACCGCCACCCACCACAGGCTCATGCCGGTGTGTGCGGCTCCGTAGGCCAGTCCCGCATACGCGAGAAATTCCTTGACCCGGTCAGTTGATGCATCTAGCCACGCGCCCAGCGCAGTAAAGCGCCGTGTGGCTCGCGCCACCTCGCCATCAACGCAATCGACAATCAAGCTGAGTTGCAGAAGCACCGCGCCGAGCACGAGCCCCCAGCGCTCCCCCACCGCGAAGGAGGCGGCAGCACCAATGCCGATGATGAATGAGATGACGGTGACAAGATTCGGCGACATACCCAATCGCAGCGCGACGCGGGTGAGCGGCTTGGAGAGTCGGCGGACGACAAAGGTGGAGTAGAAGCCGTCGTCAATGCGATTGGCTTGAAGGCGTGCAATGCGCTCGTCGGAGATTGATTGCGCCGCCGCCTGCGCCGACGGAACGTCCTCTGGCGACCGAAACCAGGGAACGTCGACCAGATCAACAGCTTTGACGCTGATCTCGCCACGCACGAGCGAGACAGCGACCAACTCCACCAGTTCATGGCTACCCGCTGAGATCTCCCCTGACCCCACAGCGCGGGCAAGAGCTGTGATTTCTTCAGCCGCCCTGCCCGCATCCTTGCCGGCGATAACCATGGCTCCGACCGACACGTGGTCAGGCGCCGTCACGTCGTGGCAGGAGGTACCCACGCTTGTCACGAGGTGATGGCGCACCCGCACATTGCCGTGGTGTCCCGATGGACGCACCAGCATCGAGGTTCCCGCGAAGGGGTCGAGGGTCACGGGCGCAAGTGCCGCGGGTGCCACGACGAGGTCGTCCGCTATCACAACGGTGGGACCCGTGGCGGTTCTCAACGTCACGCATAGCGCCTCCAGTGATGACGAAAGCGTCCCATCCGATGCCGGCCTGCGGATCGGGTCCGTCACGGAAGGACTCCCCGGAGTCGCCGCCCCGCGGATCGGCGCACTCTGCGCACAAGGCTGGCCTCATCGTCTCCGCGGGCCATGAGCACTCCGACGAGCGCCTGCACAGCCGCGTCAATGGGCATCTCGGCGGGTTCGGGTACGACGGGCATCGTCGGGACACGGGAACACAGGGAGTCGAGGTCTCCATGCACCTGCACCTGACTCTCGCGAATCATGCGCACGGAATCTGCCCCTCGGTGGGCTGCCGCGTCCAACGCCCAGTCGGGCGTGCTCAACCCCTTCTCTTGCTCCTGCGGGGTTCGTCCCTCCACCAGTGTTCTCGCGAGCGCCTCGCGTACCAGCGACCGATACTGGTCCCAGGACAGATCGTTCACGATGCGGCGGTTGAGCCGCAGGAGGAATTCGGCCTCGGCTGCCGTCATCGATCGGTTGGACGTGAGGTTCATGCGGGACACGAGGATGTGAGCATCAACCCCGAGCATGTCGGCGAACTCGACAAACGGAAATGCGCGATCAACATCCTCCAGCACTAGCACCGTGAGTTGGTCAGCGCCAACCGCGGCGGCCCACCGTTGGACAACCGCGCCGTGATCATGGCGCTTCCAGAAGGAAGGCGTCATGTGCTGCGACTCCTCGGGTGCCGCAAAGATGTCACCGAGCCATTTCTCGTAGCCGGTGGTCATCCCATACTTCAGGTACTGCTGCCATGACGACGACAGGAGTCGACCGAGATTGCGCAGGGTGACAACCACGTGCACCCGTGTATCACCTAACGCTTCGACGATGGTCCGCGCTGTGGCCTCATCGGCCTCACAGAAGAACTCACTGCTCATGCAGACCCGCCCCCGGTGGGATGCCACCTCGCGTGCCAGATCGCGAAACGCCTGGGGCCCCACCTTTTCGCCACCGCGGTCCTGCCATCCCCACCCGTGATTCATGGCGGACAGTGCCGCCCGGTGCTGCGCGGGACGGTAGCCGGGATAGAGCACCCCTTCGGCCAGAAGGTCACCGCGGGCATCCGCCAACGCGGCCTGCATGGCAGTCGTGCCGGTCTTGTGGACGCCGATGTGAAGGAGCACGCCGTCGGCGGGGATCGCCATAACGTCAGCCTAGTTGAACGGCGTGAGACCAGTCGTGAGGCATGAGCCGAGTTGGCGGGCGATCACCGTTCCCGCTTGCGCGGCCGTTCGTCGCCACCCTCTTCCCAGACTTCCTCTTCGCCCAGGTCGTCACGCTCCTCGAACGTCTCCTCGGTTCGAAGGTCGCTGTCGTCATCAACGTCAGTTCCACCGAGCTGCTCGTACACGACCGTGGCCTCCGCCAGCGTGGTGTCCGCGACGATCGACCCATGATCGAGTACCAGGCCGCGGTCCCAATCGTCCAGGAACAGCTCAGGTCGATCAGATGCCACGATGAACGTGACTCCTTCGGCTCTCATCTGCGACATGCGCTCCTTCACCGTGCTGGCGAACTCCAGGTCTTCGCCAATGTGTGTCTCGTCGATGGCGAATGCGCGTTCACCCGTCATCACTCCGATCGACCAAGCAAGCCGATTGATCTGCCGGTTGGTCAAGGGGGTGAGCTTGCGTTCGAGCTGCCCCTGAAGGCCTGCCAGATGCGCGATTCTTGGCACAAGATCACCCATGACCGAGGGCGTCAGACCGAGCAGTCCGCCGATCACGTAGATGTTCTGACGCACCGTCATGTTTCGAGTCATCGCCGCAGCGACATCGATCATCGGCACAACCTTGGCCTGACGACGCACGCAACCTTCATCTGGAATGAGGGTGCCCGCGGCGAGGCGAAGAAGTGCCTCCCGACCAGAGCTGCGACTGCCGAATATCGCCACAGCCTGGCCCGCTGGAATGCTCAACGTGATGTCGCGAAGTCGCCACACCTGTTCCGGCGACGCCTCACCTGCGAAGCGGCGCAGTCTGGAGTTCACATTGCGCTTGCGTGCCCTCGGCATTCGGATGCCCACGCCCTCGAACTCGACCATGACATCGAGATCCTTGGTGATCGACAAGCGCGCCATGTCAGGACTCCTTCAAGACGCGAGATTCGAGCCGACGAAACACGACCCATCCGACGACGAAGGAGATGAGACCGATACCGAGAGACACACCGTAATGGAGCATGTCTTCAATTTCTTGCGGCCACCAGCCGATTCGATACAGCCCGAGGATGCCCACCAGGGGGTTGAGAGCGGCAAGCGGCCGTACGTGGGCCGGAATGTTCGAGACTGAATACAGGATCGGCGAGAGGTAGAACAAGCCGCGCATTGCTAGTCGCACGAGTCTGGCGACATCAGGAGCAATAACATTCCATGACGCTAGGGCCAACGCGATTCCATACATGAACAGGAACTGCGCCAGAATCGCAATCGGGTAGAAAACTATGAGGGGCCCCGGGAGGTCGCGCGTGAGGATCACGGCGATCACCACCACCGGGAGTGACATGAGGAATTCCACGGTGGACACCAGAAGAACCCGCAGCACCCAGAACTGAGTTGGCAATGTGCTGATGCGAAGTTGAGCGGCATTGCGCCGGAACGAACGCACCGATGCATTGATGCCCTTGGTGAACCACCACCACGGGAGCATCGCCACCGACAGGAAGAGCAAATAGGGCTGGAGGCCCAGGTGTCGCGGACCTAGAAGGACGGAGAAGACAAGCCACAGAATGATCGACAGAACCAGCGGCTCTAGCAAGGTCCACAGGTAGCCAAAACGGAAGCGCGAGTACTGGGTCTGCAGCTCGCGAAGAACGAGCATGCGGAGCACCCGACGGTGCTCCCAAATGGAGCGCACGACCGTTACGATAACCACTCGCGAGATCGTCGCCGAGCACGGGAGGCAATGCATGACGGTGCAGGCGGTGATTCTGGCGGCCGGGATGGGCACACGACTCGGACGGCCATGGCCCAAGCCCCTCACGCCACTCGATGATGGCCGCACCATCATGCAGCAGCAGATGGACAATCTGGCCTTCGCATTCGATCAGGTGCGCATCAGCACCGTCGTGGGGTTCAAACTCGAGCTCATCCTCGAGGCATTTCCCGATGTGTCGTATGTCTACAACGAGAACTACGACCGCACCAACACCAACCGAAGTCTGCTTAAAGCCCTACGTCAGTCCCTACCCGGTGGCGTACTCTGGATGAACGGTGACGTGGTCTTCGACCCGGCCATTCTCGAACGCACCAAGGCCCTGATAGATGCGGATCGCTCCTTTGTCTGTGTCAACACCGCCGCCGTCGCCGAGGAGGAGGTCAAGTACACGGTTGACGACAACGGCGCTATCGATCGCCTCTCCAAGGTGGTAGTCGACGCACTCGGCGAGGCGGTTGGGATCAACTTCATCAGCAATGCCGACAAGCCGGCCCTCATTCGTTGGCTCGCGGCATGTGAGGACGGTGACTATTTCGAGCGCGGAATCGAGCTCATGATCGAGAATGAGAACGCCACCGTAGTGCCGTTGGACATCACCGATCTCTTCGCCGTCGAGGTGGACTTCGAGGAAGATCTCACCCGGGCAAATCAGCGCCACTAGTCACGTCGGCGCGCACTCGCATCACCTCAGTACGTCCGCGATCATCTCTTCCCATAGGTCCATGACCGGCTCAATTCGATAGGCCGCAATGGATTCCCGAGCGGCCACACCCAGGCGCACTCGCTCCGGACCATTCTCGATGAGATGTCGCAGGGCATCAGCCAGTGCCCCTGCATCACCTCTCGCGACAATTCTCGCGGTGTGACTTTCGTCAGCGAGCAGGCGTACACCAGCGGAGCAATCCGTTGCCACGACAGGCAGGCCGAGAGCCATAGCCTCTGCCATCACTAATGGAAGACCTTCCGTCAGCGACGGCACCACGACGATGCTCGATTCACGCAGTGCCTCCATCGCGTCCGTGACCGGGGGCAGGAACTCGATGACCGCGTCGACGTCGGCTGCCTGTCGACGCAAGGCCGCCTCGTCCGGTCCCGAACCAATCAGTCGCAAACGCCAGCCGGGATGAGTCGCCGCGATCTCTCCCCACGCTTCAATAAGGAATCGGGTGCCCTTCTCCGGGGAGAACCGCCCGAGGTACGCCACGACGCCTTCGCGCGAGGGGTCCGCGGGTGTCTGCGGCCAGAAGGCCAGGGGGTTGGGCAACCACCTCGTGGATTGAAGGCCCGCCCGTTGAAAGCCTTGGGCATCGGTCGGGGTGAGCAGCGTGACGAGGTCAACGTCTTGATAGAGCTCTATCGATCGCGCAAGATCTCGTCCGCCCGCGGCCGCCTCGAAGGATGAGTGGTACTGGCCGATCACCGGCCATCCTTGATGTGGCGTGCGCGCGACAGTTTCCATGGCCCACAACTGCGCGGTAACGATGATCCCGCGCGGTCCGTCGGCAAGAATCTTCGCCAGCGCAGCTGCGGCTTCATCCGTGAGCCGCCTTCGCTGAGCCTGCCGTCGACGAATGGATGGCAGCAGGTACCGCGCGAGACGAAAATCGCTGGGCGGCGGCGGCGGCGGCCACGCCCGATCCATCAGCGTGAAACGACGAAACCCGGGATTGTCGATAAATGTGTGGCGAGGTTCAAAAGGCGTCACACCGACGAGATCAACGGGATACCCGCGCTGTACCAGACCTTCGGCAACCACATGAACGACGCGTTGGGCCCCGCCGACTTCATCAATGTTGTTAGCCATCAGCACGATGCGCGGCTTCATCGCAGCCGCACAATTTCTGCGGCGGCGCGGGCACCGGACAGACCATCCACCGGACCCACCATGTCACGCACGAATGCCTCGCGTGCAGGCTGCTGCCGAATCCGTTCATCGCCGAGGTCCGCAAGTGCCGCGGTCACCCGTGAATGCAGTTCCGTCTGATTACTGGCCACGGGACCGAGGACTTCCAGCCCTGAATACAGGCCATGCAGTCGATCGACGAAGACCGCCCGATCAGGCTGGTAGATCACGACAGGTACTCCGCGAGCGCAAGCGTCGCCGATGTAAGACGAATAGTCAGAGATCACGAGATCACTTGCTGCGATATACCTCGAGATCTCGTCGTGCGATGTCAGAGCGCGTATGGCCCATGCGGCATCCGGTGCCGCGTCCAGGCCCACCGCCACTAGGTAAGTGGAGTCGCCGAAGGCGTCCACCCACGCGTGGAGGTCAAAGGGAATCCGGGCGCGCGGCTCAGGTACGTAGGTGACGACAACGCGGTTCTCGGGGAAGTCCAACTCCGCGCGAGTAGGCACGGCCATGTCCAGCCGGGCTACACCCACGGCTGTCACATCACCCGCGAAACCCCACGCACGTCGGCTCACCTCCACATCCCTGCGCGATGCGGCCAGGATCATCCGCAGGCGACCTGCACGGCGTCGAAGTTGCTGCAAAGCCGACGGACTGGTGAGGACGCTCGGATCATCAAGACCCCTGTGACGCACAGGTGCGCCTTCAGAGACCACGGTGGCTGCCCCGCGGACTCGGATGTCCAACGGCATGGTGCCGTCGTCGATACACCACCTCGCACGCGAGGCCGCCCACGCATGGGCCCACGACACCCGTGTCACCCGACGCGCGTAGAGCGGAGGGTCCCCGGCCGTTGCACTGCACGCCCACACCTGAGCCACGCTCGGATGCGCAAGGTGGAGGGCCTCACCGATCGCTCGCACGTTGCCTGTGCACGCTGCGCCTGCATGGGACTCCAGCAGGATCACATTGCGGCGTGGAACGAACGTACCCAAGGTCATGGCCAGCACCGCCGAGACCTCTGCCCAGCCGATGCGCACCGCTTTGCGCACCCGCGTGGCCTGAGCGTGCCCACGCACGGGCACGATGACCGGGGAGACATTGGTGTGGTCACCTGCGCGCACGCCGATAACCACATGCTCCTGGGTGCCCACACGTGGCATTCGCGATATTTCCCAGTGCCACGTGGAGCCCGACGTGGACGTCCACCGGGCCGGCACGGCCCGAACGACGCGAGCGCCACACATCACCTGCACGATCGGCGCCGTCATCGGATCAAGGTCGCCGGCGAAGTTCACCGTGCTGCCCTGACGTCCCTGCAAGCTGTGCGCATATGAGCGCTGTGTGACGGGCACCTGCAGAAGGTGCAGATCACTGACATCGAACCACTCCCGCACCGTGTGCCCACCACGATCAGGACCGTCCCCAAGATGAGAGCAGCCCCACCACTGTCGCCCCTCGCCGGCCACGATCGATTCAGCGACCGCACCGTGCTGGGTCAGGAATCGCATCGCTGCCCGCACACCGGCGAGATCCCCGATGAGTAGGTGGTAGATGGCCACGCGCAGCATGGGGGCGACCTGCCATGCAGCAGACAGATCGCATGAACCCACATACGGCTGGAGTCGCTCCATGAGACCTGACGCGATGTCGTCATCAGCGTCGCACATCGATGTGAGGTACAGGCGCAGATCATGGTCGAGGAACTTGAGTTCCTTGACCGCTGTCACGCTCGGTTGATCGAGGGTTGCCAGGAAGACATCTATCAGTCGATTGACCTCCATGCGGCTTTCGACATTGCGAAATTCCGAGCGGCGGCGCGTGATGGATGCATCGACCGGCGCGACATTCCATAGATACACGGTCTCAGGAATGGTCGCGATGCGACCACTGAGCGCCATTGCCTGCAGTGTGAAGAGTTGATCTTCATAGAGGATGCCTTCAGGGAATCGCAGGCCGTGCTGTTCAATCAGCGATGCGCGATAGATCTTGTTGACCGAGATGGTGTCGTAGAGGAGTTCAGGAAAGTCCGCGAGCCCGCTGGCGGACCGAAACTCCTCATGCAGCTCCGGATGCCACCGACGCCCTGTGCGCGAGCGAGGGTTCTGTCGATACGCCGCACCGCACACGACATCCGCATCAACCCGTTCCGCGGCCTGCAGGAGGTTCTTGCATGCATGGCGCTCAAACTCATCGTCTGAGTCGCAGAACATCACCCACGCAGCGGTGGCCAATTCGATGCCGCGGTTTCGCGGAGCACTGCACCCGCCTGAGTTGGTGGCCAGGCGCTCGTATCTGATCCGTGGATCGGATGCTTGCAATCGGGCGACGACGTCCGCGGTGTCATCCGAAGAGGCGTCATCCACGACGATGATCTCCAGATTGCGCAATGTCTGCCGCTGGACGGAGGTGATGGCTGCGGGGAGTCGACGCGCATCGTTGTAGGAGATGATGATCACGCTGACATCGGGGTTGGTCATTCGCCGGCCGCCGCATCGATGAGCGCACTCGCTCGAGCATCGAACGAGTGATCGCACGCTACGCGAGCCGCGAGCTCCAGCCGCTCCTCGCGCGAAGGGAAACCCGCATCGCGCGGTTGCCCCAGGAGTTCGATCAGTTCAGCCTCGCCGCGGAAAGTCAGCACAGCGGAACCGAACACATCTGCTAGTCCGTTCGCCGCATCAGAGATCACCCGTGTCCCGGTTGCCGTGGCATCAAAGAGCCGATTGGACAAGAACCCCAGGTCTGCCATGTCACGCCAGTGGTCGTTGAGGACGATTCCGGCCGACGCATAAGCGGCGGGTAGGAGGTCGTTCGCCAGGAACTGCGCGGCGATGCGATCCGCCGGGAGGAAGGCTTCCCATCCCACGCCGTAGACCGTGACGTCGACTCCTGCGGCAAGCGCCGCGTGAACAGCCGGACGGAACTCGCCACGGGTGGACCCCACAAACAGCACATCGGCCCCGGAATCCGGCGGGGCCGCTTGGGGCGTGAAGCGATGTGGGTTGGTGGCCTGCAGAAGGGGCCGGACAGCCTCGTCGCCCCACGTTGCACTGGCCGCGAACACAGCGTCGTACTCCGCCATCTCGTCGGGCTCCACAAGTTCTGGATGACTGATCACCCACAGGATCCATCGAGCACCTCCGCGTCGAGGTCGACGTGGCGTGATGCGCTTGAGACCTCGCAGCACGATGACGACGTCATCACGATCACGATCAGAGTCCGCCGCGCCACCGCGCGTGACCACACGTGCATCGATATCGGCGCGACCGAGGGCGTCAGCAAGGTCCTTCGCAAACCACGTGTCACCCCACTGAAGCGCACCCTCGGTATTGGGGGCCGCGGTCACGATCGTCCATCGTGGTCGGCGGCGCAGGATTCCTCTCACGACTTCGCTCCCCCGCGCAGGAAGCCCACGCCCCACGTCACATGCATCAATGCGAAGACCCACGGCATGCGCAGCGCCGAACCTGCGGAGAGCGATGGTTCACGTCGCGCGGCCATGATGCTCGCAAGGACGTCGGCCGCGAGATAGCCCACCGGTGCCAGGAGGCCCACAGCCACAAGGGCAGCGATGTGTGTCAGAACTCCAGCGAGCGCCACAGCACAGCCGAATCCGACGCCGACGACCATGACCGGGGCTGCGAGATAGCGAAGGGACAACGTGTCCGGATGACGACGCGTGACTTCGCGACGCCAACGGCCGTAATCGTGATACTGCCTGGCGAGTGCGCCGGAGGTGGGTCGGGGCCGATAGGTCACCCGCATCGCGGGTGTGAACCACACGACGCCTCCGGTGTCGCGGATACGCAGGTTCATCTCCCAGTCCTGCGCGCGAATCATCGTGTCGTCGTACCCACCCACGCGCTCCAACGCCACTCTTTGGAAGCAGCCGAGATACACCGTCAGTGCCGGTCCAGCGGTACCGCCGATGTGGAAGGACGCACCGCCGACCCCGAAGGGCGACGTCATGGCCCGGGCCACCGCGCATTCGAAAGGAGTTGTTCCTTCCGCTGCCATGATGCCGCCAACGTTGTCGGCACCTGTCGTGCGCAATGTCTCGACGCCCACGCGGACATAGTCAACCGGCACCATGGCATGCCCATCAATGCGCACGACCACTGTCCCGGTGCTGCGGGCAATGGCGGCATTGAGTCCCGAGGGTGTGCGACCGCTCGGGTTGTCCACGACACGCACGCGCGGGTGACGTGATGCCAGTTCATCAGCCACCTCTCGGGTGTGATCGTGCGACGGCCCCACTGCGACGACGATCTCAAAGGAACCCGGATAGTCCTGTTGAAGGAGGGCCTCGACCGCATGCGCGAGATGCCGTTCTTCATTCACCACCGTCATGATGATGCTGACCTCGGGCCAAGTCATGCGAGTGTCCCGAACTCGGGATGGCGCACCAGCCCATCCACGCGGCTGACGTTCTTCTTCAGGAAGTGCTCATCGCTCACGGTGGCCGTGTGACCGTCTGAGCGGCGCACATACACGTATCCCAATCCATGCGTGCGATAGACCAGCCCACCGTCATCGATCACACGATCCAGAAGTGCGCGATCGACCGACTTGGGCACCGGCCGCCATCCTCCTACCGACGTCAGGTCACCACGCGAGAGCAGCATGGTCCCACCGCAGACGAAGTCCGCATATGTCTCGGCCGGATACACGGGACGAAACACGGTCACGCCTGGTGCTTCAAGATGGATCCAATCCAACGCTTTGCCGACGACCTGCGCTCCCGAGTACTCACGCGCAAGGACGAGGTCCCAGATGTGGTCTGGTCCGTAATAGTCATCGTCATCCATCTTGGTGATGAGATCTCCCGACGACGCCGTGCTCAGAATCTGCAGGGCTTGCCCCAGATTGCGTGATCGATCAACCGGGATGACGGTGACAGGGTGCGGCAGGCCAGCGGATTTACCGCGCAATGCATCGACATCGATCTCATCGCCGTGAGCTGCAATCAACACCTCGAGCCTGGGGTAGCTCAGCCGCGATATCTGGGCGAGGGCATGATCAATATGTGTGGCTCTATGCGTGGACATGACAATGCTGACCGACGGCCAGGAGTCCATCGCTGCCCAAGGACCGTAGGCGCGAAGCGCATGGCGCCTTTCGCGCACGCTGGTCGCCTGCCACTCGAGATCGTTGCCGGGCGCCGCGGTCTCAGACGCCAGCACGACAATTCCGCAGGCGGCAAGCTGTCGCGACAGTCGCTCGGACACCTCGCCGATGACGGCCCGAGTGTCGGAAAGTGAGGCGACATCCTTTTCCGTGACGTCCCCGTGGATGCGACGAGGACGAAGGCCACCACCCAATTCAAGGCTGCCCTCGCGCATGCGCGCGGCGAGCACCCGATCCAGCCCATGCGAGGGTCGTCCGATCGGATTGTGCACAGATGGATCGACGCACACATCGAAGTGCTCTCCGTCGCGCGTCCATCCTGTATCGGTCACGACGACAGTCGACTCTCGCTCGAGGAGGACATCGTCGCTGTCGTGGGCCACCACAAGGATGTCCGCGCGGCGCACATGTCGATCACGCTCGACCGACGTCACGTCATACGCGTGCTGAGCCAGGAATTGGGCTGCGTCGCCGAGACCGGGCGCAAGGGTGACCTGACGCGCATCGGTTGTCGAATGGGTGGGACACAGGATGCGCAGGACGGCGGCCAACACCAGGGCGGCATCCGTGGGCTTCGAGAGCGACAGGCGCACATCGGCACGAAGGCCGGATCGGGTCACCTCGAGGCGATCAACGTGTGACAGGCCGGCTCGACCGATCCAGTCCTCGGGCGAACGGCAGCCGACGACGCTGACCTCGAGGTCGGTGAGCAGGGCAACGCCGACACTGGCGACCGTCAGCCCACGAAGATCCTGAAGGGTGTCGACCCGGACTCGCCAGGCCCGCCCGTCACGACTGGCGCGCACTCCGACCGGAACTGCCACATGCCGACCCTAGTCCGCGCTGCGCACGCGTGGGTGGATCAGCGGCCGAACAGGGCCTTGGCCATGACGATGCGCTGCACCTGGTTGGTTCCCTCGTAGATCTGGGTGATCTTGGCGTCGCGCATGTACCGCTCCACCGGCCAGTCCCGGGTGTAACCGGCGCCACCGAGCACCTGGACCGCGTCGGTTGTGACCTTCATGGCCACGTCAGACGCGAAGCACTTGGCTGCGGCACCGAAGAATGAGAGGTCAGCATCGCCACGCTCACTCTTGGCGGCTGCCGCGTAGACCAACTGGCGGGCAGCGGCGACATCCATAGCCATGTCGGCGATCATGAATTGCATTGCCTGGAAGGAGGCAATGGGCTTACCGAACTGAATGCGGTCCTTGGCGTAGCCGATCGCCACGTCCAGGGCACCTTGCGCAATGCCGATCGCCTGGGCGCCGATGGTGATGCGGGTGTGGTCGAGGGTGGCCATCGCGGTCTGGAAGCCCGAGCCGCGCTCTCCGACGAGACGGTCGGCCGGTATCCAGCAGTTGTCGAACAAGATTTCGCGGGTAGGCGAACCGTGAATGCCCAGCTTGCGCTCGGGAGCGCCAAGGGAGAAGCCGGGATCGTCCGCATGGACGACGAATGCGGAGATTCCGTGCGATCCAGCACCCGGCTCGGTGACGGCCATCACCGTGTAATACGTGGAGACACCGGCGTTGCTGATCCAGCTCTTCTGGCCATTGAGCACCCAGCCGCCGTCGTGCTCGACCGCACGGGTGGTCATCGATGCGGCATCG
>Ga0114968_10000626_pt1 | contig 26169 bp, 15 predicted proteins | sample M_130807_EF_Meta_FD_87020 | JGI IMG/M metagenome (GOLD analysis project Ga0114968, IMG submission 87020) | Freshwater microbial communities from Lake Montjoie, Canada to study carbon cycling - M_130807_EF_MetaG | ecosystem: Environmental > Aquatic > Freshwater > Lake | place: Lake Montjoie... | reverse complement strand
CTTGTATATACATGTATTATTATCATCTCCCAACTCTATTATAGCACCTGCACCACCTATTCTTATAGCACTTTGAACATGCAAATTCCTTTGAATGGTAGCGGTGCCGATGCCAACATTACCTGTATTATAATAGATGTTGCCTTTAACTTTCTATTACTTTGTATATCCTTTATAACCCCTGTGATGCTCGACGCATCTGCCGACTTTTAGGTTATTTTAGAGCATTTTTCTTACCATAATGATAAGCATATTCTTCTAAAAATCTTAATAAATCGGCGGATGCGTTTAGCATCCCAAGTATTACTTAGAATACATTTATAAAAATAAAAAAACTCTAAATATCCCCTAAATATATCCAGTGATGCTCGACGCCGCTTCGCAACTTCGTGGCTTCGCATCTGCCGACTTTTAGGTTATTTTAGAGCATTTTTCTTACCATAATGATAAGCATATTCTTCTAATAAATCTTAATAAATTGACAGGTACGAAGTCGCGAAGTCGCGAAGCCACGAAGTCGCGTTGAGCATCCCAAGTATTACTTAGCATATACATTTTTTAAACTATTAATTCTAAACATCCTCTAAATAATCCAAGTGATGCTCGTCGCCACTTCGCGGCGACTTAGCATATTCTCATAAATCCTTTTATATTTTCTTCAAATACTGGGTATATACGTAGTATATACCCACTTTATCCATTCATACATTTAAAAAGCATTCATTATCCATTCACTTTTCAATCAATACCCTTTCCAACTTCTCTTCCAATTCTTTTATCTTTTTATCCTGCAACTCAATTTTTCGATACAGTTCTTGTGTCGCGCAGACATTTAGCGTATATATCGAGTCTTTCGTTAATATATGGAAGTCATCCACCTCGTATCCATATACAAATACCTCGCCAATCCCTTTATCTTCCGTGTCAATCACGAAATATTCCTTCTTCACCTCAACAATCGTAAAGTTATATCCACCTCCATTTTTAAACCGAATATTTATTTTTCTCGGCAAATCCCCATACCCTGTTAAATCCAGATATACCCGATTCTTATCCCGAACCGCCCGTTTCATCACGTTCGGCAATATATCCTTCATCGTCTCCGTCGCATCTGGTATCACATCCTTGATTTGTTGTGCGATAAAACCATACACCCGATGCTCTCGTTGCTCTCGTTGCTCTCGTTGCTCCCGTTGCTCCCGAGCATCGTAATGCTCCCTCCCATCCCTCCCATCCCCGCTACGCCCATCATCAATATATCGATATGTTTTCGGCTCAACTGCCAATATCATACGCAACGCATCGGAAACATCAATATCCTCCACGTCCTTCTTGATACGATTATCGCTGTCGGATATTTGCGACCCCGACGTCCGAAAGTCCCCATTGTTAAATATCGTCGCAACCGCCATTCCGCTCGAATTGTTAAAGCGAGTATCCCCATTACTCAACACCACGAACCTGTCGCTATCGCTATTGAATATCGACGACTTCACCTTGAAATCCCCGCCATAATTCCCAATCTTATAATTCATATTCCCCGACACAATCGAAGCCCCCTTGATGAATTGTATCTCACTATTGCCTTCACGGTTTTTCTGCCGATACCTGATAATCACCACCCCCGTCCCTCCATTACCACCTGTGCTACTGCCACCTCCTCCGCCACCTCCCGTGCTTCCCGACCCACCAACTCCCGTCGATGACGCACCCGTCCCTCCATTACCACCTCCACCTAACCCCCCACCTCCGCCCGTCCCAACCCCAAATGCCATACCGCCACCGCCACCACCAAACAAACCAGAAGCCCCGACAGTCGTTCCAAATATAGAACTCAAATCTACACCTACTCCACCAGCCCCTGAGACATTCGTCTGATATATGCCCGTTCCGCCAATATACCCCGCACCACCACCGCCACCGCCATAATGATTTTCGGCAATACCACCAGACGGTTTGTATGAACCGATGCCTCCGCTGTTGCCAAACGAACGCCAACTGTTCGGATACGTTCTCTTAATCGATATCCCGCCGAGCGAAGCGGGACCGCTATTCCCCGAACTACTGCCTCCACCCGAACCCCCGTTATTACCAACGACCGTCACAGTATTGCGAGACCCGCCACCACCTCCGCCTTCGGCTACAAATGTATTCCCCAGTATCGTTATTGATGACGCAAACCCATTCTGTCCGTTCGTGGCAACCGCAGACGACCCCGTCCCGCCTCTTCCTACATTCATTGATACCACAGTTCCCGCAGGTATATTATAATTCACTGTTAATAAAACCTGTCCGCCACCGCCTCCACCACCAAAACAACCACCCGCACCGCCACCACCGACTACCAGAATATCGACGTTGATGTCTTCACCGCACGTGAAATTATATTGCGTTTGCCCCGTTAATTCCGCACTATCACTGGAATACCCAAAACTGATGACTTTGTCGAACGAGCCGATTGTGAATAGCGTTGTGACGGAGGTTGCGGGGGATACCGCCGTAGGCGAAATATTCACAGGTTGTATCAACGTGGGTATCGAGGTGTTGTCTTGTAATGTCAAAATCGCATTGGAACTGTTGTCGAATAAATGAAGTTTGCTTACGGCTACGCTTGTGCCAACCCCGACATTTGCCGAACTCTGGATGATAAAGGACGTCCTGTCGATATTCGACGTTGATGTTTTGATTTGAAAGTTGCCGTTGTAATTGCCGATTTTGTAATTACTTGCCCCTGCTTCTATCGTATTCCCAATCACAAACTGCATCTCGGGCGTCCCGTTCAACGTTATCAAGGGGCGATATCGTATCACGATGATACCCGAACCCCCGTTGCCTCCGTTCGACTGAAACGCAGAACTTCCACCACCACCGCCCGAACCCGAACCAGCAGCGGCATTCATACCCGACGCAACAGAAATCGCATTTCCACCGACTGTCCCTGATGCGCTACCCGTTCCCGCACCACCTCCGCCATTTCCGCCGTTTCCTGCTCTCGTCCCGTTCGCACCACCGCCACCACCCGCACCCCAGAATAACGCAGCCCCAGTTATATTCAACTGAATACCCGCACCACCCGCACCGCCAGTATCACTCGCAACAAGGTTCGATATCGTTCCGTTATAACCGACCGCCCCCGCACCTCCGCCACCTCCCGATTGAAACGTGCCTGTATTTAATATACCAGTCCCGCCGACATTTCCGAATAAAAACGAGGTTGCCAAGATAGCCCCCTTTGAAGATGAGGTTGATTTCGCACCACCAGCACCCACCACCCCCGTCCTGCTCGATTTACCGCCACCACCGCTACCACCCGCATTTCCGTCTGCGATACCTTGAACCCCCGTTGTATCCACTGCGATATTCTTCGCACCTCCGCCACCCGCACATACCGCATTAAAACCCTCGGTGTTATAGCCGTTCTGCCCTGTTCCGTTGCCTCCGTTGCCTACTTTGAGCGTATAGCCCCCTGCTGGTATGATTATATTCGAACCATATAGCACAGCACCTCCGCCACCTCCGCCACCAAAATCGCCTCCGCCTCCTCCGCCGCCTCCGACCATTAGCACGTCATAACTGTAATTTTCGGGCAATGTGATATCGTATTGCGTTTGCCCCGTTCCAGTGTTGTCGCTCGTATATGTGAAAACCATATATCTATCAATCGTCCCTTCAATAACCGCAGGGGATACGCTTGGGACGGATAGAATATCCGAGATGTTCGATGAAAAAACATTGGATGTATTCGATTCCTGAATTATGATTTTCGAACTCGCGTTCCTATTAACCACTGAGTTATTACTACTATAAATATGTAAATTATGTAAAGGACGCTCTGTGCCTATCCCGACGTTCCCCGCATTGTAAAAGATTGTCGGCTTCGCTATATCCGCAGGATTCGCCGTAGTCTCCCATTGACTGCGAACAATCGCGATAGCGTGTAGCCTCTCCGTATAATTGCTTCCCCACGCACCAACCCTATCCGTATAATTGCTTCCCCATACGCCAACCCTATCCCTCGCATAATTGCTTCCGAACCCCACTTCCAGCACCACCCGATTCACCAAGAGATTACTTGCCGTCATCACATAATTACTCATATTCCCATCCATCCGCACAAGATAATTGCTCCCGAAACCCACTTCGTCCATCACCCGACGCACCAAGAGATTACTTGCCGTCATCACATAATTACTCATATTCCCATCCATACGCACCAGATAATTGCTACCGAAGCCCGTTTCCAAAACTACCCTACTCACCAAGAGATTACTCGCCGTCATCACATAATTACTCATATTCGTATCCATCCGCACCACATAATTGCTTCCGAACCCCACTTCACCCACCACCCTATTCACCAAAAGATTACTCGTCGTCATCACATAATTACTCATATTCCCATCCATCCTCAACAAATAATTGCTTCCAAACCCTACCTCGTCCATCACCCGACGCACCAAAAGATTACTCGCAGTCATTATATAATTACTCATATTCCCATCCATCCTCAACAAATAATTGCTACCAAACCCTACCTCGTCCATCACCCGACGCACCAAAAGATTACTTGCTGTCGTTATATAATTACTGGCGTTCGTATCCAATCGACGCACATAATTGCTACCAAAGCCCACCTCAGTAATAATTCTATCAACAAGAAGATTACTCGCAGTCATTATATAATTACTGGCGTTCATATCTGCCCGACGCACATAATTGCTACCGAAGCCCACCTCAGTAATAATCCTATCCACCAAAAGATTACTCGCCGTCATTATATAATTACTGGCGTTCGTATCCAACCGACGCAAATAATTGCTTCCAAACCCAACCTCAGTAATAATCCTATCCACCAAAAGATTACTCGTCGTCATTATATAATTACTGGCGTTCGTATCCAACCGCACCACATAATTGCTTCCAAACCGCACCTCATCCAGCACCCGACGCACCAAGAGATTACTGGCAGTCATCACATAATTACTCATATTCCCATCCATCCGCACAAGGTAATTGCTTCCATAGCCGACTTCTTCCAATACTCGATTTACGAGGAGATTGCTCGACGCAAAAGTATAGTTGCTACTGCGCAAGGTTTCCATCACGATACGATTTATCAAAGCGTTGCTCGTGCTATCAATACGAGCGGCTAATTCGTTGCTCGTTCGAAACGTGTAATTGCTTCCGTATCGTATCTCTTCCAACACTCTATTTACCAGACGATTGCTTGTGTCTGAGACATTTAATATGACGTCGCTCGTTGTGCCAGAAAGCCCTGCTAAGGTTGTGCGTAAGGTCGAAACGCCGTCAATGGGGATTTCGGTGATAAACGTTCCTTTGCCTTCGAACCCTTCGCCAGTGGATATGATACGCCCTGATGCCTTCATAATCCCAGCGACTTCGAGGGGGGCGCTTGGCGAACCTAAGCCGATGCCGACATTACCGCTATCCATCACTATCATTCGGTTTAAACTTTTCGTCCGAAATACGATATTGCTGGTGTCGGATAGTAATATCGAATTGGTCGATGTTAAGTCGAAATCAATATTACTATTATTAAGAGTAATCATTATTATATTATGTATATATAAAAAAAAGTATAATTTGGCTACGGCGGTAGCCATATTAATTCAATGCCTCCACATAGACTGCGTCGGTTAATCCGGGGTTCGCCAGATTATTTAAATCCCGAACCTTGTCGATGGTTATATAGTTGGCTTCGTTGCCACGCCCGAATATCGATATGAAGGTTCTGTTTGGCAACAACTGCGGGTTGCCTACTGGCAGTAGCCCCTTGTAGTCTATGCCTTTGATGGCTTTCGTCAAAGCGTTCAGGTTTGCGATACGAGTGCTTCCCGCAATCTCGTTTGTCAATCTCTCGCCTTCGCCGTCAATCTTGGCTTGTTCCGCATTGCGACGACTTGTGAGAATGCGGATGCCGAAATAATCGATGCTGTCCGTGTCGAGATAGGTTGCCAAGTTCTGGAAACTTACGTAATCCTTGTTGGTATAACCTATCGTCGAGAAGACGTTCCGCACGGTCGAGGATTTATACCCCGTATTTGCATTCACCCCGCTAAATAAAAACGTATTCATTGGCGTATTTATGTTGTTGATGGCATTCGGACTGAATAAGGTATCGTTGTTCGCTGAACTCAATGACACGGTCGTCGTATCCACTTTAACCTCGCTGGGGTTTGGCGTATTATTAAATAATTGGGCGGCTTCGCTACCCGTTAAAGCCTTGTCAAAAATCATAAAATCGCTGATATCCATATTGTAGTTATGATGCTGTTCGCCCCACGTCGCCAACTGCCCGATGTATAATTTGCCTTGTCCGTTATACAAGGCTCTATCTCGGTCTTCTGCGATTAAAGCACCGTTTCGATACATTCTTCTACCGCAACTCGCTCGGTTGAGTGCGACATCCACGACGAATACCATATGAACCCATTGATTGGCGTCTTCGGGGTAGGCACGTCCGCCCGACGAATTGTGTTCGAGGTCATTTCCCCAAAAGCCCAATACATATTGCCCGTTGCCTCGGTGTCCGATGTGTAAATAGCCATTGCCGTAATACCGATATTCGTCCCAATATTGCTTTCCTTGGCAAATGAAATAGCAATGGTCGTTGCTCTTTGTTCGCATCCACACGGAGATACTGAACGACTTTCCTGCCAAATCGATATTGTTGATTGTTTTAAATGCCCCGTAGTTCGTATTCACATAACCCTTTTCTTGAAATGTATCGTCGGGGTAATTCGGTTGCCGGTTCTTTGTTTCTACCAAGTGATACTTGGGAAGCGTGGTGCTTGGATTGATGTCTTCGATACTGCCGTCGAAACGATACCAAGCGATTAGATTGGCGGGGGTCGAACCCTCCAAACTCTCGGGGGCGGTTGCCAAATATCGATAATATAGTTTGAACTCCTCGTTTCTATTGCTCGTCGTATTGTTGATATAATAGTAGGAATAGGCGAGTTTATAGAACTTGTTTGTAGGTATCTGTATGTATTGCCTTAAATAGGAAGGGCGATACCGATTATTATAGAGATTGTATTTGAATACCTTCTTACAGTTGTATTGCGCCCCAGAGAGGTTGCTCTCGTCATAGATTACGAGTTCCGCATATACGATGTTCGGGTTCGCCCTTCCCATATTCCCGAGGTCTGCTCTGAACCTATAAAAGCCCTTTTGTAAATATACAAAGGACGTTAAGATGTTCGACTGGATACGTAGCGGAGGCATCTCAATCGTAGATACGGGGGCTTCGTTGTAATACCCTTCGAAGGAGTTTGTAATCGCCATAATCTGTATTTTCCTCTTAATTCTCAAAATAACGACACCTGAACCGCCGTCTCCGCCCTTGGCGTGAAAGTCGCTCCACCAATACCACCACCAGCGCCCACCACCGCCTCCGCCGCCCGTATTCGCCTTACCGTCCATCGCATTATAACCAACATCCACCCAATCCATACCGCCGTTGCCGCCGCCACCGAATAACCCGTCGCCGCCGTTTCCATATCCTGCCCTTCCTGCGTTATAGTAGGTATTGCCACCACCACCACCTGCGAAAAACCCCATATCGCCTACATTTTTCCCGAACGTGCCAGATAAATCTATTCCTCGTCCGCCATTGCCACCGCCTGTGTCGTATGAGAAATCGCCACCGCTACTCATCGCACCACCGCCACCACCTGATGCGTGAGAAGGCTCACCAGAATAATAACAACCTTGATTATTGCTATTACAACGCATCCACGATGGTTTCCCTTTTCCTCCTGCGTTTCCATATGATTCCCATCCACTATACGAGTTTTTATTACTTTTACCGCCCATACCTTGATAGGCTGGTTCGTTCGAATGCGAACCGCCACCGCCGCTACCTCCGTCGAAGCCTTTGCGTCCCCAAGCCCTCCCATCTCGTGTAGCACCGCCACCTCCACCTTTCGCTTCAATCCTTGTGCCATTCACATCGGCAGAACTGAATATCCCGTTTATCGTTCCCTCGCCCGTATCATAACTCCTGTTATACCCAGGTGGCACACCTTTTCCTCCTTTTCCTACGGTTGCTGTAAAAGTTCCTCTGACTTTCACGTCTTTGCGAAATAATACTTGTCCGCCTCCACCGCCGCCACCGAAATGCCCTCCGCCACCACCTCCGCCTACTACTAATATCTCGCATTCGTATTCTTCCCCTTCTGGGATTGTGAATTGATACACTCTTGTGTCGTTCCCCGTATTATTCTTAAATACCATACAGATATCGGAGTTATCCATAAAAATCACTTCCGCCCCCTGAGGGATGACGATGTTATTTAGGCGATTATTTTTATACCCCGAGGCATAATCGAATATTCGGCGCCCATTACGATTATATAAGTTCAATACATTTACAAACGTGTTCTCAGGGACAACGAAATTATTTTTTTCTTTGTATTTTGCGGTCATATCGGCATTTATCGAGTTTATCGTCGCATTATATCCGTTTTTGCGGTTTTCCGAAGCATTCTTCAACGACGCAATTTCGGTTTGACGCCGTCCTTCTAAGTCGTCTAAAATCTGCTTCTTATAGTCGATATAACTGCCACCCGCATTTTTCCCTTTGTAAGAGCCTTTGTTTGTTATGAGGGACGTGTCGATGCCTTCGACTACTCGCTCCTTCGCAGCATTCCTTGCTACCGCACCAAATCGTAAGAAGTCTGTAATACTCAAATTAACGGGATACATCGCATAATTTTTTATTTGCGAGTTGATACACAGGTTTGCGACATAAGTGAATTTAAATACATTCATATTGGCGTTAATCGCCGCTTCGTTGATAAAGATTTGTAATTTGTCATTTGCGTCGAAGCGAAGCCCGTGCGACCCTAAAATCGCAAAGTCATTTATGGCTACTGTATCTATCCTATTAAACCCCGATTGGTCGTCCTTCAATGATAATTTATCGATGGAGGTAATTACACGGTTATCGCCGCTACCGCTCAATATAAACTTGTAGAACGTCTTGCCATTTAGCACTTGTATCCTGTTATACTTTACAGAGCAAATGCTATCAATCACGTTATTCAAGTTGTCTTGGGGAACTCCGCTATTCATAAACTGTATCGAAGTGTATTTTTTGCCACCGAATATATTGGTGTCGATTTCGGTATTATCATTTTCGCCCTTTGAGTCGAACTTCACAAGTCTGTTTTCTTTGTATTCGAACCTCCTCGCTCCGCCCTTCCCTGCGTTGTCGAACTCCTTGAAGCACTTGCTTGTGAAATGGGCGTTGATTAGTTCGTTTGTATTCGAAGCATTGGGTTTGTATTTTTTGATAGGATACGTGAGGGTATTCTCGTTATTGTCGGTGTAGGTATCGAACTCTTTCCAGCCGTTAAATGTATAACTACACGTCTTCGTCGAACTCTCGGCTTGTTCGTCGCAACTCTTTATATCGTCGGTAAAATATACTTTACAATCTCGCATTTTGTATATATCCGTGGTTCGTGGCGGGGGCGGTCTTGCGGTTGTAATGGATACGCCAGAAGCACCAACCGCTCCAACACCTGCTGTCTGCGTGGGGTCACGGATTAACTCATAATTCGCACCTGGGTATTTGTCTTCGGGGAAGGTGCTGCGGTTTCCTTGGTCGGTTGCTCGTTTAAACTCGAGCGTTGTTGTGTCGATGTTGCCTGTCGTATTGATATATTTCTCGGTTATCTCGTTGTGCCTTCCTTGTAAATAAAACATAACGACGACAACCAGAATGAAAGCCATAAATAGCAAACCAAAGAATTGCATATAGGCATTATAGCCATTCAAGGAACATTTTGGAATCATTCTATAAATTTTATTCTTCTCCTATTATTATTTATTATATATTATTATAATGGTTAAAATACATATAGGGTAGGGTGGTTTGGATTGGGTTGGATGGTTGGATGAAATGTATATTATACACGAAGTTGCTTCGCATATATAGAGTATGAACTTGTTATCATAACAATAAATAATGTTATTATAAAAACAGATATAATGAATACATAATAAATACTATAATATTCCAAAGTATATGCTTAATAATACTTGCGATGCTCGACGCATCTGCCGACTTTTATACGTGATATTTACGAAATATGCTTACCATAATGATAAGAAAATTGCGTATAAAATGTGTATAAAAGTCGGCAGATGCGTCGAGCATCGCTGGATATATTTAGGTTATACTCTAATGATATAAGGATATCTAAAAATAATATCTAACTACATATTTTTGATATCAATAGTGATAATACGGTTTTGTATATATTCTCTATTTTTCTTATTAATTTTGTGTTATTTTTATTATACCGTAGACTTTACATAATGCTATAACTACAATCATAAATATTTTGTCTAATACCATCTTATCCTTACTGTGGTCATCTTTCACAGGGTAATTATCATCAAGACCTATCAAATATTCTTGTAGTTTAGTGTCATCTGGATACGTTGCATTATTTGCGTTATTGCCTATTCTGTTATCGTATATATGAAGAATTAAATCGTTAATATCACCATTCCATTTTTGTGCGATTTCAGTATTTAATTCAGCAGTAGTCGTATTATCTCTTATAATGCGAGATTTATCTACTTTGAATAGTTGGGTCATTATTCTTTTCCTATTTTTACCTACAAACTGAATTATTTGTATTCTAATATTTTCTACATCATTAATTTTCAGCCCACCCGTCATCTTATTTCCCTTCTTAGCCTTAGGAGCATCACGAATGATTAACATAATTAGTTTATGTAGATTGAACTTAGTTCCAACATTGGATTTCTTCGCAACAGGCTTCTTAACGCCATCAGCCTTCTTAACAACAGCAACAGGCTTAGCAACCTTCTTCCCATCAGCCTTCTTAACGCCATCAGCCTTCTTAACGCCATCAGCCTTCTTAACGCCATCAGCCTTCTTAACGCCATCAGCCTTCTTAACCGCCGCTTTCGCTACCGTCTTTCCAGCCATCTCTTATTCTATTATCTATTATATACGAACATAATTTAAAATTTTGAAGCAATTATACTTGTCAGTATCCATATAAATAAGGTGAATAAAGATAACGCCTTGGATAACTTCGTGCGTTCCTCTAATGACAAGAGTTTAACTTCGTCTTCGTCGTCTTCGTTTAGCATATCCCTTGCCTTTGTATTCTTGATATTCAGTATGATAGGGATGATGATAATCAATAGTATTAACAGTGAGTGTATGACTAACCGTGAAATCCCATTTGTTCCCATATAAAAGTAATAAAATACGGAGCGAATATAGATTGCCAAGTTATTCACATCGATGTAATCGATAGTATAATTGTTATCGATATTGATAAACAACACAATGAACCAAAAGAGCAGGATGTATATGACACCATAATATATAAATCCTTCATAGAATGTCTTCACCATATTACTATCAATCCCTCGTTGTATTATCGAAATCGATATATATCGTAGAAAGAACGTTGTAATAATGAAGACGAGCCTGTCTTCGAACTTTATCTCAAATGCTTCAATGGGATTATTGATGTCGTTCTCGAAATTATTAAGCCTCTTTGACATATCGTCAGCATTCCCTCCTTTCCAGCCACCAGACTGTTGATAGTTATATTTATCAATCTCAGCATCCATTTTGGCGATTGCCCCAGGTTTTGCACGGAACTTGTTTCGAACTTGCTCGGCGTGATATTCTCTTATCGCCTTTAAATCATCTTCCTTCACCTCGTTAAAGAGACCAGGGTATAAATAATTACCTTTAACATATTCTTCGTCGATACGTCTCTTAACCTTGACAGGCTTGATTTCGGCTTCCGCTTCGCTTTCATCTTGCTCTTCCACTTCGGGTTCTTCTTCGGCAGGTTCGGGTTCTTCTTCGATTATGACTGATAATGGCTGTGGTATCGGAGGGTCTTTAATTTGCTTGGCTACATCAATTGCTACCCCGACGCTATCGTCAGAAGCATTTTTGATTTCTTCAAGTTCTTTTTCTTCCTCCTCTTGTTTTTCAATAGTATCTGCGATAGCATTCCCTACATCGATTGCTACCTCTACGCTATTGTCAGAAGCATTTTTGATATCTTGAAGTTCTTTTTCTTCCTCCTCTTGCTTGTCAATCGTATCTGCGATAGCATTCCCTACATCAATTGCTACCTCTACGCTATTGTCAGAAGCCTTTTTGATATCTTCAAGTTCTTTTTCTTCCTCCTCTTGCTTGTCAATCGTATCTGCGATAGCATTCCCTACATTTATTGCTACCTCTACGCTATTGTCAGAAGCCTTTTTGATTTCTTCAAGTTCTTTTTCTTCCTCCTCTTGCTTGTCAATCATATCAGAGATAGCATTCCCTACATCAATTGCTACCTCTACGCTATCGTCAGAAGCCTTTTTGATTTCTTCAAGTTCTTTTTCTTCCTCCTCTTGCTTGTCAATATTTGAGGCTATTGCTTTCCCTACATTTATTGCTACCCCTACGCTGTCGTCTGATACACCTTTGATATCTTGAAGTTCTCTTTCTTCCTTTTCTTGTTTTTCAATCGTATCAGAGATAGCATTTCCTACATTTATTGCTACCCCTACGCTGTCGTCTGCTACTTCTTTGATTTCTTGAAGTTCTTGCCGCTCTATTTCTTCATTGTCAATAGCGTCAGTGATAGCGTTTCCTACTCCAATTGCTACCCCTACGCTGTCGTCTGCTACTCTCTTACTATCTTCGAGTTCTCGAAGTTCTCTTTCTTCCTTTTCTTGCTTGTCGATAGCCTCATTGATAGCGTTCCCTACTCCGATTGCTACACCTACACTGTCGTCTGCTACTCCTTTGATTTCTTGAAGTTCTTCAAGTTCTTCAAGTTCTTCAAGTTCTTCAAGTATTTTAATATTTCTAATTAATCCATTAATAATTATTATCTTTTCCGGGGTAATATCATTTAATAACCTATTAATTTCATCTAATACCTTCCTTGCTTCTTCATTTTGTGAAATAGCATATTTTGCTGTTGATATAGCCTCATTTAATCTTCTGTTTATGGCATCAGTAGTATTTAATTTTCCTAATTTATCTACACCATCAACATTAATATATGCTTGTTGTTTAGCAATTCGTACTGATGAAATTGCTTTATCAATTAATACAGTTAATTTGGTATTTTTATCATTGATATCTTTTATTTTTTTTTTCAATTCTTTTCTTTGTTCTATTCTATCATCTTGTTCCTTTTTAGTATCATAAGCAATGTCACGGTATTCAATATCTTTGCTTTTAATCCTTGCTTCATATCGGTCATATCTTTCTTCCTCTTCTTTAAGATAGTCTTCAACTATTCTTATTTTAGTATCTATTAAATTACTTAATTTATCTATATCTCCCTTAGTTTTTTGAGTTAAATCGAATGCTCCCATTGCTTTTTCTCTTGCTTTATTAAGCAGGTCTATTGCTTCTTTTTTCTTTTTCTGTGCGTCCTGTGCTACCTCTTTTATATCTTCGATTAATACAATATACGCCTCTATTTTATCAGAGTCATTATCATTTGTGGTATCGTTGCCATACGCTTCTTTATATCCTTCTATTAAACGGTAAATCTTTTCGTTTGCCTCATTGTATATTAAAGCCAATATACCAGTATCGTCATCTACAACAAATGTCTCTCTATTCATAAACTCGGCATCTAAACAGCATCTCTTTATTTCCGCAAATGTTAATTCTTTAATTTTTATTTTATTATCTACGATGCCTTTCAATGTAGCATATATAGATAATATACCACCATTTTTGTATCCCGCCGTATTTAAGTTTCTTATAATTAATTCCATAACTTGTGAATAGGTCATATTCAAGGGGTCTTTGTTCTTAATAGTGTAGATATATTCAAGGCTACCCTCATCGCCTTTGCTTAGTGTTTTAGTTCTATTATATGGAACTGATAAGAAAATGCGAGGGGTATATAAAAACGCCTTATATATATCTACTAATCTCCTTTCTATTTCAATCACCGTATTAATAATACCGTTCATAGCATTTTTGCCTACACTTTTATTTGCTTCTAATAATAAATTAACTTGGTGGTCTATTACTTTTTTTAATTCTTTGGTAAGCAAATTTAATGCGTCTTCGTGTTTTCCATCGATATAATCTACTCGGCATTTATTACATTTTTGATTATACGATTTAATTAAAGCAAGATACTTGCTAAGTTTATCCTTGTATTCTGTCGTTAATTCGTCTATTCTTTTCTTAAAGTTTATTTCAATATATTTACAGAAACAACAAAATAACAATTCGTTAAATGTATATACAGCAGAACGAAGTGCTTCATCCACACCTTCCATCTTCTTCTTTGCTGCTTCATAATTCTTCTTTGTGTCTTCCATCTTCTTCTTTGCGTCTTCCATTTTATTCTTTGCGTCTTCCTTAGCATTTGCGTCTTTCTTATTCAAAAGTTCTAAATATATTCCATTTGCTTCTATATGTCCTAATCTTGCTTTTAAATATTCTAATTTAGCGGGGGTGTATTCTGCTTTTGTGGTTTCATATGCTTTGAATGAAGATACATAACCCTGATATGCTTTATTATAGTATTCACTTAGTTCATTATATTTTTGTAATGCTGTTTCGTTTTTATACTCTTCTTCGGCTTCGGCTTTGCCTTTTACTGCTATGCTATTATTATAATCCTTACACTGTAATAAATAGTGATGTTCATATTCAAGTATATTATTCATTAAATCGAATAAATGAGTTCCTTCTTTAAATATACCAATGATATCCTTGTTTAATACAGTATATTGGTCGTTTGTCTGTGGTGCGACCATATCAATATTACTAAACTTTATATATCGGTTATTAAAGATAAACCTGATTTTCACATCACAAGACGACGTATCGTATTTCAATATAATATAATAATATATGACATTATTAATCAGATATATCATAAATGCCTTCCTTATTTTCAAGTCATCATTGTCATCATTGATTTTGTCGCTCACAGATTTCGTCTTAAAATATTTATTAACATATTCTTTAACTTTAACATCGGTTGATGTCGATATATTTGGATTTATGTTATGTATAATCTTGTTTATAAAAGAATAATATGTAGATAAATCACTATTTAGCAATGCTTTAACCCCATCGATTTCCACAATTATTTTTAATTTATCTGTATTGGGTTCGTTACCCGTTGTTCCATATAGTTGTTTATTTAAATCAGTTTCTGATGTAAGTTCCATACCAAGGGTATTACCTAATATACGTGAAAGCAGACTGTCTATCGTCTTGTCGATATCTGATTCTTTCTTTGCCTTTTCTTTCTCTGCATTTTTTATAATTGCGTTAGCATTTTTAATTTCACTTAAATCACCTCTATATTTATTTTCAAACGAACTTAATTCCTCCCTGACTGTTGAATTCTTTGGCATACTTAAATACAAATCATATTTTGTTATTAATTCTCTTTTATCTTCTATTAACCTTTCTGCCTCTACTAATTCAGGAGACTTCGCATCGGTTATTTTTTCATTATAAAGTTTGTTTATTTCTATTATAAGGGGTATTGCTTTAAAAGCGTCTTCTTTTTCACCAAGCACTAACGAACTCCTATACTCATATATCTTATGAACGAATAATAAAAAACATAACTTATATTCTTTAAGAAACTCATCTTTTTTATCTTTACCTGTACCTCGCAGTATCTTCCCTATCTTTTCGCACAATATATATAGGTATTTTTTCAGATTTTTTAGTTCCTCCGCATCCATATATATTATCTTCTTAATAATACTAACTAATAAATAAATACTTATTTATTTATCATCGCACAGCAACTATTATAAACATAACGATGACAATGACACTTGTTAGGATACCGATAATCGCAGGAGTTTCTCTCTTACTTACTTTGCTCCCAATGTTATACACGGCTTCGATAACAGTCTTCTGTATCGACACGTTAAGCAGAAACGATATTGCGAATATCGCCACGCACATCAAGGTATAGAAGGTGATGATAAGAATATAATAGGTTGCTATCTTGCTCTTCACTATATTCAACTGGTCTTTGAAATTCGTATATAATGTATAGATTTTTCCGTCAGGAGGGGTGTCCGTATTGTTGATTAAGCCTACCAAATAGAACTTCTGGTAATTATCGGCGACACCTTTGCGTCCCAGCAATTCAAAGTATTCGTCAAGGTAGTTTATGTATTCTCTGGCATATTGTCGTGGGTCGCCGCCGCTCCTGCGATTGTTCTGGTATATAAGGAAGATGGACGCAATGTCGATATCGACAACATTCTTCGTTTCGCCAAGAGCCGCCTCGTATTTTTTGAAATCTGCTTCCTTATATGCTACTGCTACGTCGCTATAAATCTTCTGCTGTATGTCTTCTTTAATCGCTAACAAATCTGTTTTTTTATAACTGATGATATTCTTGTTGTCCTTCTTATACACATCGAGGATACTATCGAAGACGTTCGTATTACTTGCGATTTGTGTATAATAGGCGGATATGAAGATAACATAGAATACGATATACGGTATGATTGTCATAAAGTTCATCTTATTTTTCAAAAAATCATTACAATACACTTTGAACCTCTCTCGTTCCTGCATAGTATCCTTGTCGTCGCTATTGTTATACCTTATGGCGACTGCGTGGATTAGTAATAAACCGATAGAACCCCCGATAATACTAACAATCGCTATAAATAACTTGGAGTTCTTGCTTAGTATGAAGTCGTCGAGAAACATAAAGTTGTTTGCTTTCAAATACTCGAATATCGGGACGTCTTTCAGTTTTTTATACCCTGATGCTATCGCCTGTGTCTTGTGAAAATTAACAGACGCATTTACGAATAGCAGAGTTGCGAGTGCGAACAATAGATATGCCATAAATATCAAAAGCATTACCAAGAGTTTAAATGTTTCCACTCTAAATATTTTTATAATGGTCTCCCATAGTCTCTTGGCATAATCCTTTGTTTTTGCCAATAAAGCCGCTCCCGCAGGATTACTAATCGCGGCAGCCGTCGTTAAGTTCGATATTGCTCCTTTTCCTTTCATAGCATTAAAAGCGTTCATAGCATTCATCTAATTCCTTTTCTTTTTATTTTATACAAATATATATATAAATAGAAGAACCTTATTAAGAAACAGATACGCACAATGATGATAGAGTATAGCATTGAAGGATTAAAAAACTATTATAGCACCCGTGGCGACCGCTTCGACCGCTTCGGCTGCGACATTGACACAGATGCTACGATATCGTCAGATTATACAGCAGATGATATAAAGAATATACATCGGTTAGAGGATAGTCTTTCGGATATGATAGATAACGGGCATACACAGAACAACATCTATCATCTCTTTCCGACGGTCGTGTTCTTCGCATTTGCGTCGTTCTTACTTGGTATGTTTCAATAAACCGTTGCCCTGATGCCCTTATTTTTATTTTCTTTTTAACAAAAACTTATTTAAAACAACTTCTTTTTATAAGGATAAGGATGGCGAATAGTATAACACCAGGCGGGACATCGAGAAGTCTTTTTGGCGTAGCGACGGGTGATATCGTTACGGGTGGGAATATCATCGGGGCGTCATTTACAGGCGCAGGAAATAATATCACGAACCTCAGTGCCAACAATATAACTTCGGGGAAACTTGTGGTAGCGAGAGGCGGAACAGGAAGTGGCAGTTTTATAAACAACGCCATCGTGTTTAATCGCAACAATCAACTGGTGAGCGACAACAATTTATCGTGGGAAAACAACATTCTCACAATCAATAACCGAGATTTTCTAAGCGATACGAGCAATTACATCAGTAGCGAAGCGAATAAATTGGACGAACGCATATCGAATACCGATAGCATAATTTCGGAAATTATCACGACGAACTTGAATGATACGAATGCAAATGTCAGCAATTACATCGTATCCACGAGCAATATCTTAATCGAGTATATAAAGACGGAACAGGCGAATAACCTCATCTATCCGGCGACTACGAGAACGCTTGGAGGCGTGAAGATAGGCAGTGGCATTTATGTGAATGAAACGGGCGTTATCAGTTTGACGCCCGAAATCATCTATATCGTTCCGCCAGTCGTCGATAATAATGTATTGAATTACACGTCCGTTCCAAGCACCGATTACAATGTTTATAAGTTTATTTATAATCCCTCGATAGGCACGACGTTTGACAGAGGAAACGCAAACAATATGATATTGCCCGTATGGTGTAAATTTACGGAAGATAGCAACAATCTATCGATGGGCTACGACAGCATAATCACGAGCAACATCAACAATAGCAATGTCCCCGTCGTCATAAACGACGGTATTCGTAGGATAAAGAATAGCGGATATATGAGGGATATCTTGACAAACTTAGAATTATATGGAGATACGAATATTCGTCCATTCGCATATTTACGTAATACCGAGTATATGCCATTGGATACCACGTATTTAGAGTTCAACTATGTAATCCCTGAGCCTGTGCCGCCCGACCCGCCAGTGCTGCCTCCACCGTCGTTTAGCAAGTTCGAAAGCGAGTTTGATATCAATAGTATATTCAAGGCGTATAGCAGTTGGGCTTTAACAATGAGCCTGTGGTTAAAGGTAAATGTATTGAATGGCGACAGCGGCAGCAGCGAGATAATCATTGCCGAGTTTAGCAATAATGATAGTATTAATTCACGTAAATTAAATATAAATTATGCGGACAATAAACTTACTTTTTATATGGATAAAATCAAAGAGCCTGTCAGCACGGTTCTCAATATATTTAAGAACAAGTGGTATCATATTTCGTGGTCGATTGAACGACGGGAGGCGACGATTGAAATCATCGTGTATATCAATGGCGTTCTGAGGGATTTACAAAATGTCGCAAACAGTTATGTATCAACACTCGGTTTCAATAAATACACGAAGAATACCTTGTCGTCTGAGGCGAACACGACGAATTACAACTTTTGCGTATCCGATTTCAAAATCTACAATTATGCCTTGGCAGACGACGAGAAGAAGGAGTTGTATAGTATGAATGAATATACGAAATATATCATCGATTTCAAGGATACTACACGAACGATTTGCGATATTATGGCGTATGGCGGCGGTGGCGGCGGTTGCGGTGGGAACTCGAATTATGGCGGCGGCGCAGGTAAATTGGTATATGTGAATGACGCCTATATAAGCAGTGGTGAGAAAACAATCAAGGTAGGGCGAGGCGGTAGCGCCTATTATTCAAATCAATATAATTATCAATTCGCAACACGAGGCAACGATACGTCGTTCGAGAACTTAGTTGCCGACGGTGGCGGAGCGGTAATGAATAAAATATTCGACTATCAGGTATCCTCGAACATCCTCTATGTCTCGAATTATACGCTATACCTACCTTCTGCCCCAACCATACCGATAAACAGGATATTTGCGTCGAATTATATCCTTACGACTACCTACACGTGTAATATGGCATCCAATGTCATCGGTGGTTGCGGCTCGGGCAACTTTGCTCCCGCAAGTCTCATCCCGATAATCTCAGACGACGTTCGTAGGTTGGTGGGAAACACGAGCAACATCTATTTCCGTGGAAATGCCGGAGGCGAGTATGGCGGTGGCGGCATCGGAACTGCGGGAACGCACGTGAATGGTGGCGAAGGCTTGTATGGTCTGAACCTTAACAACATCAACATCGACACGGATAAATACTTTAATTACAGTGCGTCTATCAATTTCAAAGACGACTTCAATCTTACAGAGGACTTGGTTGGCGGACAGGCGTATATTGGTTGCGGAGGAGCGGGTTCGAACTTGGCGACGGGCGCAGGGGGGGTATCACGCTTCGGGTATAATGCGATACATAGCGGGTGCGGAGGTAATTATGGGGAGAACGGGAAACACGGAGCGTTGCTATTGCGATTTTTGACGAAGATTGATAAAAAGATTGTTCCGGGGTTTGTGGGGGAAACGTCGAATTACGTCCAGTCGTCGAGCAACAACCTCATATTGTATGTGAATAGTTTGATGAGCGTTAGTGGTGCTTTGCTATGGACGAAGGAGACGAGCAATATTTATTATAATTTGGGGAATGTTGGGATTGGCGTAGAGCCAAATAATTTTAAATTGGAGGTTGCAGGGGGCAACGGGATAACGCCAGAGGATGCGACATACACATTTGGCATTCACACGTCAAACTATTCGAATATTGATGTCGTCCAGAACATAACGAACACGGATATATGTGCGAAGTTCAATTCGAGTATCTGGACGACTGGCAATGTGATTTCGAGCAGTGATGAGCGAATTAAAAAGAATATAGGCGATTTACAAGATGACAACGCTCTGCGAATGATATTGAATATCGAGCCGAAAACCTACAACTACATTGATGCGCGAGGTAGAGGTCGTCAGAATAATATAAATAATAACGAGGTTAATAACGAGGTTAATAATAACGAAACGAATAATAAGGTATATGGTTTTATCGCACAGCAGATACGAAAGGTCATACCTGACGCCGTCAAGATACAGACTGAGTTCATACCGAATATCTTTGTGGTAGCCGAATATAACCCCGAAGAAGGCATCATCACATTGCCTATCTCTGACACAGCCACGCAGCCGCTACCGCCGCTAACGCAACGAATTAAATGCTATGATATGCGAGACGCTTCTGCGAACACGATAATCGCCGAGGTCGTCGAGGTTATCAGTCCCATACCCCCTGTATCATTTAAGATTAAAAAGATTAAATATAGGGATACGAAGATATTTGTGTATGGGACGGAGGTGAATGATTTTCACGCATTAAACAAGGAATATATCAATACGCTAAATGTCTGTGCCGTCCAAGAACTCCATCGAAAGATAGTATCGCAACAGAGCGAAATAAGGGAACTGAATGACAAAGTGAATGTCCTCTTGAATTACATAGATATGAGTAGGATGTCGGCATTACAAGATGAAATCAACGAATTGAAATCCCGCTATGACTTAATCATCAACTATATAAATCTAAGCAATTAATATAGGATATCAAAATACTATATAAGGAGAATGGCGTCAGCAAACATTTTAAGTAAGATGGAATATGCGAATGATAGCGTGGATGCGAATAAATTAAAGGCGATTTATGATGCGAACCCGTCGCTATTCAACCTACCTGCGAATGCGGTGGACGCAAACGCCCAAAACTGTTCTACAAGTTCCGCCGTTAATTTTTTATATCTCCCTACTATTAGAGGTGGTCGCAAAATGAACGGCGACGCGTTTATTGGCGGTTGTGGATGCGGTATGAAAGGCGGTAGCGGTAGCAGCAGCAGCGGCGACGGCAGCGACGCATATACAGGCGGATGCTTTACGTGTCCAAAAGGAACAAAGAAAATCTCCATTATATACGGCACAATACACGTGGTTATCCCTTCCTTATATAAGAAATATAAGAATGCGAAGAAGTCTGCGAAGCCCGTAGCCAAGAAAGCGAAAAAAGCGAGAACGTAAGCCCATTAGGGCGCAGCCCATTAGGGCAGGACGTGTTCTTTATTTTTCTCATAAGGCATATATTTATCATTATTTACGAATACTTTCTTTTTGCCAATTCTTGCGTAATTCGTGATAACCGTAAGCATCTCTTTTATTTTATTACGGAAGTCGCTTAGCGACTTGTCGATTTCGGTCTGCGGGTCAAAGCCGTAGATGTGCTTAAACTGGTTTGGCACTACGAATATCAAGGAATAGAAGATTTCGAGAATGTTATTTTTGATATCTGTGAATATCGGCAGGTAGGTATTCTCATCATAGCGGTCTGCTAATATATAAATGTAGATTTTCATTAATTTATCCATATTCACAATCATATTCGAATACCTCGTTTTGTCGAAACGTTTTATGAAACGGATGTTAAATAGGATATCCATAAACTCTTTGTTTTTCACAAGATACTTGATGTCCTTGTTGTTCTTGTGAATATAAAAGTTGTCTGTGGATAATTCGACGACATCCTTCACTTCGTTGCGTATCCTGTCTTCCTTTTTACTGCTGTCCGCCTTGAACTGTGCCTCGTTCTCTTTGCGATAATTGTTGTAATAATAATATAGGATGATGATGATGATTATCGCTAATAGAACGTGTGATTGGCGTTTGCTTAGTATCGCATAGAGAACCGCAAATAGAATGATGATATAATAGTAATGATTGAATAACATCATCTTTCGAATATCTATATTACTATATATCATATTAAAAAATAAAAATAAAAAGAAGCAACCCATACGGTCTATCCCATACGGTCTATCCCATACGGTCTATATCGAAACCCCGTCTATAAAATAGACGATGAAGGATAGCACGAGAAGCATTATTCCCACGTAAATCTTTCGGTCGTCCTTGGTAAAAATGTTGAGTAAAATATACATATAGTTGTTGTTATTTACGTAATCCTTCTTGCTATACACATCGACGATGTCGGTGATAATGTCGATTAGCGATTGTAGCGTCTTCTTGTAAATCTCTTTAATCGTTAGGTTATATATTGGCTTTATTGTTAGGTCTTTCGGTAATTTGTCTGGTAATGTTTCAAGTAGGCGATTCAGTTTAATCTCAATCTGTTTCTCGATATACTTCTCGATGTCGGTAGCAGCAGCGTCTTTATCTTTGTTCGCTGTGCTTACGCCGCTCACGCCTCTATTTGCACCGCTTACGTTGCTACTCATTTACAATATGATTACTTAATCGTAGATAATATATTTATTATCGAGATAATATATATATCATCATTAAATAATATCCATCATATCGATATTTGCGATTAAATTACGCCTACAACAGTATCGTGTTAATCCCAGTTCGTCTAAAATATGCCCTGTGTGTATTTTCTCAAAGTTTTTATAGATGGCATCCACCTCTTTTGTATCGTCAATCTTGTTCTTTTCCTTTTCGTAATAATCGGCGATGTCTGCCATAACTTTTCCGCACGTGAAGCATCTAATCGGTATAATCATCTCGTGTTCCTTGTAATTCTTGTATATTCTATATATTAGCGTATATAATCATTTTTTATATAATAATCTGCGTTGTGTAAAATGACATAATTATTATATTATAATAGTATAGAATGTCATACGCTCCTATATACTCCAAACTCCACGAACTCGAAGAAAGAATAACAACTGTCGAAGCAGCCACCAAAGCCACCACCCAAGCCGCCCAAGTCGCACCTGTGTCGTCTGTTGCGCCATCTTCTACTTCTACTTCTTCTACTTCTGATGTAGCATCTGGCTTTCCTGACGTTTCCTCTTTTGCTACCAAGGCTGAACTTCCTGACGTATCTGCTTTTGCTACCAAGGCTGAACTTCCTGACGTATCTGCTTTTGCTACCAAGGCTGAACTTCCTGACGTATCTGCTTTTGCTACCAAGGCTGAACTTCCTGACGTTTCCTCTTTTGCTACCAAGGCTGAACTTCCTGATGTATCTGCTTTCGCTACCAAGACTGAACTTCCTGATGTATCTGCTTTCGCTACCAAGGCTGAACTTCCTGATGTTTCCTCTTTTGCTACCAAGGCTGAACTTCCTGACGTATCCTCTTTTGCTACCAAGGCTGAACTTCCTGATGTTTCTGCTTTTGCTACCAAGGATGAACTTCCTGATGTTTCTGCTTTTGCTACCAAGGATGAACTTCCTGATGTTTCTGCTTTTGCTACCAAGGATGAACTTCCTGATGTTTCTGCTTTTGCTACCAAGGATGAACTCGTAGCCGTCTCTGAGTTATCCGCAAAGTTCGATAATCTTCTCGCAGTCGTATCACAACTAAATCTAAAACTAAATGAGGCAAATGAGAAGATAGCAGAATTAGAAGCGGAACGCTCTTCTTAGAAGTTAGAAGAATGTTATTCTTTTATTTTTTCTTTTTTTGAAATCATAAATATGTTCTGATTTACTCTATAAAATATAAAAACTGATTTTTGATGTTAGAATATTATAACAGAGCCAACCACAAACGAACGCAAACCGCAAAAGCAAACCTTCAAACCGCAAACAAGCAACAAAGCAGCAAAGCAAACCTTCAAATCGCAAACGAACCCCGCAAAAGCAACAAAGCAGCAAAGCAGCGAAAGCAAGATGAACTCCAAAGTCATCACAAGCAGCAAACGTGCCTATCACACCGAGGCAAACGCCGATTTCACTGGATATTTCGAAGGGATGACTTACGAACATCCCACGCAACAGTATGGTGCTATTTTCGACTATCACCTCTTCATTCGGTATGAAGACAAGGTGTATATGGAAGTGAAGGGGGTAGGAGAGGTAGTGATACCCTTTGCCGAACTTCAAAAAAACAAGTATTGGAAGCATTATTACGACTTGTCGCTTATGCTCTCAAACGACGCCAACGCAGTCGTCCAAGAATTGAAACATAGCAGCGACTATGACGACGTCCAGATTTACGACGAACCGAGGTTCTGGTCGATTGACACTGCGTTTATAGAGTATAGCGTGAAGACCGAAACAAGCAGGATTAATAACAGCAACGTGCAGACTGTGTGCTATTACAAGATAAACCCATTCGATTTGGAGAAGATGGACTATACGACGCCAGAAGATTTGAAGACATTTCTCAGGATTTATATGACGAGAAACGAGTTTCGAAACAAGGTGTTTGAAAAGAAGTCGGGCATCTATAACAGCCTCGCAATTGATTACGCCCTACGCAAAGCAGAAAAAGAGTTTGAGGCAATCACAGAAGACAATCAAAGATATTACGCAGAAGCCTCTGCGGAAGTCTCTGCGGAAGTCTCTGCTACTCTCGCTACTTAAAGGAATACTACTTAAAGGAATTGTGTAGGTAAGGTATATGTGCTATATGTCTTCGATGTCTATATGTATCTATTTTTATATTTTTTATACATATTGTGTAAAGCAAACCAAATTAAACTTTCAAGAAGTATCGACGGTAAGCGTGTTGTGTATAAGAAGAGCGAACTTATAACAAAATTAAAAAGAAAGAAGATAAAGATACCCTAATTCGCTACGCTGCTTGTCGCTACTGTCGGAGCGATTAAGAATATTTCGAAGTGAATGCAAGGCAATCTTTTAACATATCCTGTTCGTATTTATAGATGTTGATAGTATTATTTAAGAGTTCATTATTTTTCATAATCGAATATCCTTTACATTTCTTTAAGTTATTTAGAGAAAGGGTCATATATTCCTTTGCCTTCTTGTAATCCTTATAATTGAAATAGATTGAACCCATCAACCCTTGGATATCGATGGAAGATATATTTTGCGAATCAGCATATATTTTTTCGGCATTCCTTATATCCTCGTCGGTTAAGTCCGACTTCTCGGATAACTGTTTAAGGGCGATATAATTATTATTTAAAAAAAGGTAGTTGTTGGGATTTACGGCGGACGGATACAATCCCAACTTCGAGCCTTCAATAAACGTTATTTTGTTATAAGAATATGCCTTGTATTTGCCATTGTCTTTCAGGAACTTCGACAAGGTTAGTTTAATATTCAATTTAAATGTATTCATCGCATCGTATAACTTCTCGCATAACTCGGCGTTCTTAATGATATAACACGCCTTTGATATAATAATATTATAGAGGTTATTGATGTTTATCAATTTCTCGGGGCTATTAACGACATTCAAGCAATTAAACAAGATGTCCCAGTCGTCCGTAGCGTCCGCTGCGTCAGCATTGAGATAGTCAATGAGTTCGCTAATATTATTGATATAATCCTTTAATAGAATGATGTCATCTTCGATAATCAAATGTATGTCGTTGATGGCGTCAGTAACGGCTGCGGCTTTCGCATTATCCGCAATCAACTTATAGATGTAGCGATGTTTTTCAAAGTTCGAAATCTGACAGGCGTTCAATGGCATTATTAGGTTGTTGTAGATAGAAGTTGCGTCAGCGAACTTTTCGTAATTGACACGGGCATTAAATGCCGTGATATGCGTATTGATGTAGTTTTTGCTCGGTTCTGTGATAACGTGTAGTTTCATCTCTATGTTTTTTTGTAGGCAAACGTCCTTGACAAGCGATACGACGCTATTAATCGTAGTCCGCCTATTCTCTAATTCTTCGCTATACACAAGATATATATTCAGTCGTATCATATGGGTT
>Ga0114968_10000622_pt1 | contig 26270 bp, 22 predicted proteins | sample M_130807_EF_Meta_FD_87020 | JGI IMG/M metagenome (GOLD analysis project Ga0114968, IMG submission 87020) | Freshwater microbial communities from Lake Montjoie, Canada to study carbon cycling - M_130807_EF_MetaG | ecosystem: Environmental > Aquatic > Freshwater > Lake | place: Lake Montjoie... | reverse complement strand
GTTACAAGCTGTAAACAAGCAGTGCGATGACGCTTAAAAAGGTAAATATATGCATTTCTTTGAAGGCTCCAACACCCCCTGGACCGAACTGGGCGACGGTATCCGCCGCAAGATCGTGGGGCACACGCCCCAGCTGATGTCGGTCATCATGGAATTTGACAAAGGCGCAGTGGGCACGCCCCATGCGCACGAGGTGCATGACCAGATCGGCTACGTGGTGGCCGGCTCCTTCGAAGCCCTGATCGACGGCCAGGCCCGGGTGCTCAAGCCCGGTGACGCCTTCATTGCCCCCCACCACACCAGCCACGGCGTGACCGCTCTGGAGGACAAGAGCCTCTTGCTGGATCAGTTTTCCCCCGCCCGCGAGGACTACCTAGCTTAGCTAATTCTTATCACTTGCCCAGTCGGGTGAAGTGCTTGGGGGTAGCTTTCACTGCATCAGATCCTGCATCGCGGCAACGCCAATGATGGCGCCGCGGTGCTGGATCACGCGCGCGGCCAGTCGGTTGCCAAAGGCTGCTGCCTGCGTTGTCGGTACCCCTGCTAGGCGCTGGCACAGGTAGCCCGCCGCAAAAGAGTCGCCGGCGGCGGTGGAATCCACCACGGTGGCCACGCGCTCGGCCGCCACCTCCGTCCAGGGCGCAGGGCCCAGGCGCACCAGGGTGGGCGCGGCACCGCGTTTGACCACCACCTCGTGCGCCGCCAGCGCGTAGGCGTTGTCCACGCTGGCTTGCAGGTCGGCCAGGCCAAACAAAGCCTGGTGGTCATCGGCGGTGATCAACACCGTGTCGGCCACGGCAAAGGCACTGGAGAACATGGCGCGTGCCGCCTCTACGCTTTCCCACAGACGCGGGCGGTAGTTGTTGTCAAAAACCACGCGCTTGCCCGCCTGGCGCAGCCCGGCGGCAAAGTGCAGCACCCGTTGGCGGGCCGCAGGTGGCAGGATCGCCAGGCTAATGCCTGAAAAATAAAACGCGTCCCATTGATCCGCCTGTGCCTCCAGCGGCGTGGTGGCGGTGTCAAAGTAACTGCGTGCAGCGCTGTCATTGCGCCAAAAGCTAAAACTGCGTTCGCCCTGGGCGTCGACCGCAATCTGATAAATGCCCGGCATGCGCCCCGGGATCTGGCGTACCAGGCCCAGCGCAATACCGTCTTTTTCCCAATGCGCGAGCAGTGCCTGGCTCAGCGCATCGTCACCCACCGCAGTGGCGTAGAAGACGCGCAGCGCCCGCCCGCCGCAGCGGCCGAGGTAGACGGCGGTGTTAAAGGTGTCGCCACCATAGCTTTGGTGCATAGCGCCAAAAGCGCTGCCCGACAGCTCCAGCATGCATTCGCCCAAAAGGGCTACTTTTTTAGGATTTTGCAAAGTCAAAAATTCTTTTTGAAACAGCGTTTCATTATATGCATTAACCACCAGAAGTGAACCTTCAGTGCCCCCCGGTTGCGCCCGCGCGTTGCGATGTGGGCAAGGGGCACGCGCCCGACCTTCGCTTACATTAAGCCCAAAGCGCGCCAGGTTTGGACGAAAAGTGCGCGCGATGCCTTGCGCCGGCGCCCCGCGTCCCCATGTGAGAGAAGGGCGCTGCCAGCGCCCCTTGTGTCCTCCTGTGTTTCCATTTACCGATCCATCCCTATGGTTCCTCACCTTGTCACCGCACTGACCGGCCCGATCAATGAGCTAGAGCAGCGCCTGCTCGACACCATGCCCGCCATCGAGCGCTGGTTTCGTCTGGAGTGGATGGAGCACACGCCGCCGTTTTACACCTCGGTGGACGTGCGCAACGCCGGCTTCAAACTGGCCCCTGTCGATACCGATTTCTACCCTAACGGATGGAACAACCTCAGCCCCGAGATGCTGCCCATGGCAGTGCAGGCGGCCATGGTGGCCATCGAAAAAATCTGCCCCGAGGCGCGCAACCTGCTCATCATTCCGGAAAACAGCATCCGCAACACCTTTTACCTGAGCAATCTGGCCCAGTTGCGCCGTATTTTTCATATGGCGGGACTCAACGTGCGCATTGGCTCCATCAGCGCCGACCTGAAGAAAAGCATCACCGTCGAGCTGCCCGGGGGCGAGTCCATCACCATCGAGCCAGTGCTGCGGCACAAAGGGCGCATCGGCGTCAAGGACTTTGACCCCTGCACCATCTTGCTCAACACCGACCTGGCAGCCGGTATCCCCGGCATCTTAGAAGACCTGCACCAACAATACCTGCTGCCGCCCTTGCACGCCAGCTGGGCCACGCGGCGCAAAAGCACGCACTTCGCCTGCTACGAGGAAATTGCCAAGCGCTTTGGCAAACTCATCGGCATCGACCCCTGGCTGATCAACCCGCTCTACGAGCGCTGCGGCGAGGCCGGCCTGGCCGATAGCGCGGGCGTTGCCAGTTTGGCCGCCCATGTGGACTCCACGCTGGCCAAGGTGCGGCGCAAATACAAGGAATACGGCATCAAGGAAAAGCCTTTTGTCATCGTCAAGGCCGATAACAGCAGCAGCGGCATGGGCCTGATGACGGTGCGCGACGCCAAGCAGCTGCCCGCGCTGGCCGCGCGCAGCCTGTCTTTGGACCCCAGCCAAGGCAGTGCGCGCCAGTGGATCGTCCAAGAGGGCGTGCTCACCCACGAACGCATGAACGACGCGGTGGCCGAGCCAGTGGTCTACATGATGGACCGCTATGTGGTGGGCGGCTTCTACCGCATCCACGCCGAGCGCGGCGTTGACGAGAACCTGAGCGCCCCGGGCTCGCTCTATGTGCCGCTGGCCTTTGGCCGCAGCACGCAGCTGCCCCAGCTGGGCGTGCGCCCGGGCGCCAGCGAACCCAACCGCTTTTATATGTACGGCGTGGTCGGCCGCCTGGCCATGCTGGCGGCTAGCTACGAGCTCGAGCAGACCGACCCCCAGGCCGACCTGGAAGACTAAGCCACCGCCGTCTCCTTCGCGACTGGGTTTTGTTGCAATGCAACAATATAGTCGGGTTTGGGCTTCAAAGCGCGCCCACAGACGCCGGGCCGTAGCACAATGGCCCTCCTTGCGGCTCCAGAATCCGCGCCGCACTTGCGGCCGGTGCACCATGTGTCATCTTCTAAATCCTCTCTCTCTGCACTGACGGTTGGCGCCATTGGCGTGGTCTACGGCGACATCGGCACCAGCGTGCTGTACGCCCTCAAGGAAGTTTTTGGCTCGGGCCATGTGCCGCTTACGCCGGACAACGTCTACGGCATCTTGTCCATGATTTTTTGGACACTGACGGTCATCGTTTCCCTCAAATACGTGGTGCTGGTGCTGCGCGCCGACAACGGCGGCGAGGGCGGCCTGATCGCCATGCTGGCGCTGGCCTCGCAGGCCGTCAAAGACCGGCCGATGCTGCGCAAAGTGCTGCTCAGCGTGGGTATTTTTGGAACTTGCTTGTTCTATGGCGACGGCGTCATCACGCCCGCCATCTCGGTGCTGGGCGCGGTGGAGGGGCTGGAGGTGATCTCGCCGCAGTTCGTCAAATACGTGGTGCCACTGACGCTGGTGATTTTGCTCAGCCTGTTTTGGGTGCAAAAGCGCGGCACCGCGGGCATTGGGCAGTTTTTTGGCCCGATCACGCTGGTCTGGTTTGGGGTGATTGCTGCGCTGGGCGTCTACCATATTGCAGAAAATCCGGCGATTTTGCTGGCCCTGAGTCCGCATTACGGGTTGCTCTTCGTGTGGAACCACCCTGGGCTGACTTTTGTGCTGCTGGGCGCTGTGGTGCTGTGCGTGACCGGCGCCGAGGCCCTGTACGCTGACCTGGGCCACTTCGGCAAAAAGCCCATCCGCCTGGCCTGGTTTTGTGTGGTGATGCCAGCGCTCACGCTCAATTATTTCGGCCAGGGTGCACTTTTACTGGCCCACCCCGAGGCGGTCAAAAACCCGTTCTACATGATGGCCCCGGACTGGGCGCTGTTGCCTTTGGTCGCGCTGGCTACGCTGGCGGCGGTGATTGCTTCGCAGGCACTGATCACCGGCGCTTTTAGCGTGACCAAGCAGGTCATTCAGCTGGGCTACCTGCCGCGCCTGAACATGATCCACACCAGCGCGCGCGAGATCGGACAAATCTATATTCCCTCGGTCAATTGGGGCTTGTTTGCGGTGATTGTGCTGGCGGTGGTGATGTTCAAGTCCTCCAGCAATTTGGCGGCCGCCTATGGCGTTGCCGTATGCACCGATATGCTCATCACCACCATGCTGACCTTCTTTGTGGTGCGCTACCGTTGGCATTACCCGCTGGCGCTGTGTGTGCTGGCCACGGGATTTTTCTTTGCCATCGATTTCGTGTTTTGGGCCTCCAATTTGCTCAAACTCTTGGACGGCGGCTGGTTTCCGCTGGCCATTGGGGCGGCGGTGTATATCCTCATGAGCACCTGGAAAGATGGGCGCGCACTGCTCAACTCCAAAATCCAAGCCGATTCCATGGATTTGCATAGCTTTTTGGAAGCGGTTTTTGTCGCCCCGCCGGTGCGCGTGCAGGGCACTGCGGTGTTCCTCACGGCCTCGGTCGGCACCGTGCCCAATGCGCTGCTGCACAACCTCAAGCACAACAAGGTGCTGCATGAGACCAATTTGTTTGTCACCGTGCATAACCACGAGCGGCCCTGGATCGGACTGGACAAGCGCATCGAAATTGAGCGCCTGGGCCACGACTGCTGGCAGGTGCTGATCCATTACGGCTTTAAGAACGACCCCGACGTGCCCAAGGCGCTGCAGCAACTCAAGGGCCGGGGCGTTTCGCTGGATCCGATGCTGACCAGCTATTTTCTGTCGCGGGACACGGTGGTCCCTACCCTGGGCGACGAGATGGCGCAATGGCGCGAGAAGCTATTCGCCCAAATGCACCACAACGCCAGCAGCGCCGCCGATTTTCTGAACCTGCCCAACAACGCCGTGGTCGAGCTGGGCTCGAAGATCGAAATCTAAATAGACAGGTCTCGTTTCGTGCACTTTTTCAAAGACCTGAGCTGGTCCACCTTCACCGCCGGATTTGTTGCGGTGCTCGTGGGCTTTACCAGCTCGATTGCCATCGTCTTTCAGGCGGCGCAGGCCTTTGGCGCCACGCAGGAGATGCTGGCCTCCTGGATCTGGGCCATCAGCATCGGCATGGGTCTGACGACTGCGGTGCCTTCGCTGCTCCTGAGAAAACCGGTCATGGTGGCCTGGAGTACGCCCGGTGCGGCGGTGCTGGCCAGCGCTGGCCTGGCAGGCGGCTTTTCTATGGGCCAGGCCGTGGGCGCTTTCATGGCCAGCGCAGCGCTTATCGTGCTGCTGGGCGCCACCGGCTGGTTTGCCGCTTTGATGAACCGCATTCCGGCGGCCCTGGCCAGCGCGCTTTTGGCGGGTGTGCTGGCGCGTTTTGGCATTGCCGGCTTTGCGGCCGCGCAAAACGCATTGCCTTTGGTCTCGCTGATGCTGCTGGTCTATGTGCTGGGGCGGCGCTTGGTGCCTTTGTATGCCGTGCCGCTGACCTTGCTGTGTGCCATCGCTTTTGTGGCGGCGCAGGGCGGCTTTGCCCATGTGGTGATTCCGACCGGCCTGACCTGGCCGGTCTACGTGGCCCCGCAGTTCTCGGTCTCGGCCATGGTGAGCTTGGCGCTGCCGCTGTTTGTGGTGACCATGGCCTCGCAAAACATGCCTGGCGTGGCCGCCATCCAGGCCTGCGGTTTTGGCGACGAGCGCGCCAGCGGGGGCGATGCGGGGCTGCCCATCTCGCGCATTCTGACCATGACCGGCCTGGCCACGCTGGCGCTGGCGCCTTTTGGTGCCTTTTCGCTCAACCTGAGCGCCATCACGGCGGCCATGTGCATGGGCCCGCAAGCGCACCCCGACAAAGCGCGTCGCTACACCGCAGCCGTCTGCTGCGGGCTGATATACATTGCCCTGGGCCTGTTTGGCGCCACCATCATGGCCTTGCTCAGCGCCTTTCCGCAGGCGCTGGTGGTGGCCATAGCTGGCTTGGCGCTGATGGCCACCATCGGCAACGCGCTTGCCAGCGCTTTGCAGGCCCCCGCCGAGCGCGAGGCGGCCATGGTCACGTTTTTGATTACCTTGAGCGGCGTGGTCATCGGCGGCGTAGGGTCGGCCTTTTGGGGCCTCTTGGCCGGCGCGCTGGCGCTGGCTGTGCAACACTACCGCCCATCGTCGGCCTAAACCAGGCCTTCGGGCTTTGCCCTATGCGCCATGCGCACAAGCCCCACCACCGGAGTTGCTCCTGATGCAGATTTTGTTCGTCGCCGATCCCTTGGAGTCTTTCCAGACCTACAAGGACACCACCTATTCCATGATGCGCGAGGCCCAGCGCCGGGGCCACCAGATCGCCGCCTGCGAACCGCGCGATCTGCGCTGGCAGACCAGCTCCACGGTCCAGGCGCCAGTGCGGCGTATCCGGCTGGGTGGTGAGGGTGCCCGCTGGTTTGTGCAAGAAGCCACCGAGTTGGTCGCGCTGCGCGACTTTGACGCCATCGTCATGCGCAAAGACCCGCCCTTTGACAGCGAGTATTTCTACGCCACGCACCTCCTGGAACAGGCCGAGCGCGAAGGTGCCAAGGTGTTTAACAAACCGCGCGCGCTGCGCGACCACCCCGAAAAACTGGCCATTCTCGAGTTCGCCCAACACACGGGCCCGACCTTGGTTACCCGCGATGCGCAGGCGGTGCGGGCCTTTCATGCAGAGCACAAGGACATCATCTTGAAGCCGCTGGACGGCATGGGCGGCATGGGCATTTTTCGGGTGCCGGTCGATGGACTCAATCTGGGCAGCATCATCGAAACCTTGAACCGCGACGGCGCCCAAACCCTGATGGTGCAGAAGTTTTTGCCCGCCATTGCCCAGGGCGACAAACGCGTGCTGGTGATCGGCGGCGTGCCGGTGCCTTTTTGCCTGGCGCGCATACCGCAAGGGGGCGAGGTGCGCGGCAACCTGGCCGCCGGCGGTCTGGGCGTGGCCCAAGAGCTCAATGCGGCCGACCGCGCCATGGCGCAGGCCATAGGCCCCACGCTGGCGGCGCGTGGCCTGCTGCTGGTTGGGCTGGACATCATCGGTACGCACCTGACCGAGATCAATGTGACCAGCCCGACCTGCTTTCAGGAAATCAGCGCACAAACCGGCTTTGATGTGCCGGCTATGTTCATGGACGCGCTGCAAGCGGCGGCGCAGGCCTGAGCAGGCGCCTTAGTTGCGCGGTTCACTCCAGAGCTTGCCGCCGGTGGCCCAGTTTTCGGCTTTCACATCGGTGATCAGCACATCAACCGAGTCGGGCGAGCCGCCCAGCACCTCGACGCTGACGCGGGTGATCTCTTGCACCAGCTTTTTCTTTTGCTCCAGGGTGCGGCCTTCAATCATTTCTATATGGTACGTGGGCATTCAAGCGCTCCTTGCGGTCCTACAAAGTGCCGCGTGCGGGATTGCACAGCGGCGTGGGAGCGGCAGTTTAGACTGTGCTGTGCGCTCACCCTCTGACCCATTTGTGTGCCGGCCATGACGCCCCACGCCTTGCAAGACCTGCATGCCGATCCGCGCCACCGCGTCGCGCTTGCCGCGCTGGTGCTGCTGCACCTGGCTGTGGGCGCGTCGCTGGGCCTGTCGGTGGACGAGGCGCACTATCTCTTGTACGCGCTGCACCCGGCACTGAGTTATTTCGACCACCCGCCGATGGTCGGATGGCTGCAGTGGCCGATGGTCAGCCTGGGTGCGCCGGTGTGGCTGCTGCGCCTGCTGCCCGGCTTGGTTTGGGCGGCCACTGTGTACAGCGCCTACCGCTTGGCGCTGCGCCTGAGCGCGGCCAACGCCATGGCGCAGTCGGGCGCGGTGGGCCTGTGGACTTTGGCGGTGCTGGCCTTGGCACCTTTGCTGCATGTGCTGGGCATGGGCCTGTTGCCCGACACCTTGCTGATGTTTTTTGGCATCGTGCTCATGGGCCAGACCTGGCGCCTGATGCAGCCCCACGCGCTGCAGGCGCGAGGCGCCTGGTTGCTGTGGGGCCTGCTTTTGGGGCTGGCTGGCCTGAGCAAATACACCGCGATATTCATAGCCCTGGCCTCGGCCTGGTGCCTGCTGGCCGTCCATGGCCTGCGCGTGCTGCGCGCGCCCTGGGCCTGGCTGGGCTTGCTGCTGGCGCTGCTGTTGGTGGCGCCTGTGGCGCTGTGGAATGCCCAGCACGACTGGATCTCTTTTCGCTACCAGGCCAGCCACGGCGCGGGCGGCGCATGGGATGCGGCGCAGCTGCTGCGCTTTGGGCTGGTGCAGTTACTGGCGTTTGGGCTTTTGCTGCTTTGGGGCCTGCGTAATCGCTGGCGCGGCGGGGTGCTGCGGGCATTTTTCTGGATTCCTTTGGGGATCCTGGCGCTGCTCTCGGGCGGCGGTAGCAGCTTGCCGCACTGGACCGCGCCGGCCTGGGTGGCTTTGGCACCTTTTGCTGGCCTGGCTTTGGCCCGCTACGCCTACGCCCATGGCGATACGCGCCGCCAACGCCGCCGTGTCCGCTGGCTGGGCGTGCTGGTCGCGCTGCAGGCCAGTGCGTGTGCCGCGCTCATGGGTTTGATGCTCAGCGCTGGCGCACCGTTTTTCCCGCAGAGCTTGCGTACCACGGCAGTAGGTGCCAACCCCTTTGCCGACTTGCACGGCTGGGATGCGGCCGGCGCCCGTGCCCGCTCCTTGGCGCGGGCCCAGGGCCTGGCCAGCGTGTCGGTGCAAAACTGGACCCTCGCCAGCCGCCTGGGCTGGTACGCGCAGCCGCTGCCGGTGCATGTGCTGGCGCCGGGCACCGACCAGTTCAGCCTGTGGGCGGGCGACTTGCCCGTGGGCGCCGACACGCTGTTGGTGGATTGGTCGCACCTGTCTTTCGAGCTGCCGCTGGCGCCACAAGGCTTTGCGCGCTGCGATGTGCTCGACACCCTGGATGTGCACCATGGGTCGGCGCCCCTGGCGCGTTTTCGTTTTTACGCCTGCCGCGGCTGGGCCGGCCAGGCCGCACCGCGCAACCGGGAGGCTGGCTTATGAGGGCACGTTGGTGGCTGCCTTTGGTGCTTTTGCTGGCCTGTGCGCCGCTGTACCTGCATTGGTGGGAGCCGGGCCTGTTTTTGGCCATCAACCAAGCTTGTGTGTTGCTGCCCGCGCAGTTGTGGAGCGCGTTGTCGCTGGGCGGCAATGCCTGGGGCGTGCTGGCGCTGAGCAGCCCGCTCCTGGTATTGGCGCCGCGCCTGCTGTGGGCCTGGTTGGCGGCCGCGCCCTTTGCCGTGCTCTTTGCCCGCCTGGGCAAAACCCATCTTGAAAGTGCCCGCCCCGCAGGCGTGCTAGACCACAGCCTGATGCGCATCGTGGGCGAGCCGCTGGAGATCGCCTCCATGCCCTCGGGCCACACGCTCACCGCCTTTGCGGTGGCGGGCAGTATTTTTCTGGCGGTGCAGGCACCTCAGCGTTGGCGCTGGGCTGGCCTGTGGCTGGCTGCGGCGCTCGTGGGCCTCTCGCGCATCGCGCTGGGCGCGCACTGGCCGGGTGACGTGGCCGTCGGCGCTTGCCTGGGCCTGTGGGCGGCCGCTTTGGGCCAGTTGCTCTGGCGCCGCATGGGTGCCGCTTTTGTCGATCCGCGCGGCTGGCGTATGCGGGCGCTGGCGCTGCTGTTGCTGTGCACGCTGTACACCTTGCTTGAAGGCCCGCTGGACTACCCGGACAACCAAACGCCGCAGTACCTTCTGGCCGCTGTCGTGCTCCTGGTCTTGCTGCGCTTTGCGCAGCAGCAAAAAATAAAAACTACCGGCGAGGAATAATCCATGTCTGTCACACCCACCCCGCCGGCGCGCACGGCCAGCCTGGTCTTGGTTGCCTTGTTGGCGCTGGCCTTGCTGTATTTTTCATTGCTGCCCGGCCTGCTGGGCGCCTGCCTGGGCTTTTTGATTGCTAAGGCTTTGCTGCGTTTGGGCGCCCGCTACCGCCTGCCAGCGGCCACCACGCTGGCCCCCGCCGTGGTGATCGTGTTGCCTTTGCTGGCCCTGGTGCTGGCGCTGTTAAACGCCAAGACCTTGGCGCTGGGCGCGGCTGGGCAGTACCAGGCTTTGCTGCAGTTCTTGGCGCAAACCGTGCTCGAGATCCGCAAAAAAGTACCGCCCGATTGGGCCCAGTACCTGCCCGAAGAACTGATGGCGGTGCAGCTGTGGCTGGCCGAGTTGCTCAAGTCCAAAGCCAGCGTGATCGCTGGCGCCGGCTCGCAGGCTTTGCATGGGCTGTTGCTGGTGTATGTGGGTTTGGTGGTGGGCGCGTTGATGGGCGCCACGCCAGCGTCGGATAGCCGTGCCCCCTTGCGCCTGCAAATGCGCACGCGCGGCGCGCACTTCATTGCCGCATTTGCCCAGGTGGTGGTGGCGCAGTTTTGGATCGCGGTGTTTAACGCCAGTTGCACCGCCGCGCTCTTGCTGATCGTGCTGCCGCTGGCCGGCGCGCAGCTGCCCTATACCGGTCCGCTGGTGGTGATGACTTTTGTGTGCGGGCTCATTCCCATCGTGGGCAACCTGGTCTGCAACGCCATGCTGAGTTTGGCCGGTCTGTCGGTGTCGGTCGGCGTGGGCGTGGCGTGCCTGGTGTTTTTGGTCGTCATTCACAAGGCCGAATACGCCATCAATGCGCGCATTTTGGGCAAGCAAACCAATACGGCGGCGTGGGAGCTGCTCGCGGTGTTGTTTATTGGCGAGGCTGTTTTCGGCCTGCCCGGCCTGGTCGCCGCGCCGCTGTACTACGGCTACGCCAAAAAAGAGTTGCAGGCCGGCGGCTGGATTTAGTGCCCGGCCAGCCGCAAGGCCAGCGCGCTAAGTGCCGCGTAGGCGTCGCCGGCCTGTGAGTCCCAGGCGTGCACGGCGGCGGCTTGGCGAGCAATGGCGTGTACGTCGCCGCGCTTGGCCGGGCCCGTCAGCGCCCCTGCCGGGCCTTGCGCCAGGATGTTGTGTACCGCGTTTTGGAGCAGGGCGCTGCGCAGTTGCAGCACCATTTCCGGCGGCACCCCGCTGTCGCGCCAGGCCGCTTCGGCCACTGATTGCAGCACCGGTAAAAAGTTGGTGGCAAACACGGCCGCTGCGTGGTAGAGCAGCTTGTCCTCGCTGCGCAGTGCAAAGCACTGCCCGCCGATCGCGCCAAAAACCGTGTGAAGCAGCGCGCAAGCCGGTGCATCGCCCTCCAAAGCGCAGGGCGTGCCGGCAAACTGGGTGCTGGCCGACTGTGCGTTGGCAAAGCTCAGGATGGGGTGGGCGCTGGCCAGTTGCCAGCCCTTGTCGCCCAGCGCTTGGAGCACATCGGACGCCAGCGCACCACTGCAATGAAAGACGGTGCGCGGGCCACCCGCTGTGGATGCGTGGGCCGCAGCCAGCGCGGCGGCGCAGGCGGCTATCTGCGCATCGGGCGTGGCGATCAGCCACAGATCGGCATCGCGCATGTGGGCCAGCGACTGCGCCGCTGTGCCCGCGCCGATAAAGCGGCAGGCGGCCTGGGCGCTTTCGGTGCGGGTGGTGAGTACGTCTTGCACCACTAATACGCCCGCTTGCGTCCATAAATGCGCCAGCGTCTGGCCCAGGCGGCCAGCGCCAATCAGGTTGAGGGTGGGCGTGGGCTTGGGTTGCGGCATAGCTTAGACAAGTAGCGGACTTTCTTGCATGGCTTCACACTGCTCTTGCAGCATTAGCACCTGGCCGTGCCAGTAGTCGCTCGAGCCAAACCAAGGGAAGTTGTGCGGGAAGGTTGGATCGCCCCAGCGCCGCGCCAGCCAGGCGCTGTAATGGATCAGGCGCAGCGAGCGCAGTGGCTCGATCAGGGCCAGCTCATCGCGGTCAAATTCGCGGAACTGCTCGTAGCCGTCCACCAGCAGCCCGATCTGGCGGCTGCGCTGGCGCCTGTCGCCGCTGGCCAGCATCCACAGGTCTTGCACGGCCGGACCCATGCGCGCGTCGTCCAGGTCCACAAAGTGCGGGCCCGGCCCGGCGCTGGCGGCCGCATCGGTGGGCGTCCACAAGATATTGCCGGGGTGGCAGTCGCCGTGCAGGCGCAGCAAGCGCACCCTGGCGTCTCCGGCGCCCGCCGGTGTGCCGCACAGCGCCGGGTGGGCAGCGACCAGGGCCAGCGCCTCGTCGCAGTGGCGCGCCCAGCTGCTTTGCACGTCCAGGGGCACTTGCTCGTTGTCCAGCAGCCAGTCGCGCGACGCCTGGCCAAAGCTTTGCAAATCGAGGCTGGGGCGCTGCACAAAGGGTTTTTTGGCGCCCACGGTGTGGATGCGTGCCAGAAAGCGGCCTATCCATTCCAGCACTTCCTCGTCGTCCAGCTCGGGCGCCCGCCCGCCCCGGCGCGGGCTGACGCTAAAGGCAAAGCCCTCAAAAGTGTGCAGCGTGCGGCCTTGCAGCACCAGCGGCCCCACTGCGGGGATTTCGGCCTCCATCAGCTCCTGGGTAAAGGCGTGCTCCTCCAGGATTTGGGCTTCGCTCCAGCGCTCGGGCCGGTAAAACTTGGCCACCACGGCGCTGCCGTCCTCGAGCTGGACCTGGTAAACCCGGTTTTCGTAGGACGACAAAGCCGTCAGCCGCCCGTCGCCGCGCAGGCCGACGGACTCCAGGGCGTCCAAAACCATGTCGGGGGTGAGCGTTTCAAAAACATGGTGCATACCCCGATTGTCAGCCCTGAACGACCGCCTTAAGCTGCCCCGAACACAACCCAGGGAGCCCAGGGCAAGGGGAAAGCGGCATGGATTTGAGCGAAGTCATCACACTGCAAGGCGGGTTTGCCCCCGTCGACGAAGAAATCAGCGTCGAACTGACCGAGGTACAGGGCGAAATTCCGCGCGACCTGCACGGCATGCATGTGCGCAACGGCCCCAACCGGCGCTTTGCCGCGCCCGGGCGCTACCACTGGTTTGACGGCGACGGCATGCTACACGCGGTGCGCTTTGAAGGTGGGCGCGCTTTCTACCAAAACCGCTGGGTGCATACCGCCGGCCTGACCGAAGAAACCGCTGCCGGCCAGGCCCTGTGGCAGGGTATCAAAGACCCGCCGCGCAAAGACCGGCCCGATATGCCGCTCAAAAACACGGCCAACACCGATGTCAAATACTTTGCCGGCCATTTGCTGGCCATGTGGTACCTGGGCGGCGAGGTCTACCGCATACGCCCGCGCGACCTCAGCACCGCCGACACCTTGGCGCTGGACCCGCGCTTGGCGGGGTTGCATATTTCGGCGCACTCCAAGGTGGACGAACGCACCGGCGAATTCATTTTCTTTTGCTACGGCAAAGAGCCGCCCTATATGCACTACGGCGTGCTCGACAAAAGCGGTGTGCTCAAAACACTGATGCCGGTACCCCTGCCCGGGCCGCGCCTGCCGCACGACATGGCAGTTACCCGCAACTACACGGTGCTGCACGATCTGCCCTTGTTCCAGGACCCGGTGGCCGCCGCCGCCGGGCGGCACAAAGTGGCGTTTTTTCCTGAGCTGCCCTCGCGCTTTGGCGTGGTGCCGCGCCACGGCAGCGCCACCGACGTGCGCTGGTTCGAGGCCCGCCCCACCTATATGTACCACGTCTCCAACGCCTGGGAAGAGGACGACGGCCAGGGCGGCACCGAGATCGTGATGACCGGCACCCCCTTCAAGCCCCAGCACGACGCCCGTGGCGCGCCCGATGCCAGCGCGCTGCCGCGCCTGATTGCGCAGCTGGGCATGGACTGCATGTTTTACGAGTGGCGCTTTAACCTGCGCACCGGCCGCACCCGCGAGCGGGTGATTGACGATGTGCTCAACCAGGAATTCCCCATCATCAACAGCGCCCGTATGGGCGAGCGCACCCGCTACAGCTGGAACATCCTGATGGGTGCCAGCACGCAGCCCGAGAACCCGCGCTTTTGCGGCCTGACCCGCTACGACTTGCACACCGACAGCTGCACCAGCTACCACGGCGGCATGCACCAGTGGCTGAGCGAACACAGCTTCGCCCCCAAAGACGAGTGCCGCGCCGAAGACGATGGCTACTTGGTGGGCTTTACCTGGGACGCGATGGCGGCGCGCTCCTACCTCACGGTGTTTGACGCGCACGATATCGCGCGCGGCCCAGTGGCGCGCATTGCCATGCCCCAGCGCGTGCCCAATGGCTTTCATGCCACCTGGGTTAGCGGCGCGCGCCTGGCACGCGGCTGGTAGAGTTATCTGCATGGAATTTGACCTGCAGTCTGCGGCCAGTGCCTGGTCCCTGGACCCGGGTGTACACCATTGCAACCATGGCTCGTATGGCGCCGTGCCGCTGGCCGTGCGCGAAGTCCAAAAAACCATCCTCGACCGGGTGCAAAGCAATTTGGTGAAGTTTTACGCCCGCGACGCCGCCCCCGCGATTGCCGCTGCGCGCGCCGACATCGCCCGCTTTCTGGGCCAGCAACCCAGCCAAATCGCCCTGGTGCGCAATGCCACCGAAGCCGCCAGCACGGTGCTAAGTGCGTTCCCCTGGCAAAGTGGAGACGAGGCCATTGTTTTGGACCAAGCCTATGGCGCTGTGCTGATGGCTTTGCAGCGCGCCACTGGGGCCGCCGGCGCCACGGTGCGGGTGCTGACCGTGCCGGTGCAGGCCGATGAAGCCCAGGTGCTGGCACAGGTGGATGCGGCCATCGGCCCGCGCACCCGCTTGCTGCTGGTGGACCACATCACCTCGGCGACGGCGCGCATTTTGCCGGTGCAGGCGCTGGCCGATCTGTGCCGCGCGCGGGGCGTCGCTATCGGGGTGGACGCCGCGCACGCGCCGGGCACCCTGGACACCGATTTAGACGCGCTGGATGCCGACTTTTGGTTTGGCAATTTGCACAAATGGGTGTGCGCCCCGCCGGGCTGCGCCGTCTTGCGGGTGGCGCCGCGCTGGCAGGGGCGCATCCGCCCGCTCATCGTCTCCTGGCGCGAGCCCGAGGACTATCCCGCGCCCTGGGACATGCTCGGCACCGTGGACCTGAGCGCCTGGCTGGCCGCGCCTGCCGCCATCGCATTTTTTGAATCCTTGGGCTGGCAGCGCGTGCGCCAGGCCAACCTGGCCCGCATGCAGTATGGGCGCGACCTGTTGCTCGAGGCCTTGGGCCAGCCTACAGGGGCGCCGCCGCCCCACGGCGTGCCCATGGGTCTGGTGCCTCTGCCCGACTTGCAGGGCGGGCGCAGTGCCTGCGCCGCGCTGCAAACCCGGCTGGGCCGCGATTTTGGTGTCGAGACAGCCATTACCACCCATGCCGGGGCCTACTACCTGCGCGTGTGCGGCCAGCTCTACAACACACCGGACGACTACCAGGCGCTGGCCCGCGCCCTGCCGCAGGCACTGCGCGCTTAGCCCGAGGCCTCGCCTTCGTCCAGTCCGCCCACCGAGCCCAGATGGGCAAAGGGCAGGGCCTGCTTCACCAAAATCACCGTGCAAGGCGCGGCCATGGCGACTTTGATGGGGACAGTGGCAACCAGGCGCTGGGTTTTGAGGCCGTGGGTGGCCGCGCCCATCACGATCACATGCACATGGTTGCCCACGGCGTAGTCGATCAGGACTTGGGCCACATTGCCCGACTCCAGCACGTGGCAGGAGGTTTGGTGGCCGGGGTAGTTCAGCGCCTGCGCCCAATGGTGCAGCCAGGCCAGATAGCGCCGGTGCACGCTGGTTTCGCTGCGCGCCTCGTCGCTGGTGTTGGTCAAACCTTCGGGAATCACGGTGACGCAGGCCAGGCGCGCACCGGGGCGCAGGCCTAGCGAGCGCGCCGCCGCCTGGCGCAGCGAATACAGGGTGGCGTCGGTGGCGTTTTCGTAGGGCAGGGCAACCATCACGATGGGCACTTCGCTGATCTGCTCGGAGGCGATGGGGCTGGGCTGGTAGTGCATGCCCGCCGCCTTGAGCCAGCGCAGCGCGTGCGTGCGAAAAGGCGTGGGTAGCGTGTTGTGGCTGCGTGCGCTCAGCTGCACCTGCGCCGGGTGCGCCAGGTCAAAGGCCAGGTGCGCGGCCGACGGGTAGCGCTTGGCCGCCTCGGGCTCTAGGCAGCGCAGCACCACCTCTTGCAGCCAGGGCGAGAGCGCGGGGCGGTATTTGCGCGGCGGCACCGGATCGGCCCACAGGCGCTGGCGCAGCCCGGCCGGCGTGCGTGGCGCGCCAAAAGGCAAATGCCCGGTGCACAACTGGTAGAGCATGACGCCGATGGCAAAAATATCGCTGCGCGCATCGCCGCGCACACCTACCACCTGCTCGGGCGCTATCCAGGCTGGCGAGCCCACGGCTTTGCGCAGCTGCTCGGCCAGCAAGTCTGGGTAATGTGCGTGGTGCGAGAGGCCAAAGTCCAGCAGCAAGGCCTGCAAGCCGCTGCCGCTTTCGCGTAGCAACACGTTGGCGGGCTTGAGGTCCAGGTGCACTGTGTTTTGTTTGTGCAAGGCATGGGCTGCGCGCGCCATGGCCATACCCAAGGCGGCGATGGTGGCTTCGTCTTGGGGCTCGGGCTGGTCCAGCCAGTGCTCCAGGGTGTCGCCCTGCACGTATTCCATGACCAAATAAGGCACCCGCTCCAGGTCGCCGTTGGCGACAAAGCGCGGTACCTGCGGGCCGCTGAGCACTTGCAGGATATGGCATTCCACCTCAAAGCTGACGATGTTTTCGGCCCCGTCGCCGCTGGCCATGCGCGGCACTTTCATGGCCATCGGAAAGCCCGGGTCGGGCGTGCCGTCGGCATAGACCACGCGGTAAATATGCGCCATGCCGCCGCTGTGCAGGCACGAGAGCACTCGAAAGCCATCGAGCACGCTGCCGTCTTCTAAAAGCTTCATTGCCCGCGCTCCAACCGGTCAGCAAAAAATGGTGGCAAACCGGCCGCGCAAATGGCTGCGACTGCGGCTGCTACGTCATAAGCCACGCGAAAGAAATGCAGGTGCGCCCGCCCCAGGTCTAAGAGCGCATACATGGCTTCGGTGCGCCCATCGCGCGGTTGGCCCACCGAGCCCACCGTGGCCAGCCACTGGCGATGCGCTGGCACCGGAATAGGCACCTGCGCCTGTGGCGCAAAAGACATGAGGCGCTTATCCGCGCCCCGGTAGTACAAAGTTTGCTGGTGCACATGGCCGCCCAAGATGTAGCGCACCTCGGGCCACTGCGCGCTGGCCGCGTCCAGGCTGTGCTGCGCGGCCAGGCTGTCTGTGACGTAGCGCCAGCGTTCGGGCCGCTCGGCGCTGGCGTGCACCAACAGCAGCGGGCCTTGCTGAACCGTCAGCGGCAACCCCGCGAGCCAAGCGCGCTGGGCCGGGCTGAGCTGCGCATGCGTCCAGGCCGCGCCATGGTCGCCCACGTGCGTGAGGGCCGTGGGCGGGCTGACGGCCATGGCGTCGTGGTTACCCTGAATCACCAGCGCGCCCTCGTCCGCCAGGGCCATGATGCGCTCCACCACCTGCGCCGGGTAGGCGCCGTAGCCCACCAGGTCGCCCAAGAAGGCAAAGGCCTGCGCGCCTTGGCTGTGGGCGTGGTCCAGGCAGGCTTCTAGCGCATGCCAATTGCTGTGCACATCGGAGAGCACGGCAATGCGCATGATGACCTGCGTTTACTGGCCGAAGCGTTTGCGCGTGAGCGCCAGCGCCACCCAGAAAGACACCACTGCATAGGCCAGCAGCACGCCGCCGTGGAAAAGAATGTGCTCGGGCCACTGGTCCATAAACAAAGGCCGCACCAGCGCCACCGCATTGGCCAGCGGCAGCCAGTCGGCTACGGCGCGCACGAAAGGCGGCAATTGCTCTAAGGGAAAAAATACACCGCCTAAAAACATGGTGGGCGTGAGAAACAGCGTGAAGTAATAGGTAAAAAAGTCATAGCCCTTGGCCAGCGCGTTAAACACCAGCGCCATCGAGCTAAAGGTAATGCCCACACCCAGCAACACCGGCCAGGCTACCAGGAGCTTGGGACTGTGGCTGATTTGCAGCGCCAGCATCACGCCCAAAATCGCTGTCACGGTAAACAGCGCCTTAAAGGCTGCCCAGAGCATCTCGGCCAGCACGATATCGTCCAGGCCGACCGGCGCGTTCATGATGCCGTCCCAGGTCTTTTGCACATGCATGCGCGAGAAGGCGGAATACAGCGCCTCAAACGAGGCCGCATTCATCGCGCTCATGCAAATAGATCCACTGGCCAGAAACAAGATGTAGGGCACGGTGTTCCCGTCGATGGTCAGCGGGCCGACCAGCGCGCCCATGCCGTAGCCAAAGGCCACCAGCCACATCAGCGGCTCGGCGATATTGCCCAGCAAGCTGGGAATGGCCAGCTTGCGCCAGACTAGTAAATTGCGTTGAAACACCGGCCAAAAGCGCATCGTCAGGCGTGGGGCGCGCCAAGGGCTTTGGATTTGGGGGGCGGTGGAGGAGGTAGCGGCGGGGAGGGTGGCGGAGTGGGTGGGGGTGCTCATATCAGGCGTCCTCGCGGATCTGGCGTCCGGTGAGTTTGAGGAATAAATCTTCCAGGTTGGCCGGGCGGTGCAAGGTGCGCAATTGCGGATATGCCGCTAAGGCTTGCAATAGCGCGCTGGCTTGGTCGGTATAAAAAAACACCGTCTCGCCGCTCACCTCTACGCGCGCGGCTAGAGCACGCAGTGGGCTATCGCGCACTGCTAGCGCGCCCACGCCAAACACTTCCACCACATCGGGCTCTAGATGCTGGGCGATCAAATCGCGCGGTTTGCCTTCGGCAATCTTTTTGCCGTGGTCTAACACCAAAAGGCGCGAACACAGGCGCTCGGCCTCGTCCATAAAGTGGGTGGTCAGCAAAATAGATTTACCTTGTTGCAGTAGCGCTTGCAGACGCTCCCACATCAGGTGGCGGGCCTGCGGGTCCAGGCCGGTGGTGGGCTCGTCCAGTAACAAGAGCTTGGGGTCGTTCACCAGCGCACGCGCCAGGCTCAGGCGCCGCTTCATGCCACCCGACAACTCGCCCGGCTTGGCCTTGGCTTTGCTGGTGAGCGAAGCAAACTCTAAGAGCGCGGGAATGCGCTCTTTAATCTCGCGGTCTTTCATGCCGAAATAGCGGCCATAGACCAGCAGGTTTTCTTCGCAATTGAAGTCCGGGTCTAGCGTGTCGAGCTGGGTGACCACGCCTATTTGCGCCTTGATAGCCAGCGCATCGCGCGGCATCTGCAGCCCCAGCGCGCTGATGCTGCCGCCATCGGGCGCCGTCAGCCCCAGGCACATGCGCACGGTAGTCGTTTTGCCCGCCCCATTGGGCCCGATTACCCCCAGGCATTCGCCCGGCGCAATGGCAAAAGACAGGTCATCGACAACGGTATTGCCACCAAAACGCTTGGTAAGGTGGTCCGCGGAAAAGAGTGGGGGGCTGGGGGTAGGGTGGGGGAGGAGCATGGGGGAGATTGTCGCGGATTGGTGTGGCAGTGTCCCAGGGGACCGCTCAATCGCAGGTCTTACCGAACACTGACTTGTGCCGATTTTGCAATAGATAAATCCCGCGTTGCTAGTGAAGTTTTGAACTTACCTATCCTGATCGATATACCCTCAAGCAGGCTTGCATTACAAGCAGCTTGGAACGCGCGGCTAAGGACTGAAGCCCTCGGCGCCGTTCCCGACTACTGAAACGCCACCTCCGCAAAGCTCCTGAGCTTGCGGCTGTGCAGTTGGTCGCGTCCGCGTTCGCGCATCAGCTCGATGGCGCGCATGCCGATGCGCAGGTGCTGGTCTACGCGTTCGCGGTAGAAGTGGTTGGCCATGCCGGGCAGCTTGATTTCGCCGTGCAGCGGCTTGTCGCTGACGCATAGCAAGGTGCCGTAGGGCACCCGAAAGCGAAAACCGTTGGCCGCGATGGTGGCGCTTTCCATGTCCAGCGCTACAGCGCGGCTTTGGCTAAAACGGCGCTGGGGTTGGTTGTCGGGCAAGAGTTCCCAGTTGCGGTTGTCGGTGCTGGCCACGGTGCCGGTGCGCAAAATGCTTTTGAGTGCGCTGCCTTTCAGGCCAGTGACATCGGCCACCGCTTGCTCCAGCGCCACCTGGATCTCGGCCAGCGCGGGGATGGGCACCCACAGCGGTAGCTCTTCGTCCAGCACATGGTCTTCGCGCACATAACCGTGGGCCAGCACGTAGTCGCCCAATTGCTGGGTGTTGCGCAGCCCAGCGCAATGGCCCAGCATGATCCAGGCGTGCGGGCGCAGCACGGCAATATGGTCGGTGATATTTTTGGCATTGGCCGGGCCCACGCCGATGTTGACCATGCTGATGCCACTGCCGTCCTCGCGCACCAGGTGGTAGCCCGGCATTTGCGGCAAGCGCGGCGGGCTCTGGCCTTCGGCCTGCGTTGCAGCCCCGGCAGTAGCTACGCGGCGAGTCGTCAAGTTACCTGGCTCCACAAAAGCGCTATAGGGGCTGTGCGGATCGGCCATGGCGGCGCGGCCCAGAGCGATGAATTCGTCGATATAAAACTGGTAGTTGGTAAACAACACAAAGTTCTGGAAGTGCTCGGGCAGCGTGCCGGTGTAGTGGCGCAGGCGGTGTAGCGAGTAGTCCACGCGTGGCGCGGTAAACAGCGACAGCGGTTGCGGTTCGCCCGGCGCTGGTGCGTAGGTGCCGTTGGCAATACCGTCGTCCATGGCGGCCAGGTCGGGCAGGTCAAAGACGTCGCGCATATGGGCGCGGCGCGCGGCGCTCATCTCTCCCTCCACGTGGTCGTTGTCGGCAAACGAAAAATGCACAGGAATGGGCTGGTTGCTGGTGCAAATTTCCAGCGCCACCGCATGGTTGGCCAGCAAGAGTTCAAACTGGTCCAGGTAGTAGCGCTGGTAAAGGTCCGGTCGGGTCAGGGTGGTTTCAAAGCGGCCCGGACCGGCTACAAAGCCGTAGCTCAGGCCCGTGCCCTCGGCCTTGCCGGTGCGGGCCACGGTGTCGGTATGCACGCGCACCAGCGGGTAGCAGGCCCGCACATGGCCTACCGTGTTGTCGCCGGCCACAAAGCGCTGCATGCAGTTGCGCAGGTGGGCAATGCTTTGGGCGTAAATAACTTGCACCTGGTCCAAAGCCTCGGCGGCTGAATGGTACTTTTGCGGTGCGATAAAGGGCGGTTCGGTATGCATAGTTGTTATGGCCTCTTATGTTTGAGGGCATTGGCTAGACCCGCTCTACCACGAGTGCAATGCCCTGCCCAACTCCTATGCACATAGTACACAGCCCGTAGCGCCCGCCGCTGGCGTGCAGTTGCTGCACCGCCGTAGTGACCAGGCGCGCGCCGCTGGCGCCCAGCGGATGGCCCAGGGCGATGGCGCCGCCGTTCGGGTTCACGCGGGCGTCATCTTCGGCCAGGCCCAGGTCGCGCAAGACGGCCAGGCCTTGTGCGGCAAAGGCCTCGTTGAGCTCGATCACGTCCATTTGCGCCAGCTTCAGGCCGGTTAGAACCAGCACTTTGCGCACCGCCGGGGCCGGGCCAAAGCCCATGATGCGTGGCGCAAGGCCGACCGTGGCCATGCCCAGCACCCGGGCGCGCGGCTGCAGGCCGTGGCGCTGGGCGGCGGCCTCGCTGGCCAGCAAGACCGCGCAGGCGCCATCGTTCACGCCCGAGGCGTTGCCCGCCGTCACCGTGCCCTGGGGGTGGACGATGGGCTTGAGCTTGGCGAGCGCCTCCAGCGAGGTGCTGCGCGGATGCTCGTCTTGGCGCACCATTAGCGGGTCGCCTTTCTTTTGCGCAATGGCCACCGGAACGATTTGTGCATCCAAAAAGCCCTCGGCCTGGGCGCGCACCGCGTTGTGCTGCGAGCGCAGCGCCATGGCGTCTTGCGCCTGGCGGCTGATGCCCCATTGCTGGGCGACGTTTTCGGCGGTCTCGGGCATGGAGTCCACGCCGTAGCGCTGCTTCATCAGCGGGTTGATAAAGCGCCAGCCGATGGTGGTGTCGTAGACCGCGTTGTTGCGGCCAAAGGCGCTGTCCATCTTCGGCATCACAAAGGGGGCGCGGCTCATGCTCTCGACGCCACCGGCAATCATCAATTGCGCCTCGCCGCTTTTGATGGCGCGCGCCGCGCTGCCCACCGCGTCCAGGCTGGAGCCGCACAGGCGGTTGATGGTGGCGCCGGGCACCTCGATAGGCAAACCGGCCAGCAGGGCGGCCATGCGCGCCACGTTGCGGTTGTCTTCACCCGCTTGGTTGGCGCAGCCGTAGAAGACATCGTCTAGCGCCGCCCAGTCCACGCCGGGGTTGCGCGCCATGAGGGCGCTGATGGGTAGCGCCGCCAAATCGTCGGTGCGCACCGAAGACAGCGTGCCGCCGTAGCGGCCAAAAGGGGTGCGGATGGCGTCGCAAATAAAGGCGTGTGGCATGGATGCGGCTTTCAAAGAAGGGGCGAAGTGTGGGCTTGCTGCCACAAGGCATGGCGCAGCCAAGGGCTGACGCGGTAGCGCTCGCCCCGGTAAAAATCATCGAGCGCTTGCAGAACGCATATAACGGCGGGCGCCCCCCAGCGCTGCAGCCACTCAAACGGGCCTGCGGGGTAGTTGACGCCCAGCTTCATGGCGGCATTGGCACCGGGCACATCACAAACGCCTTGCTGCACCGCGTCGGCCGCCTCATTGACCAGCATGGCCAGCGTGCGCGCAGCCACCAAGCCCGGCAGATCGGCCATGCGCTGGGACGCAAAACCCAGGGTTTGCAGCAAGGCCTGGCCCTGCGCCAGCGACTGCGCGCTGGCGCCCGAGGAGGCGGCAAAGGCCAGTGCACCGCCTGCGCCCACATGCCAGTCATACACCAGGACCTGCGCGCCCAATGCCGAGGCGGCTCGCCCGTCGGTCTGGCGCAGTTGCAGATCGCCCGCTTGCAGACCGGTCCAATCGCTGTCTGCCACCAAGCTGACCTGCACCCCGGCGCCGCTGAGCGCGGCTTGCCACCCGGCCATGCAAGGCGCATGCTGTGCCTGCTGATGAAGCTGCACCTTGCGCGGCAAATCATCCGCTTGCACCGGCGCAAGTGGGGAAAGGCTGGGGGCAACCGCGCCTGCCGTGTAGTCGTAAATACCGCGCCCCGACTTGCGCCCGAGCATGCCGCCGTCTACCAGCGCGCTTTGCACCAGCGAGGGCGTGTAACGCTTATCAAAGAAGTTGGCCCCATACACCGCCTGGGTGACGGCGAAATTGGTGTCGTGGCCTATCAAGTCCATAAGCTCGCAGGGCCCCATGCGAAAACCGATGGCGCGCATGCAGGCGTCTAGCACTTCGGGTGGCGCGGCTTGCTCGTGCAGCAGCGCCAGCGCTTCGGCGTAGAGCGGGCGGGCGATGCGGTTGACGATAAAGCCCGGTGTGGAGCGGGCAAACACCGCCTCTTTGCCCCAGGCCGCTGCCAAGGCGGCAATGGCCTGCGCCACGGCGGGCTCGGTTTGCAGGCCCGAGACCACCTCGACCAGCTTCATTTGTGGCACGGGGTTGAAAAAGTGCATACCCACCACCCGCCCGGGCTGCTGCAAACCCTTGGCGATGGCGGTAATTGACAGCGAGGAGGTGTTACTGGCCAGCACGCAGTGCGGGCCAAGCAGGTTTTCGAGCTGCGCAAACAGAGCGCGCTTGGCCTGCAGGTCTTCAACAATGGCCTCGATCACCAGCTCGGCGCTGCCCGCGTGGGCCAGGCTGTCGACCGGGTGGATGCGCTCCAGCAGCGCGGTCAGCACGTCGGCGCTGAACTTGCCTTTGGCGACCAAGCCTTCCAGCCGGACTTGCAGTGCAGCTTTGGCCGCCTGGGCGGCGCCGGCGCGGGCATCCATGAGGGTGACGCTGTGCCCCGCCTGGGCCGCCACCTGGGCAATGCCCGCGCCCATGATGCCAGCGCCAATGACCAGTACCTTGGCCTTCGAAAGTGATGTGCTCATGCTGCTCCCAGCCTAAAAGTGCCATGGTAATGGCCTGCGGCCTGCACCGTCAGTAGGTTTCCAACTGAAGGCGACCCTCTTTTTGCAGGCTGGCGGCCAGTGTGTCCCAGTCCAAACCGGCGCCCAGCGCGATATCGCGTAGCGCCAGCACTACACCTTCTTCCATGCTCTTTAAACCGCAGACATAAAAATGCGTCTGTGGGTCCTGCAGCAAGCCGGACAGCGCCGGGGCTGCCTGGCGCATGGCGTCCTGCACATAGCGCTTGGGCTGGCCGGGCGTGCGCGAAAACGCAAAGTGAATGTCGATGAAGTCTTGGGGCAGTTTTTGCAGCGGCCCGAAGTAAGGGAGTTCTTGCTGCGTACGCGCGCCAAAAAATAGCAGCAGCTTGCCGCCCTGAAATTTGCCGCTTGCCTGCAGTCGGCGGCGCCATTCGGTCATGGCGCGCATGGGGGCGCTGCCGGTGCCGGTACAAATCATCACGATATGGCTGCCGGGGTGGTTGGGCATTAAGAAGCTGTTGCCAAAGGGGCCGATGACTTGCACGCTGTCGCCTGTTTGCAGATCGCACAGGTAGTTAGACGCCACGCCGCGCACCGGCTGGCCTTGGTGGTCTTGCACCACGCGCTTGACCGTCAAGGACAGGTTGTTGTAGCCGGGGCGTTCGCCATTGCGCGGACTGGCGACCGAATACTGGCGCGCATGGTGGGGCCTGCCGCTGGCATCCACGCCCGGCGGCACGATGGCGATGGACTGCCCTTCTAGCACCGGAAAAGGCAGGCTGCCAAAGTCCAGCACGATGTGGTGGGTCTCGTTGTCCGTGCCAGCTTCGTTGACTTGCATATTGCCTACCACCGTGGCGCTGATGGGCGCCTTGGAGCCATACAAATGGGTGTACGGGTGCGCCGCCGACCAGGGTGGCACGCTGGCGCCCAAGGATGCCACCTTGGCTGCTGTCGGGGCGGCCGACTGCGCGCTTGCGCCAGGCGCTACCGAACTGGCCGCCGTCTGAAAAGCCGTGCTACCCGACACTAGCGTACTGGCACCCTCGGCTTGGGCGGCGGGCAACTCGTCCCAGGAAAACTGCTCGTCCAAGGTGTAGGCCTTGCTTCGCAACACGGGAAGCCAGTGGTCTATCGAGCCCGTCGGACAGGGTGGCACGCAGGCCATGCAGTGATTGCATTTGTCCGGGTCGACCACGTAATTGCGGCTGTCGTGCGTTACCGCGCCCACCGGGCAGGTCGCTTCACAGGTGTTGCAGCGGATGCACACCTCGGGGTCGATGACATGCTGCTGCAGCAGCTCGGCGGTCTCGCTCATGCCCAGACTTTAGTTGAAACGCACGTACTCGAAATCCACCGGCTGACGATTGATACCAATGGCAGGCGGCGCAATCCAGTTGGCGAATTTTCCGGGCTCCACTACGCGCCCCATCAGGCTTTGCACAAAGGCGCGGTCTTCTGCCGTGGGCAGCCATTCACCGACCTTGGCGCTCCATTCGTTCTCTGACAGCACGCGGCCATCGGGCGACACTTTGGCACCTGACAAGGCACCGATATTGCGGTGAAACGCTTTGTGCGGCACGCTCAGGCGGTGCGGCAAACCGGCTTTGTCTATGACGCGGTTCCAACGCTCGACACCACCGACCGAGTCTTTGATGAAATCGTCGCGCAGCACTTCGTTCAGCGCGTTCAGCATGGGCACTTCTTTTTCCTGCAACTGGCCGTTCACCACGTTCAACACTTTGTAGGTCTGGCCGCGCAACACATGGTCGTCGTCGCGCTTGGTTTCTTCGTAGCGGCCTTTGATGCCGGTGGAATAAAACGTGGCCGCGTTGCTCGACTCGTCGGCGCCGAACAAATCGATGGTCACGCTGAAGTGGAAATTCAAATAGCGCTGCAAAGTCGGCAAGTCGATCACGCCTGCTGCGCGCAGTTTGCCCACGTCGTCGGTTTTCATTTCATTCATCGCCGCGCAAGTGCGCTGGATGATGCGGCTGATGCCGGACTCGCCGACAAACATGTGGTGCGCTTCTTCGGTCAGCATGAATTTGGTGGTGCGCGCCAGCGGATCGAAACTGCTTTCCGCCAAAGCGCACGACTGGAACTTACCGTCGCGGTCGGTGAAATAGGTGAACATGAAGAAACTCAACCAATCAGGCGTCTCTTCGTTGAAGGCTTGCAAAATGCGTGGGTTGTCTTCCTGGCCGCTGCGGCGCTCAAGCAGCGCTTCTGCTTCTTCGCGGCCGTCGCGGACGAAATGTTTGTGCAGCAAATACACCATGGCCCAAAGGTGACGGCCTTCTTCCACGTTGATTTGAAACAGATTGCGCAAGTCATACATGCTCGGTGCAGTCAGCCCCAAGTGGCGTTGTTGCTCAACAGATGCTGGCTCTGTATCGCCCTGCGTCACGATGATGCG
>Ga0114968_10000620_pt1 | contig 26277 bp, 19 predicted proteins | sample M_130807_EF_Meta_FD_87020 | JGI IMG/M metagenome (GOLD analysis project Ga0114968, IMG submission 87020) | Freshwater microbial communities from Lake Montjoie, Canada to study carbon cycling - M_130807_EF_MetaG | ecosystem: Environmental > Aquatic > Freshwater > Lake | place: Lake Montjoie... | reverse complement strand
CCGGAAATAATGTAACGATTGCTTTGATAGCCGAAAGTATCAGCGGTATCCCAACAACTATCCTTGGTCGAGCTAATCTAACTATTAAGATAACCGAGGTAAATGATTTAGTCTTAGCAAGTTTACAACCAGAAGAGTTAAAATTGCTTAAAGCGATCAGATATGATATAGAACTCTATAATTGTATAGTAGAAAATGAAGTGGAAGTCGAGGTAGATAGATTTATAAATTTAATCTACTCCTACCAAGAGAGTCAAGTAAAAAAGCTCGTTGATAACTACGAAGAGATTGCGGAGGCTTTAAAGCTAAAGAGTAAAGATTTAAGTTTTAAGTGGGAGTTTCTGTGGCGCGAGATGCTCCATCAAGCTTTGCTTAAGGGTGATAACTATGAAGCTTTAAAAATAGGGTATCATAGTTTTAATAGAGGTCGGGCATTCAATAGTAATTTCTCGTTGATATTAGTAAACTTTCTCCTGAAAAAATTTTGATTGGTCAAAGAGGCAGGGTATACTAAGGAGTTTAGTAAGCCTAGCTACTATATAGGTATCTACAGAGTTAAAGATTGTGGCATAGTTCACAGTAGCAGACCCATCCAGGTGGGAATAAAAGGGAGAGCCAGGGTGTTCTACTAGCAGAAGGAGAGAAGTGCTTGACAGATAGCAAAAAAGATGCTATAATAAGAGTATGAAACAAGTTAAGCGCTTAAAGTCTATTATATCAACCAACCATAGAAAGAGGACCCGTGCCTAAAGTTAAAAAAGTGCATGCGGTGCAAAAAGCTGAGAATCCTGAATTCAGAGATAAGAATATACAACTACACAAGAAATACGTAACTGCTAAAGATGAGCTAGCGCTTTCCTTAAAGGGTAAGTCTAGCGATAAAATTAAAAAAGCAGAACGTCACTTGGAGGATGTAAAAAACGAATTCTTTGATGCGAATAAAGGTCTAGCTTATTCTATGGCTCGATCCTTTCTAAATCAGAATAATGATTTAGGACAAGATTACTATAGCGCCGCGTCGTTAGGTATTTGGGAAGCGTTCTTAAAGTGGGACCCTACTGTAGGAGTCACTTTTGGAACCTTTTCGCGTCAATTCATTAAAGGTCGTATCAGTCGCACCGTAAGACAATCAGAGTATAACCATATCTCTCAAGGTGACTTTAATAAGCGCCGTGATGTTAGAGATGCTTTTATGAGATTGCAAGAAAAATTAAACCGCACTCCCACATACGAGGAAGTTGCAAAAGAAGCAAATGTAACTGCTAGTTTAGCAGAGCGTGCTATGCAGAACCGTGCCACTAGTTTAGATACTCCGATTGGTGATGGAGAATCTACTCTTATTGATCTAGTAAGTGATCAACTAGTTAATCGCAATATTGATGACTACAGTGAAGACAAAATCGAACGCATGCTAGAAGAGTTAGGCGAGACCGAACTATGGATCATGCTTAGTCGTGGTGATGTTCTAGGAATAGAACCTCAGTCACTTGTTGAGATTGCAGATAGAATTGGTATTGGACGAGAGATCGCTCGACGCATAGAGCAGAGAGCTAAGTTCAAAATTGTTCAATCCATGTTATCAATTGAAAATGATGCACTTCCCGATATAGAGGAAATTGCTAAAGCAGCTGGATTGAATATCTCCTCCCCAGCAAAGTATGAAGAATTTCATAAGATGCTTAGAAGCGGTTATACCGAGATCAAAGGTCGATGGGAACGAGCAAGTCTTGCTCTCAGAAAACCTAAATCACTAGACGAAGATGATTCTCTTTATCGCCGTCAAGCACGTATCGATCGAATCGGTGAAGAGTTCCTAGCTTCAGCCGCGAGACTAATTACTCAGATGGCTTCAACTTATTCTAAACCAGGAAAAAGAGAAGCTGTAGGCATTGATGAGATGGCAGTATTTATCTGGCGTTGCCTAAAAGTTTGGTCACCAGAAGATGGCGGAAGTTTTGAAGCATTCGCAAGAAATTGCATTGCAAAGAATTTCTCTAAACTTAATAATGCTAAGCCTGATTATTCAGGATTAGAGTATAATGAAATTAAGTATATGTGGGGAAAGATAAAAAAATTAAATCTCGCAATACATAATTAATTAGTAGAATCAATAAAGGCGGATGGAAAACCATCCGCCTTTTTCTATTAAAATTTAGAACTCTATATAGAATGATGGGGTCATGTAGAAAATTTTAAAACGAGGGTGCAAGAGTAGGAATAATAAATGTTAAGCAAGAAAAAGAAATTATGATAGAGTAGTAAGAAAGGGTACCGGTAAGGAAGAGCTTAGTAAGTTAACCTTAGTAGCCAAGAGAAATTATTTAAAGGAAGGCGCTAAGCCTCAATTGGTCCTTATGAAAATAGAAGCATTGGCAGGATCTAAGCAATAAATAAGTAAAAGTTAAGAAAATCGCGTTTTTACAAAGGTTTAGTCTATGTAAGAAGCCTATTTATCTATAGATAATTGTTAAGAGATGGTTACTCAAAGGAGTAAAGCTAGATTATCATGAAAAAACATGCTCGACATTTCTCGAAATAATTGAATAGTAGAGGAAGTATATTTTGTTGTTCATGCGTTGATATTACCTGAAACCCCTAAGGTAATTGAGATTTTGACGAGAATAGTATAAATTAATATCCATCAACTATGTTCAGAAGGAGGACAAAATGGAAAATAAGAAAGCGCAGAAGGGAACCAAGCGATTTGGTTTCACTCTACTCGAGCTTATTGTTGTGATGGTAGCAACAGGTATTTTAGCAGCAATCACAGTGCCTAGCTACAACGCAGTAAAGAATAACTCGAGAGACAATACAACACAGATTAACCTCAATACCGTCGCTCGCGATGCTATTGCAATTTATAATATTAACCAAGGAGTTATGAGCTGGGCTCAAGCACTTGGAACTGCACAGAGCGAAGCAGCTATGACTGCTGGAAAGAAAGCTGCGGGTACACCAAAGTTTACACTCTGTCTTGATGATCCTAATAAAAACGCAGGTTCAGGAGCATCTACTCAGACCGGACCGGGTTGTACATTAAATCCAGCAATTGGTTATTCAACTAACGCTACTCAAGTTAGCTATGCATGTTCTGATAGCAACGTCTGTGGTACTGGATCAACTACTCAAATCGGAATGGCGTTAAAATCTGATTCAAATAACTGCTCAATGGCATTATTCAAAGCAGGCGGAGTTACTGACCTATGGACAGTAAAGAGGACGCTAGGTGCAAACTGCGCCGGTGCTTCGGCGATGCTTGGAGCAACTGATTCAAATAACGTCGCTGCTCTTGATGCTACCTCTTATGCAGTTACTGGTGTCCCAGCAGTAACTTCTACCTCTACTGGTGGAACTGCCGGATCACCTACTATCACAGTAGCTTGGACAGCACCAACAACTGGTATCATTACAACAGGATACAATGTTTATGTTAACGGCGTGAAGGTAAATGCTTCACCAATTTCAGCAGCAGCAACAAGTTATACAATAACTTCTGGCGTAACTGCAGGATCTGTAAATAATATTACAGTCAAAGCAGTATCAGCAGCTGGTGAAGGTGTAGCCTCAACCGCTGTAGCGGGAACTACCGATGTCACCCCAATCTATACCCCTGGTGCTCCAACAATTGGAACAGCAGTAGCAGGTAATGCTCAAGTAACAGTTAACTGGACTCCAGTTGCTTCAACTTCTGCACAGCCAGTTACAGGTTATAGAGTATACCAAGCCGGTGGCGGAACCTTCTCAGTCTCTGGAGCATCTGCTTCATCAAGGACTATTACAGGTCTTACCAACGGTACTACATACTCATTCACAGTGACAGCGATTAATGGTTCAACTTTTGAATCAGCAGCGTCAAACTCAGTCTCAGCAAAACCAATTACTACTGCATCTGCTCCTACTTCAGTAGCTGCAACAGCAGGCGTTCAGCAACTTTCATTAACTTGGGCAGCCCCAGCTAATGATGGTGGAACTGCAGTAACCGGTTACAACTTAAGCTGTACTTCAACTGACGGTGGAGCAACTGGTACACTTTCAAATGTACAGTCTTTGACTTCAACCATCTCCGGTCTAACCGGTGGTACAAATTATACATGTACCGTGGTTGCAATCAACTCTGCTGGTAACTCATCAGCTGGTACATCTAACTCAGTAGCAGTACAGGTGCCTTACGCTCAGTACGGTCAGTATGGTCAGTACGGTCAGTACGGTCAGTACGGTCAGTACGGTCAGTATGGTCAGTACGGTCAGTATGGTCAGTACGGTCAGTACGGTCAGTACGGTCAGTATGGTCAGTATGGTCAGTACGGTCAGTATGGTCAGTACGGTCAGTATGGTCAGTACGGTCAGTACGGTCAGTATGGTCAGTACGGTCAGTATGGTCAGTACGGTCAGTATGGTCAGTATGGTCAGTATGGTCAGTACGGTCAGTACGGTCAGTACGGTCAGTACGGTCAGTACGGATACTAAGATCCGACCAGTACTCCTTCCAATGTGGTAAAGTTAGGCCCCCAAGATTACTTGGGGGCCTAACTCACTTTACGGGTAAAATATCTTCAGAGAATAAAAAAATAAAGATTGGAAAGTAGTAGTAATAGTAGTAAATATATACCTTCAGGGCCAGAGGGTAGAAGTAGAGCCAAGAAATTAACGTTACAAGTTTAATGAAATTAACAGGATTAGATTAGCAAAAGTAGTTTAGATTTATCAATGTAAATTTAAGGTATAGGGCTATGATTGGTTTTAAGCATGGATAATTGAGTTTTCCTAAAGTTAGATTAATCTACTGGCAGTAAAGTTAAAAGGTTAATTGCGTATTCTTAAATAGTCGTCACAATAACTAAAATGAAGAGATCAATTATATCAATAACAATCGCAACAACCATCGTACTTGCTTTAACTGGTTGCTCATCAAATAAAACTGATGGCAACACAATCGCTAATCCTCGCGATACAGCTAACGGCATCAATAAGTCTAGCTCAACCGAGACTAAGACCGCACCAGCTCCTGTAGCTGCTAAACCAGGCTCAAAAGCCGTACCTAATGAAACTCCTTGGAGAGTAGTCACAGAGATTTCCGCTGATTGCGCAAAGACTCTACAACCATTTAGAGATTTTGAAAAGAAGTTCCCTAATGGACTAGCTCGCGAAAGCAACGCTACCAAAGCGGAGACCGAAGCGATGAACAAAGCGATGACCATCGTGCAATCAGATAGAAAAATTTGCTCTAAGAAAGACTTCGACTTATGGTATAACGAAGAGTATCTAGGGTGGAGTAGGTCTAACAAGTAACTCACATGAATAATATATTAGCGACGAAAGCGAGGATGCAACATGGGTAAAGAAAATAAAGCTGGCCTAAACGAAAATAGTGCTGAAGTAGTAAAGGGGAAGAGAAATCTTGTTCCCGTAATTATTTTAGTAGTAGCTTTAATTGCCAGCGGAGTTTTGGTCGGTAGGGAATATGTTACTAACAAGAACTCACAAAAAGTTCCGGCCACTCTTAAGCCAGGACCGGTAGTACAATGGGATATGGAGATGAATCAGAATCTCTTTTCTATAACTTCACGTATGCAGGTTTTAGGTGAGTTAACTGGAGAGGGAAAAGCGCAAGAATGTAAGAATCTCTCAGAGTTACTTACAGCCTTTGCAGCTTCTGTCTCCCCCGCGCCAGATACTGAAGTGCAGAATGCTTTTGCTACTTGGATGCAAGCTGCATCTAATGGAGCGTTAAGTTGCGCAAGTAAGAAGCAGAGCGCTGACGAAGAGTTAGTAGTTGCTGCGGATAACTTCAAAGCTTACATCGGCAAACTCAACGAAGCAAGAATAGCCAACAAATAAGTAATTTGATCTCTAAAAGAACAATGCCCTCTCCGGAGGGCATTGTTCTTTCTACTTTTACGGGGTCAAAAAAATAATATGTGTCAATAGAAAACTAATTAGTATAATATAAGCATGCCTAAAGCAAAAACAAAAATAATGGTTTTAATTTCCCTAATTTTATTCCTTAATTTGTTAACCCCTAACACAGCTTTTGCTCATGTGGATATTTCTTCGACCACTCCAGTAGATGGGAGTGTCTCACCAACGCAACCCAAAGAGGCCATTTTAACCTTTGAAGGGTTAGTAGATCCTTCGCAAGTAAGCATGACTCTGCGTAAAGCTGATGGTAGTAAGTTAGAGAGCCCTAAGCCGATAACGCCACCAGGTCCGGCCACTAATGTCAAGTTCTCGATAATTACCCTAACAGATGGGACCTATGTTTTAGGGTACAGAGCTTATTCCTCTGATGGTCATATAGTGGAAGGCGAATTCTCTTTTACAGTAGGGAATGTCGTTTCTCCAGTAGGTGGCAAAAAGTTTAAACAACCTCAGGGCGGTAGGACATTTGAAGTGTTTGCTCGAACAATTTTTGATATTGGTTTGATTTTGTTGGTTGGAAGCTTTTTCTGGTTACTAATACTTTTCCCAAAACGAGAAGATCCAAAGTATCCTAATAAATTATTAAAGAGTAGAAATAACATAGAAGAAAATGAGATTAACCAATTTTTTAATAAATTTATTTTCGCGGGTGCATTTATCTTAGCCACCGGCGTACTGATGAGAATTATAAGTTATTTGGTAGTAGTAGTACCTGGGTCAAGTTCTGCTTTTAGATGGTCACTTTTTACTAATAAAACCATAATTACTTTAACAATAGGATTAATTCTGGCTCGTGGAGTGAAACAAGTATTTACTAATGCTAAAATTTCAAAATATAGAAACTTCATATTTCCAGCTTACCTATTCATTACTACCTATGCCGTGGGATTAATATCACACGCAGCAGATCAACCGATGCCATTAGTGGATGCGGTACTTTGGGTTTTCCATGTTAGCTTAGTAGCTCTATGGGTTGGTCCGGTAGTACTCTACTTCTTTGCTTATACTTTAGGTAGTAAACTGAATAAAGAAGAGTTACAAGAAGGATTAAAGCAATTTGCTCCACTAGCGTTTTTTGCTGTTTTTTGTTCCTTAGCTACCGGAGCTGCGCAAGCTTATGTGTATGCAGGGGGAGCGTTGCCGGCTGGTGAGTATGGGGCTATATTAATAAGTAAGATTGCAGTGGTAGTTTCCGCAATAATCATTGGTGGGATTCATAACCGATTGGTGGCTAGAGGAAGAGTAATTCCAGCCAATTTACTGGCCGTTGAGGCAATTTTAATGTTAACGATTATTATGGTAGCTTCAATTCTAGCAACGACAGCACCACTTTCTAGTTAGCATTTAGGGGTTGGTACCTTTAAGAGGAAAGATGGTTTAGTTAGTTTATCAGCCCTTGATAAATTTAGTTGAGTACAAAAAAATATATTTGTTGCTCAATAAATAAATAATGTAGTAACCGATAGTAGTTTTAGGAGAATGTCTAAAGTAAGGAAACTGTTTTTTTGACCATAGATTGACTCTCCGATACTACCATGAACAATGTATAATATGAGTTTAAGAAATTATGCCCGAATAACTTTTATTGCTTCTTTCCTACTAATTATTGCTTCCGTTGGCGCTTCGCTTTTAGGGATCTTGCCTTCCCGCATGGTTGTGCTACTAGCTGGTACGTTAGGGCTCATAGTGAGTGCACTGGGAGTGCTTCCATTGCAAAAGGCTGCGAGAAATCTACTGATGGTTATAACATTAGCCAGTTTTATGGCTATAGGTATACAACTAGCTGGTATGGATTTCGTGGGGTTAAATCCTACACATGTTATAGTAGCGAGCATACTTTTAACAGTCGGTAGTACGCTGAGCTACTTCTACCAAGGGGCGGTAGCCAGAGTAATTGGTTCACAAATTAACCTCGGTGCTTTTATTTACTTGAATATCAGTTATCTAAATATCTCTACCCCTATGGCGATAATATATTTCTCTTTACTAAGTCTAGCTCCCGCGATCTACTTAGTAGCGTTAAAACTTAATCTTAAAAAAATTCTACTCGGACCACTAGTACTAATCTTAGCAAGCACATTCTTTTTCTTCCTAACATGGGGTAAAGCTGGCTTGCTTAACGAAGGCAGAGATTTAATTCTAGTTTCTGGTTTCCTATTTATTACAATTTTAATATTAGCAAATAAAGTTATCTTTACAAAGCAGAGTACTGTCTTATCCTTAATGTTCTTCGCCCTTCTAGTAGGTATGGTTCCCTCCATTAATGGTTTATCGAGTAACTCTTTCGAGAAAGTTGTCTCAACCCAAGCCGCAAATAAACGCTCTGCTGAAGTAAGTGGTTATAGATTACCTGGAGTGGGTTACAAAGATGAATTACGTGGAAAGACCTTTAAAGAGTGCGATGAAGGCAATACTGTAGGTCGTGACTGCTTCATAACTCTTTATGTTGATTTAGCTAAAGAAAAAGGAGTGGATGCTGCTCTTAAAGATGCAATTGATGCAGTAAATAACAACCGCGGAACAAAATTTGCCGCCCACTGTCATCAAGTTACTCACGCTATTGGTCAATTCGCGGCGGCAACTGATTACAAAGATAAACCTATTGATGGCTTAAAATTGGAACCTCAAATTTGTGCAACAGGCTATACCCATGGAGTTTTTGAGGCATATTGGAAACCAATTAGTACCCCAGATCTTTTAGTAAAGGCCCCAGAGGCTTGTAAAGATTTAGGAATGGATAAGGGATTTTATCGCTGGACCTGCAACCACATCTTAGGTCACGTACTAGTGCAGAGAGATGAATTAAACCCTGGCCCACAGCTAAGATCATGTCTAAAAATACCTGATGAGCATAGCGTTAATGACTGCTTATCGGGCGGCTGGATGCAGTTCTTTAGCGATGATCCTATTCTAGCGATGTTCAAAGCGAAAAATGCAACTTATAACGATATCTTTAAATATTGTAACGATGAACCGCTCGCATCACAAAGGATGTGTTATCAAGAGACATTCCCATCACTCTCAATTATTAGAAATTCCAATTTCACGACCGAGATGAGTGATTGCAAGAACGCCACCGATGAAACCAATATGATTTGGTGTATTCAAGGAGTGGCGAGAGCTATCGCTATCACAGGTGGTTATACAGTTAAATTTGCCAAAGAAGAGTGTGCTAAAGTCGAAGCAGGTATGATCAGAGATTATTGCTATACAGCTTCTGCGGCCTCCATTACTTTGAATGCTGGTATCATAACCGAAACAAGGTTAATGTGTGATCTAGTGTTAGCTAAAGATGTAAACGCTTACTGTAAGCGATGGGTAAGAGACTCACGTAAATTAATCTCCAGTGGTCCAAACAGTCAGAATATTCCTAAATTTTAATCTATGACGAAGCAGTAAAGAGAGTCACGGTGTAAAAATATGTATAATATTTTATATCTTATCTCAGGCTTACTGGTAATGTATGCGATACTACGAATCATCCCTAAGCGCACCGCTAGCATGCCCCTAGCCTACAATGTGAAAGAGGAAGAAGAAATTATTGCTTCTTTGAAACAGAACATTAATAATGTTCCAGGTCTGCAATTAATAACTGCGGAGGCATTCGCCTATCCCGTCCACGCTGAGATTTGGAGATGCAAAGAACGGGCTATGGTAACAGTAGGACAAGAATTAATTCCAGTAGCATCGGTGGATTGGGTAGAAAATAATTACACCCCAGGGGAGAGTTTTTCAAATTTAGTAAAAAAGTTAAAAATGAATCAAGCAGTAAAAGTTGGGACGGACAGTATAACAATAATAAACAATGAGTATGAGTTGAGGCTAATAGCCTCTACGGGAGATAAGGTTGGTTTTACTTACGATAGTTGGCTTAGTAAGGTTACTGAGTTTGAGAGAGAGTTTACGTTAGAATTAAACCGGTCAGGTTTAATGGAAAACTATCAAAAAATTATAAATAGTAGTTTAGTTGAGATAAATGATCTAATAATATACGAAGATAAAATTAATGAGTTTGCTAGTAACTTAATCAGCAGCTATGAGGATAGAACTTCTTACAACGGGGTAAACGAAATAATTAGCACTAACGAGAAGGAGAAACCTTTAGTTAGGGAGGCAACCCGACCAAACGTTAGCATGCAAGTAGTTGCTTTAGTAGTAACATTCTTCGGTTCAATAGCCATACTAAATTTTGAGAGTAACTGGCTAGGGAGAGTTGCTTTATTGATTCTCTTAGTAGCCTCATTAGAATGGGCCATAGTAGATTTAATGACTATGTACTTGGATGACAAGGCTTTTTACCTGGGGGTAAGCTTAGGTTGGGGTTTAACCATACTATCGCTATGGGAGCAACACAGATTATCCCAACTAATTCCTGGGGTGGTATTTACGCTAGCCATGGTTGTTATCTTTGAAGGGATTAACAAATATTTTCGCTACCGCAGAGGTATGGATGGCTTAGGTTTTGGTGATACGCTAATCATAGTTGGTACTGTGGGTATTCCTACGGCTTTGGCCGGAGCATGGGTACTTGGTTACCGCATTGTCATGCTTAGCTTTATCCTAGGGATTATGGGATTTTTTTATATGAAGATTGTGAATAAGCATAAAAAAACCCAACCCTTTGCTTTTGGTCCATATCTAGCAATAGGTTGGGTTTTTGGAATAATTAGTTGGGTTTTAACCAACGGTATTTCAGGTTTAGCCTTCTGATAACTGTTGGCGGAATGCAAGGACGTACTCTACAACTTCTTCCCACGAATTTGCTCTAGAGCCCTCCAAATGACGATTGTATGGAGCATCAAAGATAAGAACTTCATGCCCCGCAGCTTTCATGGCCTCTATAACATGAGGAGCATCATCGATATGGAGATCAGAAGCAATAGCCTCTTTTGTACCCAGAAAACATAAATCCCTAAAGGGAATTCTCGGTCTTCCATCAGGACGTGGGGCTTGTAGCCAGCGGACAGTGTCTTGCACGGCAAAACCATGGTCCCCATTAGCGCCCAAACGGTGAGTCACTACTCTAATGTGAATCTCATGGTCACTTAACTTCCAGAGCGCATCAGAGACTCCGCTAAGCTCGGGCATAGAGGTAAAGATACCATTGAGCACAGCATCTTTATGAGCTTGGTTGTAACTCTCGCGGTCAGGGAATAACCCCGCTTTTACTAAATCCCAACTGGTAGCCTCTACTTCAGGCAAGGGATTACCTGTGCCGGCCATATAATTTCTCAAGGAGTAAAGATAATCTCCGCAAACGCCATCCAAATCTACACCAAAAACGAATCTTTTCATAGTAATATTATACCAAAAAAGGGGTAAAAAACATTCAAATACGACCGTGGCGCATTAGTTTACGTAATACAACAGGGTGATTGAGCTTAGATAGGGCTTTAGCCTCTACCTGACGGACAGCCTCTCGACTGAGCCCCAACATTCGACCAATAGCGGATAATTTCTGAGCTGGTTCAGCATCCAGGCCAAATCTTCGACCAATAACAAAGAGTTCTCGCTCATCTAAAACTGAGAGTCCAAAAGTCTCAAGATCTGTCATCTCTTGCATAGCTAAGACTTGATCCTCAGTGCTCTGATCTGGATCTTGAATCATATCTCCAAGATAAGTCTTTCCATCATCATCGACAGGGCGCGAGAGAGACTCTAACTTCTGGGCATTAAGTACACGCCTAACAGTTTCTGCAGTGGTGCCGGATAATTTTGCCACATCTTCATAGTTAATGATATAATCCTCGTTCTCACCACGAAGTTCTTTAACTGATCGCTCAATTTCAGGACGTTTCTCGAAATCACCGGCATTCAGGTGCTTATAATCTGCATCACGGACCGCTTTGAGACATTCACGTTGAATAGGCTTAAAAGCCCAAGTAGAGAACTTGGCGCCTCGGTTGGGATCATAGGTAGAGATGGCTCGCATTAGTCCTAAAACAGCCGCTCCTTCAAAATCGCTAGAGTCATCTTTGGAACTTGTAGAGGTAAATTTTCTAACATAGTTTAATACTAAACCATAATTTAATTCAATAATTTCAGTATCTACATCAGCAAGCTCACGCATAGTTATCTCATGATGGTGGCGTTGTAACCTAGTGAGTTTATCGGTATTTACTTGGGAAACTTTATCTTTTAAAGTAATGCGACGAAAAAATAAAGCCTGATTTTTTTCATTATAATCTACTGCCTCTGCCAAAGTTTTCTCCTTCAGTATTAAATTGTGAAACTCACATATTTAATGTGACTTATTACACAACCCCTGCATACAAAAACAAAATCAAGTAATAATATATTCCCTTTTACCTGGTAAAAAGCAATAAATTTGTAGAAAATAACAAATTAAGTTAGTTAATTTGCAATATATATATATATATATTGAGCAAGCAGATTTATTAGTAACAAGCGAAAAAATTATTAGAAAACAAGGAGTATGGTAGATTCAAGGTAGACTTTACAGCAAGAAAGTAGTGAACAAAATTAGTAAGTATTATTACCTAAGCTCTCAATGATAGCGGCAAAGGGGCCAAATTGGGTGCCTCCACGAGCCAAATCACTGGCGATTTTATGAAATATTTCAGGAGGGTAGATTCCTTCAAAAGAATTAATCCACGCCGCGTAATCCTCGGCTAATTTAAAATCATAATTAAGCTCTGAAGGACGGAACGTCACTGCCATAATAGGTAGAGGATGACCAGCGGCTCTTGAGATAATCGCCGCTAAGGCGGGATCGAGATCTCGCAGTTCCCGGCTGGTAAAATCATGCTTTGTAATATAGGTCCAAGCGTCTAAAGCTACTGATGATGCTAGAAGATCGTCTGAGTTTACTTTTTTAACATTGATACCAAGAGCTAATGCTCGAGCTCTAATTATAGAGGAGGCCTCAACAATATTGTATTTATTAGAACCGTATCTTGTCATTTCTTGCTTCATTAATCCAGTTTCGGTACTGGTGATTTACTCGATACCAAACAAAGTTACGCGGAAGAAAGAAGTTAAAAGAAGTATAAAAATATAGAGATGAATGTGATAAAGATACCTAACGAGCACAGTTAATAGCATGACCGGTAACATTTCGCTGGAAAGAAAAATCTTTCTTACTAAAGAAGGGAATTTTCTACGCTTATCTTTTAAATATGATGTAAACCTAGTAGAGCGAGTGAAAGCACTACCTTTCTCAAGATATGATGCTGAAAATAAAGCATGGCTGGTCGAGATAACGTTAGAAGCGGTTGAAGAACTGGAAAAGTGGTTTAGTATTGAAGGATTAACTGATGTTTATATCTATGAGTTAGTAGATAAGGCAGGAGACATAAAAAAAGCCCCAGATGCGATATTAAGACGGGGAAGTCTTAAGAGACCTTTTTTAGTATTTATTGGTAATCGTTCAGAGAACCTATTCAACCGCTTAAAGTCTTTACCGGGAGCGCAGTGGGAGCGACAAGCACAAGCTATGAGTTACCCACCATTAGCTCAAGTAGCGCTAAATGAACTAGTGCAAAGAAAAGTGATTGAAGATCCTGATAGCATTCTAACTCCGGCAGATGTTACGCTAACGTATGATGGACGGTATGGAAATTTCGTAGTCTTGGGTGATCCACGAGCGCAGGAGGCGTTTAAAATTAACTTCCCCAATCGCGATGTTATTGCACTGTGGAAAGAAAAAGGGATCGATTGTGCTTTTAGCGATGAATTTTCAGAAGAAGTATATCGCGGTGAATTAGAACGAGGAAACTTTGAGCTGCCTATAGCGCTTAAAGAAGAACTTTTTCCATACCAAGCTCAAGCAGTAAACGTTGCGGTTACAAGAAGTGGCTTTGCTATCTTTGATGCTCCAGGAGTAGGTAAGACCCCTCAAGCGATTGCCTGGGGTAAAATACTGTTAGATCGCAATGAAGCGGAGAGATGTGTAATTGTAACCCCAGGAGCAGTTAAGACGCAGTTTGCTAGAGAGATCCAACGCTTTACCGGGGATAATGATATTGTGGTAATTGATGGTGATAAAAAGAAACGAGCGGAAAAATATATTGCGGCTAAATCCGCTAGATGGGTAATATTGAACTACGATTTACTCGCGTTAGATTTAAAAAGTATCACACCTTTAGTTACTAATCAGTTATTGGTAGCGGACGAAGTACATAAGATAAAATCAAGGCAATCAAAAAGAGGGCAAGCGATGCGCCAGTTATCTCAGAAAGCCCATAAACGTTTAGCCTTGAGCGGTACTCCGGTGGAAAACGATCCAGGTGAATGGTATAGTATCATGTCTGGCTTTGTAGTACCAGGTATCTTTGGCACAGCAATGGAATACTTTAACCGATACTCCTACCCAGGTAGATTTGGTGGTTTTGAAGGAGCAAAAAACCTAGGTGAGCTCAGAGATAGATCAAAGCCTCATTACATTAGAAGAAATAAGCAGGAAGTAGCTACTCATCTCCCACCGTTACGAGTTAAAAATCAGGTGCTGGATGCTGACGAAAAGCTAACTATTGCTATAAAAAGAGTGCATCGTGATGCACAAGAAGAAATCCAAAAAGCTAAAAACATAAATGCGGTAGAGAGCGATCTCTTTAACGATGAATCTGAGGGTTCTTCAGCAATGACTGCGGTGGGTATGTTAAGATTACTTTGTAGCTCCCCACGGTTACTATATAAGAGCAATTCCAATGCAGCTAAAGCTTTATGTGAAGCAGGTTTAATACCTGATGTAGATGGACCAAAGCTAGATGAACTTAGATCTTTAGCAATTGAGATGCAGGCAAATGATGAACGCTTAGTGGTGTTTACTTCCTTTAGAACGATGGCAAATCTAATTGCTGAAAGATTTAAAGAAGACAAAGTACGCTACGTTATGTACACGGGAAGCAATAGTACCGCGGAGAGAGACCGGGCTGTACAAGCTTTTACTGATGTTTACGAGGGGTCTAATGATGGACCCACAGTGTTTTTAGCCACCGACGCGGCAGCTGAAGGTTTAAACTTAGGCAAGATGTGCTCAACGCTAATTAACTTTGATTTAGCCTTTAAACCTTCTACTATGATTCAAAGAGCTAATAGAATCCACCGCGTAGATGGTGATACTACTAAAAAATATATCGTTATTAATTATACGATTGCGAAGACCATAGAAGAAGGCATTATTCAGATGGTGGGACAGAAAGCTGATCTATCAGATGCAATTTTAGGAGAAACCGGCTCCCGACATGCCACCACGGGAAGAACTGGTAGGAACCTATTTGAACATGCAATCAAGAACTGGAGCGAGCAAAATGAGTAGTCAAACAGCTAAATCAAAAATACAAAATTCAAAAGATGCTGTAAAAAGTGCAAAGAAAACCAGGAATAAAACTAAAAATATACAACCTTCGAAAGCTAACAAGGATGCACCACGAGCAAAAAATAACAAATCTTTTACGGTAGCGAAACCGGCTAAGAAAGCGCAGAGCGTGTCAATCGTGAAAGAATTAAACGCTGTTTACCCTCCTAAAAGAGTCTCTCCAGTGAAGCCAGGAAAAATACCTAAAAATGTTATTAACCTTAATATGGCTGGTGGAGCCACAGTTAAAGAGGCTAGTCACATTAAAGTACGGTATAATACCACCAGTAAAATTAATTGGGATTTAGAAAAAGAGTTGTATTTAGTTTCTTACCTAGAGTTATTAGTGAAAAGTATGAGACTATCCGATTGGTCAATCATTGTAGAATTATCCGATAAAGATAAAAATGTTTTCGCCACGATGGAATCTCAGCCAGATCAACGAAGAGCAATTTTAACTATTACGAGCAATTTCTTACAACTTGATGCAGATGACCAGAAGCAAACGCTAGTTCATGAGTTAATTCATTGCCACCTTTTTGCCCTACATTATCAAGCGGAAGAAGCTTTTAAAATATATTCAACCAGCAAAGCGCAAGAAGTATTCGCATTAATGCTCGAGTCAGAGATTGAGAAAGCCACCGATGCCCTAGCTGATACCATTGCGCCACTACTTCCTTGTTTTGAACTGCCCAGGTAGTAGTTTAAAGAGAAAATTCCGTAAAGATATTTAAAATGCAAAATCTTGGTTAAAAGAGTAAGTTAAAAGATATACTTTTTAAATATGTATTTCTCGTCTGGCTTAAGACAAGAGGGAGCAAGCTCTGAAGTTAAATTATCGCAGAGTGATGTGTTACCATAACCTTTAGCATACATACCTAACCAGTTAGCGCAGGCTAGTGATGTTTGCTTCTCACTAAAAATACATGTTTGAGTAGTTACAGGAATATTCTCAAAAAGATAGATCGAAGCCATCGCGCTTCCGCATAACTCTTGGAACTTAGAGGTGTTACAGTAGTCGATGATAGCCTTTTCTCCACCCATCTTTTCTATAAAATGTAGTGAACCGGCAAAAGAGCCTAGTAAGCAGTTTTGCGCCTCAACCCCGGCAATTGCATCACAACGTGCATAAATTTCATCTACTACCTGTGGTAGAATATGAACGTAACTAAGACGAGAAAAACCTCTAAAGACACCTATTTGGCATAAAGCGTTTTCTCGTTTAGCAGAAAAATATTCATTGCAAGCAAGCATAGCACCGTTAGAGTCGCCATTATGCATACCGTAGGTTGCAGCCCCAAGCCCTAGAAGGCACTTTGGGGCAAGGTCAGGACAGACAGTATTAATATCTTTTTTAAATACCTCTCTATCATAGGCCTCTCCCGCAGCAATCATACAGTATTCAAAGTCAAAAGAGAGTTTTAGTTGAGCGCAAGCTTGAAAAAGTTTAGCTGGAACACGGTTAATATGATCAGCAACCCCTCTGCCCATACCAAAATTACATTGATCAGTTAAATCAACATCTTCCAAAGCTCGACAAGCGCTAAATTTTTCATTAACATCCTTAAATTTTTCCATAACCCAGAAAGGATGCGAATCTTCCTGCAGACAAACCTCTTTAGCAGAACGTTTTGAGGCAAGACAAAAACTAAAAATATCAGTAGCGGAAGGATTCATTTTGTTAAATTGTTTTATAACTGATTCATTATTAAAAAATCTTTGCCAGAGACCGGAGAGACAAGCTCTTCTAAAAGTCATATGGTCACCTTTAGTGTCATCAGGGGACGGAATTAAATAGCAATTCTCTGTCATGGCTACTGGGTCCGCGAGATTTTGGTTTAGGAAATAGTGCCCAAGATAGATAGAACAGTTCCATTTAGGTCCCTTACCTAGAGAATTACAAAACTTACTGATATCCTTTGCGTCTTGAGAGCCATTGACTAAAGAAGAAAAAATGTAACCTTGAGAGAAACTGTCACCGCAACTTTTAGGATCACTCTCTATAATAGAGAGTGAGGCCAATTTCTTTGAGGCTAAGTAAGCGCCGAAAGATGATGCTACCTGATTACAGTAATTTTGTGAAAGTTGTGAAAGTTGAGTAATTGCTACTTCTACAGATTTACCTTCAGAAGTTGAAACCAATATAGAAAGGTAACATGCAGAAGGATTGTTATTTGTTTCACAATCGCTGAAATTGGAATTTTGATATTGCGAAGAGATAAGGGTAAAATCGTACTGATAGCTTTCTTTCTGTAATTTTTTTGCGGAAAGCTTGAATTTAACAGGGAAAGAACCACTCGCAGATTTCTCGGAGTTATTTGAAGAGCAACTAGTAAGTAAGAGTAAAGGTATCAAAAAGTATGGCACAAGTTTCTTTAATAGCATTTGTAAAACTGTATCGTTGGTTCGTCCATTGTCAACAATAGGATTACTTTCAATTACTAAGGTTAGGGGAACAATAAGGGAGTAGGAGATAAAATATAAATGATAAATAGAAAAGTTTTAGTGGTCAGTACACTGCTAGTTAGTTTATTAATACCAACACCTTATAGCCAGGCCGCTCCAGTAAATAGTAAATACCTAGGTTGCTCCACTAATGATTATAATTGCTATACGGTTAAAATTGATACAGTTATTAAACAAAGCAAAAGTATTGATCCGGTATTGAAGAGTTTTGATGAGATTGCGAAGAATACCAATGGTATTAACGGTCAGTGCAACAATTTTGGTCGTTACATAGGTAAAGAACTTTATAAGAAGTATAAAGCGTTAGTTTTAAATTACCACAATTATACATGTGGAGAGCCCTACACCTATGGTTTCATGGAGAGTATGGGAGCAGAATCTAAAGATGTTTCCAATTTAGTAAGAAACAAATTAGTACCTTATTGCGCGAATGATAAGTTTCCTGATATGTGTGCTTACGGGATAGGTATTAGTCAATCATCAAGCAAGCTAAACGCAGGAGAGATACAGAAAAATTGTGAAAAATATTTCCCTGCATCAGCTCAGGCGCTCACCCTACCTTATGAGGTAAGAGCTGAGGGAATCTGCTTACTAGGGTGGGTATCAGGGAAAAATTCGGTATTACCAAGTTCTTACTATAAAACAATCAAATCAGCTATGGCTATATGTGACGGAAGTTATAAAGATGGTAAGTTATCCTGCTTGGCCGAAGCAACTTTTGCCTATACCTACGTTGGTAACCCTACTAGCGAGGTAAGAATAAAAAGAGTATATGAATTAAAAGAACGATGCAAGGAGGATACCTCATCCATGTGCTACAGATTTATAGGTAAAGCCCTCGATGACTACTTTTTATATTCTTTACAACTAGATTTAAAAAATAAAACTAGTGCTTTGGAGGCAAGTAAACTAGTGAGCTCCCTATGTGTTAAGGGTAGTACTTATTGCATTGAAGGTTTGTTAAATGCTCATGTGGTACACCGTAGCAAGGAAGATGCTAAACTACTTTGTTCGGCCCTGGAAGTTAAGTATCGAAAAATATGTTTAGCTAAGCTAAACCCATAAATACAAAAATTAAATATTTTTTCCGTTACTAAATTACTAACCAATTTTATAAGATTTCCATTTCTAAAATGCTTTCAAATATATTCATAATTAATCTATTTCACTTCCAAAAATTGTAATTGTATGAGTAAAATTATAAATCCCCTGAGTAAATAGTGAAAAGTTATTTAAGATTTAGGGTACCTAAAAAATTATGCGAATATTAAAATTATTTAAGTCAATTAATCTTTAGCTTTTTCTGCAAGAAAGCCAAGTTTCCTTGGTAACCGAGTTTACAACTTGTAGATGAGCAGTACTTTACAAGAGCGCTCTCACTAACACCCAATCTTTTCGCTAAGTAACCAATTGCTTGGAAACAGGATAGGTCTCCTTTTGTGGTACAAAACTGAACAAGAAAACTATTATCAAGGATTTCAAGTTCCGATTCATGCAAACTAGAGATAAGAGCAGCTTGACAAAGTTGTGTAAAAGCGCGATCCTGGTATTCGTTGTCCAGGTGGCATAGCTCAGTAAAACCATTAGCGGTTTGATAATCTCTGATCAATTTTAAATTGTAAATAAAGGTTCGGTAGGCACCGAGCATACAATAATCATAATTTTCTTGTTGAGAAAGTGCTGCACAGTAGGTAATTAAATTATTCATGTCTCCGTGGATTTGTCCAAAAGCATAAACTCCGAGAGAGAATTGGCATTCACTTTTCGTGGTAAATTTTTGCGTGGCGCATAACTCAAAATCTGCGTCAGTAAGTTTAGTGTTATCGTTAACCATACCAAAAGAACTAAAGCATTTGGTAGAATAATCAACAAAATCAACGCTTAGACATTTTTGGAAACTAACTTTAATTGGATTAACTTCATTAATTGCGAGACCGCGACCGATACCAGTTGCACATTGATCTCGTAATAACTTATCTTCAAGAGGGTCGCAATAATGATAGAGCGCGGACACCGTTGTTATTAGATTATTATTAGCCATAAATTTGCCAGCCTCTTGAGCACACGGGAAAGAACTGGTATTATTTAACTTCGAGCAATAAGTAAGTAAATCAAATTTACTGATATCAACAGTTTTGTTAATTAAGGCGGTAGTAAGTAAATCAAAGAAACTGTAAAATACTCCACTGCCACAAAATTTGTTGGGTGTTCTATTGAGCCCAATTGTGTCGGGCGAGGCCAATTGACTACAAGTAGTAGCGAGTAAAGTTAAGTCACTCGGATGAGAACGAAATAAAGCGACCCCAGCTTGAGTGAAACAGATTTGGCTATCTGAGGCTGGGAGTGCTTGACAAAGTTTTTCTACTGCTCGTGGAAAGGAATTAATATCTTTAGTAATGACTAGTAGCGGTTCGCGATATTTTGATTTATCAAATTCTCCATCTGTAGGTAATCTTAATGACTTTAGAGATAAAATGTATGCCTCTATTGAGGTTATCTTTTCTTTTGTATCTTCGTTTTTGGCTGTATTACTGCTAGGTATAGGTCTACCATCATTTATAGAATTTTCTTGCTCTGCTGAGGAATTAAGAAAAAATAATGTTCCCAAGATCAGGATAAGAGCCAAAGCTCCAGCAATTAAATTTGATTTGTTTCTCACAATGTTATTATCGCCATTTTCCCCTATATGACCATACACCGTTTTTTAATTTAGGATGACGAAGATTAGAAGAGTATATTTTTCAGCTAAAGAATATGTCGACTAGTTGTTCTGCCAAATATAGCATGTTAGTACAAATGATAATGTCATAAATGGCAACCGAAAAAGGCATATCTGTAGGATTGAAGGAGTGATTGAATGCTACCGAAAATCAATCAAAAATGGATAGTATGGGTTATGGTAAAAAGAAAAAGGGTCATACTAATTAGTATTCTACTACTCATCGTTAGCCTTACTCTAATTGGATTGTTACAGTTCAAAAAAAGTAGTTCACTAATTGACTCACCTCTTTACATCCTATCCATCGGGGATTCAGTAACCGAGGGAGCTATGGATAACTTCTCAGATAACCATTGGCTAAAAAATTACAACTACTTTCTAGCTAAAAAATTAGATGAAGCTAAGGTGAAAAGTGTATTCTTAGGTCATGGTTCCAACGAGCCTGGTGCTCCTAATAATGAGGGGCATGGAGGTTACTGCATATCGCCAGCTAAAGATGAATGTGTTTTTCAGAATGCACCCATAATGTTTAAAGAAAACTCGTTATTATTCCACTTAGATGAGTTTTTGAAGCAACCCAAAACACCAAATTTGATAATTCTGCAAGGCGGTATAAATGACATCAATGTCGGCTTCAATAGCAATAAGTTAGGAAACCTAAATGATAACTTTGATGAATACTTAAAGCGTACTAGGAATCGTTATCCAGATGCTAAAATTATCTTATTACCTCCGGCTTCAAGTGATGATCGAATGAATTTAAGAGAGAAAATAACTTCCTTTTCAAATTATTTACTTAGTAAAGAGAGCAAAAGTATTGCTTTTGTCGATTGTAGTGCTATGGAATTTGAACAATATTTTATTAAAGATAAGATTCATCCGAATGAAAAGGGTTATAACTTATTAGCAGAATTAATCTCTAAAAAAATGATGGAGAAGGGTTGGATTTAATGAGAAAAAAGTTATTGTTTCTAGCCTCATTATTATTAGTGCTACCCCTACTAAATACACCAATGGCTCAAGCTAAAGATTGTACTACAATCAGCTGCTACCTTAACTTGTTAAAAGAAGAAAAAAATGTTAGTAACCAAATTGCCAAGTTTGACAGTTTAGTTAAAACCAGTAATGGTTTACAAGGCTTATGTAACAATGTGGGAAGAAAATTTGGGTATGATTTGTACAAGTCAATAGGAGTAACGGCACTTAAGTACTACTCGCAAAGTTGTGGACATGCAATTTCCTACGGAATTTTACAATCACTGGGGGAAGAAAAAAATCCACCAATCGACAAAGCTGTAGCGTATTGTTTGTTAGACGAAAATATCCCCTCATGCGCTTACGGGGTAGGCTTAAGTTTAAGTCAGAAGGATAATGTCCAAGCTATGAAGGAATGTGAACTGGGATTTGCAAAATATGATAAAGGCAAGCCTCCTACCAAATCATTTCAAATGAGCGCACGAGGGGATTGTTACTATGGATACATTTCAGATAAAATGAGTAAGGAAGCCATTAATAGCGTTTTAAAAATTAACAACTTCTGTAAAGGGCTAAAAAGCGAGTACTACACTATTTGTACTGGCGTAGTTAGCTATAGTTATGTTAGCCAAAACCCAATCAATAGTAAGACGATAGGTAGCAAAATGTTAGAATTGAAAAAACTTTGCTTAGATGTCAAAAACTTTGAGTGCATGCAATTTGTAGGAAAAAATATGGACGCGGCTTACACGTACTTATTAAAAGTTAATTTTACTACTGGATTACAAGAGTATCAAAAGAATGTTAATTTGATTTGCGGAAAATCAAAACCTTGCGTTGAAGGCATGATTCAATCGCACATTGTTCATACTTCACATGCAGAAGTATATTCAATTTGTAACGGCTTATTGCTAAAATCCTTTTGTCTAACTACAGCTAAGGAACATGTGTAAATTGAATAAAAGATACGAAATACAGGTATTAAGATTTTTGGCAGTATTTTTTGTCATATTCGGACATCTAAATTTATTGCAATTTAGATCTGGGTACTTAGGGGTAGATGTCTTTTTTGTGATAAGCGGATTTTTAATCACTGGTATACTTTTTAAACCGGATGCGACGTTATTATCATTTTACAGTCGCAGAATTAAAAGAATCGCCCCATTAGCTCTACTAGTAATTACAGCGGTTAGTATATTTTCATTTATTTACTATAACAGTGCGGGGAACGAGTTTACGCTAAAAGATAGTTTATTCGCCAGTTTTTCGGTATTAAATTTCGAATTATCTCATAGGGCGGGCGACTACTTTCTTCTAAATAATTCGACCTCTCTGCTTCAGCATTTTTGGTCGCTCGGAATTGAAGAGCAATTTTACTTGTTTTGGCCATTATTTATTCTTTTCTTGATAAAAAAATTACGTAAAGCTGTCAGTATACTTCTGGTAAGTTTAATGTTACTTTCATCTCTGGCTTACTTTGCTTTAGTTATGGAGGCAAATAGCACCGTGGGATACTATAATTCCTTGGGTAGAGTGTGGGAGTTAATGCTAGGTGCTTTAGTTGCGGTTATCGGGGTTAAGTTAAAGCCGAAAAAAGCCAACCTGGCATGGGTAGGAGGATGCGGTGCATTGATCTTACTAAGTCAACAAAGTAATGAGTATAGCCTACTCGCTTATGTTTTAGTGGGCATAATTGTAGCAATTTTATTAGCTGTAGATCTCCCGGGAACTACGTCTAACTTATTTAAACCAGTAGTCTATCTTGGGGACATATCCTATGGCCTGTACCTTTGGCATTGGCCCATCTGGTTAGTTATGGAACGAGAGTTTGGAGGTAGCTTAGCAATAAAACTTATGGTAATCATATTAACTTTAATCTTTGCAATGTTGTCAAACAAATTATTGGAAAAGAAAGCGATTCGGTCATCCATTAAACCCGAAAAAACCATAGTTGTATTACTAGTTAGCCTAATATTACTTTCAAGCATAAATATTGTAGTGGCTAAATTTGACAATTCGGTGAATATAAAAGAAGTATTAAGTAAAATAAATCAAAGCAACAAGATGAAAGATAGTAGTGAAGAAACGGGATTAAATAACAATAATAATTCGATTGGGGATGGATTAGATAATAATAGTTCTGTTGACCCAGGAGAGGGTAACAATAAGGGGAGTACGCCGGAAGAAAGATTTCCAAGTTATACAGATATTTTCCCAGCGCTAAAAAGCATGAACGAATTAGGAAGTTATTTGCTAGCTTCTAGTAAAAAAGATTATGCAGCTGTAAAAATTAAACAAGATATTGGCAAGATACGAGAAGATATCGGGTATTTGTCTCAAGATCATTGCCCCGTGGCAACAACTTCTTGCACATTAGAGGTTAAAGAGAGAAAGGAACTCTATCTTTTAGGAGATTCCCATGCTAATATGTGGTTCCCAGCTCTAGCAAGGTTGGAAGAGTACGGAGAGTACAGGGTCTCATCCTTAGCTATACCTGGGTGCCCAGCTGTAGCAATGGCATTCGAAGAGGGCTACAAAGAAATGGGCAAAGAAAAGTATATAGAGTGTCAAAAGACATTGCAAAACTATATTACAGCAATAAAAAGAGACAAACCTGAAGTACTCGTAATTACAGGTGGAACCCAAACAGGTAAAATTTCCTGGATAAAAAGATATCCAGCTCTGATAAGTGAGCTAAAACCATTTGTTGGGAAAATAATATTTATTGGTGATTTTGTCTACGGCAGAGTAAATGTAGTGGAGTGTTTGCAGAATTATTCCAGTATAAAACCCTACGAGTGCGGACAAGCCACTTCTCAATTGGATCCTGGCTACACTGATCGCATCGAACTAGAAGAAAAGATCATTCAAAAAACGGGCATATTCTACTATAATCCTGAATCCTTGATGTGTAATGAGCAATATTGCCCAGCAGTTTTAAATGATATTATTGTTTATCGAGATAGATTTCATATCACAAGAACATATGCTCGGTGGGTTGGAGAGTTACTACTTAAGGAATTAAAACTATTGTAAGAGTTGCAAATATTTGAGAGCTACAAATTTGCTAATTGATTGCTAGGGTATAGAAAAAGTATTTTAAATTGAATATTGTTCGCGACAGTAGTATTTCTTAATAAAGTTATATAAAAATGTATTATACTTTTCATGAATAGAAATTAGTAAAATGCATTAATACTATAATCATAATTTAATCGGCTAAATTGTATAAAGCTTTTCTAAGTTTTATGTAGGCCCTGTCACGTAAAATACGAATTTCCCTATTATCTTTACCCATGATACGGGCGATTTCATTTAATGAAATTTCATCATGCATGATGTAAGAAATAACTAGTTGCTCATCCTCATACAGAGAACTTATCGCTTTGGTTACTAAACTATGTTGAAAATTAGCAATAACTAACAAACTAGGATCGTCATTGGAGACTTCCCAACTATTGGAGATATGACGCCCATCATCATCGGTTGAAAGGTTGTCGATAGAGGCCTCAGGGGCGAGTTTAGGGAGAATAGAGAACTTATCAATGTCCTCGCCGATTTTCTTAGCAACCTCTTCAATGGAGGGATAACGCCCAAGCACTTGTTGTAATTCTGCTTCAGCAGCAGCCACTTTTCGCTGGAAGGTAGTCAATCTTTTCGGAATAGGAGATTCAGCTCTAACACCATCACGAATGGTACCATTTATACGAGCACATGCGTAGGTAGAGAAGCGAAAGCCAAGAGTTGGATCGTAGAGTCTTAGAGCGGTTCTTAGACCCATATAACCGTAAGCCAACAAATCATCGGAGGATCTGTTGGGTAGTGAACGTTCTAATTTATTAGCCTCGTGCCAGACCAGGTTGGTGTGTTTATTGGACTCAAACTTTAAGATAGCCCAGCAAACTCTCTCCATAGCAGGCTCGGCGGTAGTTAATTTAATTACAGTTTCATCAAAGTTTTTTACGCGGGGAGTGGTATCCCATAGTTCTGTAACTTTCACAATAAACTTACCAGAAAGAATATATTCTTCCAGTTGAATTAACTTATAAATTGTATAGAGGTAGGTATTTAAATGATTACCGGGTAGTTCTTTGAAAAATTTTTCAGAGAGCGTTTTAACTTCAATATTATTTTTACGGAGGAGATAGAGTAAGCCAGCCTCAGTTCTGAGCGGTAAAGCTTCCATATCTAATTCTAGACTTAAATTATAAGCTAAATTCTCCAACTCTTCCTCAAGTAGGTCACCAACCGTATCTACTAAAGCTGTGGTAATGAAATCTCGTTGCACTCCAGTGGTTTTGGTTTCCAATAGATGAGCTAATGCATCGGCGAGGGAATTATAGTTGAGTACATAATTAATGAGCGAGAATTTCTTTAATGAAAAGAGTATTATCTGGTTGGTTTTCTCGCAATCTCCCGCTAAATCAGGTAGTTGATAATCTTTTCTTTCTATAGGAAGCATGGATTAGACAGTACATGCTGAGATGAAATCAGCCAAGATAAGTTGATTATCTGTTGTTTTTTGTTGTTAAATAGGTCGGGATGAGCGAGTAAAATCTCCAACAATTCAAGGTGAAGACGAAAAAAAATATTAATGTGGAGCGGAGCGGTAATCGATAAATATGTAGCAAGGTAATTAGAAGTAGGATCCGTAAAATCAGTGAATATATAGCGGTTAAAAGAGAGGAGTTAGTTATCGCATGATATTAAAAAGTAGTGCTTTTTGCAGTTCAATATCAGCATTTTTCTTCAAATAGTAGTCAAAGTTTACCAGCGTTTCAATTACTTTAACTATCTCAACCTTAGTGTAGGAATTAGTTATTTTTCTAAGAGTGGCAAGCTGGTAAGAGGTTAAGCCGGTAATAAAGCTACCTCTTGG
>Ga0114968_10000618_pt1 | contig 26291 bp, 26 predicted proteins | sample M_130807_EF_Meta_FD_87020 | JGI IMG/M metagenome (GOLD analysis project Ga0114968, IMG submission 87020) | Freshwater microbial communities from Lake Montjoie, Canada to study carbon cycling - M_130807_EF_MetaG | ecosystem: Environmental > Aquatic > Freshwater > Lake | place: Lake Montjoie... | reverse complement strand
TTCCTGAACCTTCTAATGACCCCCGTCCTCCTTTAGACCAAGACCTTGATTATTATTTTGACCCACCTGACTACTTAGAAATCACTTTACAAGACGGAGATGGAAGTAACTCAGGGGGCAACGATAACACCAACCCCATTATTGTAACTCCAGGCGGCTTATCTCCTGAGCCTGTGCCTGACCCAATTGACCCCCTAGACCCTGGTATAGAATAATGAGAAAGCTTACGTACCCCGATTTCTGCGAGGCTGTCAAAAAAATCGCAAGCTACCATATTTACTCTCAGGTGCAGATAGACACACCGGATAATTTACTAATGATTTTTACTAATAAAAACTTTGTCTGTCTTAGCTCAACAGTAGAGAAGCATATCATGAAAATATCCAACAACAGAAGCATAACGAGCGCGATTGAAAAAGATTATACCCGTCTTTTGAAATTTGCAGATTTTCAAGATTACGAATTTCACAGTTTGCATTACAATAGTTTAGTCGCTGAAAGTTTACTAAAAACTGAACAAGGACAAAAACAAGAGTCGTGGAACGCTAAAAGAAAAAACCACTGGACTTATCAAACTAGATTGATACTACCAGTGGTTCCAGTAATTAACCTCCCTAACCTACTACTCAGTCTTAAGGACAGCCTCCTTTTCTTGGACTGAAGATTTATCTTTAACTACATCACTTTCCTCCAGCTTCTCTACCTTCTCTACTTTGTCTGCCTTCTCTACTTTTTCTATTTTGTCTACTTTTGGCTCAACAGGTTTAACTACTTTATCCACCTTCTCCACTTTTGGCTCAACAGGTTTAACTACCTTATCCACCTTATCCACCTTATCCACCTTCTCCACCTTTGGCTCAACAGGCTTAACCACTTTTACTTCTACTTCAAAAGAAGGAGGTAATGGCTCTAAAAAAGTGGAGTCCTCAGTTTTAGAACCGATTGTATACAGCTCATAATATTTTACTGCCGGCAACACACTAAAACCATCGACCCTGAGATGAGCATGATAACGAGGTTTAACGTGGGTTAAAGTCGTAAATGCAATCTTAGGGTCGATTAAAAAACAATCATCGCTAAATTTCACAAAAGCTTCAGTATACTTAGACAGGTCACGCCCAGTCAAGGCAACTCTATCTGAGCTCACCAAAACTTTATCAAATTTAGTTAAAGCCGACCAAGTTTCTCGGTCTAGTAAGAACTGATTGTAACCATTTGTGCCAACTGAAAAAGGTACATTTACCACCTCAGTGTTTTTGGGTAAAAAAGCAAGTTGCTTACTTGCATTGCCGCCCGTATACAATAACCCTAATTTCATAACTTTTACTGCTAACAACCATAATTTTTCTCTATTCTACCATGGTATCATCTAAAAAAGTTTCTTCGGTTACATTCTCCCTTAGACGCACTGACAACTTCATGAACGCAAGTGAGTTGAGCGCATCTTACAATAGCATTGTTGGGACTTCAAAAAAACCCTCTCAATGGTTGAGACTGAAAAAAACTCAAGCACTATTAAACGAATTATTCACCGAACGGGATATGGTTTATACGGACTTAGTTCACAGCGTATACAATGACAGTTACCCTGATTCCGAAATAGTTTACTTACACCCATACTTAGCTACCCACTACTCCATGTGGATATCAAAAGAAGTCGGCACCTCCGTTGAGGCTTGGTACATCGCAATTAAAGAGGATAATGAGCGGAAGTCTCTAGGCAATCGGCTTCTAGAACAAGCTCAACTAATCATCGCATTAGAGCAAAAGCAAAAAGAAATTGAGGAGCAGCAAAAAGCTCTTGCTAAACAAATGGCCCAGATTGAGAGTCAGAAATCTAAAGCTTTGCAAGAAGTTAAAATAGCTGCTTAAAATTGTAGAAGTGGGGGAAGGGTTATAATATAATTACTCTTGCTGTTGGTTTCCTCCCCCAGCCCCCACCCCCCTTTTTAACTTAAAAATGAATCTTATCAATTTATTGACACCGGTTATTAAAATATAAATGTAATAATCAAAGAAGGAAAAAATAGTAAATTATTAAGTCCTTCTGTGCTATACTTGACTAGTAACTAAGTATATTAGAAATATATGGACATAGGTAATGACCCATTTATTGTAGACAACGCTCAACTTTTTATTAAAGTTGAAGGGGAAGAAAACTATAAGTTTATAAGTAAATTTGATTATCTACACGTTGAGATAAAAATCTCAGAAACCGAGGAAAATAGTCAAGACGAGGATGTTAACGCTTCCATTTCATGGACTGCACGGAACGGGCAAATAAAAACTGCATCCGTCGAAGCCGAAATGCTTTCTTTCCCCCCACCTAAAAATATAGATGATGCGGCTATACTCTTTGATATAGTGGTGGAGGATTTAGGCTCTGGAACAATACAAATGACTGGCGTACAAATCAATAATTTGTTGAGAGACGCCGATAAATCTAATGATGAATTCTTAGTCATCTCTGAGATGAAAGGTGTTGCACTCGGTCTAATTTGTCTTTCAAAAGAAGAAACAACCGAAGTTGTTGAAGCTGAAAGCCCTAATCTTACAGTATAACTTTTTAAGCTCCCTACAACTGATATTGATAAAGGGAAGGATAATATAACTATTCTTCCCTTCATTGCATTGGCTGCACGCTAAGCTACTGCCACTTCTGTCCAAGCACCGTTAATCAAACAATCGACAACAAGTGTATAAAAGTTCTCGCCATGGTCAAAAGCAAATGTATAGTCCAGAGTTGACTTAGACTTACCAAATCGCCCGCTCACTTTTGCATTATGGCAACGAGCCTTTAAGTCAATGTGATAGCGGTATTTAAATTCTCGATATAAATAGTTAAACACATCTTGATGCGACTTAGAATTTTTGTGGCAATAAGCGCGCACCACCCAATTAGTTTTACCCTGAATAGTAGTTGGTGGCGCCGAATCAAACTCACCACTTTTTGCAAACTCACTTAAAAGCCTATCAGCATCATCTTGATTTTTAACAATTCGAGCCACTTTACTTTCTGTTTCCAGTTGAGCCTCAGCCAAGCGCTTTTGCTCAGCTTCAATAGCGATTTGACGTTTCTCTATCTCAACCATCAACTTAGCTTGCTCAAGCAGGTACTCAGCCATTGATATGGTCTTAGAAGTTTGTTCTTTACTTGCTTTCCATTCCTTTTCTATTTCCAAATAATACTTACGGACTAACTTTCCTTGCGTAGTATTAGAAAGCATACATAGACTCTTAAAGCAGTCAACTGTTAAATTGATAACTTCTTTTTTTGTAGCGGCGGCTTTTTCTTGAGGGCTGAAAGCCCCATGATTATCAAGTTCCACCGAATTGAGGAGAACTACATAATCTACTTCCTGTTCAAAATTTGCAGTTAAGACCCTCTTCGCACTATCCTTTCGACTAAACTCTAACCAAACCCAAGCCTCATCAAAATCAACAATGAATTGCTCCTTAGAATCCAGCAAAGATATAAATCGTCTTTTCAACTCGTCTGTGTTAAAATTCATAACAGTTCCCCTCAAGGTTTGTTTGATGTGGACTAGCTATTGGTGAGAATTAGCTTGCCAGTAGCCTAAAACTTTTTACAGTCTAGCATATCTTTTTTATTCTCAAGGTATCTTTTTAGCGGTCATCAAAAAATACCCTGAAGTGCTTGAATCTTTTGCTGTGTATAACCTAGCCCGCGATCGCTTTTCTAAATACAAAAAACCATAGCTCAAATATTACAAAATATGATTTCATGAGCTATGATGAAAAGTGTAGTTTCTTAATCGAGTCTAACACTATGCAAGTCCATGCAGCAAAGTTTCAATTAGCTGGTCAAGAGTTTGATGGGTACATCGATGACCAGAATAACACTTATTTATCTAGCCTACAGGTAGCAGCTAGCACAGATAATCACATCGATACAGTCTCGGAAAAAAGGATGTCAAGTGACCTGAAAAGTATGCTAGGAGTAGGTTTCACAATCTCGGAAACAAAGTTTAAAATGGCTTCTGGGGGTACAACTTCTGTTAAGCTTTGGAAGTCAGAGTATGTCGCTATATATTGGATATATCAAGCTATAAGAAACAATAAAAAAGCTCAAGCTTATATAATTGCTTGCGCTACCGAAACCCTAGAAAGAAGAATTCTCGGCGCACATAATATCAAGCTAAGTGAGCAAGAACTAGAAGTTAGAACAGCCGCTCGCTACCAACAAATACTAACCCGCAATAATTTAACCGATTCGATTAAAGCCTATATAAATAATCATTCAGAAGAGTTAAGTGCTAACGCCAAGCAGTGGATGTACAAACACGTGACAGACAAGTTGTATAAACTACTCTTTGGTAAAACCGCTGCTACTATTCGCAAAGAAAATAACTTATCGTCAGATGCTAATCTGAGAGAGATTATGAGCGCAAGAGACATGTTAAGAATCGAAAAAGTCGAAGACTTAGCCGCGATGTATATCATAGACGATAACATAGCCCCTACCAATGCGATTGAGCTAGCTGTTAGCACACTACGGTATAACCCCTTAAAAATGGACTACTCCAAAGAGCGTGTTTAATTAAAAGGAGAAATAGTAAGTATATATATACTTACTTAAACATAGCTGGGGAAAATATAGCGCGGATAAATTAATTAACAGGGCTGAGCATCGCTCTATCTAAATCCCATCCTCTTTTAATTCTATTCCCTAAAGTTCCTGGTCTTAACCCCATTATCTTTGCCCACTGATTTACTGTTTTTATCTCTCCTTGATATTCTATGAGGAGAGTTTCTTCTCCTTCAGTTTTTTTAGGCCGCCCATAACCGGGCTTAGCGGGAGTAGAAAAAGCTTTTTCTACTGACCAGCCAGCTCTTAATCTATAATTAAGCAGAGTTCTTGAGATGTTTAACGTTTCTGCCCATTCAGACATTGTTTTACTTTCTCCTTGAAATTCAATTTTTCTATATAGACTTTCAGGGTTAATGGCTTCTTCAAACGAGCATCCTTTCGCTAAACGTGACCTTAAAAGAGCATCTGACATACCTAGCTCTTGCGCCCACTGGGCAGCCGTTAAAGTCTTACCTTCATACGTTATAAAAACGTTGTCTGTTCTATTGTTGGCCTGCTGATCATTTGTTGCCCATCTACAGTTACCAGGTTCATAATTGCCATTTACATCTATACGGTCAATACTGTGATTTGGTGGACAATCACCCATATCTTCCAAGAAGTTAGAAAATTTTAACCAACGTTCACATATAGTTATACCTCTTCCGCCATAATAAACGTAAGAATCCTCCTTTGGGTTAAAACATCTTTTTTTCATACTTTGCCAAGATTTATAAGCCTTTAATTTATACACAGATTTCGCATCTTGGCAACCACAGTGTTTTTTCTTCGCTTTATTTAGATAAGTAGAACTCCTTATAACTTGCACCCCACAATCACATATACACTTCCAGTTTCTATTCTTATCTTTTTCTAAAACAACTAGTAAGTCATATCTACACCCAACACGGTCTTTAGTTACACGTTGTCTCAAAACATCTTTACGATAACAACCACAAGATTTGGTATTGCCTTTTTTTAAACGTTGAGAATCCACTACAATCTGCTCACCGCAATCACATTGGCACAACCATCTATACTGTCCAGGTTTTAACTTTTCAGCCATTTCTATAACTACTAGACGACCAAATCTTTGATTTATTAAACTCTGCTTACTTGCCATAAAATTACTAAGTATATTTACCTACTTAAACATAGCTGGATAAAATATATCATAGCAAAAAATGAGGTAATTTAATCATAGTGACTATACCGACCCCCCTCTATATATGAAAAAACCCGAGGCAGGAATTATACACCTGCCTTTTTTCTTTATGACCACAACCTTAATACTTTTACAGTGGTCTAGGAGAAATAATCATGTCTTTAATCAAATTAACATTCGACCAAGCCAAAACCCTAATCATCCAAGCCCCCTCTGGAGCGTGGAAAGTAACAGAAAGCGGGTGGTTCCTCAGCCATCCTGACGTTAAAATCCATGTAGCCAAGGACGCAAGTCTTTGGCGCATGGAACGCCAAGGCAATCATGTAGGAGGAGGCCGTTTCCTCCCCGAAGAGGCTAAATGCCTCTCTGACCTCCTTGGGATTAAACGATAAAGATACTTAGCCAGTGTATAAACCATGCACTGGCTATTTCTCTGATGACCACAACCTTAATACTTTACAGTGGTCTAGGAGTTCATTATGTTTAATTTATCTTTCAACGATGCCAAATCTTTAGTAATCAAATCTCCAGCAGGAGCTTGGGAAAAACTTAACGGAACAGGATGGTTGCTAATGAGACCAGCTATGAGCGTCATAGTTTCTCCAGACGGAAGCGTTTGGAAAGTCTCAAGCAAAGGAACCAAGCTAGGAGAATTTCATTTCCCTTCAGACCAAGCCCAATGCCTAATAGCCCTACTTGGGATAAAAAGATAAAAAAGAGTTAAGCCAGGAGTAGCGCCCTGGCTATTTTCTTCCTGACCACAACCTAACTTTATTCACGTGGTCTAAGGAGAAATACAATGTTTAACTTTACAAATATCACCACCCCTTCCACATCTTCTGTTCAAATCTCTATTAACTATTCTTCAGTAGTAGTTAATGGAACTGAATACCCCATCTACTTTACCGGCAGAGACAGCTACTTCTGCAATAGCAGAAAAGCAGTCTTCATTAGCCGTGAAGAAGTAAAAAGATTAGCGGCTAAGTTTGAAATCCCTTACCATCTTATGGAAATGCTCGCCGTCTATCATGAAGTGGGCCACCTCATCTTATGGGATGCCTATGACAAAGGCCTCCCCTCCCATGAACAAGCAACCTATTTAAATGAGTGGGCGGCTTGGAACGTCGCTTTCCAAATGTATGCTGAGAAAACAGGACGGAAACCAGCTTGGCAGATAGTTAGCTTGGCTGACGTCTGTTCCAAAAACCATTAAAGAATTCAGTCAGTGTATAAACCATGCACTGGCTATTTTCTTCTTGACCACAACCTTACTTTATTCAACGTGGTCTAAGGAGAAATATTATGTTTGACCAAGCAAAAAGAGACGAATTGATGAGCAAAGTGCGCACTCGCCAGCTTGCCAAAGCTGAGCTAACCCTAGCATCTTACGTTGATGGCAGCGTAGATTATCAAATCTACTCAGCGGCCATATCATTTATACTCCATATGGAAAATAAAGGTTGCCAATTAGGGTTAGAACTTCTGAAATCGGTGGAAACTGCGTGCCATGACGCAGCCCACTGGTTCTCAGGGGACAGAGACCTTGATGAAGTTTTTGTTCTCGGCTGGCAAAATGACCTGGTATCGGGAAAGGTTTCGACTGGGGACGCGGAGTTAGACGCTCGTTTAGCTCAACTCCTTATTGACGGGGACTTCTTACTAGATTAATTATTTTCAAGCCAGGGCCTAGCAAGCTCTGGCTATTTTCTTCATGACCACAGCATTTATAAGGAGACGCTGGTTATGACTAAGTTATTTAAATTCTCAATGGTTGCTTATTTACTTATTGCCTCCGCAACAGGTGGCGACCCATCCAAAACTGTAGCCGAATTCCTTTTCGTACGTAAAACACACGTGGAGGTAAAACATAATTATTAAATATATAGCCAGGTGTATAAATGAGGTTTATACACCTGGCTATTTTCTTCTTGACCACAACCTTACTTTATTCAACGTGGTTCAAGGAGAAACAAATGTCATTCATTAAAATTGCAGAACAACTTTCCAACTCTTTCTCTATTCCCCTTACTTGGGATGAAAGGCAGACAACTGCTTTCTACAAAGGAGAAGTTAATATTAACCTCTCTGAGATAAAAGGGATGAAAGCAGAAAGAGGATATACATTCTCCCTAGAAACCCTGACCATCTTGTGCATCTTCCACGAATTCGGTCACGCACTAGAACATCAAAAGCATGGAGCTGTAGCTTCATCTGATGAACTAGCAGCCTGGTTAATGGGACGGAAGTTAGCCAAAGCTATGGGGGTTCATATTCCTGAAGAGCAGTGGGGGCAAGTAATTGCCCATTGTCTGGATGGGTATGGCTACAAACACCTAAATGGTAAATGGGTATGGGAGTTACCTGAAGATACAGGGCATTGGCCCAAACACCTAGCCATCTATTGGGCTAAGACCAGTATCGACCGAGGAGATGCAATCTATGCGTAAAGAAAATAAGCCAGTACCTAGCCAGTACTGGCTATTTTCTTCCTGACCACATTAGTACTTTAATTTATATACGCCTTGTGGTCAGGCTTGGAGTTCATAATGTCTAATTTAACTTCTTCTTTGTTGACCGCCCTGTCCGCTCTTGGTTTTTCTATCTCTTCTTTTAAAGAAGAATGGAAGCTGCAAAAGAACGCGGGGGGTTATTGCTCGACAGACAAGGAAGTGGCTTACCAAAAGGGTCTACCATCCTCTGAGACAACCATAGTGCATGAGGCGACTCATGCTTTCCAGCTTATGCTAGGTATAGACGCCGTTGGGAGAAAAAGGTTTGAAAAGCTAGGGCTTACCATAGGCCCTAAAGCTCAAAAAGCCTGGGAGCATGATAAGCACTTCTACCCAAACGAGGCCTATTGGGTTATAGAACAGGAAGCCAGAGAGATAGAGCATAATCCAATGCTCTGGCCCATCCTTCTAGAGAGCGTAGAGGCTATGGTCGAGGCCAAGACCAATCACTATACCATATACGAAAATTTTCGTATAAAAGTGACCGCAGCCCAAGCTACATCCGCCTATAAAAAGAGTCAAAAACCCAGAGTATCCAAGATGCCTTGGATAGTTGGAGGATTAGCCGTGGTGGGGCTAGTAGAGTTAATTTTACTAGGGGTCATTATTAAAGGTCGTCTTGACCTGCCTAATACTCCAGCCCCTACCCAAAATGTGCAACAACAAACAAGAGATTATTAATTTTAAGCCAGTGTATAAACCATGCACTGGCTTATTTCTTCATGACCACATTAGCTAATAAGGAGAGCTGGTCATGTTGAGATTCAAACACCTTGAAGCAGGGGTTACTCCCTTGTGGGTAGGACAGAACGGGCCTATCGATCTAATAAGAGTCGATGCGGTGGACTTAGCCAATAGCAAAGCTGAGTACCAGTTCATGCGTGGTCGCGTATGGACTCCTGAAGATTGCGCAATAATTCTATCCAGTAGCCTCACTGGAGAAGAATACAAAACAGCCCTTGCACACGAGGCTATTCACTTTGTACAGCATATGTACAGTGGAGTGCAAGGACTAAGCCCTATTGGAATGAAGGTAAATCCAGTATGGGAAAAGAAAATGACACCTTACTTGTTGAGCTTAGGGTACTCAACAAGTCAATTGCCTTATGAGTTAGAAGCTTGGTACTATCAAGCCAACTCAGAATGGCAAACCCTAGCCATCTCAGTACTGACCGGCCAAGAAGACCGAAGCGCAGCCGTAAGATGGTGCCGTAGCAAACGAATTTAAGAAATTTAAAGCCAGTGCATACTACTGTACTGGCTATTTACTTCCTGACCACAACCACACATTCTTTACCGTGGTCAGGAGTTCATCATGTTTAATCTAATTAATTTGACCAGCTTATCCTACGCCCCTCACGCTAAAATCTACGTCCTGAATCTACCATCATTGATGATGCTAGACTGGGACGTCGAGACCCTCCCAGGTCATCAAACAGCAGAATGCTGCACCATCACTTCACGCGAAGAAGTGATAGAAATACTAGATGAGTTTTGCAAAACTCACCCGCAGTATTTATTCGACGTTCAAGAAACCCCCGGAGGGGTTCGTGCATTTGAATTGTCCCGTGAGTGGGACGCTTCCTCCCGTGAAGCTGTTGAGTTTCACACCAACTTGCGAGTTGACCCCTTGTACACTCGATTAAGTTCCCATATTGGGAAATACCGTGCGCGAGTATCTCCCAAACCCGCTCGTGTTGGCGATTACGTCGCACTCGATTGGTGCGTGATAGGCACTGGCGATGCTAATCGCCGCTGCTTAAAACAACTTGAAGAGTATAAAGCGACCGTACGTAAAATGCGCTCAGCTATGCTCTGCGCAGTCGGAGCCATATAATAAAGATTTTTCAGCGCTACGGCTCAACATACCACAGCCGTAGCGTTACAAGTAAAGCCTGCCAGTGTCTAGCCAGCACTGGCTATTTTTCTCCTGACCACAGTAGTATAGCCATGCTTCTGTGAGTTTATACACTTCGTTAATGGAGAAAAAGAAATGGCTGTCGATAAAATCCAAGTCTTTGTAGAAACTTTAGAAAGTATTCGTGAAAGCGAATTCAATAAAGCTTTCGAGGGCGAATACAGCCGCCTCGAAGGTGCAGTAAAAACTATAGCCAAAGCAAAAGCGGATGCTGCTGCCGCAATTGCTGCTCAACAAGAAAAAGAAGCGGCAGAATTAGCTGACGCTATCAGCCGCGCCCACCGCGCCTACGCGGACGAAGCTGCTGTTAACAAAGCCAAAGCAAAAGCTGCGGCTATCCGTAAACTAGCCGCTGAAAATGGGCTAGCTATCAATGAAGTGACTGAGGTGGTCGAAGTCCTCAACAAGCCAAACAAACCTTCCGTTCCTTATTCTACTGCACGTAACGTTTTACGTAAAAGAGGGTTGACTTCTATAGGTGTGGTTCTCAAAACTGACCGTGTAGCCAAAAGCTCCACAGAGCGTAAAGATAATTTAAATGCTCTAGGCGTAACCCTAAAAGGCGACATCGCCCCATTAAGTAAACCTATGGTTAGCAAAGCTGCTAAACAAGCGATCGCCGCAGCAGTGGCTCGCCACCGTCAAGCTGTAGCTAATGTGGCTCCTGTCTACGCAGAGTTTGGGCCCAACATTAATGCCAAACCTGAAGTTGCAGTTGCTAAAGCTGTTAAGCCTAAAGCTAAGGCTATTGTTAGTGAAGTTAATGCTAAAACCTTATGCTTATGGGTAGCTCTAGTAGCTGCTCGTCAAGCCAAAGTGTTAGCTAATAAATTAGCTGATATCAAAGCAGCAGCTAAAGCTATCGAAGCTAAAGCTAATAAAATGACTAAAGCAGAAGGCAAAACTTCTACTAAAGGTAAGAAAGCTAAAACCCGTCGTGACGGTAAAGCTTTACTTATTGAAAAAGCTAAACGATTCAACCAACTAGCTGCTGAACTAGAAAAGCAGTTAGCATCAATTAGCTAATAGGAAAAACTTGGCTACGGTAAGTATAAGTAAGTCAAACCAAGTTATAAACTACAAACAGGGTAATAAAAAGAGAATAGTTTTGATAAGTAAAGTTGTGTATATTTTGAGTGCGTTTAAAGACACTAACAAAGTCCACGCCTCAACTATATAACAGCCGCACTTACCCAACTAAACCCTACAAAAATATGAACCAAATGAATAACAACTTAGACGCAATTGTTCAAGAGCGTTTAGCCGCAACAGCTATGTATGAAGACTTGATGGATGCAAACGCCTCAGTCAGACTGCCTTTAGCTACAGCTTTACGCATTGTAAACAACCCCATCTTTGAGTCCAGCATGGTGCCTATTTGCACTGTTGATTCCCACAAAGGTACAGTTCCATCTGCTACCTACACAGGGGTAATCGGCATGACCGCAATGGTCCGAGTCAAGCAAAATAAACTAGGTGAGTACACCTTTGGCTTATGTAACGCTTCCGCATGGGCGCAAGGTGAACGCAGTGGTGCTGTAGGTAAGAATACGCCTAAAGAAGTGTTCTTAACCTCAACCACTAAGAACGGAACCAGAAGCCATAATGGTTTACCCGTCATAACTCCTGACTATTTGATGTATCTAGGTTTTTATGGTCGTGGTGAAAATATAAACACCAAAGCCTATTACCAAAAGCCTTACCATCCGAGAGACAAAGGATTGAGAGAAACGTCTAAGTACGCACTCAATCCCCTGTTTGGTCCGTCCGCGTATAAGTCGGATTATACGGCGTCTGATAAACGCCAAGGTAATCATACCACGTGGACAAAAGAATTGCAACAGCAAATCTTAGAAGGTTTGGTAGCAAATAAAGGTTCTTTGTTAAGCCTAGAGCAGCCTCTTGAATTGTTTATATATGGCTTAGTTTCTGTTGTACATATCATCCCTACGAATGATAAATACAGCGGGACAAACCCAAATAACAAGCACGACGGCACCATCAGTATGAACGTTTCAATTGGAAGAGTGTTTGCTCGCACTATCTCTACCCGCGTTGAAAAGCTATTTGAGCCTGATGCTTATACTTCGCCTCAAAGACTGAATAAAGGCTATCCAGGAATAGAACCTAATATGCGTGACCTGCGTAAGTCTGCTTTCTACCAATCAGTTGATATGGCTGCTCTCAGAAGCAGTGTTGAAGCTGAGTTTGGTTCACAAGCCCAGGCTACTTCTTTTGGCCCTGATGACGCAGTAAAAGCTGCTGCTAACGCAATTAAAGCTGAGGCTAAAGCCAACCCTAAAGCAGTTGAGCGTAAACCTGTAGTTGTGGAAAAACAAGAGCGCATCGAAGGTCGTGTATATGCCACACCCGATGAAGTCCCTTCATGCGTATATGACCCAGATGAGCAAACTGTGTTTATCAATGGCGTCGCGATTAGTGAAATAGCTAAAGAACAGCCTGCACTTGCCAAGGAAGAAAAAGTTGAAGCTAGACCTCCTGTTGCTGCCCCTAAGCCTGAAGCTTATCAAAGAAACAAAGGCAGAAGAGGCAAAAGCACAACTGAGAATGATAAATATGGCTTAAGTAGCTCCTCCGCTTCAGCTCCTGAACCTGAAGTAACTGCTGCTGCACCTATTCCCGAGCCAACCAAAGAGGGTGCAACTTCAGCCCCAATCACCAGCGCTGAGGCAACGCCTGAACAAAAGGCTCATATTGCTAGTTTTACTGATGCCACACCAGCGGCTTTTGTAGACTATGGAATACCAGAAGACGAAGACGATTCGTTTGTACTCAGCTAAGAATTAGATTACCCATAACTCAACACACATAAGAGAAAAAAGAATGAGTAATTTAAATTACAGAGAGATTGTTGACGCAAGCCTCCGAGCGTCCAATCCATTTGCAAAACTCGTGGCAAATCGTACATGTGACCAAGCAACGTACGAAGACGAACTAATGAGAATCCTAACTGAGAAAGAGGGCGACGAATATACAGGATTCCAAAGTTTATTCGTAACAGTTTGGGGACAGCACACTCCATCTATGTACATAGTGCCTCCGTCTATCGACAAGGGCTATGTACTTTTCCTTAGTGGAAAAGAAGTAGATGGCATAGTAGTTCCAGACTATCAATGGCGAGCAGTTAAAGGGCAGGGCATACGAGCCAAATCAGAACTATCTGCTGTTGGTATTTATATATACACCATGATGAAATATCTTGGTGACAATAATGAATACCCTGGCTTTGTCAATCGTGATGGTCAAGCGATCACTCGTGGCGGCAAAGGGCAAATCTTAATTCCTGACATGAGTACCTTTACAGCCAAAAAGTACAAATTTCCTGCATCCACTAACGTGTGGTTCAAAGACTTTTTAGGACAAGTCTGCTCGCTAGGTGGACATTATCGCTATGCTTTAAACGTTCCCGAAGCCGTAGTAGATAACATCAAGGCTAATCTTGGTAAAACAGGTAGCCAAATGAGAGCCTTCTACAACAATAATGTGCTTAGACGTCACAAAGCAACTTTTGAAGAAGCTTTACATGGTTTAGTCACTGTAGAAATGGCTCAGGTACACCCCGAGGGTACATACGCTACTACCAAGAATGCTTTAACTTGCTGGGAAGGACAAGATTGGTTTTATATTCCTGCTAACGTAGTAATCGCCGACAAAAACCTATTCAGCGTAGGTGATTATAAATCCTTTAGCGATTACGACACAGAAATAGAAATTGGGGAAGATGTTCACGTTAACGAGACCGTCCACTACCTCGAAGTTCTGAAAGCAGCGATTGGGATGATACCTAATGACACATATAAAATCAACCAGAACCTCATTCAATTCGAGAAGGATGAAGATGGAGATACCCTAGTCTGGTTGGAAGACCATGGTTATAAAGTTACTCCTGATGGTGGGATTAAAGAGATTCAACGCCAACGTGAAGTTAACAACATGGTTGTTGCTTCTCAGTTCGCTGGCAAAGATAAATACGAAGCTTGTGAAGATGATGTCCGTCTGCTAGATAGCTATGGCAGCTTCAATTTCACATTGCTAAATATGTTAGCTGGGCTTGAAGAACTCAAGAAGGAAGTCCAAGGTTCTGACTACCCTATTAACAACTGGGTCAAAACCTACCTAGAGCCAATGATGGCTTATGACTCCCTACCAGAAACTGGCTACTTCTACGCATCTGGCGACCAAGCTAACTACAAGAAATACGTAGGCATTCCTTACGTGTTTGATAACTTCTTTCCCTTCATCTTAGACGAAGATAATCGTTGGGTTTACGGTATTACTCAAAATACTTGGAACCTGTGTAGTAGCAAAACTGATGATATCGCTGAGGAAGACCCTAGTGATATGATGGCTAGCTACGAAGAAGGTGGAAATGAGGAAGAAGAAAGCTCTGGCAATAACTGGTTAGCTAAATACATTCTAAAATCCCGAATCACTAAATTCGGTGGTGTATACAAACGCGCTAACTTAACTTATGCCGTAGCTAACAAGTACAATCTAGGTCAAATGCCTAAGTCAAGCGTCAACTTCTTCAATCTTCAGTTAGCAAACACCCGCTTGGCTCACATCCCTAAAACAGCGATAACCAGCTACGTACAAAGCCTTGTAGTTGCTCTTACAGGAAAAGCTCACACTATTGATGAGGCTTACTTGTACTTAACTACAGAAGTTGTACCCCCTGGTTTTATCCAGAAAGGGGCATCTCTACTAGCAATCAAAGGCATAGTAGAAGAACTGTTATGTATCCGAGATTCTACTAAAGACACCAAAGGGTTCAAACGTGTAAGCCACAAGATTGTGGACCACCCTGAGCACGTACAAAATCCTTTATTTGTTGGTAAACAAACTGACTATAAGGGCTATAAATTCGAGAACATCGACATTAGTATCTATCCTGTCGTTCCAATAGACAGACCAAAGGCTCTAATTCGTGCAGGACAGAAAACAGGCCCCAGCCACGTTCACTTATACAACGTAGCAATCTGCGTTAACGGTAAGTACTGCCCTGGCGTTTCCCTCCAGTTAATCAACATCCTCAAGCCCTTCCTTCAGTCTTTTAATTACAAAGAGACCATACTGAAGCCAAGCGCTATCAACTGGCTGTTGTCCGAAGATAAACCCGAAGACTTAAATGTCAAAAACAAAGAGGGCCATACCCACTTGTTCATAGACTATACCAAGTATTCCAACAACGTTTTCTATCCCAAGAAAAACGATAAGTCAGATGTTGAAACTGGCGATTGGAACTTTGAGTCCAAAGGTATCTTTGTCAAACGAGGAGAAGTTTTAATCAGCTTCACTTATGGTGAAGGCGATCACCAAACTATAAAAGAGGTAGTTGCTGAGGAAGATTGCATTTGTAAAGGTATTGAAATTAAAACCAATACTTTCAATAGCTACAACCTCAAGATTAAGACCGTAACCATTAAAGACGAAGCTAAGTTACGCAGCTACTTGAAGGCAATGTTTACTAAAGCTCCTGCTGGAGTAGAAGTAATCTATAACCGCCTCAACCCCGGTCTACTGCCCAACATAAATCTTGTGCTTATGGATGACACCCTGAAGTACAAAGATATGATTGAAGGGCTACTGCCTGAAATAATGCAAACTCACTTAGCTAATGGTCGTGAAGAACGTATCGCTAAGTTAAATAAATTACTAGGCATAAATGAAAGCCAACATCTTCATTTTGCTGTTGAGTTAGCAGGCTGTGGTGAATATGACAAAGAGTTAGCTGAATTCATCGAGATGTACGGCAGAACTCTATGGTTATACCATGAGGACGCTGTTGATGGGCGCACTAACGATATGAGAGTGTTATACACCAATAAAATGATCGCAGGTGTAGACACTTGGAGACAACTCTCTGGCAAAGAATTAGAGGCTTTACTACCTTATTGGCATGGTATGCCTACTCAATCCAAAGGACTCTATTGCTTAGCAACTAACCTCAAAGGGGATGGATCTGTTTGCGATAAAGATGAAGTTTTGGTTTGGTACAAACAAGGCGGCAAAGATATCATGTGGCAGCGTACTTGGAGTTACGTAGGTAACAAAGAGCATGGTCACGTAGTAGCCCCCGTACAAGTGGAGTTGTGCTCTATTGACCAGTCTGTTACGACCGCAGCAACTCTCGAGAACGTTATACACTTTATCAACACTGGTTATGGCCCAATGCCAGCTAACACTCAGTTAGCAATGAATATGCTGAATGATACAGCAAGCTTCGTGGATAAATTCGCGATCGCTAAAGCTTGTTTGAATCGCCGCACATTCAACGGTATGGCCAAAACCGCTGAGGGTGTTTACGCGCCTAAACAACTCAGACTAGTTAAAGTCTTTACCAAAGATAACTTACTAACCCCTGAGTTTGAAGAAATTGCAAAAGGTGAGAAGTTTGAAACCTTAAGACGTGCAAAAGCCAATGGTGAATTAACCTTCGCCTTGATGGCTCACACCTTAAGCGATTATATCTTTGACATTGGCGACGAGAAAGCCTATATCTATCTACCTGTAATCGCTAACAGCGATGGTGGAGCCAAAGAAACTCAATCCCTAAGCGGGCTAGTCTTTGATACCTTCAAAGGTTTAATGGATGGGGCTAAGCTTGTCTGGAGCCAACTGACTGCGCGTATCAATGGTGCTTTCACTAACCTTGCTAAATCTAAAGGGTTAATGAAGAAGTGTTTCACCGGACGTCCTGGTGTATACGCTAAAACCACTGGTAACTTTGGTGTAATGCTTGGTGACTACGTAATAACTAAATCCTACGTATTCAACAGCCCTTACCAAGTATACCTGCGCCGATTCGCAAAGCTAGGCATCAAGAATATTGATGGGCAGCACATAATCTGTACACGTACTCCTCTACCTTTCCCCGCGATGCTAAAAATCAAGGTGGTAGAAAATAGCACATACGTGTATAAACCAGAAATGGATGCTCGTGCCAACGACCCTAATGCTGGTGACTGGGATGGCGACGCATTCAATGGTATTCCTATTCATCCTGAAGAAGTCGATAATCTTAAAATCTTCACCAAAGAAGATATCTTCAAGATTATTGAACTGAGAACAGGTAAAGGGGCCTTAGATGTTGAGCAAGGAGCGTATGCAGCAGACCATTACAATATCAAGCTGCATAGCTTAGCCTGGTTCGAGCGCCCCACGCTTGTTACCAAGAAAAACCTGGTGATGTGGCAGCATCCTGATCGCCTTAAAATGAAGCCTTTCTCCGGTGTGTTACGTAAAACCCTATTAGAGACATCTAAAGCAGGTGTAGTAACTCAAACTGAGTTGGTTGCTATGGCTCACCAAATCGCCACTAAAGCTGAAATCTTCTCAGGCGCGATCAAGACTTGTAAATCTCTGCAAGCCGGTTTAAAAGACACTGTAGCAAAAACCTTAGCCACAGAAGCCGAATACAAAGCGCTGAAGGCAAAGAACGAACTCGCACCTGAAAAGCACGCTGAGTTAATGGGCGGCTTAGGCATTAACAGTGCTGTTTATGCTAGCGCTTTCTATGACGATATCCTGACTCAAACAGGCAATGAACACTGGTCTACCAAAGAAATACTTCTAGCTATCCACGAAGTATATGAAAACCCATTAGGTGGTTTAGACTGGGATGCTTTCACTGCTTTATGCCAACTCAAAGTCATCATGGAAGGTGGCAGCCTAACTGTTAATGCTGGGGAGTCTATCGAGGCTATAAATGACGAAACAGGGGAGACCACAAACCTAACCAAGCTATTCAGCGATGGCGGTATGAACGGAGTGTATACACTCGACTATATAGAAATCGCTCGTATGGCACGCCTCTGTAATGAAATCAGAAGCAAATCCTATGACGAAGCCCCAGCAGAAACCTATGTTGGTAACAGCCTACTAAGTCTCGTTCTAATCGCAACTGAGTTAACCCACAAACTCAGAAAAGGTATATTCGCACCCGAAGTAAAAACAGTAAAAGGTAAACTTAGCCTTAACGGTTACTTTGCTCTAGCTCTAAATTATCTAAGCTTCGACCCTAGCCTTCGCGCTGAACTAGCCACCAAGAGCGTAATCTTCAAAGCTTTAGAAAGATTCTTTAACACAGGTTTTAGCGCAATGCTAACCGAGCCTATGTTGGAAGTAATGAGTAACTGCGGAATTGAAATGCCTTCTGGTAATTTCGACACCGATAGTCTAATAGACTGTGAAGATTACAAAGCACCTGAAGTTAAAGAAGCTGGCCAAGAATGGGAAGGCAACTAATAATTTTACTGCTATGTGGTAGACTGAAAACCTCTACCACAATTATCCACTCACGTATTGTGAAAAAATGGACAGTAAAAGTTTATACACTAACGTTGAAGCCTATCTAGAAGACAGCAGTGACGATATTTGGTCATTCAAACCTCTAACCGGCGCACACACTCACCTCGATAAATATAAAGCCCGGATATTAGAGTTATCAGATGACCAAGCCCAAGCAGTTTATAATGCCCTCTTTGGTGTATACCATTGCTACACCATCATAGGCAACGCCGGCACAGGTAAATCTCGTGTGCTAGTACTTCTTAGAGACATATTCCACGGTCTCTTTGACGTTAAAGTATTAGTCTTATCCACCGTAGGATTAGCAGCTAGTCTCGTAGGAGGAGAGACAGCTCATAGCGTCCTTGGTATCAAACGAGATTACCCGCTACCCACCGGCACCTGGGCGCTCAAAGACAAATACGATAAATCCAGAAACCCTTGGGTTTATCGCTACATAGGGGCAGAGAGAAAACTAAACAAATTAGCCGTCGGCGCCCCCAACAAGAAAGTCCTTGTTATTTGGGATGAGTTTAGTTGCGCCTCTAGTGAATTCCTAGTAGCAGCTTATGATATGCTACGCCGTTATAAAAGCATGGTTTCCTCTTCTCCTATCCTACGTTTCATCATGTTTGGCGACCCCAAACAAATGGGTGAGTTACACGTAGGGAGAGATGATGACAGCGTATCTAAATCTAGTCAAGCTTGGCTCCCTGCCAGGTTTGTTAAATACGCTAAAGAAGACCCTACAAGTGAAGACCATGCTGTATACATTGACCAAAAGATAATACAGTATGGTTCTTTGCTTCTAAGTTCTGCCGAGGGTGGCGGCCCCTTTGTTCTTGATGATACTACTCGCCCTGAGTGGAATGTCATCCGCTACAGGTTAACCACTAACCATAGACAAGGAGCCAACAAAGCATTTGGGCTAGCCCTCGATAATATTGGTTATGGCAAAACCATTGACATCTCTGACCCAACTAACCCAGTAAACATTTTAACTGAGCGATTTGTTTACGACTTAAACAAAATCCCCAAAGATTCAGTTATGTTAATCGCGGGTAATGAAAAAGTCACCAGATATAATCAAGATATCTACGACCGTGCCACGACTCCTAAACAAGTCTATCGAGCTAAATTTGAAATGGGCGACCATAAAGGATATATAAGTGAGTTCAGTATGCGGAAACGTACCCTCACTATTATTCCCTATGGCACAGAGAGGGAAGTAGTTATCAGATTAGATGACTCAGGGTTAAGTAGAGAGAATGTCCGTGACTTAATCGGACTGCTTGCCGGACTAGAAATCCCATTAGAAAACTTCATTGCTCAAGACTGCCCCTGGATATGCCGATACAATATCCGAGAAGATATTCGTATCATGAATGGAACCCTAGGCAAAGTATTAGAAATCAAAGACGAGAGCATTATTATCGAGCGCCTTGATAATAATAAAGTTGTCGAGATTAAATACTACGAACTTAAGGATGTTCCCAAAACAGCTAAAGGTCAACCTATTTGTACCATCCAAGTACTGCCAGGACATATGGCAAGTGCTATGACTATAGCTAAGTCTCAAGGGACAACTAACCCTAGTACCTGTGGATTCTGGAATGAAGCTTGGATGGGGGACACAAGCAAAGGGTATTGGAATGCTGGACACTATGTAGGATTATCTCGCGTGACGGAGTTTGAGAATCTCTACATTTATTTTCCTCACTCTAGAAACTTGACAAGTGCGATCGCGACATTTAACAGCTCAATTAAAGTTGACGCTACAGCGATTGAGTTCGAGGGCAAGTTTGAAGAGTTCAAAGAGAAAGAATATCCAACCTACTTAAGTGACACGGCAGTCATTGAGGTAGAAGTAAAACAAAAAGAGGAGGACACCAATATCAAAAACTTACCTATCATTCCTATGGATTTCCCCTTGTTCGGAGATCATGGGTTGCCTGTAAACACAACTCAAGAAGCGATCGCCTACGGTCGCTGTCACACAAGCCGAAGCTACGATATGCTCAGGCAGTATGGACTAAAAGTGGGGAGTAAGTTTATCTCCACTAACACCAAGCGCCCCGAGTTAGGTGAAATCACCTGCGAAGTGGTTTCTCATTACGAGATAACCAAAGCGATATTAGACCGCGATTGTGATAAAATCGCTCAAGCTGAAAAGCATGAGTTTGCTGCGTTCAAAAAGTACATCGCCGACCTTTTGTTAAAAGGCAAACGAGTTTACGGGATGTACTTCAAACCTTTACTAGAAAAGCCAAAAGAGGAAAAAGAAATGGAAGAATTAGAATTCGATTTGCTAGCCCAATATCAAGATGCTGTTGAAGAGCGTCCTTTTGAATTTTCCGCACCAGTCGATGAAACTGACTGGCTGCAAATTAACACTGTAGGTAAATACCCCTGCGCTATGGATTTAGACCTTTTAAACCCAAAAGTCAAGAAACAAATAATCATAAGCGCTGACCCTAATACTTATGAAATCCGCGCCGTTGATTGGGGAACCAATAACAGTTTTGAAGGAGAAGAGATAGAAGAAGCGTTTCCTGGCCTCACAGAAGCTTACTATGCTGTCTATCCACTATTAATAGAAGACGAAGAGGAGTTCGTTATCCCTGATATAGATTGGGATTCACCCGAAGTCAAACGAGCTGTCTACATGAAAACACTAGAAAGAAGACCAGTAGCTTTCGGTCCTCAGACAGAAAAAGGTGACTGGTTAGAAACAGAAACTATCGAAGATTATCGCTACGTCGGTGCTGATAGCTCAGACTGGATAATAATAGTTTCTGATAAGGCTACTAATGAAGCGGTATCTTTCATATGGGGTGGTAAAACATACTCCATTGAATTAATAGAAACAATGCTTCCCACCATGCTGGAAACTTTCTACGCGACTTATCCTCGCAAAGAAGTAATTGCTCCCATCGCTCAGCCAGTAGAAGTAGAAGTAAAAGCAGAAGCTCCTACCCCCATAAAAACAGAAGTTGTAGAAGCTCTTGTAGAAGTAAAAACTGAACCTACCCAATCTGCTCCCATCAATCTTGGTGAATACGTTTTAGTCACTGGTGGAAACACCTTAACTGAACGCTTAGCCTACAATAGCGCAAAAGAGCTGGGTTTGACAATTGCAGGATTCGGCAACCCCAGCAACATCGAAGTAGCGGAGATAGTTGAGTCAGAAACAGAAGACTACTACCTGCAAGTGCGTGAAAACGCAGCTATAGCAGATGCAGTGATTTGCTTAGGTTATACCTCTTTTGAAGGACAGCAAGTCCAACAGTACGTTAAGAATGAGCGTGCTGCGGATTTCACCTACGAAGGGTTAAATCCTGATGAGGATGCTGAAACAGACGCCGAAGATATCTTCAACGAGTTTGCTGAAAAAGGTATCCGCACCATTTTCATCACAGGAGAAGAAAACCTCACAGAACAACAAAAAGCGTTTAACCTACGCTTCCTCAACAAATTCTTTGCCCTTATGAAAGGTGGCGCTGAAAGCACACCCGCTCCAGTAATTGAGCCTATTCCCACACCTCCAACTCCTGAAGTTGCTGAAGAAGTGGCTCAGCCTGTAGCCGATGACCGCTTAGCACAAGCCTTAGTTCGTATTGCTGAACTCGAAGCTGAAAACGCTCAGCTTAAAGCAGTAGCCAGCGAAGTGGCCCAATTACGCGCAGAGAACGAAAATCTCCGCAAAGAGTGCAATAGCCATGCTGGTAGAATTGCTGGATTAGAAGCCGCAGTTGAGAAGCTTGTGGCAGGTTTTGAGCAGCTAAGCAAAGAAAACGTTGCTCTCAAAGCTCAAATCGCAGCAATGCAAAGCTTCGCTGGCAGCCAAAAAGCGCCTGAGTCTGAAGGGGTTGTAATGGCAAAAACAATCGCTGCTTGCCCCGCAGCACTAGATGTTTTAGCTACTTCTCTAACTAAACACCCCAAACTCAACAAAAGAGAGTAAATATCTAAGCACGCTTTTATCCCAAAGGAGAAACATCATTAACGCGCCCTAATAAGGCAACCCGACCATAAATTAGATGCAAGCTAAGACCAGATGTAAAGTTTCTAACGAAGCAACACTGGTCATTTTTTATAATCGCTCCGAACTAGCTGCATATAGTTTAGAGCAAACGGCTGTATAAGTTTAGCCCACTTATATGGCTGTTAAACAAAAGACTAGAAATAGACTTGGCGATCATAGATTTTGGCATAGGTGCAGACTTATTTGAAATGGCTCTAACCCGTCCCCAAGGGATGACCCAGGAGGGATTAGGCTTCGCCTTGGGGTGAACCAGAGGGGTGAGGCTGCGCCCATGGGAGTAGCCAGACTGGGATAACCGTCCCTGGGATGACCAAGCATGGGATAACCTTGTCTGGGAGTAACCAGATTGGGATAACCTTGCCTGGGATAACCTTGTCTGGGAGTAACCAGATTGGGATAACCTTGCCTGGGATTACCAGGTGGGGTGGTTTGTTTTAAAAATAATAAGGAGTTCAATTATCATGGCTAGACAAGACAGAATGGACGACGCTGCTACTCAACAAACAGCTACTCAACCCGAAGTAGCGACACCTAAAACCCCTACTGAGTCTACTCAACAACCCGAAGCTGAGAAAAAAGGCAAAAATCTCTTTGCTCAGAAAGAAGGGTTTAAAATTTTGATGGTGGACCCTGCGGTTGCAGAACACGTAACCGTAAAAGAAGGTAGTGAAGTTTGCAAATGGAATGGCGAGTATTCCAAAATCGGCAAGGATGGGAAATCTTATAAGCATTATGCGTTTAACATCGTATATGCGAGAAAGATGTCCGACGGCAATTACGTGCTCTTTCTCTTATCAAATCTGAGCGAAATTATGAGCCGATCTGAAAGTGGTAATAGCTACAGAGAGGGCGAAAGCGACAATAATTGGGTTCGTACAACAATGCTGGTTGGTCCTGAAAAAGGGCCAGGCTGTATGAAATTAGGTCCCAAGACTTTAGCCCTAGTTGAGCAGTTCTATCAAAACTGTCTCATTTGGGAGCAGTTCCATTTAGCCTCCATCAAGAACAACACCATCCAAATTGGTGTAACAAATAAAACAATGGAAGCGATCAATAACAATCGTACTTCTAAAATCCCTCGCCCCACCCCCCTGTTCGCGAAAGCTACAAATGGGTATTTCTTCTTAGATCTAGGGACTCCCCAAAAGTCTAACAAAGAAGGAGCATCAGACTGGAGACCAGTGTTGAACTGTGAAATGTTTAACCTGAAATTCGGAAGTCCCTCTGACGGTGGGGCAAGTTCAGTTGAAGTTGGGACATATTGTAAGTTAACAGATAAAGTGACTGAATCAACTCCCGACTAAATCCCAAACCGCGAGCTTAGCGCGGTATATAAATTCTAAGCAAACTTTTTTTCCCAATCACAGTTAAGGGAAACGGTGTATACGCTTTTTAGTGTATACACTATTAAAAATTTATGTATACACAGTTAAATAATAAGGAGAAAAGAAATGAAATCATTAGAAAAAGAAATCTTGGAAGAAGCCGAAGAAACGATTGACGGAGATGCCATTCTAAGAATGGCGGAAAGATATGGCATTAAATTCAACACCATATACGAGTGGTGGGGGTGGAGAACGGGTGTAACGTACGCCATACGGAATGTAGAACTTCCCCTAAACGATAGGTACCTAGAGAGAAGATTCGGATGGGCTGGAGCGATCGCCTACCGATTAGCTCACGATTTCTAATCACTCGACCTAAGCACGTCGTTAAAAAGGCTTGTGGGGTAGACCTCAAGTAGTACTAGTGTATACACCAGCCTTATAAGGTTAATAAGCTTAGCTACTTCCGTAGTAGACTGAACTGAAATTAGTGTGATGCACTGATACTACTTTTTTACCTAATCACAGTATCTAAACATAATAAGGAGAAAAGAAATGAATAAGATTGAATTTAGCCCCGACATCATTGACGATGACTGTTTAGCGATCGCCACTAGAGTGTGGCCTGATAAAAAAGAATTGTCACTTAACCACTTAGCGATCGGCATGATGCTCGCTAAAGAAGGAATGCGTCTAGCCTCGCTAAATGAGCTGGCGACTTTCCTGCTTTTTTTCCCAACAGCTACAGATAAAGACTGCCAAGAAGTCTGGGCTGGGTATTGCTACCAAAGATGGGTTCAAATCAAAGACCAACAGTTCGGAACCAGCCGTCGCTTCGACCCAGGATTCAACTTTGAATGGGTTGAGGGTAAAAACCCAAACAATCCATCTGACATTGAGTTCTTCCTCGAAAGATTAGAAACTATGTCAGAAGACTCGGCTGGTTGGTGGGAGAATGAAAATCTATAGACGCTTCTTAGTCCTCAACATAGAGAAACCGATAGAGAACTCCGCTAGCGCCTTTAATTACTAACAACTATGAAAAGTTGTCAGGTGTATACAGTATCCATATGTATACACCTGAAAATTAAATTTCATTCCATAGAAAATAATAAGGAGAAAAATTATGAGTGAGTATGACTTGACTGATGATGAGTACTTCCATGACCTAGGATATAAGCATGGATTTAATATCGCCGAAAGAGGCAGTGAAGTATCTTGCGATGTTCCGCCAGATATTGAGGAGTCAGGATACTCTCGTGAGTATATAGAAAGATTCAAAACGGGCGTGCGATCCTACAGAAGCATTTACATAGACAGGGAACTAAGTCAATAAGCACACTTTTCTAGCAATAAGCTATTGACAATCTCTCTCATTAGATGTCCTGAGAGGGGGGGTTTATCCACAAAAGTGTGAGAATTATTGTCAATAAGCAAGTATTTTTTAGAGCGACCTAGGCAAGTCGTTAAAAGGTTCCATTTGGTTATCTTATTTTCTACTGCACACTATATGTAGTGTGGTAGAATTTTGACTACGCTATATACAATCTTTACCATCCAAAGTTTAGCATTGTATAGCGTATTCAGAATAATAATCTTTAGCTTATTTTTGTAAACAACCTTTAACCTAAATTCTTTAAAGGTTTCTGTGAATACAAATAAAGTATAAAGATTGTTTATTTTTTCATTCCACAATAAGGAGCTTACGATGGATTATTTCAGTGATGGCTATTGGAGCGCTATAAATGATAAAGAGAATAGAACCCATACTGAGGTTCCTCAATATGTAACAGTAGACTGCGATGAGGCAATCTACTCATGGCTTTCAGGATATAGCGCCGGATTAGATAAAGCCAAGGAGTCTGCGGCAGAAAAAGATGAGTAATATAACAGTCCGCAATAACGTTAAACTATTAGAGTCGAATCAAACTTAAACAAATAATAAGGAACAAAGCCATGTCTACCTACAACATCAGCCTAGATAACAACGTAATGTCAATTAGTTTCGGTGTAAAAGCCGATAACGACCAAATTGTAAAAGATGCTGACGCCGCGTTAGCCCAGCTTAAGCTGGGCGGTGGCTTGTTAAAAATCACCGGTGCGGCTTCGCTTCCGGTAGCCTTTGTAATCACTCACAGAGTTTGCCATTTATATAAAGCGATCGCAGTATGCGATAAAATATAGATTTCAAATTTGTCGTAGTTATATCCCACTCCAATGACTATAACGTAGGAGATATCATCGACTAATTCATAAACCCCAGGCTAGTAGAAGTCATTCCGTTAGGTGCAAATCCTGACTGGGGTAAGGCAAAAGGCACAATTTATACCTTAACAGTAAAAAATAAGGAGACACAATAATGAGAGTTTCATTTAATGGAAGCCAAGCAGTCTTTAACGGACATATTCCTACAGCCAAAAGAATACT
>Ga0114968_10000611_pt1 | contig 26389 bp, 30 predicted proteins | sample M_130807_EF_Meta_FD_87020 | JGI IMG/M metagenome (GOLD analysis project Ga0114968, IMG submission 87020) | Freshwater microbial communities from Lake Montjoie, Canada to study carbon cycling - M_130807_EF_MetaG | ecosystem: Environmental > Aquatic > Freshwater > Lake | place: Lake Montjoie... | reverse complement strand
GGGGGGTGGTATGGAGGGGGACACCGGGACCACAAAATTGATTTATTATACACACTATCTTCTTTTTTATACTTTCACCATGGTCAAAAATACTTCTGGCGGGTCCAAAACTAAATCTTTCGCCTATTGGAACCTACGGTTCCAGTAAAACCTCCCTTAGATAACACCCACTGACGTGGGTGTAATGGTGTGCTGGACCATTTATAAAAATTGATTGATCATTTTTGTTATATTATTTTTATTAACCCAATTGAGTCGATCACACACCAACCCGCAACACAAGTTACCATGTCTTCTACCATGAACACGTCTTCGAATGAGAACATGCAAAAGAAAAACGCGGCGATGGACGCCGCCAAGGCATTGCTCGCCACTGTCCCTATCATCCAGGATCCTGAACCGAAGACGAACAAAAAGCCCCGTGTTACGAAGAAGGAGAATGTTCCCATCGCAGAGGAAGCCAAGGCCGAGGAGACCAATACGGAGAACACCACACCCAAGGGTGCCACGCACGATAACACCACGCCCAAGGCACCCAGAAAGCCCCGTGTTACGAAGAAGGATGCCGCTGCTGCCGCTGCTGCTGCTCCGGTGACGGAGGAGACGAAGACTGACGAAACGAACGCTGTTGTGGAAGCACCCAAGCCCAAGGCCACGAGAAAGCCCCGTGTTACAAAGAAGGATGCTGCTGCCGCTGCTGCTGCTCCGGTGACGGAGGAGACGAAGACTGACGAAACGAACGCTGTTGTGGAGGAAGTGGTCCAAGAAGTCCACCCGGCACCTGCTGCTGCTGCTGCTGTGGAGGAAGTGGTCCAAGAAGTCCACCAGGCACCTGCTGCTGTGGAGGAAGTGGTCCAAGAAGTCCACCAGGCACCTGCTGCTGATGCTGCTGTGGAGGAAGTGGCTCAAGAAGCAAATATTATGGTGTCTAGTGTGAGCGCAAACGATGATGCTGTTGCGATGATTTCATGTGACATCAAAAACTTTCTGGAAGGTAAGGAACATACCAAGGATATCACGCGCGTATTGACGCTTGTCAAGCACATGTTCGAAAAAAACATTATCACCACAGATACCCACAACAACATGGGGGATTATCTTACCTCCCAAGAAGGACAAGCATTTGTTTCGAACATGATGATCGACGAAGAAGAAGAGGAAGAACTACTTACGACGGAATACAATTTGAATGGGGTCCTCTACCTCAAAGATGCAGACGACAACCTCTACGAGAGACTTCCTCCTCACCAATTTGTCAAGAACCTCAAAGACTAAAATAAAAAATATATATCAAATGTAAATAGACGACTTGTAAATATTGTACATTTTTTTGTGCATTATCATAGAGACCATTGCGTCTATGATGTAGCGATAGCCATGTTCTTGGTGATATCCATCAACTTAAAATAGCATTTCATACAAATGTTGACATCCTCCATGGCATCATGTAGGCCACACGGCAACGAATCAAATAGTTTCAAATGCAATTCCCCCAATGAGGGAAATTTTTTATACATCTTGACATAATTCATATTGCCGTTTATCGATATGGGTACATAGATTTCATGTGTCTGTAGCTTGCCATGTTGTCTCATTGACTCGCGTAAAATATTGCATAAATCAATACTATTGGTCATGGTACAATACTGCTGAATACCATGGGCCGTTTCATATATCTCGTTGAAGATCAATTCTGGATGTAGACAACTCTCTGCTTCCATCGCATGATAATTTCGCAGTACTTCCGTTTGAATCATACGAATGTCAAATTTAATGTTATGGGCAATCACAACATTGGATCGTTTATAAGCCTGATAAAATGCTACCAAGGCATCAAGGATTGGAACTCCTTTGCTTTCGACAACTTCGCGTGTGATACCGTGGACCATGACTGAACCTTCATGAATGGTTACGTTATCGTCCACCCGAATGTACTCATTGAATACCGTATCTATCTTTCCCTTGGTCAAGTTATACAGCACAAATGAGAGTTGTAAAATGTGGGGAGATTTCGTCACATAGTCTTCATCGGCAAGATTTCCCTTACCGAAAAGTCCGGTCGTTTCCGTATCAAAGAACAACGCATATTTTTGAACTTCTTGAGGCTGAGGTTTCGTAACAATAGGAACAACACGACTGCGCAGATTGTAGTGCAAAGGCGATTCTTCTTGGGGGGTGTTCATTGTAACAGTACGTGGTAGGTTCGTATTCATTGACATATGGTGTATGTCAATGAAATCATAATCAATTTTACCCAGCGCGTATTCTACCCTTCCATCACGGTTATATGGGATTCCCATAAATATTTACAGAAAGCCCATTGATATTTACACAGACTCGTTTTTTCACTTTGAGTGGGCATCAAGGTTATGTTGCCGTCAACGATCCCCTCGATTTGTTGGGCATGAACCGGCAAAACATACAACAATTGTTCTTGGGACGTGTATCCTATATCATCATTCACTAGCAACCGTGTATGGTTGTTATTCGGTACATATTTATACAAATCAACAAGCAGAGGTGGATAATCATAATGGTACTTCCATCTCCAATTGAAACACCCGGCAGTATAGTAACGAAACGTCCACTCTAACCCTTCCAAATAGTTCATACATACAGATTGAATGAGACCCCCCCCCGGCGGCATACGTGACAACGATTTCGTATGAAAAAGTGCCTTGTAATACCGCGTTTCCCAACCGCGTTCATTGGGCTCAATATACAATTCAACCGACCGGTACTGTATCGGTACCTGAGTCAACGCATTTTCTTTGTCTTCGGGTGTGACTTCTTGGAAATAGCGCCGCGAATGCTTTTCGCGCAGCTCGTGTTCTTGAACCCAACGTTCATGTTCCACCTTGGAGATGTTTTTAATAAACACCCCGAAAGCTTCCCAACAAATTCTTGGTTCTTTGTCAATCACGACGATTCTCTTATAATTATTCGGTAATTGATAATACACATCGAGCAGGGTTTGGATACCAGTTGTACGTAAATTGACGGATGGAAAGTGTGGTAAGAAATCGTTGCCCAATAGAAAACATAAAAACACATAATCGTACACCGTATGCATTGTACTGTCGATAGAGGCGACATACCCCCCGTTCATTTCGTGGGCAATCGAATTCATAAAGGAAAATATGTCGATAAAATACGGTTCTTTGGGGTGGGTAAATTCAATGGGTATGCGCGATTTTAAAAATTCGGGTGCTTCACGAAACACGTATATATTGTTAAAAAACCGTTTGTGGTAAATCGACAGCATGATCAAATCAGAGTCCAGACCATATACTGCCACATTTTCCTGGCCGTTTGCGTACGTACGCATATGTTCCATGATCTTGTGTTCCCCCTCACCACGGTCCAACGATGTGGAAACAATGACGTCATATTTCCCCGTGGCTTGGATGGTTTTCCCATAATCGTTTAATCGCTGAGACAAGCGATTCATAAAACGTGTTCCCGGGGTAATCATAAACGTATAAAACTGCTTGGGGGCATCCGCCGTTTCCATCATGGTGGTTCGCATTCTACGCACTTTTTGTTGATTCATTTTCGCAAACGGAGCCACGCCATCAAACGCAATAAACACCTGTTTAAGCGGTCTTATATTGTCAATGATAGATTGGATCGCGACAACCACTTGTTCAATAATGTCATCAAAACTAGGATCACTGTTGCTTTTAATTATTTCGTGATATACGTCATATACAATCGAATTACAATCCATATACAATCGATCAAACTGCAATTTTTGTTGAATTTGTTTTAAATTCAACAACACACGCACATGGTTTTTAATAATATAGGAAAAATATGCCGGAATTCCCATTAAATAATATGAAGAGTTATCTTTATTTCGTTTTGTGTATTGCGACGCGCGTGTATAATTTATCTATTCATTCTTATATAACAAGATGAATCAATACAATGTCATCAACATCCTATATCTAATATTCCGTTTAGCACCAATTATATTTATTTTCTATTTCCTCCTGCAGTCCATGTTTAATATGGACTACCGTGGTCTTATATTGCTAATAGGGCTCGTATTATCTTCCATCGTGGCAAGCATATTGGGTCAATTGTTGAGTGTCGGCATGGGGGACGAAGGACAACTGGGCCAAAGTTACAGATGCAATACGTTTTATCTTGGTAACATCCCCATTGGCGGGGGGTTAGTGCAACCCCTGTCCAAGATCCCCTTGAACATACTCATGTACGGTTATACGCTGGCGTATTTAATTACCTCGTTCATTGCCCCACCCGTCACCTATACAAATGCCTTGGTAGCTCTTCAACAGAACATTGCGATGTTGATCCTGTTCCCGTTGTTTCTACTCTTTGAAATATTGTGGACCATCAACAACTCCTGCAACCGCGAAATATACATTGCTTTGGCCTTGGGTATCGGTATCGGTGGCGGGGTGGCGTGGGCCTATTTAATACGCTTGACCAAGGATACACGATTACAATATTTAAATCTTGGAAACGTGGAAGTGTGCTCGCGTCCATCAAAAACCATATACAAATGCCGTAACATCAACAGTTGAACATGAATTATCTCAAGGTAATGGGGTGACGGGAGGATCAAAATAGCCAATATTTTGATTGAACCACTGTATGAGATTACTGGTAATTTGTTGACGGTGCAAATCATCCGCAAGGAGCCGTATGTTTTTATTTTTACGATTAAAAACATCTATAAACGACTTGATCACAATCGCAGGCACAGCTTTCATATACAATTGATCTAAATCTGGGGCTGCCATTTGTGGATATCCTTTGCGCACATTCACTTGATTATGAAACTGAAACAACTTTAATTTCAATTCCTCTTGCGATTGAATTCTTAAAAATCCAGTTTTAATTATGTAACTCTTTGCATGTTCCGCACACGTTGGACACGGTAAATTAATGCAAATCGTATAGATGAGTTGCAAAATTTCGTTCCGCTTTTCTTGGAACATATTTTCTTGGAACTTTTCCGCAATCATATGAAACAGGGTCCACGTGGGGTTCCCCCATACCATTTTAGATTCATTGTTGTTATTGTTGCTGTTACCTATATAGGAGGATATTTGCCTTGGTACGGTCTCCGCGTTAGGGGTAACTATACGGTGGGTCGATGCCGACAACGTCGACGAAGAAAATTTTCGTTTTGAAAACGGCATCACTGACACTGTATTCATGTTCAACAATGGTGGCGGCGGTTTCGTTGAAATATCACGTCGTGACGGATGCGACGTAAATGTCATTTTTTGCATATTTTACTATAATATTGATAAAAACTTGCTGATAAAAAATATATAGAAGTCGTATATATAATCTAAATAATACATTTTAATGGAAAAAGAAGAACTAATTAAGATTATCAAAGAATGGGTCAAGAATGACAACGAAATACGGACATTGAAAGAAGAACAACGTATACGTCAAACGGATAAAAAGAAAATTACCGAAAAATTGATGAACATCATGCGAGCCAACCAGATTGATTGTTTTGATATCAATGATGGTCAAATCCAATACAAGAAAAGACAAGTCAAAAAGCCAATTACCCAATCGATATTATTAAATATTTTATCCACCTATTATGAAGGAGACACAGTTAAAGCCAATGAAGTGAATCAGTTCATTAAAGACAACCGCGTACTCGAAATTAAAGAATCCATTGTGCGTAAAATACACGACGATCCGTCCCTACACAAGTCAGTGACATAAAAAAATGTTTATCAAATACACAATTTCATGTAACATTGCCCTTAAAACAGCGTGGGAATCGAAAATGTATTGTCGTTGTGTTTTACCGCTTTAGCAATGATGCGCGGATTCTCCTTACCCTCCAAAATGTCTTCCGTATGATACACGTTGTTATGTTTATCAATATAATAAATGATGCCATGGATATCTTCGGCAGATACGTCCATTTTTTGCGTAGAATTGATGGAAAGCACCTGCTCGCTCGTAACCTGTTGATTCATTTCAATCTTCGCGTGTGTGCCACAATATACCGACCCCTTCTTCTTCTTTCTCGTACATTGCACCCCATCGTAACGCTTTGCCACGCAAAACACATTCAGGTCCTCCTCCGCAGAAGACTTGGGTTTACGCTTGGGCGACACAAAGTCCTCCTTTTTAAAATTTAGCTTGGGATATTCATACACAAACTCGAGTAGTTCGCGCATTTGATCGCGGGTTGAATGTGCGTGATAGTCTTTATCGTTCAGGTTCAAATTAACCGCGCCATCGGTATCCAATAACCTTAATGACAACATTCTTTCTTTGATATCATTCTTAAATTGAATGAGATAGGTATCCACGCGTTGGTTCACCAATGTATCCATGATAACACAATACAGCTATGATGGATGTATGTCAAACCTACTCACAATCAATTTTCCTCGTAGTGCGTTCTATACAGTCTTCGTAGAATCATATAAATCTACAGTGAATTCGTTGATAACAATATCTCCTATTATACTATACATCATACTCCATGCCAAGAAAACAAAAAGCATCGTCAATACGGGACGAAGACAAAGAGGAAAAAGCGTTATTTAAGAAATTCAATGTGAATTCTCACAATTTTAACGAAAACGATTTTCAAAAATTGATAACACCTGGTTCACAGGTACCAATACTCATACAAGATGCGATAGAAAAACAGGCAGAATTGGGTAATTACAGAAAACGCGGGTTATCTATAATAAGAGGAGGTACACGTAGAAGACGCAAAGCACTCTCGCGTCGTGTAAATAAGGCGAGAAACAAAACACAACGTCGCGGCAAGTAAATGTGGTGCATTCTCCAGAAAAACTTTAGGAATAATAAATCCTAAACTATTAACCGTATGACCAACATCGATGGTCATACTGTTTCTTATCGTATACATCTCTCATACAAACCATGAGCAAGGTCATGTCGATTCACGGAATCACGGAATGTTCAACATTTCTTATACAACGAAAGTGTGTTCAGTACCCCCGCAAAACACGTCCACAAGAAATACGGGAGCAAGATATAGACTACCCAACTGGGTAACAAATCGTAAGTATATTTGAGAATTGCCACTGTAGAAATCACCATCAAAATGAGAATAACCAAGGCCAAGAAGACGTCTTTATTGCCGAAATAGGCAAACGACCACAAGACGTTCAATAACAAATTAAACGCGTACAACAAGAGCAAGACATCAATGGACGAAAATGACTTCCACGATTTCTTACGCATCAGTGTTTGTGCCAAGGCGATCGCGATCAAAATATACAACGTCGTCCATACAATGGGAAAGACAAAATTGGGGGGCGTGATCGAAGGCCGAATGCATTGGTACCACGGCGATTTCACCGTTTTCATGGTGCCACTGGGAATCACCTGCACGATAAATACCGTTAAAAACGCGATAATGTAAGCTAAATACGTATCCATGGATAAAAAATATACATTATATACAGAATTTATCAATGTGTTCCACTGACGTTCATTTAAAACAACGCGTGCATCTGTTTCAACACTTCCTGGGATTCCATACACGCTTCTTTCAATACATAACGGATTTGTTCTTGTTCGGTATGTGTAGCAAACGCAATACGCAAAATACTCTCATCGTTGTGAGGATGCATCTTTTTAAACCCACAATAGGTCACCGATTTATCTTTCAAATAGAACCGTTGATAGATGACATATTCCAAAATGCGCCCCACCGTGTAGTCCTCGTCGATCAATTTGACATCGTAACAGTGATCCATCGTCACCTCACTGCGAAGAATCGGTACACTATTTGAAATCAATTCTTGGATCATATCCACCAATTTGTTTTGCAGAATCACGCACGCCTTCTTCAACAGCTCTTCATTGTCATATATCCCCACACTTTGAATAGAGAAATCAAAACTGTCGTTCACAAAGAAGCGCTGGGCATCCAGCAATTCAAAATTGCGCTTTTCAAATTCCAATTCTTCCTGGGTAATCGTCTCGTACTTGTTTTTTAATTCAAGTTGTCTTCGTTCCCATTCCTTGGCCACCGCATCCTGGTCCATGGTATTCATATACGTACACTTTGATACCACATTGAACATGCTGTTCGCTTTCGCAGTTGCCACCGAAAAATCGGCTGTCAATTTGATTCTCTCGCCAGGAATCATATCACTGATCTTGGGTCGCAAACGACAAAAGTCGACAAAACAGTGCGTCACCGGATCTTCCGGGAAAATGCGCCGGGTTTCTTCTTTGGTGCAATAGTTACCAGTCTCCTTATTCTTGATACGAAAATGCTCGGTTGTCACATACATGATACTGTCCGTATCATTGGAAACGTCAATATCCAGCTCATATTTACCGGGCAATATTTCCAAATTTTTCTCATGAATAGGGATGCAGCTCAACCGTTGTTTCAAAATTTCGTTATGGAAACGGGTAGTGTTTATCTCGACATGGCATTGATTCAACTCTTCATTTTCGGTACGAATCACGTTGATAGGAATCCGTGTGATGATGGTGCGCCGCAGTGCATTCGCATAAGCCACATTGACATTTTGCAACGTGAACCGATACACCCCATCCACATCACCTCCCGGAACAATGGAGACCTTGGTGGTCGCGGAACGCTTGGACGAAACGTCCGGGGCGTTGCTTTGTTGAAACGGCGATTTCACTAAAATGGACATGGCTACTATATAATCAGCACTATATATCTATATTGCTATGGATATGGATGAATCAATTTTTTATATTACCATATAATATAAAAACAAACATGGTTTTATCCGGTAACCCTTTTGTATCGAATGACGTATATTTCACCGATCCATCTGTTTATTCTAAAAAAATAAAATCACCAGAAAGCAAAGGGGAACATATGTCCTTGAATAAAGACGGTATGGACGATTTGAAAAGCATGACAGATACCGAGCTATCCACATGGCCCTGTGATGTCGATTTTATCTTAGAAAACATACGGTGCAATTCCATCATCATGTCTGAATACCATAAAAACAACTATTTTGTATTACTCTCACGCTTAAAATACTTTCGTATACCTATTATCATTATATCTGCGTTTGCCTCGGTCCTGAACATTGGACTTCAACCGTTCTTAGACCAGATGTATATATCGATCATATGTTGCATGTTAAGTCTGGTTACCGGGTTGATTGGCTCCATTGAGCTTTTTCTGCAAGTTCAAAAGAAAATGGAAAATGAACTCATGAACAGTCGCGACTTTTACTTGAATGCCATTGATATTTACAAGGTACTGTCGCTCGAACCCGAACATCGTAACGGTGACGGCCTCAAATATTTAGATGGTAAATTTGCCCTATACTGCAAAATGATTGAAAATTCCAACGTCCTCGACAAAAAAATACACGATCAACTGGCCCCCGTTGAAAAATCCATCATCGAACGCGTCATTAAACCGGAGAATTCCAAGCGTTTCCATCCCGTGGGCATGAGCAACAAAGAAAGTCTGCGAATGAACAATAAATTATTGGAAAAATCCACAGAGACGTTTGATTCCTTCCCGTCACGTATGATGAAAGGTTTCCACGAATTTTTCTGGTCGAAACCGCCTAATATTTCTGCCATGGATGAAGAAAGTGAAACGGGTTCGATTGCTACCGAAGAACGGTTCAACATATACTGCGATTTACTCCAACATGCATCTACCATTGAAAATCACATGTTAGCAAAACTCACCAGCATACTTACATCTCCCGATCGCACCGTTTCTACCATGTCCATTGAAGAACGTATCCAAATATACACGTATATGTTGGAATTATCGAAATTGCACAATAACAACGATTACCAACTGGACAAACTGAAAGAAATCCTCATTGGCCATTTTTTCAAACACAAGGAACGCAATGCCCCCGAACCCAAAAATATACATTCCGCGATGCAAACCAAACTCGTGGAATCGATATTGGATAACAAAAACCAATTGGATGAACCGTCATTAAAAGTTCTAAAAGGGGTATTATTAAATACCACGGAACAAGAGTCTTCAAAGTCTATTGAAAATAATTTACTCGAAGTACTGATCGACACTCAAATACGTAAAAAACAAAAAGAAACGGACATTGAACAGGGAAATCAACACGACGATGATGACGACGATGATGACGACGATTTGCAGTCATTACGACCATTGCAGCAAAACCACACATTTACAGAAAATAAATCTTCATTATTTGTAAAACAAAGTGTGTAAAGCCAATCTATTTACTCACTACCAAAAAAGGCTCCCTTACCCAGATTAAAATCAGTTAAGCGCGTGATAGAATTCTTGTTATCCTTCATGACCTCCTTGATCAAGTCGCGTATAGAAATCATTCCAATGCATATCTCGTTCGTCTCGTCCATGATGATCAAATGACGTATGTCTCGAAACATCATCTTGTTCATGCACGTATGAATAGAGTCATCGGCCCGCGCCACAATGATCTTAGGACCGTAGGTGCAAATGTCCTTGACCTTCATCTCAAACGGATCCTTATCGAGGGCCGCCACCTTGCTAATATAATCACGCTCGGCACACACACCCACCACCACATCCTTGTCGTCCACTACCGCCAAACACCCCACATTGAAGGCCGTGAACCGGGCAACGGCTTCCTTCGCGCAGCTGTTTTCGTTGATCTTGAAATTAATCTTGTGATAGCAACTGTTTTGATACACATTCAATGCCGTCACCGTCGACGGAACCGAAATAAAATTGCGCCGTAACGGTTGAATGAATTGTCTGGGAGAAAACATACTCGGGGTAATATGGATAACTAACTTGCCTTTTTTTTATATATTTTTTGCGCATAATCACAATTATGTACACACAGATTTACAGAGGATACTATGATGCGTCCAATAAAAATGAATCGTATCAAGTTAAACTCATTCTTATTATATCTTATAATAAGAACGCGATTGCACTAAGAATGAATTTTATATTGAGTAAGATACGTCCGGGTCCCCCTCGGCGAGAAGAAAGCGAATTCACAGACTCGACGCGAGACGAAATCAAGCGCCAATTGGAAGAACTCGAAAAACACTCGGGAAAAGAGGCCAACGACATACATCCCCAACCCGAACGGTTCGTGTTGAAATGTCGTAAGAAGAAGAAGAGCGAAAAGATGCGCGAACGGCCCAATGCCACCGTTGTTCACAGCATAGACCAAGACGTCTCATCCAATAGAAAATAATTCACCCACGCTGGGGGATATCGATCGTCACCCATTTCTTGGACGGAAAATCGACCAGAACCGTGTCCCAAGCCTTATATTCCGGGTGTTGACGCAAAAAATGTGAAGCGTCAAACGGGCGCCCACAACACGGCCCCCATCGCGCATCGAACTGCAACTTCTTGGCCATGCGCGTATCCACCACCTTGCCGTCGGTGCATCCGTGGGGATAATTGGCGATATTGGGATCGGCATCGTCATATGAATGAGAACATATCGTCTTGGAACTGGGTAGATCGTGGGTCTGTGTGACCGTATCGTAATGATCGGCCAGGACACGTTTAGCATTCACCACATTGATTTTGCCGTAATATTTCTTATACAACAATTCTTGGAACCGGTAATTTCTGGCCCCCGATGGCGTACTCATGTCAAAGAATTCTTGGTCGTCCGTTTCAAGGGCGCGTAAATCGGCCGACATTGCACTGTTCATGCCATAAAAGAGGCCGTTCTTGGTGCGTTGTACGTTGGACACATGGAATCCAAGTTCACATAACATGATTTCTTGGGTACGTATGTCCCCGAACAACCAAGAACAGGCATAATCGCCGGCATTATGAGAACACATGATTTTTTCATAATCTGTCAGGGTCGTACCGTACTGCATGGCTTGACGGATGCGACAGAAATAGGGGTGGTGGGTGCGGTCAAACTGAGGGCGGTAATTGATATCCGCAATGGTCGTTTCGCACCCGATGATGCCCGTATCACATAGAAACCAATCGGTACCACTGGCCACGCATCCGGGCGCGGTCTGCATGACAAACGCGTGACCGGTGTGGGGGGTCATATACAAACAAACATTGAACAGGGCCCCCGAGACCAAGTCCACGTGGGTGTTGTGCGCCATCACAATCTTCCGGTCTTCCGTGGCGTCGCCCGTGGCGATGAAGGCACTGCAGTGACCGGGACGGTGGCGGGGGGGCGACGATTTATTGTGCAAATACTCGTACATGCTCATCAGCGCGTTCCAAGCGATCAACATATCTAGGTCGAATTTACGGGTTAAACCGGCGACCTTGGCCCCCTGAACAATGGCCTGCATTTCTTGGTACAATTCGGGGTAATGTTTCTGGACGATGGGGGAAATGGTGCGTTTACACGTCGCCAAATAGTGTTTATAGGTGACATTCATTTCGTGGTTCACAATAAACGCAAACTTGTCGAGGACCACGTCCAATTCGGGTTTCAGTAGGTAGCCATGTGCGTAACCGCGTTCTTGGGGCGTCCCGTAGATATGCAGTACTTTCCACCCTTCTCGGTCGTCATGCAGGATCTCACCGTGAATATCGTGGGGGGGCAATTTTTTCACGGTACGGTTGTGTGGACGCGTTTTACGATGGATGTGAGGATTTTTGGCAGATTTCATTTGCGTGTGGGTTCTTGGTACATTTATCTTATAAAATGATGAGATAAATTACGCATAGGACGAGGGGTAAATGAACATGTAGGCCAATAAAATAAAAAACAGGATAAACGGCAACAGTACCAAGAACCAAGAAAGGGGGGCATAACCGTAACTGCACAACAGATTGAGGACCCAGGTCCAAAACAACACATACAACGTCTTGATGAGGAATATTATCCATACACTGGGGACCTCGCACGAATACGACCCCAAGCAATAAAAATGGCGGCTACCGCCATAAATATTTTGCAGAGCCATGACCGTAATGGCCATGGTGGATATAGCTAAATAGACATACGCGGGTGCACACAAATCCGTGAATCCATTGATCTTCATCTTATACATTATTCAAATAAAATGTATAGGATAAAGGTAATTGTGTTTCATGCTTCAGTATCATCATTAATCAATATGCAATAAATATTAATTACTTAGTTACTGTACGCTACTCCGGCCATGCCAGACATGACACGGAGAACGTTGTAGTTCACCGCGTAGACACGCACCTTGGCCGTCGCGGTACCCGCAACCGTGCCCGACGAGAGCACAAGCTGGAGGACGGCGTTGTCAATGCGCGAGAAGTTGCACGAGCCAGACGGCTGGTGCTCCTCGGGGCGGAGGGCAAACGAGTAGACGTTGATGCCGCAATCCGGGGCACGGGTGTGGTGCTGGAAGGGCTGGACCACGTCGAAGTAGGAGCCCTCGCGCTCGGAGAAGCGGTCCTGGCCGTTGAGCTGGAGCTTGGCCGTGACCACCGGGTTCTCACCCCAGCAGTGCATGTCCAGGGCCGTCTCGGCGAGGACGAACGTGCCGGCGTCAGACACGTAGGAAGCCAGGTTCGTGCTGCCAGCCTGAGGACCGAACGGAAGGTCCGTGTTGGAGTTGGTCTGCCACTGCGTGCCGGCCGCGGCCGTGCCGTTCGTGGCACCGGCCATGTCGAAGAGGCCCGAGGACACGATGAAGTTGCCCGAGGCCGTCTCCGCCGGGCCACCAAACGCGTGGATCGCGTTGGGGAGGGCGTCGATGGCGTCCGTGTAGTTGAACGGCTGGGCGCCCAACGTCTTGAAGAGCGTCTGCGTGTTGTCGAGGGACGCGCAGTAGTCGACGTTGGCATCCGGCTGGACAACCCAGATGAGCTCCTTGCACGGGTGGTTGAAGTTGAGCTTGATCTTGTTGGAGGAAGATCCCACCGACTCGTCACCCGTGAACTGCACCTGCTCAATGAGGTACTCGTGCGGGTTCTGGGCCATCTTGCGGCGCTCATCCGTGTCGAGGAAGATATAGTCGACGTAGAGGGAAGCCGCCACCAAGGACTGCTGGTACGGGATCGTGGCCGACACCGTGCCGCTCGTGTAGGCGGCCGTGAGGGTCTTCACGGCCCACAAGCACTCGCCGATCGGGCGGATGTCCAAGTTGATCTTGACCTCGTGGTACTGTACGAACCACGTTTACCCCCCCTTTCGGGGTATTTATCGGCATTCTCATATTTGATCAACTGTAAAACTATATGAGAACTGAAGCCGGGGACTAGACTATATCTTAAGTCGTCATTGAGTTTGATTAGAACTCTTAGACCCATAACCATTTAGTCGTTGAACCTTCCTCATATCTTTATCATAACAGACTTAGAGGCTTGGCTGCGGATTATCCATTTCAAAAGCATACGCTTTATTATACGGGGGATTTTTACCATACCTGAGTTCTATTCTCAGCCACCGTAAACTTTCATTTACAGCTTGGTACCCCAAAAATCGATTATATTTGGTATTAAAACGAACAATATTTACAATATTGTTAAAATAATAATGAAGGAGAAGTTTGTTGGTTTTTTGTTTATTTTCGTCACTAGGTAATGGCTGTAAATTTGTCCAATGAAAACATATTTGTTTATCAACGTCTTTATTAAAATCAAACGCAGATATCGGTAAAATATGATCTATTTGCCAATATGTACCAATATTGTTCCAGGTCATATTATTATCAAAACGAAATTCTAACCACCTTTTTAAAAATTCTACATCGCATCCTATAAATGACATATAAGAAGTTTCAAATCCTTTAATCATTTTATGGATCTTGCTGCGTAAAATTTCTGCTAACCGAAAATTAATGTCATTTTTTCGGCGTTCTTTGATAGTTTCTTTTCGTATAGGCAAATATTCTTTGTTTTTTAGTCGAATATGCTCTTTAATTTCAGGACGTGCTCTATATGCTTTTCTTTGATTGCAAATAGTATCTTTATGGGAATCACGATAAGCCTTGTTATTCTTATTAAGCTTATCTTTTTCTTTCTCATAATAATCGTGTTGTTTTTTACGTATCATTTCTATGTTATTTTCACGATACTGTTTACGACAACTTTTACAATCATATCTAAAACCATCTGGACTATTTTTTAATTTACCAAACTCATTTATAGTTTGACATTTCTTACATTTACAACAAACTTTTTCTTCTTTACCACTTATTGCACTGTTCATTATATTACTTATATACCGATTTTCTTTATACGTCTTTAGGAACTTCCCGCAATTTGGTCATGTTGCTGATTACTTCACTAAGTATTATGTACTTAGCAGCAACCAACTAGCATCTGGGTATGAGGAAACATTTCCTCCCGAGACCACAACAAATTTTTACTAAAGCAGGGCTCGGGTGCTTTAGTTTGGATACTTTTCTGCCCTACAGATTTTAAGGCAATGAGCGGCAACGAAAGTCCCGGGTTCTTGCAGAACCAGAACAACAACGGAATGTAGAGGGTGGTCTCCGGGAGGGCGTTGCGCGGGGAGCACACCTGGGAAGGACCAGACGTGGCCGAGCACGGGCCAGAGATGGCCGCGAACGTGGGGTCCGTGATGTAGGTAAGCTGGGTCGTGTTACCAATCATCTTGAAGTAGCCGCGTTGCTGCTCCGCCGTGAGGGTGAGCTGGTTCCAGATGTGCATCCAGTCACCGTACTGGCGGTCAATGCGCTGGCCACCAATCTCCACCTCAACCTGGGCGATGAGCTGCTCGCCAATGAAGTCGAGCCAGCGGGCGTAGATGCCGTCACCGTTGACACCCACCGTGCCGCTCAACATGGTCTGGTTGATCTCCGGGAGGGTCACCTGGAGGTACGTGCGGTAGCACAGATCACCGTTACGGGAGATCGTGCACGTCACACGGCGACCGAAATCGGCCTGACCAGAGAAGGTCTGTTCGATGGATTCCATCGCAAAGTTCGTGTGGCGTCTGTAAGACACCTTCCAGAACGTAATTTCAGGCGTACCCGTGAGGAACACGTCCTGCGCACCATAAGCAACAAGTTGAAGCAAACCACCAGCCATTGTTTGTATATAGAGTAGTAAAAGAAAAAAATTTTGGGAGGAGGCCATTTTTACTAAATATATCGTTTCTACCCCCCTCACCTACCACCGGGTCATATCATGTTTGTTTATAATAACATGATATGGCTATAAAACCACACTCACATATCGGGTGACCAAATCATATAGGTTTGAATTTATCGATTCCCACAATTTTCAATTATATATCGTACATGGGGCAAGGATGGTCTTTCGTCTATGTTTGATAATATAAATTTTTCTAAATAATCGTCCCTGAAAATTTCACGCTGGTCTTCATGCTTCTTTGAAAATATAAAAGTATCCTCCCGTTTTCGAATCGTCCATCCTTGTTCCAAGGCATTCATAATAAAAACCATTTTGTTGAATTTATTACGCGGTGTATGTGTGAATGGGTCCATCAATCATTATACATTTACTCTTTGTATAAAAATTCAAATATAAACATAAATGGTCTAAAGAATGTATAAACTGTTCAAACCGTCCCCCCCCCATGAATAAAAAAAAACCCATTGAAAAATCTACCCTCTTGTTTACGCCTAAATCCGCCCATCAACATACCGACCCCAAAAAGAAATACGTCGCCAATACCCTGGATGAAAAACATACCGAAATGTTGAACAAATTTGATACGATTGAACGCGAAGATATTCCTAAAATCGATGAAGAGATACAACAGGTGAAACAACATATTAAATTATTTGCCAGTCAACAAAAAGTCGAAAATTATTTGGATTCACTCGATAAAATGGAGCAACTCAAGAAACAAAAACGCATGCTCCTCAACCAGCGTAAAAAGTATTTCTTGGAAAATTCCAAATATATCTTCAATTATTTTGAGCACAAGAAGAATATATCTGAGGGCGGGGGCAAACAAAACATCAGCCTCTTGAATCAATTCTTTAAGATCAAGGGCACCACGACCGAATCCACAGACATTTATAGCAGTAAATACGCAAATTCCCGGAATACGTACCAAAACTACTGGAAAAATGTCAACAATGAACTGATCAACATACAAGATTTCATCATTCCCTCCGACATTTGTGAAAAATGCAACCAAGGCGAACTGATCCCCCAAGACGAAGAGGGTATTTTAATTTGCAACAACCACAATTGCGGGGCCTTTATCACCCATATCGTCGACAACGCGAAACCCGCCAACAAAGAACCGCCTAACGAAGTGTCCTATACTGCCTACATTCGATTGAACCATTTCAAAGAAATATTGTCGCAATTTCAGGCCAAAGAGACCACGCAAATCCCGGAAGAGGTCATTGAAGCCATCCGGGCCAGAATCAAAAAGGAACGCATCACGGACTTGTCGCAATTGACCTACGACAAAATGCGCGACATATTACGGAAACTCAATTTGAACAAGTATTTTGAACACATCCAATACATCAATTCCATCTTTGGGATCAAGCCGCCCATCATGAACGAAGAATTGCACGAGACGCTGTGCGTTCTCTTCATCGAGATTCAAAAGCCGTGGGCGTTGCACTGCCCGGCCAATCGTACCAATTTTTTCAATTACACCTATACACTCTATCAATTATGTGTGTTATTAAACCAAACCCAATATTTACCGTATATTATACTCATGAAGGACGTGGACAAACAGCGCGAACAGGACCAAATTTGGAAAAAGGTATGTCAAGATTTGGACTGGGAATTCATACCCAGCATTTAGGAAAAAATGGCGGGGTAATATATATACACAATGAACGAGTGGGCAAAATTGGTCAAAAAGGTGTACAACGCCAACAAGAAGACGCGTAAGGACTACAAGCTCGCGGATGCCATGCGCGATGCCAAGAAGATTTACAAAAAGGGGGGTACCCAAAAGGTGCGTGGGGGCAAGACCATGCCGCTTAGCCCCGCGACCATCGGCGAGGAAGTTTCCCACAAGGTGATGGGTGGTACGGGATCGCACGTGGTGTCTGGCTCTGCTTCCGCTGCTGCTAATCCTACCACTCACCCGGTGCAAAAGGGTGGAAGCCGTCGCAAGTCCAGAAAAAATAAGCATTAATACTATAGATGTCATCCCATAAACGCAGCAACCGCAAGTATAAATCCCGCGACCAGAAACGACGACATACCGGAGGATCCAAGCGTCGTACGAAATCCCAACATACGCGTAAAAATAGAAAAGGAGGTGCGTCAGCCTCGTCCTTGCTGGGGAGCAAAATGCCCAATATCAATACCGGTCTTACCGGAATCACCCCCGTATTTGCAAAATAATATAACAACATAAATAGATTACCTTGTTATATCGTGTACCCATGAGCGAAAAAAATACCAGAGAGGATTCCATTGTCATCGAATATTTCAAATTACACCAAGAATATCGGCAAAAATATGGTAAAAAAACCATCATTTTAATGCAAGTCGGCTCGTTTTTTGAAGTATATGGCGTGAAACACTTGCACAATCATCATTGCGAAATCACCGAAATACAGGCATTCAGTGAAATATGCAGTTTAAGCATCGCCGATAAAAAAATTACTTTAGGAAAGCAGGATTCGACGGCCTCCGTCGTCCCCTTTCCCTCCTTCGCCGAAAAAAACCCCGAAGCCACCGTCACAAAATCCATCACCAAATGGCTAAACGACATGCCAAAATGTACGATTGTCATGGCCGGATCGCGCGATTATCTTTTAGAAAAAATGGTGCAAAAAATCACCGAATCCGGGTACACGGCGGTCGTATTTGTCCAAGAAAAAACGGACAGCGGAATTGTGAGAAAACTGAGCAACATATTTTCCCCCGGAACCTTCTTGGGACTGGATGTCGACACCGGGGCATCCAGATTGACGAACAATATCATGTGCATATGGATCGAAAAACTCCGCAGCATGGTTCATTCGCACCCGAATGGTACCCTATTGTGTGGCACATCGACCATCAACATATTCACGGGCGAATCCTATCTCTTCGAACAAAGTGTGCCTTATTTCATGAACCCCACCACCTTTGACGAATTGGCCCGAAATGTTTCTACCATCTCTCCTACCGAAGTGATCCTGATTTCTAATCTGGATTACGATACTACCCAAATGATCCTTCGGTACATGGGCGTTTTATCACATATCACCGTACACTGTGTACTCTTGGAACCGGGTGTCTACCCCCCCACCCATATCTCCAACGAATCCGCGCGACTGAAAGCGATCAATTGCAGCAAGCAAACCTACATTCATCACATACTCAACACATTCTTTACCGAGGAAGTCTACGAAACATGCGCCGAATTTTCGTCCAATGCCTTTGCGACCCAATCGTTTTGCTACTTGCTGAATTTTATCCAAGAACACAACCCCGATTTGATTCGAAAAATACATTTGCCCTATTTTATGAACACATCTACGCGGGTTATTTTAGCCAATCACACCTTAAAACAACTGAACATCATCAACGACCATTCGACCGATGGCAATACCCAGCGCAGATTATCGTCCGTCGTACAATTCGTCAACCATTGCTGCACGTCGATGGGTAAACGTAAAATGAACTACCAACTTACCACCCCCGTATTTGACGAAGAATGGTTGCAACATGAATACCATATGATTGATTATGTGCAGACGACCCTACCGTACGAAAAGGTCACGGAATGGCGTAAACAACTGCGCGGCATGAAGGACATTGATAAAATCACACGTCAAATCATCAGCAAGCGCATCTTTCCGTCGACCATTGTGCACCTGCATGCTACCATTCAATCGTTGTTTCATATACATTCACATGACATGGCCAAGCACGATGAATTGAAATTGTACCTGATCGAACAACCGGAATTGGAAACCCGATTCACGGAAGACATTCTGGCGTTGCTAAACTACCTTGATTCGCGTTTCCTATTGGAACATTGCGCCTCTATCCAATCGATGACGACCTTTGACCAAAATTTCATCCGGCCCGGGGTATCTTCGGTACTGGACACACATTTCCACCAACAACGCACGTCCTATGCCATATTAAACAACATCGAGCAGACGTTCAATGAGATCATTAGTCAAGAATCGTCCATCAAAGAAAAATGCATTAAAATACACACCACCGACAAGAGTGGCATTTCGTTTCAGGTTACTAAAAAGCGTGGACAGGTCATCAAAAACATCATTCAAAGACACAAGGACAAGGCCGCCATGGAAGTCGCGGAAGCTGGAAACGCCCCCCACATCATTTATTGGAAAGACATTCATATTGTACCCGCGTCCTCCAACTACGATGAAATCACCTTTCCCCTTTTGACCAAGATTACCAAGGATTTGCTTCATATACAAGAAAACATGAACACCATCTTATCGTCCGTCTACCTCACCCTCATCAGCGAAATTGAAACATCTTGGTACACATTGTTGGATCAATGTTCCAACTACCTCTCACGCCTAGATATCTTGCTCAACAAGGTCTACGTTGCCACCGAATACAAATATTGTCGACCGTCCTTGAACCAGGCGAGCGATAAATCGTGCGTGGATGCCCGGGGTCTGCGGCACTGTTTGATTGAACATTTACAGGTTCACGAAACCTATGTGACCAATGACGTGCATCTTGGTACATCGTGCGACGGAATTTTACTCTACGGCACCAACGCCGTGGGTAAGACCAGCATCATACGTGCTTTAGGAATCGCCATTATATTGGCCCAAGCCGGTTGTTATGTGCCGTGCACATCTTTCACATACAAACCGTATCGGGCCATATTCTCACGCATTCTTGGCAACGACAACATCTTCAAAGGATTGTCCACGTTTGCGGTGGAAATGAGCGAATTGCGAATGATTCTCAAAATGGCCGACGAACATAGTTTAATATTGGGCGACGAATTGTGTTCCGGCACCGAAATCGAATCGGCCCTTTCCATCTTCTTGAGCGGCATCATGGATTTGCACCACAAGCAATCCTCGTTCATTTTTGCCACCCATTTTCACGAAATACTGCATTTCGAGGAATTGAAATCGCTGTCACGTCTAGCAATTAAACATATGAGTGTGGTATATGATCGTGAAGGCGATTGTCTCATATACGACCGTGTATTGAAAGACGGTCCGGGGAACCGCATGTACGGTCTCGAAGTCTGTAAATCCTTGCATTTGCCAACCGATTTTTTGGAAAATGCCTACGAAATACGCCACAAATATTTTGCTGAACGCGACGGCGGCTTGTCACATACAACTACTCATTACAATGCCCAGAAAATAAGGGGCGTCTGTGAAGTATGCCACGAAAACATGGGCGAAGAAATACATCATATACAGTATCAACAATACGCAGACCAACACGGCTACATTGATCACATACATAAAAATCATCCCGCCAATTTATTGTCTATATGTCACGCGTGCCACAATAACGTACACCATGCTGTCGCGCAGGTCACGATCAAACGTAAAAAAACGACCAATGGGTACAAAATACAATGAATGGGGTGGGGGGTATTTATTTTTTATGACGTATATTGTGGTCATTCACGGAATCATTGTACCGTTGTGCGGCATGGGTGACCATGACAGAAATACTCTTGTCGCGTTGTTTTTGAAATGCTGGGACATGGGGTGGTCCATCTTTGTAAACATCCACAAAGCTCTTGAATTTATGGAATGATGCGGTGGTGGGTTTATGGCCGTGGTGATAAAAAGACGCCCGACTCGACGTAATATCATGATTTGCATGGTTATGGTGGTGAAGGTGTTTGGATGCGATAATTTTATTTTGAAATTCGTTTGAATCCGCCTTGGAACTTCCATTGTTCTCATGATCGCGGTTGGACGGTTGTATGATGACGTAGGTTTCTTCCGGTTTTAACAATCCACTCATATGTCGGTCAGGGTTATCATCGCGATTGTCGTCATTTGTATGGTATCTATTTGAATCATTTGCCGCGGAAAAATGAATTATTTCCCCGTTCTCCATATCTTCCAGATCATATTCGTTCGGGGGTTTACGACGTGTGCTGTATTCCGTCAATACATTCGGTGAATCGCCTAAATCGCTGGTAGGATGAGGTGTTGCCGGACGTATTTCTGTATGTTTTGTCTTATTTAAACGCGGTAACATGGCCGAGGAAGACGTATTTTTGGGGTGATCCGTGGTTATTTTGGTTCTTATGTGGCTGAATTTAGCGCTATCATCGTGGATATGATGGTTTTCCGGATGAGTTTGTTTGGGTATACGAATCACAGAAGAACCGGGGTACATTTTTTCCAACATTTTCATGTCGTTCGAACCGGAAGATGTATTTAAAACTTCATTATTTAACATATCTTTGAGTGAAGAATGGGACGACAATTCATTACGTTCGGGTTCTCCGTGCGTAGATGAATAATCTTCGCGAGGTCTATCTTCTTTTTTGTGTTTCATTTCCAATAATTTATCGTGTTTTGATACGCGTTTTTCAGGGAAAACCTTGCTGTAAGGGATGAAAATGCGATTACTCAAACTACGAAATGCATTCTTGGTTTTGACATCTCCGTACTCGTTCTTTATATTTTTCATATTCAAGATGGCCACTTTCGTTTTACGAGGCGATTGTGTCGACAAACGTTTTTTATCCGTATTTTTTGTTTGGTCATTTGAAGAATTCATAGGCGACAATAATTGTATATTTTCTTGAAATTTGGAAGGCAAAGGTGTCAATTCGTCCAAAATTTTACATTCTAATAGGTAAGAGTTTTCAATTAATTTCGAATACATGTTAAATTTATCTTCTAAATAGGCCATACCGTCGCCGTTGCGATTTTTTATGTCCAATAACAAGGTTTTCTGTATTTCTATTGCTAACAAATACAACTCTTTGGACTGAACCAATTCATTTTCCATTTTATTGCTTATTGCCAAAAATAATTCCAACGACCCGATCAAACCCACCACCAACGACATAACGGAACACAACTCTGTAATTACCAACTGCGGTAAATACGGATTCAGTCCCATACCGAACATGGAACCCAGGGCAGATAGCAATATTACAGGCACACGAAACCATTTGATACGTGAAGATAACTTGAAGTAAGTACTTTTATGTTCATTTGACAATACAATCGAATTAATACGTATTTTATCCAATATATCATTCACATCCGCTGTCCAGTTATTTTCCATAAATTATAGCAATTAAATTGGCGCGCTTAGGCTTGAAAATGGGTGATAGTAAAGAATGCGATTCGACGACAATATGATTCTTTACCCCCAATTTATGAATTATACACCAAATACTCGAATTATAACATATAGTATGATATTTTATAATGAGATAGGTAACGCAAACCCATTGGTGCCGTTTACCGTATGCAATTGCCGTAGCATTTCCCTTGATAATAATAGTAGTCTCGGTGCATATTCACGGTGGCATCTTGATGATACATTGATGCTGACCCCTGTTCTTGGTATGGACCATACATATTACCTGCAACACAGGAGTCATCACCATGTAAAACACAACACGAAGTGGTTGCGCACTGGTCTTTCGGTAAAGAGTGACACATCTCTTGGAGACGACGTATGCCCGTGGACGAATTCAACTGGCTGCAAAACCCCGTGAACCCAGGTTCACCTCGGCCACCTCGGCCACCAACGGTGGACAAGGTGGACAAGGTGGTCGAGGTGGTCGGCGTCTTGGTCGTACGGCTGGTTTTACTTAGCAATACCGATTCTTCGTAACTGGGTACGTAAGTATGATTACCGTATCGATACGTACCGTAGGCATTGTAGGTCACATACTGTTGTATTTGGGTCCACGGCACAAAGGTCATGGTACCCTTGACGGACATCCACGTCCCTTGGGAGGGATCATACCCACCGGCCGATACAAAAGAAGCGTCGTGATATTGTAAATTGTAATTATCGTCTTGATAGCGCTTTATTCCAGACGTGGGCGCCGTGGACGTCTTGGAGTTATTTATGGGTCCATTCTGTGACATGATATGTTACAAAAATTGATTAAAAACACTCTATATACTATACAATAGAAACAGTTTATCATGATTATCCCGGTCAAATGTTTTACGTGCGGAAATGTGCTGGCAAACAAGTACAGATATTACAAGGATGAAGTACTCAAGATGAAAATCGAAGAATCCAAAAAATTGCCCGAAAACGAAAAACAGACGGTTTTTCAAATGGTCTATTTAACCAAAGGCCAGGCCAAGAAAACTCCCGAAGGAGTGATATTGGACAAGATTGGCATCAAGAATATGTGCTGCCGTAGACATATGCTCACGCACGTCGATATTGAATAAGCGGATAGCTGAAAATATACCCAAATTATATATAATGCGTAAAAACACCCGCCGTCATCAACGTTCCAATAAACAACACAAGAAGCGCAGATCGATTAAAAACCACAAAAAAGGCGGAAGCTGTGGATGCAGTGCGGCAGCCAGTAAAGCGTTCATATCCAAAGAACCCCAAGGGTGGTATGCCGGGGGAAATGTCATCATACCATTGAATCCGCGCATTGATTTAGACCCCAACAATCCTACGAATGTCATATCGGCTAGAAATACCCCACTCGTGCGCAACGGCGGTAAACGTAAAAGCCGCCGTAATAAACTGGGGGGAGGGTTTATGGGAATAAGCCTGCCTCCGGCTTTAGGAGGTATTGTGGGTACCCCCGGACTGAATCAGTCCACGAATGCGGACCCGTTGAGTACGTTTGGTAATTTAAACGGAGTAAACAACATGGCCAACGCATTTGCCGGTAAGAATCCGGTCAATCCCATCGTAAATGTGAAACCACTGGTGTAAATTAGGGAGGGTTTACGTAAAACTATGTCAATATAATTTATATATTGATATGGCAATGAAAATGAAAAATCCGGCGGCAAACATGTGCAATCCCACCTTTGTGTATCTCATACTCTCCTTCATGACGTTTATCTTTTTAATTTCGATGAACAGCGGCATTTTATCCATCCTGTTCTTCGTGATCAAAGTGTTGATCTGGGTCTTCATATTGAACTTCTTGTGTAACAACAAGATGGAATTTTTGGCCTGGTTCTTTGTACTGTTACCATTTATCATCATGTTCTTTATGATCATGTACTATACCGCGGTCATTAGTGCAGTAAACAGCATTGTGGTCGTAACCACGAATTGAGTGACATACAAATAACATATAAAAACGACACATATGACTACAACATAATATGCCAGTATACAATTCAAATACGTTAAATACGCAAAATGATTTACTTATGCAAAATTTAATGGAATTTTACAAGTCAAAGGATAACATTCAAAATTTTGTATCCATCATCAACGGTGAACAACAAATTTCCCTGCGTATCATCGATTGGTTTGTCACCAACTACGCTAAGAAATACTACACGGTCTACGAAATCACCCAAATAAACGGTCATACGACACGCTTCAAGGTGTATAATGACTATAAATTGAAATTAAAGGCATACTCCAAGCGCCGGTTTGATCCCTTTTGTCGTTGGGAACGTATCACGTTTCCTTATGATGATAACCGGTGCATTGAGACCACCATTGGACAGTTGAATTTTTTTAAATGGGCCATCGAATACAAGATTATCCAATACATCCAGGACAATTATGAGGACATTGAAAACGATATGAATCAACGGAATACCAAATCGAAGTTGCGTAACACGACGGAAACATCCACCGATTCCACCCTTTCGTTGTCTTCATCATCCATGGATGAAAGCAACAGCAACACCAAGACGCGTAAAAAACGTGAAGAATTGTCTGTATCGGCATGCAAATGCATTAAAAAGGAGACAGTGAAGATTTTAATCAAATTTTCTCCGTAAATCCTATAGAACCGAATTACATACATGGTTAAACGCAAGAATAAACCGCAAGAGAATGTCATAAACAACATACTGATGTTCATACATGGTTATATCAAAAATATAAATAATTCCAAAGTGTTTGCGGGATTAATCGTTGTGGTATTGAATATTGCGAGTAAATTTGTCACGATCAAAATAAGCAAATCGATGGAGAGTTATTTGAAACATACATTTAGTCGCGATATCTTGATTTTTTGTATTGTATGGATGGGCAGCCGTGAAATCTATATTGCGTTGGGCGTGACACTTGTGTTCATCCTCTTTATGGATTTCTTACTGAATGAAGAGTCTTATTTTTGCATTTTGCCTGAACATTTCATCGACAAACATAAAACATTGCTGGAAGAAAACATGCCTTCCCCCGACGAAATACAACATGCCCAAAAGATTCTAGAGCGCGCCAAAACGCAACCGGTACAAAACGTGACGGACGGTTCAAAGGTGGAAATACCATTTTCGGGGGCATCCATGGATAATTTAACCATCAAATGGTAAAAAAATACGATATGAATATGTGATTCATATAGTAACGATTATGTGATATGATTATGTGATATGATTATGTGAT
>Ga0114968_10000610_pt1 | contig 26396 bp, 23 predicted proteins | sample M_130807_EF_Meta_FD_87020 | JGI IMG/M metagenome (GOLD analysis project Ga0114968, IMG submission 87020) | Freshwater microbial communities from Lake Montjoie, Canada to study carbon cycling - M_130807_EF_MetaG | ecosystem: Environmental > Aquatic > Freshwater > Lake | place: Lake Montjoie... | reverse complement strand
TAGTCCAAGGTCCAAAAGGTCCTCAGGCTGACGCTGTAAATCCTGCTTAAATAACCATTAACCTTTCGAGCAAGTCTCGAAAAAGATTTAAGGTCTGCTAGAAATAGCAGGCCTTATTTTTTTACCGATTTACTTTGGCTCCGCTGGAATAACTGCAGGTATTACAACCTTAGGTTTTAAATCCTTACCCACCTGCCAAACTTGTAAGTACTTCCATGGCGATGTCTTTCCCTTTTCTAAACCAACTCCCCGCCTTACCCACCAAACTCCTTTTTCAGTTGGATATGAGATTCCAAAGTGCAGATGAGGCTTTGTGCCTTTAGCACTTCCGCTAGATCCAATCTCACCTAACTTTTCACCAGTTGCAACTTTATATCCTGGCACAATATTGGCTTCAATCTTAGAAAGATGGCTTCCGTAATATCTATTTCCATCATCGCCAATTATTGAAATTGATAATCCCCCACGGTCTGCGCCCTTATTTGTTTTACCACTCCACTTATCTACTGTGTTTACCTCATCAACTACACCAGCGATAGGTGCAACAAATGCGCAACCTTTTTTAGCGTCAATATCTGTGGCTGGATAATCATGGTGATACTTTCCATACTTAACGGTGCAGCCTGCAATTGGGAAGGTATAGATGGGGGCGGCGGTGGCAGTTGTTAAAGCCACGAACACAAAGGCGGTAGTAAGTATTGCCACCTTAATTTTCATACTTTGATTATCCAGTGTGAGCATGTGAATAAAGGCAATTAATACTTAGTGTTGGGTTAGATGTAAGGTATGACACTAACTCCGTAAATAACGGGGCGGTAGCTCAGTTGGTTAGAGCCCCGGACTCATAATCCGGTCGTCGTAGGTTCGAGCCCTACCCGCCCCACAAATACACTAAAATAGACAAATATCTAGGCAGCTGTATCTAATTGCCACGATTTATCCGGCTACAGAGCATATTGATTATTTTAAAAGAGTTTGTTACTTTAGTAACCAAATCATACTAAGCAGCAATTGTAGATGTATAATTTGATGATAGCGTGCTATGGTACATTTACTTTTGATAACTAGTTAGGTATATAGTGGAAAATTTAAAAAATGAAGTTAAGGTTCCGATACATTTAAAGACCTTAAGTCTAACCGCACTGATAACAGCGGGTACTAAGGTAAAGGCTCTAATTAGTAATCACCCTGATTATTTTCCACTTTTTACTGAGGGTGGTAAATGGAAACATAATAAAGAATCTTGGACGAATTGGTGTGAAGGTTTTCTTGGTGGGCAGATGTGGATATTTGCCGATCATATTGATAAAGAATTTTGGTTGCCGCATGCAAAGCATTACTCCAAGCTTTTAAAAGGGAGAGAATTTGATCGAGATGTTCATGACCTTGGATTTATTTTCTGGCCAACATGGAAAAAATGGCACAAAGTATCAGGGGATTTGGACGTTAATGAAGTAGTGATTCAGGCTGGTAAAACAATGTCACTCAGATTTAATGAAAAAGCGGGGTTCTTTCGATCTTTCCTTTCTGAGAATAGTACTTTTATTGACATAATGATGAACGTCGGAATTATTTATTATGCCGCACAGCAAACTAACGATGATGAAATACTAAGGAAAGTAAATATACACGTTCTACAATCATGTCGTCACTTGGTGCGTGGAGACGGAAGCACTACACATGAAGGAATTTTTGATGTACGAACTGGGGTTTTTCAGCACCAACAAACAATTCAAGGGTGGCGTAATGATTCGACTTGGGCTCGAGGTCAAGCTTGGGCCCTATATGGGTTTGGTACCAGCTATGCATTTACCAATGATCCTAGATTCCTAAAAATTGCGCAAGAAACTGCAGACTTCTTTATTGAACACGCTGGTGATCAAATTGTGCCACCAAATGATTTTGAAGAGCCAAATCCCACAATTCCATTTGAAACTTCTGCTGGAGCAATTGCAGCCAGCGGTTTATTACAGTTAAGTCAACTCGTAAATGACCGAGATTTGGCTGATAAATATGCAGGATTCGCGTTTAAGTTAATAGAGAAACTGTGTTCGCCAGAATTTCTTTCAAATATTGAAGAGCCATGGGAAGGTAGTTTAAAACATGGAATCTACCATACCGATAAAAAACTTGGTGTAGATGAAAGTGTAATGTTTGGTGAATACTTTTTAGTTGAGGCTCTTGACAAAATTCTTGGTGGGCCTTGGGTTACAACGGAGCAGTAATCGTATTATGAGTAAAGATAATTACTGGACTTCTCAAAAAGTTATACCAGTTATTGTCATAGAAAATGCTAATAATGCAGTGCCGATGGCAAAAGCTTTAGTCAAAGCTGGAATTAATAAAATTGAAATTACATTACGAACATCCGCTGCCCTTGATGCAATCCATCGAATCAACTCCGAAGTGCCTGAAGCTATTGTTGGAGCAGGAACAATTTTGAATGCTAAAAACGGAGAACAAGCAATCAAAGCTGGAGCTAAGTTCTTAGTATCTCCTGGTTCAACGGAGGAGTTGCTAAATTTCTTTAATAATTCTGGAGTAAGATTTCTTCCAGGTTGTGCAACAGTTTCAGAAGCTATGCGATTAAGTGAACTTGGAATCTCTGTAGCTAAATTTTTTCCAGCCGAAGAATCCGGAGGAGTGAACTTCTTGAAAGGAGTTTCTTCGGTTCTTCAAAAAATTTCCTTCTGCCCTACTGGAGGAATTAATAAGTTAAATTATAAAAAATATCTTGATCTATCAAATGTTGTCTGTGTTGGAGGTTCTTGGATTTCGCCCGCGTCGCTTATTGAATCTGAAAATTGGGATGAGATAATAAGACTTGCGTCAGAAATCAAAGGGGTCTAAATGGATATTAAAAGTGCAAGCGAAACAGAATATGACATAATTTCATTAGGAGAGGTTATGCTCAGACTTGACCCTGGTGAAGGTCGTATACGCACAACAAGATCATTCAGGGTTTATGAAGGGGGCGGGGAGTATAACGTCGCCCGTGGTTTACGGAGGTGCTTCGGATTGAGGGGAGCAATTATCACAGCGTTACCTGATAACGAAATAGGTCGCTTGATTGAGGATTTGATGTTGGCGGGAGGACTAGATCTCCAATATGTTAAGTGGGAAAAATACGATGGCATTGGAAGAAACGTACGAAGTGGTTTGAATTTTACCGAGCGTGGCTTTGGAGTCCGAGGGTCACTTGGCGTGAGTGATAGGGGCCATACCGCAGTTTCTAAGATGGTCCCAGAGGATATTGATTGGGACAAAATTTTTTCTAAGGGAGTACGCTGGTTTCATACCGGTGGGATTTTTGCAGCGCTATCTAACTCATCAGCATTAGTCGCTGAATCTGCAATGAAAGCAGCTCGCAAGAATGGCACAATTGTTTCATATGATCTTAACTATCGCCCTTCCTTGTGGGACAGCGTGGGGGGAATTGCACGTGCTCAAGAAGTAAATCAAAAATTAGCAAAATACGTGGATGTAATGATTGGTAACGAAGAAGATTTTACTGCTTGTTTAGGTTTGGAAGTTGAGGGAGTCAATGAGAACTTAACTGGACTATCTACTTTTGGGTTCAGGAAAATGATTGAGAAAGCAAGTAAAGAATTCCCTAACTTTAAAGTGATTGCCACAACACTCCGTGGGGTTAATTCTGCAAGTAGTAATGATTGGGGGGCGATTGCTTGGTCAAGAGAGGAGGGTTTTGTGGAATCAGAGCATCGACAAGGGCTTGAAATATTTGACAGAGTTGGAGGTGGTGATTCATTTGCATCGGGCTTGATCTATGGACTTCTAGAAATTAAAAATCTTAAGAGTGCAGTTGATTATGGAGCAGCGCATGGAGCCCTTGCAATGACAACTCCTGGTGATACTTCAATGGCAACGCTGTCTGAAGTTAAAAAATTGGCTAGTGGTGGTAGCGCACGAGTTGTTCGTTAATTAACTTCAATGAGTACTTCTATGGAATTTTGGGAAAAAAAAATAATAATGTCTGTTGATATCACTTCCGACATGGTGAATGAGTTTATAAAACTGACCGGAGACGATGCCCCTCATCATATTTCTATGGAGTCTGCGAATGCTTTAGGGTATGAAAAAATATTGGTTCAAGGACTTCTAGTTTTGTCACTAACTGGTAGAGCATCTAGTCAGTACCTTATAGAGATAAATCGTGGTGGGGTCACTTATGGTTATGACCAAATAAGATTTATCAAACCGATATATACTGAAACTAACCTACAAATTTTATACGAACCAAAAAATATTAATCAAAAAAATATTGTTACCTCAAGAATAAGCATTTTGAACAAGTTAGGCGAAAAAGTCTTAGTAGCAGATCATTTATTGAAATTACTTTAAATACTACCTAAAATTAAGTCAGCAGCTCTTTCGGCAATTGCAATTGTTGGTGCTTGGGTATTCGAACTGACAATCTCCGGCATGACCGAGGAGTCAGCAACTCTTAAATTTCCAATTCCGTGGACTTTAAGCTCTGGGCTAACAACAGACCCCTCGTGGCTTCCCATTGCACACGTACCAACGGGATGATAGGAAGTTCTTCCATTTTCACGAACAAATTTAATATATGAGTCTTTTGAATTAAGTGTTGCCCCGTTGGCAAGATGTTCCTTAGTTACATATTTAGATATTGAGGGCTGGGACATTACTTCCCTCATTTGACGCAATCCTTCAACTGATAACTCAAGATCAATATCTTCAGATAGGTAATTTGGGTCTATCAATGGAGCTTCACGGGGATCTGCTGATGCAATTCTAACCGTGCCGCGACTTTTAGGCCTCAAATAATAAACATTCAAAGTAACTCCAAAGCCTTTCTTCGTGCCAGCAACACCAGATTCCACACCAGCAGCTGGTAAGAAATGGAACTGTAGATCAGGTGTTTTTTCTTTACTATCTGAAAAGGAGAACATTCCTCCTTCGACAACTGTAGAAGCCAGAGGCCCACGTTTATAGAGCAAATACTCTAAGCCTGCATTTACAGTGAATGGTGAAACAGAATCCATGCGATCCATACTTATTTTTTGGTTTATCGAATAAATAATATCCAAATCACAATGATCCTGAAGATTCTTACCAACGCCAGGTAATGCATTTTCAACTTTAATTCCTGCTTTATGAAGATCCGTTGGATCTCCAATTCCAGAGAGTTGCATTAGTTTTGGCGATCCAAAAGCACCTGCTGCGATGATAACTTCTCTAGTTGCGTTATAGTTTTCTATCAATTTTCCATTTATAACGGATACTCCAACTGCTATCTTTTTTTCGATAATGATTCGTGAAACAATTACCTTAGTCCGCACAACTAAGTTTTTGCGATGAAGCACTGGGTGTAAATATGCAACAGAAGCACTACACCTTTTCCCATTTCTAGTTGTAGTTTGATAATAACCTACACCAAATTGTGATTCTCCGTTAAAATCACTATTATATGGAAGACCCATTTCTTGGCCAGATGCCACAAATGCCTTTGTCAATTCGTGAGGATTGACTAAATCTGATACGCCTAGTGGGCCTCCTCGAGAATGATACTTACCCGATAGCCTCTCATTATCCTCGGAAATTTTAAAATAATTAAGCATTGTTTCTGAACCCCAACCAGTACAGCCAAACTCTGAAACCCACCTGTCATAATCTTCACGCGCACCTCTAGTATAAACTTGCGCATTAATAGATCCACCACCACCAAGAACTTTACCTTGTGCAAGTGGGATCTTTCGGTCCTGGGCATATTTTTGTGGTTCACTTACATAACCCCATTGGTATGGACCAGCAGTTAATTTAGCAAAGCCAGCAGGGACATGAATTAAGGGGTTAGAGTCTGATTTACCAGCCTCTAATAGCAAAACTTTAACTAGTGGGTCGGCAGATAGTTTCGCTGCTAACACACAGCCAGCTGATCCACCTCCAACAATTATATAATCAAATATTTCATTCCCTTTTGTCATTTACGAACCTTCCCTAAAGTAACTATATGTAACGGAATAAACCATATGCTCACCACCACGTCAAGGATTTTAATGCTATTTTTTATAAATGTGATGTATCTCTTATTTTCAATAAACATACATACTCACGCCACAACCGAAACGCGCGATCGGTCGACAGTTATTGCAATTGAAAATATGATGATGAGCCCGTAAACCAATGGCTGAACGTTTTGATTAATGCCTAATATGTCCATTCCAATTCTCAGCAAAGAAATTATTAAAACACCCCAAATTGTTCTACCAATCCCACCAATCCCACCAGCAATTGAAGTCCCACCTACCACCACAGAGGCGATGGCAGGTAATAAATAGCTATCAGCAATGCTCGCACTTGCCGCACCAAGTTGGCCAACATTTAGCATGGCAGCAATAACTATTAAGAAGGATGAAACCATGAAAGCACTAGATATAACAAGGAATGTATTTATTCCACTATATGTGGTTGCTCGTTGATTAAAGCCCACAGATCGCACTGATCGGCCCCACGGAGTTTTAATTAGCAAAATTCCCACCACTCCTACAATTAGAGAAGAAAAAATAAACGAGACTGGAATTCCGGCTGGTGAACTGAAAAGAATTTTTGTAAAATTAAATTCGGGATTTACTAAAATAGTACTTGCATTTGTCAGTACGAGCGCAATACCGCTCGCTATACTAAGAAATGCCAAAGAAATAACAAATGACGGAACTTGAAATACTTGGTGAAACCAAGATTGCACAAAGCCAATAAAAATAGCAAAAATTAATATTACAGGGATTGATATAAATCCAAAATTATTTAATGACGCTGCAGTAATGACAGTTAGTAGTGAACAGAATGCAGCATTTGAAAGGTCAATTCTTGCCATAAGTATAATTAAACATTGTGCGGAAGCCAAAAGTAAAAGAATTGATGTTTGATCTAACAGTGAGGATAAAGATGAGAGACTCATAGACTCAGGCTCTAGTACAAGTAAAACTAACACTAAAAATCCTAAAACAAATAAGGAAGATATGCCTTTATCGCGTGCATATTCAAAGAAAGACTTTAAATCTACTTTTCTCATTACACCATTCCGTTTAATATAGTTTCTCGTTGTGGCCTGCTTCCTGGTGCTGAAGCAAATTCTCCGGTGATTCTTCCATCTTTCATTGTTAAAACCCGGTGGCCCATGAAAATTCCTTCTTCCAAAGAATCAGCCAGTAGAATAATCCCAATACCTTTGTTCGCAAGTTCCCTAAGAATCCGATATATTTCAGTTTTGGCTCCAACATCCAACCCACGTGTGGGAGTATCTAAAATTAAGAGCTTTAATTTCGAATCCATCAACCATTTAGCTAGAACAATTTTTTGCTGATTGCCCCCGCTAAGCGATTTTATAGCAGTTGTGTAGGAAGGTGCTTTCAAATTCAGTTTTACAGCCCACTCACTAAATAATCGGGCTATTCGATCAATAGATAAAAAACCATATTTCGTCACATTTCTTGGGTGGGAAATACTTAAATTATCTCCAACATTCATCGCAAGAATAATTCCATCAGTCTTTCTCTCGCTTGGAACATATCCAATTCCTCTAGAGACTGATTGATAGGTATTTTTGCTGTTTAATACTTTTCCATCAATAACTATTTTGCCACTAGATCGATCAATAGCCCCAAAGATAACCCTTCCTAAGTTCTCACGTCCAGAATCTTGAAGTCCTAAGATGGATACTATTTCGCCATGCTTAAGATCTAAATTTATATCTTTAAATCCAGGGCCAGACAAATTTTTGAGTTCTAATAGAATCTGATCTATAGGCTTGCTAGTCATCTCTTCTTGAAAATAAGATTGAGACAACTCTCTACCAACCATTAATTGAAACAATTCATCTATTGATGCGGTCCTAGGATCTACCTCTGCCACTACTTCCCCGTCTCTCATTACATATATTCTGTCACTAATTGATAATACTTCCTCAAGTCGATGAGAAACAAAAACCACCGAAGTATGTTCTTTAATTTTACGGATTACTGAAAAGAGGTTGTCAACTTCATTCTTCGACAAAATTGAAGTTGGTTCATCTAAAAGTAGAATTGGTGGTTTCCCAGAATATTCAGCAATAGCAAGGGCTTTGGCTATTTCTATCATCTGTCTTGTATTAAAGGGGTATACTTCTGTGACTGCCTTCACATTAACTTTTATTGAAACTTGATCTAAATACTTAATTGCATTGGCTCGAATTCTCCTTGGTGAAAACGTACCAAATTTTACCGCATCTCCTTCAATTCCTAAGAATATATTCTCAGCTACACTTATATTTGGCAGAAGCGACTGCTCTTGATAAACCATAGAAATACCAGATTTGGTTGCATCTGAAATTGAATTGAAACTAGTTTTTTTATTATTAACAGAAAAATCACCAGAATCTGCAGTTATACTTCCACTAATAATTTTCAATAGCGTCGATTTACCAGCGCCATTCTCTCCGATTAAACCTATTACTTCGCCATCACCAATTTTTATCGAAACATCTTTTAAAGCATGAACAACACCAAATGATTTGTCAATGGAGTTTAAAGAAACTCGTATTGCCATACTTATATCACCGTTCTCAAAGGTTTTCTTTCTTTCCAGGCAGCAACCAAAACAACAACCAAGACTACCGTTCCCTGAACTATTTTTTGAAAAAAACTATTAACATCTAGCAAAATCATAGAAATATAAATTGTAGTCATGATAAGCACACCCACAATACTGTGGAGTATTCCCCCCCGACCTCCATTTAATAAAGTTCCACCAATCACAACACTTGAAATCGCAAAAAAGAGTAAGCCTTCCCCGGAGTCCACAGCACCAATACCCATTTTAGAAACTAAAAGAGTGCCAGCTAGACCAGAAGTTGCGCCAGAAAAAACAAACGCTATAGTTCTATATTTTTTTACATTCACTCCAGAAAGAATCGCTACTTCTTCAGAACCTCCGATAACGTAGGCATAACGGCCAAAAACGGTATATCTCTGAATTAGAAAAGTAATGATAAGGACCCCAATAGCAATCCAAACAACTTTGCTAAGGCCCAAATAGGTATCAATTGATAAATTAAGAAATTTCTCATCTTGAATTCCTGGTTGAGAGGCACTTCCGAATAAAATATAACCAAAACCAAGACCAAAATTCCACGTTGCAATAGTTACAATAAAGGACGGAATGCGAATTAAAGTAACAGAAATACCTGCAATTAACCCAATTATAGCTCCGACCAAAATTCCTACAATAAATGCTCCTCCGGTACCAACATCAAACTTCGTTCTATCATTTGAAACTAAAAGTGAAACGGACATTGCTGATGCTGCGATTACCCCTTGAATAGAAAGGTCAATACTCCCCATTAAAATTACAAAAGTTAGACCACAGACAACCACTAAGGCTACCGCAGCTTGATCAGCAATTGACAGCATATTTTCAATTGATAAAAATTGTTCAGTTTGAATTGCGGTGAAGATAACAATAATTGCAAAGGAAATAAGAGCCGGGATAGGGATTCCAGTATATGACAAACCCCTTATTTTTTCCCTTACAGGTTTTTGCATTTATTTCTCCTAGATTTTAATAAACTCTAATATATGAATTGCCCAACTAGCAAAATATTACCTTACTTTTTAGGTTACTAATAAAAGTAGAAAAGTAGGTGTGTAAATAAGTTATATCTACACACCTACGTATCTATTTTATTTATCTATATTTATAGATTTTCTGGAACTACGTCACCAACAACCGACCAAATATCGTTGAAGTTCAGTGCTGGGACTGGATCTTCAGCGAGGGCCAAAGTGGCTTTAATATTTGCCTTTGTGGCGATATTTGTCTTCAGGTAGAAGGCACGGTATTCAGGTTTTGCCGTTGCAACATTGTGAGTTCCAATTGCTGCTTGGTATCCGATTGCCAGGCCAATTGCGCCTTGTACTGCTCCACCTGGTACAGATGTAGCAATAAATCCAGATTTGCCATTACCTTTCTCGATTAACTTTAGAACCTGAGTAAGGCCGTCAGTACCAACAACTGGGACTTCCGTCCTTTTTTTGGCCTTAAGAGCAGCTAAAGCTCCAAGACCCATACTGTCATTTGCTGTCCAAACACCAGTTATCTTCTTTCCGTATTTGGTTAGAAATGTTTGTGTTAACTTCTGGGCCTCATTTTGATCCCAGTTTGCGGTTTGTTGTTCAAGCAATTTAACTTTTGGATACTCCTTCAGTGCTGCTTGCAAGCCCGCATAGCGTGTTTGCGCTGGAACGTTATCCAAAATTCCTTGTAGGGCAACGATACTTCCTTTGCCGCCCATGGCCTTGAGTAGGGCTATTGCAGAGCCGTAGCCCTGGTTATAACCGTTCTCTGACATGAAAGCAACAAATGTGTCACCATAAACTTTTGGAGTTACACCTTTTGGACGGTTCCATTGAACTATAACGTGAGCCCCTTTAGCCTTTGCTACATCTAAGATTGCAGGTAAAATTGCACTCTCATTGGGATCCACATTAATTACAGCACAATTCTTATGTTCATTTACGATACTTGTAATTTGTGAAAGTTGTTTTTGTGAGTCACCTTCACTTGAGATCCAGTTACTTTTTAAATTGACTGATTTAGCAAAAGCTTCTGCACCCTTGTTAACGAAAGCATAATAAGGATTCTCAAGGCCTCGGCCACTCTGAACTAGATATACTTTATCCTTAGCACATAACTCAGCCGCTTGTGCGGGTGAAGAAAATGCAAGAATTGATGAAGCAGACAAGCAAGATGACAACAATAAAATTGCCAGTTTTTTTCCGCGAATAATGGTATTCATTACCCCCCCTTGTAAATTCCCAACAGGTGTTGAGGTAGATAAGAATTCCGTAAAATCAGTGTTAGTCAAGATCGATTACGATCTGACAGTGAATAATTTAATAAAGTTTTTGTTATAATCTCTGAAGCGGTCTGTATTCTAGAGGATTTTAACTTAATAACCCCCTGCTTATTACTATCTTTTGCACCTCACTTGTCCCTTCATAAATGGTAGTGATCCTTGCGTCTCTGTAGAGGCGTTCTACCTCAACGCCACGAATATATCCAGCACCTCCAAGAATTTGAACGGCACTACTCGTGATCCGAACAGCGTTTTCACTAGATACCAATTTAGCGATTGAACTTGCCGGGCCGCTTTCTAAATTTGAATCAATTTTTCTGGCCGCAGAGTAAGTCAGGGCAACAGCTGCAGAGTAATCAGCAACCATTTCTGCTAGTGAGAATGCAACTCCTTGGAATTGCCCAATAACTTGACCAAACTGCTCTCGAGATTTCGCGTGGCTCGTTGCAGAATCTATTGCAGATTTAGATATGCCATTTGCAAGTGAAGCAATACCAACTCTGCCTTTTTCTAGCCCCTGAAGAACTGCTGAAAAACCATTACCTTCGCCACCCAAGACAGATTTTTCGGTAAGTTTTACATTCGTAAATATAAACCCACCAACTGGCGAAGCATTTTGACCCATCTTCTTCTCTTTATAAGCTCTCGCTACTCCGGCTTGATCAATATCGACCAAAAACATCGTCATTCCTCCGCGTTTACCTTTATTTGGGTCTGTTTTTGCAAGTACCATTACAAAGTCAGCTACCGGCGCATTATGAATATAAATTTTTTCACCATTTAAGATCCAATTACCATCAATATCTCTAGTCGCACTGGTCTTCAAACTTCCCAAATCACTACCTGCATTTGATTCAGTTAAACCATATGCACACTTTATTTTTCCAGAAAATAATCCAGGTAAATATTTTATTTTCTGTTCAGAAGTTCCAAATTTAGAAATCAAAGAACCTACCAATTCAATTAATCCAACTTGATCGGCCACTGAAGCATACCCAGAAGAAAGTTCCTCCATTACAAGGCAGTAATCAAGACAACTCCCGCCAGCACCACCATCTTCACTTGCAATATTTATGCCGAGCATTCCCATTTTTCCTAATTCTAGGTATATCTCTTCGGGAAATCGCCCGGTTGAATCTAACTCGACAACAATCGGCTTAATCCGATCTGCAACAAAATCGCGAATAACTTGTATCAAGCTTTCCTGATCCGTATTTACTATAGGTGCAAAAAGGCTATTCATGTCTATATTATATATATATTAGTTTATTCAGTGAACACACTTGGATGCATAAGTCGCCAATTATCACAAATAACTCCGGGTGGAAGTAAACTAATCACGTCTTTTAATGGATCAATACCGGGAGCAATTTCAATTAATGCTAATCCTTGTTTCGTTAATTCAAATACTGCCCTTTCTGTGATGTAAATCGCTTTCCGCCCATCAATTAAGGCTTGACTCGCTGAAAAAGTAATTTGCGAGACATTTTCAACGACTTTTATTATCTTCCCCTCACTCTTTATCTCAAGGGAATCATTTAAAAAATTAACTAAAAGCCCTTTTGTCGAAAAAGTACCACAAAAAACTATTTTTTTGGCACTATGGACAATATCAATGAATCCTCCTGGCCCTATAGCAGTGCCACCTAGTTGGCTAACATTAACATTTCCTTCTACATCAAGCTCTCCCATTCCAAGTACAGCAACATCAATTATACCGGCATAAAAAGCGTCAAATTGTGAAGTTAAAGGAATGATTGCATCAGGATGATTACTTACTCCAAAAAGGTTACCAGAGACTGGAATCCCACCAATTGAGCCTTGTTCAATTACTAATTTTATTTTTGAAAGAAAATCTTTTTCTTTCAAAACATCGACGACACTTGAACTTACTCCAAATCCGATATTTACAACATTACTGGGTGCGATTTCTTGAGAAGCTCTTCTTACAATTGCCAATTTTGCAGTATCCAAATCAGATAGCGAAGATTGAAGACTTGAAGTATCGGTTCCGGTAGTCACAAAATTTTCGTTGTACACAGATTGATATGTTTGACTCTGCTCAGAATCAACGATGATGTAATCACTAATAGTACATGGCACATGGACTGAATATGGCTGTATTTCCCCATTAGAAACTAATCTTTTTACTTGAGCAAAAACTTTACCGCCACTACCCCGTGCCGATAATGCAACTGCGAAAGAATCCAAAAAAGCAGGCTCTTCTTCAAAGGAAATATTACCGGAGAAATCAGCAGTGCTGCCTCTAATGATTCCAACATTAACGAACTGTGGCAAATAGTGAAGATATTCTTCACCTTGTATGTTAACTAATTCAACTATATTTTCAACTGTTACAGTATTTAGTTTTCCTCCACCTTTTCGTGGATCAATAAAACTACGTAACCCCACTTTTGTAAAAAAGCCAGGTCGCTTTGCTCCAGATTCACGCAATAACCCACTAATAACACCAGTGGGTAATGCATAAGCCTCAATTAAATTTTTCTTCGCTAGGTCTTGCATCCTTGGAGACCAAGACCAATGTCCACCAATTACTCTTTTTACCAATCCTTCATGAGCTAGGTGATTTAAACCGAGCTCTTTTCCATCCCCAATACCAAGTGCATGTATTACTGTTAATGCTCTCGGTGAACCAGTTGCGATGAATCGATCCTCAATCGCTCGTAAGATCTTATTGGATTCAAGGATTCCCCCTCCAGATCCAACAATAGCAATAACATCACCATCACAAATTAAATTAGCAGCATCTAAGGCTGAAATATTTTTTTTATCAAAAATAAAATCCCTGCTTCCAATAATTTTTGTCAACCATGAATAAATTAAACCAAAATCATAAGAAAATGTCAATTTTCCACCATTATTTTTCTTAATTTTGTGGTCCAGTAATTTTTAAATACTTAATTCAGTTTTATTGTTACTGTTTACTGAAAATTATTTTTTATAATAGAAGTTTGCACTATATTAATATTTAGTTGAATCTGTGGAGGTAAAGTTGTAGTAGAGTTAGATTTGATTATTAATTAAGCGTATTACGTTAGTTATCAATATTTTTAAATTTTATATTCTTTTCGTAAATCCGAAATAAGTACCGACTCTCCCTTGAAAGCGCTGCGTTCAATGCTTTCTACTAGCATTGCTCCGCTTATCGATGATCTAAAATTAAAATATGGCTGTCGATTATCAATAACACATTGTAGGTACTCTTTCCATTGTAGATAAAATTCATCTTTATTTTCTATTTTATACTTTGCTATCGCATCATATTGTTTGCCATTATCCAAAGTTACTTCTGCGGTTGTCGGAGTGAGACGCGCAGATGCTTTATCACCAGAAATCTCGATAGTAAAAGGCTTCGCTGGGCGCGAAAGCCACGAAGTTGAAATATGACCTGTAGCTTGATTCTCAAACAATAAAACTACCTGGGCAGTATCGGGTACATCGACTACAAATTGTTTTCCAGTTTCATCAACTCTATCTTTGACGTGAGTTGAAGTGTATGAAAAAACTTCCTTGACCGGAGATATCATGTCAAGTATGTATCCCCAATGAGAAAAAATATCGTTTATAAGTGAGCCGCCCTTGGCTTTAATATAGTTCCAACTTGGCCTTTGAGGCTTTTGCCCATCCAGGCCAGGTGCTATCCAGTATCCAAATTCACAATTCACGTCGAAAATTTCCCCGAAAGCTTTCTCTGCCAATAATCTTTGCAGCGCAATGAACCCTGGAGTAAATTTCTTATCTGTGACAACTCCAGAAATGATACCTGCGCTCTCTGCAAGGTTAGCTAGCTTAATAAAGTCTTCTATTGAATTTGCTAGTGGTTTTTCACAAAAAACATTAAGCCCTAAGCGAATTGCAGCAGTTATTCTTTCATCTCTTCCTTGGGGAGGGGCACAATCAAAGTAAACGTTGAATTTTCCAGAGCTCAAAGAAGCCTCAAGATCTGGTTCAGCCTTACAACCTAATTCCTCTGCTAGCAAAGAGGTTTCTTCAAAATTTCTTCCAACTAATGTTATATCTAGGTCAAAACCTTCTGACCTTAGAATTAAAAGACCCTTGAGTAGATGACGGCTTTTGCCAATTCGGCCAGTGCCACCTAAGAATAACAACCTAATCTGCGAAGACATAAATAAAGGCTTTCTGTGTGAGGAAAAAGGCTTGTATTATTTTATAATCAGCAATAGTATAGAAGATAGTACATAAGAATCGCATCTACGGGGGCAAACGATGGCTATATCTACTTTAACTCATATGTGGAATGGAAAGTTACAATCTGGGACTAAGTCAAACATTGAGCGCATCGATCCGAGTAATGGTGAATTACTAACCTTAGTTCCTGACGGTACTACTGATGATGCCGACAAAGCGATCGATTCCGCACGTAGAGCATTTGATGACGGCCCATGGCGTCATCTATCTGGAATCGAACGTGCAAAGTACATAAATTTATTGGCTGATTTATTGGATCGAAACATTGATAAGTTTGCGCCGATTGAAGCAAAAGAGACTGGAAAGACCCTATCTCTTGCTCGTAACGATGTAGTAAACAGTGCAAACTTATTTAGGTATGCAGCTTCACTCGCAATGACTATGCATGGCGATGTGCACACAAACTTAGGTAAAGGATTTACCGGTTTAATTACGAGAGTACCCGTTGGAGTAGCGGCTTTAATTACGCCTTGGAATTTTCCTTTATTACTTATGGCACAAAAATTACCTTTTGCGATTGGTGCAGGATGTACAGTTGTTTTAAAACCTTCTGAATATACATCAAGTACCTCCTCTATGTTTGCAGAATTAGTGAATGAAGCAAAAATACCAGATGGTGTAATCAATATTGTTTTGGGCTACGGACATACTGTCGGTCAACACTTAATTGAACACCCTGATGTTGATTTTGTTTCGTTCACTGGAAGTACCCGTACTGGCCGAGCAGTTATTGAAGCGTCAAAGCTCACTTTGAAGCGAACGTCCATGGAACTTGGAGGAAAATCAGCGAATATTGTTTTCAGTGATGCAGTAATTGATGATGCAATCGATGGAGTACTCTTCGGGATTCTGTTTAACAACGGAGAATGCTGTGTTTCTGGAAGTAGGTTATTAGTTGAGGAGAGTATCGCTGATAGCTTTGTTGATAAATTATCCGAAAGAATGAGTAAAATGAAGGTTGGTGATCCGCTTAATGCTGGAGTTGATATCGGGCCAATGATTCATCCAGGTCACTTAGATTCCGTAATCGAACATATTGAAAAAGCTGTAAAGCAAGGTGCCACAATTGCGACTGGAGGCGCTAGATTAGTAACTGGAGAACTCAATAAAGGATGCTTTATGGCTCCAACGATTGTTGACCATGTTACTTCGAAGCATAAAATTTTTCATGATGAAGTATTTGGGCCAGTACTAACTGTCACTCGTTTTAAAGATACTACTGAAGCAATCCAAATTGCCAACTCAGTAAAGTATGGATTGGCAGCTTCCGTATGGAGTAAAAGCTTAGATACAACATTAGATATGGCGTCAGAATTACGGGCAGGAACGGTTTGGATTAATACGACAATTGATGGTTCACCTCAGCTTCCAGGCGGAGGGGTTAAAGAATCAGGATTTGGAAGAGAAATGGGACAAGCTGGATTCGATGAATTCACTGAGGTTAAAACTATTCAAATTCGTACAGGGGCGCGAAATCACTTCTTTAAATAAGCACCTATCATTTCAATAGCAAGATTATGTTCCGAAAGCTGATCAGTTCCAGAGAATGCAAGAACGCCAAAAACTCTCCCACTCATATCTGCGAGAGGGAATGCACCGCCAACAAAAGCATATTCCAACTGGTTGATGGAGTGTATAGCGTATGGGCGATTTTGTTCTATATGATCTTGCATAACGTACATCGAAGAATGTCCAAAAAGTTCTACAACTCTACATTTTCGGATTAACCATTGATCGTTTATCGGGTAAGTTCCAGCAAAAGAAATATGAAAAATAGTTCCAGAGTTTTGGCGAACCATGAAACTTAAGGTTTCTAATGTTCCGTTTAATCTATCTAGAACAAATTTTCCGAAATCAATGCCATCAAAATTAGCCTGACCAAATCTTAATTCAGGTTCTTGTCTTAATAACTCTTGACTAGTTGGAAGTTCCAATGGCATAATGAAGTTTAGCATATAATTACATTAGTATATAAATTATTGGTATTTTCTAGAAATTAACTAATGATTAAGGAGAAAAATGAAAAGAAAATTTGCTAGAAGTGGTATAGAAACTTCATTACTTGGATTTGGCTCAGCACCGATTGGAAATCTCTTTAAGTCAATTCCCACAGATGTAGCTCATGAAATGGTGCATGCGGCTTGGGATGCTGGTATTAGATTCTATGACACAGCCCCAATGTATGGGCATGGCTTAGCTGAGCATAGAATGTCTGATGCACTTTTTGAATACCCAAGAAACGAATATACCCTCTGCTCTAAAGTTGGCAGGGCACTAACTCCGAGTTCAATTGGATCTTTTGATCATGGATCTTGGGAAAAAGTCCCACCATTAAAAGCAGATTTTGACTATTCTTTTGATGGAACTTTTCGACAAGTTGAACAGAGCTTGCAAAGGATGATGAGTAATCGAATTGATGTTTTACTAGTTCATGATATTGATACTTATACTCATGGCACCGCACAATCCCAACGTTTTAAAGAGTCTATTGAAGGATCGTTCAAAGCATTAATAAAAATGCGTGACGAAGGTACAACTTCTGCAATAGGAGTGGGGGTAAACGAAACTGATGTTTGCTATAACGTTGCTAAAGAGGTTGATATCGATATTCTTTTACTTGCTGGTCGGTATACATTACTAGAACAAGAATCATTAGATGATTTAATGCCGCTTTGCGAAGAACGTAAAATTTCTGTTATTTTAGGTGGTGTTTTTAACTCTGGAATTTTAGCAACAGGTGCAACGCTGGGCGCAAAATTTAATTATGCAAAAGCTCCAGAACATATCTTAGAAAAAACAAGAAAAATCCAATCTGTGTGTGAAGAATTTGCAGTTTCTTTACCAGCTGCTGCTATCCAATTTTCTGCAGCACATCCTGCTGTCGTTAATGTCTGTCTAGGTGCTCGAAATCTTGACCAATGGAATCAAAATTTTATGTATTTAAGTGAGGTTATTCCTGGTGATTTTTGGCAGAAACTAATTAAGCAAGGCCTCTTGCGTGAAGATGCTCCTATTCCAAAGTGATCGACCTAAAACTAATTGCTGCGAAATTTAGGTCGACGCTTCTCCTTGAAAGCTGTAAAACCCTCTAAGAAGTACTTAGATTCAAAACTTTCCTTTGCTTTCTTTTCATCCAAAATCTCTAATTCAGAAAAATTAGTACTTAATAACGAGAACATCTGCTTAGATAATTTCAAAGATAATGGAGAGCTCGATTCTACAGCAGAATATATCTTTGCTAATTCGATATCGATCTCCTCTGACTTAACTAATTTAGAAAGAATTCCCCAATCAAAAGCTTTTTCTGCATTGATAATTTCTCCAGTTAAAACTAAGTATTTTGCTCGGGCAAATCCAATATCTCGTGTCAGTCGTCTGACTCCACCCCATCCGGGAATTGCACCTACTTTACTTTCTGGAAGTCCAAATTTTCCTGTTTCGTCTGAAATTCTGATATCACATGCCAGGGCCAACTCTAAACCACCACCTAAAGCGAATCCAGAAATTTTCGCAATTACAGGAACTGGTAATCTTTCAATAAGATTAAAGATTCTATTCCCTATAGGTATCCATTCCTTAGAAACTCGTTCAGAAGTGAGGGAGCTAAACTCATATAAATCTGCTCCACTACAAAAATTTCCTACTCCAGAAATTACCACTACCTGAATTCTTGGATCTACAGAAATAACGTTCAAAAGTTTTTCGAGTTCAAGTAGCATCTCAGTATTTAAAGAATTCCGTTTTGAAGGACGATTTAATAAAAGTTCAGCGCGGCCATCTACGGTGTATGCACTTATCAAGCTAGTCATACTTGATATTATATTGCTAAATACTTTTACAGAGACAGAATACAACCAAAATCTACAGGTAAACTCTTAATTCTTGTCAGTCCAAATTTAAGTGGCCTATAATCTTTAATTTCATTGCTAGTCTACCTAATGGGTAGTATTCTATATCTTATTAGATAACTTAGGGAGTTTTGTGATGTTAAGAGCGCAATATGTTGGCAATAAAAAAATATCTGTGGGAACAGCTGTTTCAGTACCTCCAAGTATTGGGGAGGTTCAAGTTAGGGTTGCATACGTTGGACTTTGTGGAACTGATCTACACATTTTACATGGTTCTATGGACACGCGAGTAAAGATTCCCTTAACCTTTGGACACGAAATGAGTGGCGAAATAGCAGCAATCGGCTCGCAAGTGGATAAATGGCAAGTCGGTGACAAGGTGACTGTTATGCCGCTAGATTGGGATAATATTTGCCCAGCATGTAAGGCTGGTCACGAACATATATGCCAAAACTTGAACTTCTTAGGAATTGATTCACAAGGCGCATTGCAAGGGTTATGGAATGTTAAATCCTCTTGGTTACTAAAGTTGCCTAAAGATATTTCCTTGATTGACGCTGCACTTATTGAACCAGTCGCCGTCGCAGTTCACGATGTCCGTCGGGCGGAACTTAAACCTGGTGAGAAAATTGTAATTATTGGTGGTGGTCCAATTGGAATTCTCATTGCAACTGTTGCGCGTGAATTTGGTGCGAAAATTTTACTGGCTGAAATTGATCCTAATCGAAGAAATATTGCCGAAGAAATTGGATTTGACACAATAGATCCTTCATCTGAAAATTTTGTCGAAAGGATTATTGAGTGGACTAATGGCGCAGGTGCAGATGTAATTTTTGAAGTTTCTGGAGCTGCTACTGCTGTTTTGCAAGCTACGGATATAGCTAGAGTACGTGGACGAATAGTAATTGTAGCGATTCACTCTACCCCAAGAGATGTTAACTTACACCGAGTATTCATGAGGGAGTTAACGATTATTGGCGTTAGGGTTTACGAAAAAAAAGATTTTGAACTTGCTATTCAATACGTAAATGATGGCAAAATTCCTTGTAGCCAATTAATCTCAAAAGTAGTACCTATTGCAGAAATTTCAGAAGCAGTTATCGCTCTCGAGTCTGGGCAAGCTATGAAAATCTTGATAGAAGTACAAGAGGGCATAAAATGAACCAAAACTTATTTGATTTAACGGGAAAAACTGCCCTTGTCACTGGAGCATCTCGAGGAATTGGGTTTGCAATGGCAGTTGCCTTAGCTCAGTTTGGAGCGAACATAATTGGTGTCGGCAAATCATTGACTAATAGTGGGAGTGAAATTCAAACTGCGGTTGAAAAATATGGAAAAACTTTTAATGGTTACTCAGTAGATTTTTCTGATAGAAACTCAACATTAAGTTTTGCGAATGAAATTGCTGACAAAAAAGTTGATATCTTGATAAATAATGCAGGGAGCATAGAAAGGGCTCCGGCAATTGAACATAAGTTAGATGCTTGGGATAAAATTATTGAAATAAACTTATCAAGTCATTTTATATTGACACAAGTAATTGCAAAAACAATGATTGAAAACGGTGAAGGAAAAATTATTTTTACAGCATCGCTCCTGAGCTTCCAAGGTGGCATAAATGTTCCTGGGTACACGGCTTCAAAATCAGCAATTTCTGGTCTCACCAAGGCTCTTTCAAATGAATGGGCTAGTAAGGGAATTAATGTAAACGCTATTGCTCCAGGTTATATTGAAACTGACAATACCCAAGCTCTCAGGGCTGATAGTGCAAGATCTAAGTCTATTGTTGACAGAATTCCTGTTGGAAGATGGGGAAGTGCCACAGATCTAGCTGGCGCTACGATCTTCTTAGCATCAAATGCTTCAAATTATGTTTCAGGAATTACTATTCCAGTAGATGGGGGTTGGCTTGGACGTTAAACAAAATATTAATATCGCAAACAATTACTAACTCCTTTAAATTTAAATCTTTCGCCAGTATCTCTGTGATATATTCTTTGTTTATTCTAGCTTGTTAGATAAAGGCTTATATGCATACTCCAATCAATCATTGTGCATTAATTCTTATGGTATTATCAATTCATTAATACATTGCAAATTAAATGAATCTAAACTCACTAAATCTTAACTGCTACAGTTAATTCTAGAATCAGATAAAATAGAAACTGACCCTAATAGGTTTATTTCATGATTTTTTAGCTTTCCAAACCACCCCAGTCGAATAGTTATAGTCAATTAATGATTGTGGTTTAATTTCTGCACCAGCACCAGCTGCTAGTGGAGCGATATAGAAAGCATTCTTAATCTGAGTAGGAATTACAAAATGCTCGTGGAGATGGTCAACAAACTCAACAATACGGTTATGGTGATGGCCAGTTACCGCGACTGAATCAAACATTGCTAAATGAGCCACCATTTCACATAAACCAACACCGCCAGCATGGGGGCAAACTGGTATACCAAATTTTGCAGCCATTACAAGTATAGCAACATTTTCGTTTACTCCTGCAGTTCTCGTAGCATCTAGTTGCAAAAACGACATCGAACCTGCCTGCAACATCTGCTTAAACATAATTCGATTATGAACATGCTCACCAGTTGCAACTTTAGTTGGTGCAACAGCTTTTGAAATTATTGCATGTCCTAAAATGTCATCTGGAGAGGTTGGCTCCTCTACCCAAAATAAATTCACATGATTTATTGCTTTAATCCAAGCAATTGCTTCATTCACATCCCAAACCTGATTAGCATCACAGGCTATCCGAATATCGTTACCAACAGTTTTACGAACGAGCTCTAAACGGTGGATATCATTTTCAAGAGATTTACCAACCTTAATTTTAATTAAGGTAAAACCCTCTGCAACTGCATCTTTAGCAAGTCGAATCATTGTTTCATCGCTGTAGCCAAGCCAACCTGGTGTAGTTGTGTATGCAGGTAATCCTTTTTCCAATAGAAATTTCTCATTCGCTGCCCTTGAAACTTGAGCCCTTTGTAAAATTGAAAGTGCCTCTGCTGGTGTAATCGCATCTGAGATATGGCGAAAATCAATTAACTCCACTAATTCTTCTGGGGACATATCTGATAATTGCTTCCACAACGGTTTGCCATTAATTTTACAAATTAGATCCCATAATGCATTAACAACACCACCTACTGCCATATGAGTAATACCTTTTTCGGGTCCTAGCCAGCGAATTTGTGAGTCTCTAACTAAATCTTTACTAATCTGCCCAATTCGATTTTCTAAAGTTGAAAGTTGCTCACCAACAACTTTTTTTGCTAATTGATCAATTGCACTACATTGTAAATCATTACCTCTGCCAATTGTAAAAACTAAACTATGGCCGGATAGTTTTAGATCATCAGTTTCAAGAATTAAGTAGGCAGCAGAATAATCTGAATCAGGATTCATTGCATCAGATCCATGTTTTTCAGTAGAAGTTGGGAATCTAATATCTAAGGTTTTAAATCCAGTTATTTTCGTCATTAATGCCTCTCTTTTGTTCTTTTAATTATACATCTATTACCTAATTATCACAAGATTAAGAGTAAGTACGTGTAGGAATAAAACTAAAATTGGTATAACGAATACAAATAATTTAAATTGAGTTGAAAGAGTATACGAAATCATTAATAAGTTGTAATTTTCTATCAAATATTGTCAAAAAATTAATAAAATTATTTTTGTCTCTATTTTATGGTAACTACTGGATTTTTTAGGTATTTATACCAAACCACCAGATAGAAAATCACAAAATTTATTACTCCAGTACGATTTTAGCTCTCAGTAAATCCCATGACAGATTTATTGAGCTATGTTTTAATATCGCTAGTAATTTAATGCAAAATGAATCAAAGGCTAAGCAAAAGTACTGAAACCAAAGCCTTTTGGATATTTTTTTGATAGGCATATATTTGACTGATGAAAAATAAATAGCATAATTGTAAAGTAGGAAAATTTAGCAACATAATCTGCAATATTTGATAGATTGATCTGTAATGAAGATGGTGGCGTTGATAAAACAAGCCTGCTTTGACAAAACTGCTTAGAAGAGATTGATAAAATTAGGAGTAAGATTCTCTAATTATGCGCATTGATTCACACCATCATATTTGGGATCTAAACGTGCGCCCTCAAACTTGGATGAAAGGTGATGAAATTAAACCAATTTCTCGAACAATTTTGATGAATGAACTTGAGCCTGAACTAAACAAATCTAAAATTGATTACACGGTAATTGTTCAAACTGTGCCCACCATAGATGAGACACCTGAGTTTTTAGACTTATCACTTTCTCACCCAAAAGTATGTGCAGTTGTTGGTTGGTTAGATTTAGAAAGTGATGACATTAGACCTGTATTAGAGAAATATTTAGCACATGCTGGTGGCAAAAATTTAGTTTCAATTAGAGATCTTGCCCAAGATAAAGATGGCCCAAACTGGTTAATTCGTGATGATGTGGTAAAAAATGTTCACAGAATTGCAGAAGCTGGACTAACATTTGATATTTTAACAAAGCCACCACAGTTAGCTGCCGCGGTTAAGCTGGTAAAACAATCACCAAATAATGTTTTTGTACTAGACCATATTTCAAAACCATATATTGCTAAGGGTGAAATGCAACCATGGGCTGATCAAATAAGTGAAATAGCCTCATATGAGAATGTCTCGGTTAAGGTATCTGGATTATTTACTGAAGCAAATTGGAGTAACTGGAATAATAAAAGTTTTAAACCCTACCTGGATCATATTCTTCAATCATTTACGCCAGATAGAATGATGTTTGGCTCAGATTGGCCAGTTTGTTTGCTCGCTGCCAGCTATAGCCAGACAATTGACCTTATGGAAGAGTTCGCCAAGGATTTCTCAAAATCAGAGCAAGAATCTTTTTGGGCAGGAACTGCAAAGCGTGCCTACAAATTAAAGGTTTGAATATGAAACGACAACTACCTCGCTGGAAAAATATAAAGCCGTTACTAGGTTGGTCACTGCCTAAATTTCCACTGCAAGATAGAAAATTAAAAAATGTTGTAAATCTCGCTGAGATGCGGAATCTTGCCAAAAAGCGAGTACCGAAAGCAGTTTTTGATTATGTTGATGGTGGCGCAAATGATGAATTAGCTTATGCCAGAAGCCAAGAAATCTACTCCCGTGTTGAGTTTAAAGCACGGGTGCTACGAGATGTCTCTAAAATAGATTTAGCATGTGATGTTTTTGGGCAAAAAACTGCGCTGCCAATAATTTTCGCACCTACTGGATATACCAGAATGATGCATTATCAAGGTGAAGTAATGGTTGCAAAAATCTGTCAAGAAAATAACTTAATTTATAACTTATCAACAATGGGAACTACCTCCTCTGAAGAAATTGGTAATCAAGCACCAGGTGTGCGCAGATGGTTTCAACTTTACTTGTGGCGAGATCGTGATCAAAGCTTAAAGTTTATTGAAGAAGCAAAAAAAGCGGGCTTTGAAGGATTAATGCTTACAGTTGATACTGCCGTTGGTGGTATTAAATGGCGAGATATGCGAAATGGGTTAACTGTGCCACCAAAGATTGGTTTTAAAACTTTTTTTGATATGGCTCTTAAACCAAAGTGGTGGATTAATCTTTTAACTACCGCCCCCCTTGAATTTGCCACTTTTAGAAACTTTAATAAACCATTATCAGAGATTGCCGCAACTGTATTTGATCCTGCCGTCACTTTTGAAGATGTTAAGTGGCTAAGATCAGTTTGGCAGGGTAAATTAATAATCAAAGGAGTACAGACCGTTGCAGATGCTACTGAACTTAAAAAAATTGGTGTTGATGCAATTGTGCTTTCAAACCACGGTGGAAGGCAGCTAGATAGATCAGTTGTTCCACTAGAACTTCTACCGCAGGTTCGTACTGAAATTGGTATAAAAGGTAGTGGGCCACAAATCTATGTTGATGGTGCGATTATGAGTGGAGCAGATGTTTTAGCTGCTGTTGCTCTTGGTGCTGATGCAGTATTAATTGGTAGAGCATATTTATACGGCGCTATGGCCGCAGGACAATCAGGTGTAGAGAAGGTGGTGGAAATGTTTAGATTTGAAATGGAAACTGCAATGAAGTTAATGGGTGCTAAGAATTTAAGCGAATTAAATCCAGATTTTGTAAATATTAGATCTTAGGCATAGCGGGCGTGTAGTGCGCCATCAACCATTAAATCTGCTCCTGAAATGAAGGAAGCATCTTTTGATAATGCAAACAAAATAACATTGGCAATTTCCTCAGGAGAGCCAAAACGAGCATTAGGTGCTACAGATAAAGCGTGTGCCTTTTCCTCTGGAAACTTTTCCATATAGCTCTTCAGTAATGGAGTTGCAGTAGTTCCAGGAGAAACTGAGTTAACTCTAATTCCATACTTGCCTTCATCAAGGGCTAAATTTCTAGATAATCCGATAATGCCGCCCTTTGCCGCAGAGTAGGGAAAGAAGTTTGGCCTAGACATACGGCCATGAATAGATGAGATATTTACTATCGAACCATATTTCGCTTTTCGCATCTCTGGCAAGCAAAGCTTTGCAAGATACCAACTTGATTTTAAGTCCAGTGCAAAAAAGTCATTCCATTCTTGTTCGGCATACTCAACTGCATCAGCATAAGAGTTACGGCCAGCATTAGAAACTGCAATAGTTACTGCGCCAAAGTTTGCTACTAATTTGTCGTAGCCCGATTTAAAGGTTTCAAACTTTGAAACATCGGCTTTTGTATATTGAACTTGATGACCTTCTTTAGTTAACTTATTAACTAACGCGTTTGCTTTAGCATCATCTATATCAACAAATGAAACTTTTGCGCCCTCCTTAACACCGCCTAAAACAAGTGCTTCACCAATACCGGCAGCTCCACCAGTTACAAATAAATGCTCACCTTTTAATATCATGCGCTTCTTGCCCCTAGCCCGCCATCTACTGCCCAATCAGAACCACTTACATATGTAGATTTATCAGAAAGTAAAAATGTAACAACTTTGGCTATCTCTATTGGCTCACCCATTCGCCCAAGTGGTTGGATTGAATTAGCACGGTCAGCTCTACTCGCCTCACCACTTAGCCAAGTTTTTGTTAAGTCGGTAAGAATGTAACCAGGAGATACTGCATTAACTCTTATCTCATGCTTGCCTTCATCTAATGCTAAGTTTCTGGTTAATCCAAGAACAGCCGACTTTGCTGCCCCATATGGAAAAAATCCTGGATAGGTAAGACGGCCATGAATTGAGCAGATATTAACAATTGATCCACCTTTAGCTTTTCGCATTGCCGGTAGCGCTAACTTAGCGGTTAGCCAAACAGGCTTCATATCTATTGCAAAAAAATCATCCCACTCTTTATCAGTCATTGTTACTGGATCTGCATGGGAATTAACACCAGCATTATTAACAACACCACTTACTTCACCAAATTTATTAACC
>Ga0114968_10000607_pt1 | contig 26461 bp, 24 predicted proteins | sample M_130807_EF_Meta_FD_87020 | JGI IMG/M metagenome (GOLD analysis project Ga0114968, IMG submission 87020) | Freshwater microbial communities from Lake Montjoie, Canada to study carbon cycling - M_130807_EF_MetaG | ecosystem: Environmental > Aquatic > Freshwater > Lake | place: Lake Montjoie... | reverse complement strand
CGATGTGCTTTTGCTGCTGCATGGGACGGATCCGATTTGCGCTGAATACATCCCGTCCAAGCTCTATGAGTACCTGTGGATGCAGCGTCCGATTCTGGCTCTCGTTCACCAAAACCCCCAGATGGCCGCCATGCTCGATCGCCCGCGCCACTGGGTTATACAAACTGACGCTGAATTCCTGACCGCCTTACAGATCGAGGGTGCCCTGTGTGCGGCGATACTGTCGGCAGCCGCCGCTTGGCGGCGATCCGATTTGGCGGATGATGAGCGGGAGAGTCCACTGACTACGGCGGCGAGTGTGAGGAAAATTTTAGCGTGGCACTCAGAATTCACCAACTTTTAATTCGCTGAACGGTTTGGTGGGTCTGTATTTTTGCTAATGTGTGACGTAAGGGCTCTGCCGATCACAAGTATCTGAATGCTATTTTGGTGTGAACAGCGCTTCAGAATTTGCTTGCCAGATAGATGCTAAACCGAGTTTTTAAAGAAATTTAATGAAAGAAATAGAGGTTACTTCGAAAATTTTTTGAAATGGTTCGGATAAGATTTTAAACTAAAGTACTTGACATGACTTGGAGCAATATTTTTCTCACCGAGCATTGCTTTCATTTTTTTTAAAATTCCCATGCTAAGCTTTGACTTAAATTTTCAAAAGGTTTATTTTTACTAAATACCTGATAATAATGTTAACCTAAATTGTGACACTCAGGCTTGCAAAGCCCCTGCTACTTTTTGACGCAGTTGGTTAGTTCGAAGACACGTAAAATTCTTTTTTATGGATTATTTATTTGCGAGATTGAAGATTTGCACATCAGAATAGGGCTAATTCAGGTTGAAGAGCAACAGAAAAAATAATTTTTAGGTAATGCTTTCTATGTCCAAATTTTTACTTAAATGAACTCGCCAATTATTTCGGTCATTGTTCCAATTTACAATGGTGCTCTTTGGCTGCCCGAGACACTTGAATCATTTTTCCGCCAATCTTTCCAAGATTTCGAAATTATATTAATCGACGACGCGTCTACAGATAATCTAAAATCGGTCCTAGAAAAAATTAATTGCGAACGACTATCGGTGTTGCAATTAGAGGTTAACTCGGGGGTTGCTAACGCGCGAAATCGAGGTCTAGCAGTCGCTAAAGGCAAGTACGTAGCTTTTTGCGACGCGGATGATATCTGTCAACCTGAGCGACTTGCAATTCAGCTTGATTTTATGGAAAAAAATCCCGATGTTGGAATATGTGGTACCGCTTTCACATGTTTTGACGAGCAAGATCGTGAGATGGTTCAAAATCCAACCACTAATTTGGCAATTCGCCGCCGACTTATGAGCCGAAACTGCTTTGGCATGTCGACGGTAATGGGGCGAACCGAACTGTTGCTTCGGTATGGCTTTGATCAACAAATGGTCCCCTCGGAGGACTATGACTTGTGGACCCGTCTTGCCAGTGATTGCGTGGGCATGGCTAATTTGCCGATTAATTTGATGCGCTACCGCGTTCACTCGCAACAGGCTAGCCAGACAAGAAGCGCCAAACTCGATCTGTTAGCCAGGAAAATTCGCGCTGTGTACTGCGCGAAGTTACTTGGCGAACCAGAGTTATTGGGTCGTATTTTTTCTGAGGTTGTTGAAATTGAAGATCTTCGATTAACCAAAGATTTTATCATTGAATACTGCGCCCTGCATGAAGAGGTTGACCATTCAGATTTCCGCTTTTTGCTAGCATGGCTTTACCAAAAACTTTCTGTACATGGAATTTTTCAGTGGCGATGCTGGACTCGAATTCAAAAAGAACTCAATCTAGATTTGAATTTTAATTATCGCCTAAATATAGCGTTACTCGCTTTGCTGCCGCCTAAAGTTGGGCGCTATTACTTCGATACGCTGATTAAACTCAAGTACTGATTTCTGAATTATTGGTATCGACTCCAACTTATAAAGCATTTCTTTGGAAAATCGACTTGGTGAGCTTTAGGGCTCCCTATTTTCATTCGAAGACTTTTCAAGATAGTTAGTTATGTGGATGGAAAAATTCTAATGTCACTATAGACTTCAATGTTGGGTGCTCGGATAAGGTGAGCAACTTCCGCGCTTGCGCGCTATGGGGGAAGAAAGATGAGATTCATGGTTGGCTAAATTATTATTTTACCTAGACGCGGAGCTTGCAATTTTTAGAGAAGTTTTTTTGTCATTTTTGCAATCACGCTAGTTAATTCTAATCTGATATAAAAATTATTGCGACTTTCCCATTTTGTACTCTACTGTAAATTTGAATTGAGTTAATGCTAATCTATTCGACTGACGAAACTGCTTGCGATTGAAATAAAAAATGCTCAATTGAAGTCATATGCAGATAATAATCCCAATGTCCGGTTTTGGTGAAAGATTTCGCCGTGCAGGATACGCTGTTCCCAAGCCGTTGATCGAAATCGATGGCAAGCCTATCATTGCATACGTTATCGACATGTTTCCTGGTGAAACCGATTTCATCTTTATATGTAATCAGGAACATTTAAACCAGGCGGCATATCGGATTGAAGCTATTTTGAAGGAATATTGCCCTTCAGGTCGAATACTCGGTATCCCTCCCCATAAACTTGGCCCCATTAATGCTGTGCGTCAAGCGGAGCATCTGCTAAATCCGGCAGATCCTGTGGTTGTTAACTACTGCGATTTCACCTGCTATTGGGACTGGCATCACTTCAAACGCTACGTCGAAGAGACAGCCTGTGCTGGAGCGATCCCAGCTTATAAAGGTTTCCATCCCCACTCGCTGGGCAGCACAAACTATGCCTATATGCGTGAAGCGGATGGGTGGGTTCTAGATATTCAAGAAAAGCAACCCTACACCGATAATCGCATGGAGGAATATGCATCCAGTGGAACCTATTACTTTGCAACAGCTCAGATCATGGGTGATGCGTTTCGCGCAGTGATGGAGCAGGATTTGAATGTAGGGGGCGAGTATTACGTTAGCCTTGCTTACAAGCCGCTACTTTCCAGCAAACAACCCGTTGCTGTTTATCCTCTCCAGCACTTCATGCAGTGGGGGACACCAGAGGACGTCGCTGAATACACTACTTGGTCAAAAGCATTCCGGGGGCTGATTACGCAATCTGAAAGTCCTCCATCTACCAAGGGAGCCCTGGTTGTTCCAATGGCAGGGTTGGGGCAGCGCTTTGCTGATGAAAGCTACTTGCTGACGAAGCCACTTATTCCCGTTTCTGGATTGCCAATGGTGGCCCAGGCGACACATGATTTACCACCCGCTGATCATCATGTCTTTGTACTGCGAGCAGACATGATTGGATACGCGGATGTGGCAAATCAATTAAGGACACTCTATCCGAAGGCAATAATCAAAGCTATTGACCGTGTGACTGAGGGACAAGCTTGCACGGCATTGATTGGTCTAGATGCTCTGGAAGATGATGGCGGGAAAAGCCACGCTCCGATAACCATCGGTGCTTGCGACAATGCTGCGCTTTACGACATCGATGCCTTCGGCAAGCTGGTTAACGATCCCTTGGTAGATGTCATCGTCTGGGGTGTTCGGGGTTATCCAAATGCAACACGCCACCCCAAAATGTTCGGATGGATCGATGCTGAGGGGGGGCTGATCCGCTCGATTTCAGTCAAAACTCCATTGAGCACGCCGGCAACTGATCCCATCGTATTGGGCACATTCACCTTTCGCAGGGCCGACGATTTCCGTCGTGCTCTAGATCGACTTGTCGCACGCGACGGTCGGATCAATGGGGAGTTTTACATTGATTCGCTGATCAATGATGCTATAGCGCTTGGATTGCAATGCAATCTTTTTGAAGTCGACAGCTATTTGTGCTGGGGTACACCGAACGACCTGCGTACGTTTGAATACTGGCAATCATGTTTCCATAAATGGGACTCACATCCTTATAGACTTGAGTTGGATCGACGGATACCCTTCGAAGAGCTGGGAAAACTTGAGTCCAAATATGCGGTTACGGTGCACGTTTGAAGGAGCGTAAAATATGGGATTATTAAATACCCAATTGCTGCGTTTCCTATATGTGGGGGTCGGCGCGAATATAATAAATTATTCGATTTATCTGTTTGTTTATTGGATGAACGCGCCATTGTTTGTGGCTTCGACTACAGGCTACGTTGCGGGTCTTTTCTGTTCATACCATTTTGGCAGAATCTGGGTTTTTGGAAATAAATTTGATATTAGCAAAGGAAATGTGTTTCGATTTTTGGCAGTTTATGCAGTTGGTTGGTTGAGTATGTGCGGCCTTATCGAAGTGTTGGTTAGTACGTCTTTGATGAGTCACCAGGCAAGCTGGTTCGTTGGAGCAGTAACTGCGATTGTCAACAATTATTTCGGATTAAAAAATATCGTTTTTAACAAAGGCATGAGTAAATAATGGCGACTCAATTTGGTTTTCTATCAAAACTAGAATTTTTGCAGGACTGGGCATCCGCGCTGATTTCTTGGTTAAATCCAGCCATCGTTCACAATCTGGAGAAATATCACACTCTCAAGAAGGTGCATTACCTTTCGACAATAGAGGATGTAGAAGGCGATTATCTTGAGTTCGGAGTTTTTACAGGAAGTTCCTTCTGTCACTCGATCCGCTGCTGCAAGAATCTGGCCAAACTGAACCCTAAAACACTCAATACAAAATTTTACGGGTTCGATTCCTTTGCTGGTTTCGGTCCGCTAGCAGAGGACGACAAGCACCCTTTTTATACCGACGAGAACTTCGGAACCAGCCTCCCTGCGGTCAAACGTAGGGCCGATAGAGTCGCCGGCGATATTAAATTTCAACTTATACCGGGCTTCTTCAGTGATTCATTGAGAGCGGGGGCCAGTCAGTTGGGGATAGAAAAGTCGAGAATCATATTTATCGACAGTGACACCTACTCAAGTGCAAGCGAAGCTTTGACTTTTTGTATTCCGACAGTACAGGAAGGCAGTTTCATCATCCTGGATGACTTCTACTCCTATCGCGGCAGCGAGCAAAAGGGAGTGAAACGGGCTTTTTCCGAGTTCGTCACGCAAAGTAACATCAAGGTTCGCCACGTATTTACCTATGGCTTGGGAGGCGTAGTTTATGTCGTCTCCGAGAAACACCAGTGATATTGTCCTTGGTTATTCCTTGCTACAATGAAGCAGCAAATTTGCCGCTTTTGCTAGAGCGCTGCAAAGAACTGGCCGTTAGGCCCGATGTTGAGGTAATTCTCGTCGACAATGGATCGACGGATAGCACAGCAGAAGTACTCCAAAATTTGCTTCCAAAATATTCTGGGTGTCGAAGCATTCGTGTCGAGAAAAATCAAGGGTATGGTTTTGGAATCATATCTGGGCTTAGGTCCGCTGAAGGACAGATTCTGGGTTGGACTCATGCAGACATGCAAACGGACCCCCAGGATGCACTCCGTGGCCTCGATTTTTTCGAAAAACACGGAGAAAACATTTTCGTGAAAGGTCGCCGTTACGGTCGCCCCTTCTTGGATGTCGTCTTTACTGTCGGCATGAGTATGTTTGAAACACTTTTGTTGGCTAAGCCGATGTGGGACATTAACGCTCAGCCGACCATGTTTCCTCGTAAATTCTTGGACTCTTGGAGTTCTCCACCCGACGACTTTTCGCTGGACCTGTACGCATACCATCAGGCTCAAACTCAAGGGCTAAGGGTCTGCCGCTTTCCTGTTAAGTTTGGTGAGCGGGCGCATGGCGTCTCGCACTGGAACGTTAACTGGGCGGCGAAGTGGAAGTTCATCCGCAGGACTATAGATTTCAGCCTCCGATTAAAAAAGAAAATCTCGACATGAAACTCATTTCTCATCGCCGCAACACCATCGCCGAACTTCGGGCTACCGACCACAAATATGGGGTCGAAGTAGACATTCGAAGTGAGGGGCAGAAGTTAATCATCCACCATGATCCTTTTGTTGCTGGCGAGTCTTTTGATGAGTGGCTTGATGCCTATCAGCATGGAACATTGATTCTCAATGTCAAAGAAGAAGGTCTTGAAGTCCGTCTGATTGCTCACATGGCCGCTAAAGGCATTGACGATTATTTTTTCCTGGACCAATCATTCCCGTTTCTGGTGAAGTGGTCGAAAACTGGCGAGCATCGTTGTGCCGTTCGGGTGTCAGAGTTTGAATCAATTGAGACGGCTCTGACTTTGGCCGGTAAGGTGGATTGGGTCTGGGTGGATTGTTTTACCAAATTTCCTCTGAGTGAAGAGGATGCTGTGCGCCTTAAGAATGCTGGCTTCAAGTTCTGTCTAGTTTCTCCAGAATTGCAGGGGCGTAATGCTGAAATTGAAATCCCAGCTTTAGCCTCCTTGCTGAGAGCGCGGAACATCGAATCGGATGCTGTGTGCACGAAACGGCCAGACCTTTGGGAAAAGATTGCAATCTTGCAATGAAGAAATTGTGCCTTCATCCGTTGTTTTTCTTGGGGCTTGTGATTCGGTTAGCCCTGATTATTGGCATGGCCCCATTAGCCTTATCTGAGTGGTATGTCCCGTTTCTGGATACCAGCATTTCTTCGTTGACACTCGACCCGTGGTCAAGATGGATGTCTCAAGGTGGTGCGCCAGCTGCCTTTCCTTATGGCTATGCAATGTGGTTGTCTTTTTTACCAATCGCACTGGCCACCAAGTTGATTGGTGTGCCGATGCAGTACGGCTATGAACTGACCTTGTTGACTTTTGATTTTTGCTTATTGATCACGCTACATCACCTGTTGCCTGGGCGTCACCGCCTATTGCTGGCCGTTTATTGGCTGTCACCGATTGTGATCCTCGCAAGTTATGTACTCGGTCTTAACGACCTAATGCCCGCTTTGTTATTGACGTTGTCAATATTCTTCATCAGACGAGTTAATCTAAAAATAGCCGGTATTTTCTGTGCGGCAGCGATTTCTGCCAAGTTGAGTATGGTTGTTGCACTGCCTTTCGTTGTTATCTATCTCTACAACAACAAAGCGCTACGACAGCGTATCTCTAAATTCTTAATAGGATTTATCGGATGTGCACTGATTCTTGGTGTCCCCTTTCTTTTTTCTTTTGCCGGTATTCAAATGTTGTTCGGCAATCCGGAGATGGGAAAGATTTATCGAGTAGCGTTGAACTTGGGGGGAAGTGTTTCCATCTACATAATCCCACTGATTTACTTGGTCATGCTGTACTTGGCCTGGCGAGTCCGACGTCTAAACTTCGATTTGTTTCAAGCAGTCACGGGAATATCCTTCTTATTGATCGTATTAATGATGCCTGCCTCTCCGGGCTGGTTTGTTTGGAGCATGCCTTTTCTAACGCTCTACCAGGCAATGAGTGGGCGAATCGCCATCATACTGATAGGAGCGTTTTCTGCCCTTTATGTACTGAGTACGCTCCTTGTTACGCCACTTATTTTTTTGAATGGGATGAATTTTGATTTGATCCATGCACTTCATGTTACGGGGCAAACAGGAGATCATACTGTCTCACTGCTGCATACATCTATGGTAGCTATAGGAGTAGTGTTGGCGATTCGAATCTGGCGTGAGGCAATCAGCCGCAATGACTTTTTCAGACTAAGCCGCAAGCCTTTTGTGATCGGAATAGCGGGTGATTCCGGGGCCGGTAAAGACACCTTCGCTGATGCCATCACGGGACTATTTGGAGGGCACTCAGTCGTCAAACTTTCAGGCGACGACTATCACCTATGGGACAGGCAGAAACCAATGTGGCAGGTAATGACCCATTTGAACCCTATGGCCAACGACCTAGAAGGTTTTTGTCGCGATCTTGTATCGCTGATTGACGGAAAGAGCATTCAGTCCAAGCATTACGACCATCTGACGGGGAAGATGAGCAAGCCTTTCCAAATTGCCAGCAATGACTTTATCATTGCCAGTGGTTTGCATGGGCTTTATCTTCCGATACTTAGGGATTGCTACAACCTTAGGATTTACCTCGATATCGATGAAGGGCTACGACGGTATTTCAAGCTTAAAAGAGACGTAAACCAGCGCGGCCATACGGTAGATCGTGTATTAACATCATTCGAAAAAAGAGAACCCGATTCTGAGCGCTTTATCCGACCTCAATCAACCTTCGCTGATCTGACTCTCGCCTTGCAGCCGATTCACCCTCGTATGCTGGAAAGCCTTGATGAAAAGCAACCACTTCGCCTAAAGTTGATCGTCAAAACACGACATGGGTTCAACGAACATACTTTGAACAGAGTTTTGGTCGGCGTCTGTGGACTGCATGTCGATATCGTAGTCAGCGACGATGGTGCTGAAGTTCAGATAACCATTGAGGGCGAAACTTCGGCAGCAGACATTCAGTTGGCAGCAAAGATGCTTTGTCCTTGGATCCTCGAGTTTTTAGACATTCCTCCCAAGTGGCAGGATGGCATGGTGGGCTTGATGCAGTTGATCACCCTTTCACATATCAGTCAAGTACTGACAAAGCGATTCTTATTGTGAAAATCAATAACCCAGAGCGTTTCACTCGCCTGCCCGATGCCTTTTTGTTCGATACAGACAACACACTGTATCCGTACGACCCTGCCCATGCCGCCGCCCAGCAAGCAGTGCGAGAGAAAGTTGCCAAAACCTTCTCAATATCTCATGAGGATTTTGATAAAGCCTTTAAAGAGGCCAGGACACAGGTAAAAACACGCCTTAAACACACGGCCTCATCACACAGCCGCTTGCTTTACCTACAGCGCATGCTGGAGATTATGGGCTTGGGATCACAGGTTCTCTTGGCGCTTGATTTTGAGCAGACCTATTGGCGAACCTTTTTGAGCAATGCGGTCCTGTTTGATGGTGTGAAGGAATTGTTGGATGACATACGCTTGCTTGGGATACCGACTGCAATCGTGACGGATCTGACAGCCCAGATTCAATTTAGAAAAGTTGTCTACTTCGGCCTAGATCACTACTTTGACTACATAGTCACCAGCGAAGAGGCTGGTTTTGATAAGCCACACGAAGCACCATTTCAGATTGCGCTGGAAAAAATGCGACCGAAGGGGGATTGCATTTGGATGATTGGGGACAACCCAGTGAATGATATCCGTGGTGGTCGAGAAAAGATCAATGCTGTTGTATTGCAAAAAATTCATTCAGGCGTCGAATTGGGAACACATGAGAATGAACCAGACGCCTCATTTAACGAGTTTGTTTCATTGCGGACGTTGATAGCAAAACTGGGGCCTATGCGATGAAAACAATTTGTCAATCAACAGCTGAACTTGTGAAGGGCTATTGCACCGAAATTAGCGAAGATCCATTGCTAGTTCAAGGGGCAGGAGGAAATGTTTCCTGGAAGGATGGCGGCGTGCTCTGGGTGAAAGCATCTGGAACATGGCTTGCAAATGCAGAGAATGACGATATCTTTGTCCCCGTGGATCTAATGCATTTAAGAACTGAGATAGCTGAGGGTAAATTTACTGCAACCCCGAACATAGTTGGTGATACGAGTTTAAAGCCATCTATCGAAACAATGTTGCATGCCTTGATGCCACAAAAAATTGTGGTGCACCTACACGCTGTTGAAATTCTGGCGCAATTAGTACGAGAAAATCCCTTAATACAAATACACAAACTAGTTGGCGACACCGTTAAATGGCTCTTTGTAGATTACATCAAGCCTGGTGCTGATCTTGCAAAAAATGTCTCTGCGCAACTGGCAGCACACCATGATACAGATGTCGTTTTCCTGAATAGGCACGGTTTGGTAATTGGGGGCGAGAGCATCGATAGTATCGACATCATACTTAAAAAATTAATTTTACAGTTAAAAACCAAGCCGCGTCAATTTGAAAATAATATCCCGAGTGAAGCCTTGAGGACGGATTTTTTGGATATCTCATATATTCTGAGTAGCGATTCGAATGTAAATAAACTCGCCACTAATACCGAGTTAATATCCAGAATAAAGAATGATTGGGCCCTCTATCCAGATCACATTGTTTTTCTAGGCGAAAAAGCAATCGTAGTCAATGGAGCTAACGACTTGCTTGTTGAGGCAAACAGCGCTGCGCGCCCCAATTTCCTTTTTGTTGCTGGAAAAGGTGTTTACGAACATCCGCTTACAACCAATGCGCATAGAGCACAATTACGCTGTTACTACGAGGTACTTGCTAGGCAAAAAAAATCTGAAAAACTGGTCTCACTAAGTAATTTTGAAGTCGCAGAATTACTTAACTGGGAATCTGAAAAATACAGGCAAAATATTAATTTAAAGTTAACATCGCAATGAACCTGACAGAATCGGATATGGAAAAGTACTGCCGCAAGTTAAACAGCTAGACCAGTCGAAAGGCTCAGAGAAATTCCGCCGGTAGCAAGTCACTTGGTCAGGTCAGTCCCCTACGGACGAATCAAACCGATGATCGTAGAGCCGTATACCGAATTGTGAAAGCTTGCCCATGGTTTCCATGTGCCATTTCTAAGAAAGGTGGCAATCTTTTCTTGCCGGTTTTCAACATCGAGAAAGAGGACAACCTTGATGTCACTCCCAAGATTCGATTGGTTAGTCGAATTCAAATGGCTGCATTGGGGAATATGATCAAACACCACCTGCATTTCGTCGACTGTATAGCCAGCAAGAGCCTCGCTGAAGACCTCGTGCACTTGTCCGACCTTGCAGGCGTGTTTCTGATAGCCCTCACTACGAAGTACATCTAACGCCTCTGTGACGTCATAGACGGATTCGGACCAAACAGTAACCTCGCCAGTCTTAACGTGAGAGAAATAAGAGCGCCAGTCATCGACAGGCAAGTTCTTTTTATATGCATCCAAATTGGCATAAAAGTTGTACATCACTAGCGCAAGCATCGCTAACGCAATATAGCTCCGCTTTTGAATCTTTTTACCTAGATATCTAGACGCTTCTACGAACCCAACCGCAACAAACGGGATCCAAAGTTCTGCTTGGTACCTAGGCACTCCCCAAAGTACTGGCCGTATCGAGTAAAATACGATATACGTAATTATAAAAAAAGTCGCGCAAGCCGCAAGAGTAAGATTGTCCTTAGTGCGCACAAAGGCGAAAAGGAAGAATCCAATCCAAAGGACTGGTACGTTATTTGCAAAAGCCCTGAGCGAAAAACCATCCGCAATCGACGCGGACAGTCGTATCAAAATATCCGCTTGCCCATCTGTCGCAGGAGTCCCTCGCGCAATCTGAACGAACAGCGCAGGAGCTAGCACTAACAGCGGGAGGCATGCAAGAATAAAGGTCCGCCTAACCTCCCCATCTTTAGTTGAGACGTACCTTCCAATTATTAGTATCAAGATTGGAATGATAATGACAAAAATTGGCGCCCTCAGTAACGATGAAATGCATGCGACGCACATGAGTTGAACAGCATTCCGCTCATTTACGCCATTTTTTATTATCAGAAGTAAAGTTGTCCAAATACATGTCGTCCAAATCGACTGTTCCACGATGCTGCCAACATGCAGAACAAGCGGAATGGTCGTCACCGCCAATCCCGATAGAAATGCATTGAATATACCGAGTCTTGGTATTAATGCTTTGTTGATAACTAGCGCCAAGCCGCAAAGTGTGATCATAGAGACCAGTCTAAATCCGATGTCGGAGACCCCAAAAACTATCGATGCAATCCACAGCGGAAATAGTCGAAGAGGCGGATGTATGTCGGCGACGTCTACTAAGTAGCGAATTAGCAGCATTACTAGAGCAACAAGCCAACCGCTGCGGAAATTTTTACTCTGTAAAATAAGCCAAGCGATCAGAAAAAACCCCAGCAAGAAACCCGCATTAATAACTCTCAAAGCATTTTTGTACTGCCATTGGGAATAAATATGACTAATAGTCGAGATCTTGTCGACCAGGGCTGCAGCTTGTATTTGTGAAGTTTGAGCATGGTAAAGTTGGTCTCCATTCAATGAGTTTTCTCCATTTTGGAAATATCCAAAAGACAGCGGGCAAAGAATCGCAAAATAGGAAAGTACTGTTATCACGTCGAGATAGCTGACGGACATTCGACATTGCAGATTGTTCCCGCTGATATTGGTTACTTTAAAAATAACTAATATGGCAAGCACCGCGGTGAGACTGGTAACCAATGCATCGACAGGCGAGGATGACGCTCCATATGCCTCGAACCCATAACACCAAACTGCAACAGCTATAAGAATCGCTCCCCAATTCCAGCTAATGGCGAAATGTGGATTAGCAAATTTAATACTTGGCACTCTTAAATTTTCGGCGGCCATGAACTTAGATACCAATTGGGCTAGTTCTTGGGTAGTCTAGACCTTAATTTTTCCAATCTATTTTGATAGATTGATAGCGTCTGCTCGTTTGCTCCGTGCATTTCTAGCAAGCCAACTGCCAGTTCCATCTCTCTGACTGCTTGATCAAGTTTCCCCTCTCCCTCCTCTATTTCTGAGGCCTTGAGTAGCGCTCGCGGATTATTCACTAAACTAAGTAGCATTAAAGTTGTCATTGGATTATCTAACTTTCTCCACTTGTCCATGTCGGGCGAAACCGACTTGATCATCAATGCAATCAAAGCAACAACAATAGCGGCCTTGATGGAAAAATCGATAGTACTGGCAAACAATTCCCTTAAGAAGCGATCAGAATAAATGTCTTTAACCTTATTTCTATCAGTCATAAAAACTCCAGGCATTGATAATTTCTCAAAAATTATACTATTTAATGGAGTACTAGTGTTGATCGACTTCCTAGAGTTCTCCATTAACTTGAAAATGGTAGTGATTACAGGTATTATTTAGCGAAATTTAGCGTTTTCAAAATAATTTTTTAAATTTAAACTGAAATTTTGAATAATTTCAGCATGCATTACATTTGATGCATAAAATGCCAAAAATGCATCCAAATTATGAGCCAATGTTCGGTCTAACCACTACTGAACCTCAGGCCAAAGAGATTGGATTTGTAGGTTGGAAATAACCTCAAAACTTACTAGCCGTGCAAAGTTCTTTGTGTTGAAGCGACTCGCCTCTTTGCTTTGCAAAAAAATAAGTATATTTTTTTGAAATGTATTATATTGTTCGGATGTAATTGATTTTAGATATTTATAAACCGCTTCTGTATCTTTAAAATTTCTCCGGTCAATGAAACATTGTGTTGGAATATATTCAAGAATATTATCTGCCCCCCAGTATATAGGTACACAGCCGGAAACAAAGCTATCGAATATTTTTTCGGTAATATAATTAGAAACGCCTTGACTGTTTTCATAGCAATATGAAAATTTGGTTAAACGTAGTGCAGTAGACTTGTCATTAAGTTCTCCCCTGAAACTTGGAAACGCGGGCACGCCCAAAAGCCTTGTTTTGAGGCGGGGGATAAGTCTTGAGAGCCGGCCTATAGCAGTGTACGCCGGTACTGACTTTTCCCATCCCATTCCATAAAGTTCAAAATCATGTGGTGCATGGGATTCATGCCACCTAATAGTTTTTAGACGTTCTAAATACAGATCCGAATCAAAGTTTTTTTTAAAGGCCTTATTGGCATTAATTAGGCAACTGAAAATTGGTCGTTGTCGGAACTCTGGAAATTCTGTAAATTCCAATTTATGAGGTATTAGAATGGCTGTGGTATTATCTAATTTAATTTTCAGTTTACCCCAGGTGAAAACCCGATCAAATTGAAGATAGTACTCTGTATCAGCGTTTAGCGGGTTAATGATAGGGTTCTCTAAGGCGATCAAGTATCTGGGTCTGATGCGTGGTTCCAATTTCTGTCCATCAGCATAAATGTCAAAAATAACCTGTCGCCCAAAATTAATATCTGGCGTATTGATTTCGACTCCATAATTTAAGAAATTTTCCCGCAATAGCCTGAAGGTATGGGTGGGGTTAAATCTATGCACTGGATCCTCGTTTGCAAATAACGAGTTATTTTTGTGGCCTTCAGCATGGATATTTCCATAAATCATTATTTCTTGCCTATTTATATTGGTCGCGTTGAGTAAAATTTTCCATATCTAATGTAGGGCATTTGGGTGATTCCCGTTGAGAGTGTTTAATCTGATTGCTACTAGTTTTTGGGATTTATCTTTGAAATATGGAGCACTCAAATTTTACCCATCATCCTACGTGCCTGCCGGCCAGTTCGAGATAACCAATTCCCACCTTCCGCCGGCCAATCTAAATCACGTTCCCAAGCAGATTGATAAATCGCCCCAAGGTACAGTTTCGAGAGCTGATCGATATAGATGCCAGCGCGCCGGTCTCTATCAAACTGCCAGGCGTAGTGGTATACCTTGAATAAGGCTTGGCAGGGCAATAACGGGATGGCTTGGTATGCCAAAAGCGCTTCGCCGTACCAACGTGATTCGATGGGAGCGCGCACGATTGCATCAACAAAGTTCATTGAGTTCGGTACGAAGTAGCGATTTTCTAGGCTTTGCCAAACCGCCCTGTGCCAGACCAGGGGGAACGGCCCAAAACTGTACCGCCGGCCCAGCCGACCAAACATCTGCTGCACCAAATCGGCCTCACCGTTGTAGGCCTCGACTATCCGTTCACGTCTTTGATGAATCGCGTCTTCTAGTAGGTCGTGGGCTTCGTCCATCATGGTGTAGGGAGTGCCGTTGGGTGCCATGAAGTCTGACTTGCCGAATGGACGGATAAACACTGCATCTGAGTCTAAGCAAACATATGCCTCAGAAGTGCCAAGTCGCCAAAACTCTGACTTGACCACTTGTTGGGAAATTCGTCCGGGCAACCGGTCAAGCTGTATGGAATCGATTCGCGGCGACGCCGCAATGATTTCTTCGTCAGCGAGCAAATGCACGCCCAAGTCTTGGAGATACTCGCGGAACAAGGCCATATCGGCTTTAGGAGCTGAGACGTAAAAGGGCAAGCTTTCCGTGTTGTAACGGCGAACGGATTCCGCCAGCCGCCTTATTCGACGCAAATCGGTGCGGTAACTCTTGCAATAAAGCACCAGTTGTCTCATGCGCGCTTATCTTCGTAAGGGGTAGTAATTTTCATTAAAAATTGCAAGGGATTGGTAGCCCGTGCAACCATGATGCGACTCAGTGCGAACGGGTCATCACCTCTGTGCGCCCTCCCGCGATGCGTTGTGGTTGCACTCATGTATCCGGCGTCACGGACCATTTGCTGATGCTCCGCTGCATACCAGCCATAGGGATAGCAAAAGTGACGTACTTCACAACCGATAGCATTTTCTAGTTCTTGTTTGGACCGAGTAATCTGGTCCTTCGCTTCTTGATCGGGTAACTCCGTCAGATTAGCGTGGGTACAAGTGTGGGAGCCAACATCCATTCCGGCAGCATGCCACGCTTTCCAATTTTCGAGGGTCATAAGTCGCTTTGGTTCGACTTTCCCAGCGTCCCAGCTATTTGTTCCCCCAATCATGCTGCTTACCCCGTAACAGGTCGCTGTGAAACGGTTTTTTTGGAGCACCGGCAGTGCGTATTCGACATTGTTCTGATAGCCATCATCGAAGGTGACGCCGACCACCTTGCCCACTTTGGCACCGCTTAGGAAAGGCTCCAAGTCCCGCATTGACAGGCCCGTGTAACCCAAATGGCGCAGCAATTTCATTTGCCAAGCAAATGACTTGGGTGCCACAGTCAGCCCACGCAAGGGCGTACCCCGCGCTGGCGGAATATCGATTTGGTGGTACATCAGGATGGGGATGGGCATGGCGTTTGAAGCGCTGGGCTTGGCATTATTGCCCCGTGGGTTGCGCAGGCGCTTTCCAGCGCTCGCCTTGCTGCAACTCATGGGCTTTCAAATACCGGTAAAAAGTACCCTCGAAATTCCCCAGTGCGATCACAAATCCGGGCCAGCCGTCCAGAAAGCCCGCTTTGAAAACATAATGTTTGACAAATGCCCATAGGCCGTGGGCCAGTGCGCCGCCCATGCTGATTTTTTTGTGCGTGATTTTTTGCGCACCCAGTGTGGAGTAGCGGTTGGCTTTGTGCAGCAATTCGCCCATGTCCTTGAACGGGAATTGCCAAATCGCATGCCGCAAGGTGCCAAGGGGTTTATCGGTCGCAAGGGTGAAACCTTCGTGCACAGGTTGTGCGTCGTAGCGCAAAGCCCCTTTGCGAAACAACTGGGGCTGTCGGAAATTGGGGTACCAACCAGAGTGGCGGATCCAGCGGCCCATAAAGAAGTTGCGCCGTGGTACCCAATAAGCATCGGCTGCGTCGGGGTTTGCGGTGATGGTGCGGATTTCGGCCGCTACTTCGGGCGTGCAACGTTCGTCGGCGTCCAGGCTGAAAATCCACTCATGTGTGCACGCGTCCAGCGCAGCGTTGCGCAAGTCGCCAAAGCCCGTGAACCTGACCTGCACCACCCGTGCACCCAGGGACTGCGCGATTTCGGCCGTTCCGTCGGTACTCCAGGAGTCCACCACAAGGACTTCGTCCGCCCAGCGTGCGCTTTCGATGGTGGCGCGCACTTTTTCTGCTTCGTTGTAAGCAATGATGTAAACCGAGACGAGCGACATGGGCGATGGTTCGAAAATTCGCTTAGAGTCTAAGCCAACATGCGTGATAGGCCCCTGATCTCCGTCGTACTGACTACCTACAACCGCAGCGAGACCGTCGCGGTGGTGCTCCGTGCTCTGCAAATGCAGACCGATACCGACTTTGAGGTGGTCATTGCCGATGACGGTTCCACCCAAGCGCACCGTGCCCAAATCCGCCAGGCCGGCGTGTCGTGCCCGTTTCCGCTAGCCTACGTATGGCATCCCGATGTCGGGTTTACGGTCTCCCGCGCCCGCAACCTGGGCGTGGCGCAGGCCAGGGGCAGCTACTTGGTGCTGCTCGATGGGGATTGCGTGCCGGATACCGACTTCATCGCGCAGCACAGGCGTTTGATGCAAAGCGGCTTTTTGGTCAACGGCAGCCGCTGCCTTTTGTCGCCAGAATTTACCCGGGACGTCATCAGTGGGGCGGCTTCGGTTGTGGGTAAGCCTTGGACCTATTGGTTGCAACAATGGCGTGCAGGTCGCTCCAGTAAACTTGCACCGTTTTTGCGCATTCCCGATGTCGGTTTGCGTCGGGAGAAGGGATTCCGATGGCGTGGCATCAGAAGTTGCAATATGGGCGTCTGGCGTGCCGATTTTGAACGCGTGAACGGGTTTGACACTGCGTTCCAGGGCTGGGGGCATGAAGATGCCGACTTGGTATTGCGTTTGTTCCATGCCGGTGTCGGCCGTAAAAACGGTTTTTTTGCGACCGAGGTTTTTCATTTGTGGCACGACGAGGCCAGCCGTGCCCGGGCCTCTGCGAACGAGGATACGGTGCGGCAACGCATACGAAGCGGTTTGGTGCGCGTCGAACAAGGATTGGATACGTCCAGGTCGGTAGCGGATTTTGAAACCTGGACATTTGCGAATTGGTAATTCTGAGATTTATGAAAAATTGCGTAATTTCGCTGTTCTGCATGCTGCTGGCGGGCACCGTTGGCGCGCAGTTCCGTGTCGAGGTTTCCGGTGTGGGCACCATCCAGATTCCGGTTGCGGTCACGCCGTTTCGCGGCAATGAGGCCGCTGTTCACAAGGTCGGTGCCATCATCCAAGCGGATTTGGAGCGCAGCGGTTTGTTCCGTTCCGTTGATTTGGCGGGTGCACCTGCATCGGATGAAACCTCCGGGTTAAGCGATCCGTCTTTCTGGCGCAAAAAAGGTGCGGACGCGTTGGTCAGCGGCAGCGTCACCCGTTTGCCCGATGGGCGCTTCGATGTACGGTTCCGTCTGTGGGATGTGCCGCGCAACGACACCCTGGGCGGGCACGGATACACGGTTGCCGCCGGCGATATGCGCATGGCCGCCCACAAAATTGCCGACTATGTGTATGAGCGCTTGACCGGTGAGAAGTCGATTTTCTCGACCCGCATCGCCTACGTGACCAAAAATGGGAGCGTCCACACCTTGTGGGTTGCCGATGCGGACGGCGAAAACCCCGCTTTGGCCCTGCGCAGCAACGAGCCCATTATTTCGCCCGCCTGGTCACCCTCGGGTACCCAGCTGGCCTATGTCTCGTTTGAGGCGCGCAAGCCATCCGTGTACGTGCATGACGTGGAGACGGCCAAGCGCCGCCTGGTCGCCAACTTCAAGGGCTCCAACAGCGCCCCGACCTGGTCGCCTGACGGCCGAACCCTGGCGTTGACGCTGAGCCGTGACAACGGTTCACAGATTTTTCTGCTGGATGCGATAGCGCCTGGCGCAGAGCCGCGCCGTATCACCACGTCTGCGGCCATTGATACCGAGCCGACGTTCTCCAGCGATGGCAAAACTATTTACTTTGTCAGCGACCGCGGCGGTTCGCCGCAAATTTACAAAATGGCTGCGACGGGTGCCAATGTGGAGCGGGTGACCTTTTCGGGCAACTACAACATCTCCCCAACCCTGAGCCCGGACGGGAAATTACTGGCTTTTGTGTCCCGTGTAGGCGGCGGATTTAAACTGCACACCATGGAACTGGCAAGCGGAAATGTCACGCCTATCACCGATACTACAGCTGATGAGAAACCCAGCTTTGCGCCAAACGGCAGGCTGTTGCTGTACGCCACGGAGCAGCAAGGCAAGGAAGCCTTGATGATGACGACCGTGGATGGCAAGGTGAAAAGCCGTTTGACCGGTGCGGATGGTGATATACGGCAACCCCATTGGGGACCTGCGGTACGTTGATGGTTTTGTTAATTGCCCCTAGACCGGGTTTTTTTTGGAGTTTGTATGAAGCATTTCGTAGTGCCTTTTGTAATGGCTTTTGCCTTGGTAGCCTGCAAGTCACCGGTGAAACTGGATAGCGCCTCGGTGGAGGACAAACAGGCTAGCGCAGCTGCTGCAGAAAAAAGCCCCACCCCGATTCTGGGCAACAGTTTGCTGAAAGACGCCGCAAGCGCCAGCCGCACCGCGGGCAACGTGGCGGCACTGGATCTCTCCTCCAAAGGTGCGAACGCCAGCGGAGTGGGTTCGGGCAGCCTGACGGGATCGGGCGCTGCCGGGTCCAGCAGTGCCAGCGCAGCTGCGGCGGCAACGGCAACGGCAGCGGCTGCGGCAGCCCGCGCTGCGGCAGATGCTGCGGCAATGGCCACGAAAGAGCGCATTGTTTATTTCGACTTCGACAGCTATGTCATCCGCGCCGAGGCACGCCCGGTTATCGAAGCCCATGCACGGCGTCTGCGTGCGGACGCCAAGTTGCGCGTGGCCTTGGAAGGTCATACGGATGAGCGTGGCGGGCGGGAATACAACCTGGGCCTGGGCCAGAAACGTGCGGACGCGGTTCGCAAGGCTTTGAGCTTGCTGGGCGTCGCCGATACCCAGATGGAGGCTGTGAGTTTTGGTAAAGAGAAACCCGCAGTTCCTGGCACCAGCGAAGCGGCGATGCAGGAAAACCGCCGTGTTGAAATCAATTACCGTTGAGTAACCCAGCACCATGAACATGCCTTTTCCTGGCCGGTGCGGTTTGCGGGGCGCGCGGGTAGCCTTAGGTCTGTGTTTGGCGCTGGGCGTGTGGGGTGTTGCCCAAGCCCAGTACACCCCTTTTCCCGACAACGATGCGCGCAATGCGATTTTGAAGGAGCGCCAACGCATCGATGCCTTGCGCGGTGATTTCGATAAATTGCGTGGCGATGCGCAGGTTTTTCGCGGTGAAGGCGAAGCGATTCGGCGTGAGGCGGAGGTTCTGCGCCGCGATCTGAATGCAGTGCAGAGCAACCTGGATTTGATGTTCCGCAAAGTCGATACAAAAATTGACGATGGACTCAAGCCTGTTTCTGAATCGGTGCAGCGCGGTGTTGATGAGCTCCAGGTTTTGAAAAATGCGCAGCAGGATTTGCTGACCCAACTGGAAGACGCGCGCAAAGAAGTGCGCGAGTTGCGCGGGCAAATTGAAGAGTCGCAGGCCCAAAGCGGTCGCCAGCGCAGCCAGATTGAAGAGTTGCGGGTCTTGGCCAGCCGGCAGGACGAACAGCAGCGTGCCTTGCTTGAAGAGCAACGCAAGTCCAAGGAGTTACAGCGCACGGTGGACGAGCTGCGCAATGGATTGCCCATCTTGGTGACCGAAGATGGTTCGACGTTTTATGCCCAGAGCGCCGAAAAAGCCGAATTTGATAATGCAAAGGCGGTTTTCAAACGGGCCAATTACCCCGGTGCCCGTAAGCAGTTTGCCGAATTTCTGCTGCGTTACCCCCAAGGGGGATACGCAGCGGCGGCCCGGTTTTGGAAGGGTAATGCCGAGTTTTTACAAGGGGACTACCGCTCGGCCCTGGTTACTTTGCGGCCTTTGCAGTTGGCAGAGCCCAATTACCCCAAGACCGCCGAAGCCATGCTTGCGATTGCCAATTGCTACAGTGAGCTAAAGGATCCTCAATCTGCCCGCAAGACCCTGGAGGATCTGGTGGAACAGTACGAGAAGTCCGAAGCTGCCAGCGTCGCCCGGGACCGTCTGAGCAAACTCTGACAGGCGCGCCGGCCTTCGCTGGTCTGCCGCTCCCGGTGTGGACGATTCCCCGTTTGACCTAGAGCGCCGTTTCGGCGGTGCAGACCGGCTCTATGGAGTGGCAGGCGCGCATCGACTGCGCGCGGCCCATGTGGCCGTCGTAGGCATTGGCGGCGTAGGTTCCTGGGCCGCAGAAGCACTTGCCCGCACCGGGGTCGGTCGCATCACCTTGATAGACCTCGACCATGTGGCCGAATCCAATATCAACCGGCAGATCCAGGCGACTAGCGAGACCCTTGGCATGGCAAAAATCGATGCCATGCAAGCACGCATCGCAAGCATTAATCCGCTGTGCCAGGTCGTCGGCGTCGATGCTTTTGTTGAACCGTCCAATTGGCCCGCGATTCTGCCGCCTGGCGTGGATGGCGTAATTGACGCCTGTGACCAGATGCGCGCCAAGGTCGCGATGGCGGCATGGGCTATTGCAACGCGCGCCACCTTCATTTCGGTCGGTGCGGCGGGCGGTAAATCCCATGCCGAACGCATCACGGTCGCTGATTTGAGCGGTTGCACCCATGACCCCTTGATGGCCGAGCTGCGCTATCAACTGCGCAAGCACCACGGGGCGCCCAAGGCAGGTAAACGCATCGGCCTGCACTGCGTCTACAGCCCTGAGCCGATGCGCGTGCCGACGGTGGAAGCTGCCGGACCAGACGGTGTATGGCACGCCGATGCAGGTCTTAACTGCAAAGGCTATGGTTCGTTGGTGACAGTCACAGCCACCTGCGGCATGGTGGCTGCAGGGTGGATGCTCAATAATTTATTTGGCAAGTGCGAATAATCAAAAATGTCCCCGCTATAATCGCGGGCTTGTTCGCAGACTTCGCAAGTTGTCTGTCGGGACGTTAGCTCAGTTGGTAGAGCAGCGGACTTTTAATCCGTTTGTCGTGGGTTCGACCCCCGCACGTCCCACCAACATATCCATGAAAAAGCCACAGTGTTCGCACTGTGGCTTTTTTCTTGGTCCTTAGGGCAGTGCGGCTTCCTCAACCTTTTGCATCAGTTCGCGCAGCGCCTTGGTACTGACCGCTGCCTTGGCATCGCGCAGGGCGTCCTGCAGCACTTCGCGTATGTCATCCGGTTGCACCAACTCCATGTCCCAGTGGGGGAACACGCGTTCCCGCACTTCCTCGTTCACAGCCAGTTCCACCAAGGTGTTGTGGCGTTGGTCATGGCGTATGTTGTGCATCAAGGCTTGCACGCTGGCCTTGGGGCCTTCCAGCCATTGGAAAAAAATGTCGCTTCCAAACACCAGCAGCCCGGTAATCCCGTGGGCCGGGTTGTGGCGTTGGGCTGTTGCGACGATGGCGTCGATATCCTGCGTTCCCAAGCCAGGGTTCGCCCGGCTGCAGTAGACGACATTGAACAGTAGCGTGGACGACCCATCGCGTGCTTCGTCGTAGAGATCAGAGTGCATGGTGGGTTATGAAGTGTGCTGGTGGATGCGGACCATTATTGGCCATAAACCCACACCGCCTGATGACCGCAGCCTATTCCAGGCGGAAAAGTCTGCTTTTCGCTCAGCTGCGCTGCAACTCCACACCGTATTCCAGCGCCACGTCCAACAGGGCTTCTACCTGCCCGTGGGCGTAGGTGGTCAACAGGTACAGATCAAAACGCTGTGCATCTATCCGGTGCAGGGTGCCTGGAATATGGTGGTGGCCGGTCAGCTGGAAGGTGCCGACCGGGAAAGCCTTGGGTCGGAAATCCAGTGCGTACAGCTTGGCCAGCGCGTCGACTACCCGCTCGCCATGCAACCGCAGCCGGACCCGCGCGTGGCTCAGGTCCAGGACGGAGCCGACGCCGGCGTGGATGGAGGCGCGCAGGTCCGCAATCCGGTCCGGCGTGGCCTCCGTGCCAATCAGCATGAACTCCAGCGGCCCGCTACGCATGAGCAGTCCGGCAGCGCAGGCGACGGCTTGCCCGGTGCTTGCCGGTGGCGTGCAGTCCAGCGCCTGTTGTATCGCCTGCATGAGCCCATCGATGCCACTGGCCCAGGTGCTCAGTAGCGTGACACTGTGCAAGCGTTCTTCGGCCATGTGCACCTGTACCGATCCGTTGTGGGTCGGACGCAGTATGTGGCGTGATGCGGGGGTATGGGCGTCAGACACGGTAGCGCGCTCCTTGCGGGTCGATAAAGCAGGGCTCCACCACCCGCAGGCGGTATTGCCGGCCAGTGGCGGGTGAGGCCGCGATGACTTCCTCGCCCACACGCGTGGTGCCGCCTTGCAGCAAGCCCAGCGCTATCGCTTTGCCCACCGTCTTGCTGAAGGTGGTGGAAGTCACATGGCCGCGCCCGTGGCCTTGGATGGCGTCGCTGGCAAAAAACAGAATGGATCCGTTGCTTGGTGGTTCATGCGGATCCACCGCTTCCAGGCCTACCAGGGTTGGCCGATCGGCGCGCGCCAGATGCGGGCTGTGGCGCAGCGCACCGCCCCAAAAGCCCTTGGTCTTGCTGGCCATGCGGCCGGCACCCAGATCGTCCAGCGTGGTGCGGCCATCCATTTCGGAGCCCACCACATGGCCTTTTTCAATCCGCAGCGAGCCCAGCGCCTCCAGCCCGTAGGGCCGCATCTGCCAGGGTTTTCCGCTGGCCAGCACGTGCTCCCAGACCCGTAAGCCGTCGTGCGTGGGCGTGAAAATCTCAAATGCGAGCTCGCCCGAAAAAGTCAAACGCAGAATCCGCAGCGCAACGCCTGCCAGCGCGCCGCTGCCCTGGGTGTCCAGCAGTCCCATAAAGGGCAGGGCGGCGTCGCCCAGGTCCAGGTGCGGAAATGCGGCTTGCAGCGCATCCCGCGCGCGCGGTCCGGCCACGCTCATCGCCGCCCACTGGTCGGTCACCGAAGCCACCGTGACGCGCAATTCCGGCCACACGACTTGCAGCAAGAATTCCAGGTGGCTCATCACCTTGGCCGCTTGCGCGGTGGTGGTGGTCATGAAAAACTGGGTTTCACTGATGCGCGTGGTGGTGCCGTCGTCGAGCACGATGCCGTCCTCGCGCAGCATGAAGCCGTAGCGCGCTTTGCCTACTGCCAACTTAGAGAAACCGTTGACGTAAACGCGGTCCAGAAACTCTGCGGCGTCGGGGCCCTGCACATCGATTTTGCCCAGCGTTGAGGTGTCGGCAATGCCCACGCTCTCGCGCACAAAATCCATTTCCGCCTTGTAGGCCTCGGACAGGTTGGCACCATGGGTCCGGTACCACAAGGGCCGCAGCCACAAGCCGGCCTCTAAGCGCACGCCACCGTGCGCCCAATGCCAGTCGTGCATGGCGGTGCGGCGCTCGGGCTGGAAGTGTTCGCGCACATTGCGCCCGGCCAGTACGCCTAGCGCCACCGGCGTGTAGGGCGGACGGAAGGTGGTGGTGCCAGCCTGCGCCACGTCCAGCGAGCGGGCTTGGGCCATCAGACTCAAGCCGTTGATGTTGGAGGTCTTGCCCTGGTCGGTGCCCATTCCCAGCGTCGTATACCGCTTCAAATGCTCGACCGACACATAGCCTTCGCGTTGCGCCAGTTCCACATCGCTGGTCGACACATCGTGCTGGAAGTCAATAAAGGCCTTGTCGCGCAGACGCGCGCTGAGCAGCGGCGGGGCGGGCGTAAAAGCCAGGGAACCGGGCAACGCTGTCTCCCATGCGGGCAGTGCCGGCGATGGGGTTTGCAAACCCATGGCCTGTGCAGCCTGCTCACCTGCACGGGCACCACTGGCAATCGCCGGTTCCCAACTCTGCGTACCCACCATACTGCCCGCGCCGAACTGGGCCCGGTCAAAGCCCCCGGGTACAAAGCAGGCAATGTCCGGGTCGTATCTGGGTTTGACGTTGCGGTGTGAAGTCAGGTGCACCGTGGGTGTCCAGCCGCCGGACATGCCGATCAGGTCGACATCGAGCTGCCGGCCGTTGGAGAGGTAGGCCTTGCGCACATGGTTGCTGCCGGTCACATCGGTCAGCGCTACGCCAGCCATGAGCTCTATGCCTGCCGCGCGTGCAGCGTTTTGCACTTCGCCCTGGGGCTCGGTGCGCAAATCTGCCAGCAGTACCTGCGCCCCCGCGCGCGCCAAAGCCAAAGCATCGGCATAAGCCGCATCGTTATTCACGCAAAACAGCGCCCGCTGTCCAGGCGCAACGGCATAGCGGTTGACATACTGACCAATCGCATTGCTGAGCATCACGCCAGGCTTATCGTTGCCCGCGAAGACCAGCGGGCGCTCAATGGCGCCGCAGGCCATCACGATGGCTCCGGCGCGCACGGTGTGCTGGCGCTGGCGCGGTATGCCATAGGCAGCGTCCGTCACGCCGGGCGCGCTGCGTTCCACCACACCGACGGTGTTGCCGTCGTATATGCCAAAGGCGGTGGCGCGGGTCAGCGTGCGCACTTTGCCGGTGGCGGCAATCTGGCTCAGCATCTCGGCGCGCCAGCGTGCAGCCGGGCTGTCGACTGCCTGGCTCAGCAAGGCGCCGCCGACCTCAAAATCCTGCTCTACCAGCAGCACATCGGCACCTGCGCGGGCTGCGGTCAGTGCTGCGGCCAGCCCGGCGGCGCCCGAGCCGATAACCAGCACGTCGGTGTAAACGTTGTGCCAGTCGTAGCGGTTCACGTCAAAGTCATCGACGCTTGCGCCCAGACCGGCGGCTTTGCGGATGAAATGCTCGTAGAACATCCACGCATGGCGGGTCGGGCCCATGAAGGTCTTGTAATAAAAACCGGCCACGAACAAGGGCGACAGCAGGTTGTTGACGGCCATCAGATCGAACTTGACCGAGGGCCACGCGTTTTGGGTGCGCGCCACCAGCCCGTCTTCCAGCTCGGCTACGGTGGCTGCGATATTGGGCTCGCGCGTGCCGCCGTCGCCCAGTGTCAACAGCGCATTGGGTTCTTCGACACCGGCTGCCATGATGCCGCGCGGCCGGTGGTATTTGAAGGAGCGTGCCACCAGGTGTTCGCCATGGGCCAGCAAGGCGGAGGCCAGGGTGTCGCCGGCATAGCCCTGAAAGACTTTCCCGTCCAGGGTGAAGCGCAAGCCGTGGGTGCGGTCAATGCGCCCGCAGTTGTCCAGACGTGCCACCCCGCCTGTGTGTGGTGCGTTCATGGCAGTTTCCTTTGCGCGGCGGGTACCACCGAGGCGATGTCGTGGGTCACGGTGTTGCGCTGCACCACCAGCCAGCGCCTGCAACCCAGGGTGTGCTGCCAGAACTCGGTGTGCAGGCCTTTGGGATTGTTGCGGGTGTAGACCGTGTCGACCCAGGCCTCGTGGTTGGCGGCGTCGGCTTCCGCCAGCAGCGCCGGGTAGGCTTTGGTGGCGTCACCGAAGTAGCTGAATTCTTCGTGGTCGCGCAATCCGCAGTAGGGGCATTCAATGCGTAGCATGGGCGGTGCGTCCTATTGCAAGTGGTTGTAAGGGCCGGTGCCGGCCTCATCGATATAGCGGCCCTGCGCAAAGCGGTCCATGGTGAATCCGGCGTTGTAGGGGTGCGGCGCGTCGTTGGCAATCGTGTGCGCAAAACACCAGCCCGAAGCCGGTGTTGCCTTGAACCCGCCGTAACACCAGCCTCCGTTCAGGTACAAGCCATCGACCGGCGTCTTGGTGATGATGGGGCTGCCGTCTGGCGTCATGTCCATGATGCCGCCCCAGTGCCGCAGCACGCGCAGGCGCGCCGCGCTCGGCATGGCGCTGACCAAAGCCTGGGTGACTTCACTCACATTGGCCAGGTTGCCACGCTGGGCGTAGGAGTTGTAGCGGTCAATATGGCCGCCAAACACCAGGCCACCCTTGTCTGACTGCGAGAAGTAAAAGTACGACGCAGACCACACCACCACGTGGTTGACCACGGGTTTGATGGATTCGCTCACATAGGCTTGCAACACATGGCTCTCAATGGGCAGCTCCAGCCCGGCTTTTTGGGCAAGCAGCGATGTGTGACCGGCCACCGCAATACCCACCTTACCCGCGCTGATGTTGCCACGCGTGGTTTTGACGCCGGT
>Ga0114968_10000606_pt1 | contig 26463 bp, 21 predicted proteins | sample M_130807_EF_Meta_FD_87020 | JGI IMG/M metagenome (GOLD analysis project Ga0114968, IMG submission 87020) | Freshwater microbial communities from Lake Montjoie, Canada to study carbon cycling - M_130807_EF_MetaG | ecosystem: Environmental > Aquatic > Freshwater > Lake | place: Lake Montjoie... | reverse complement strand
GGGGGAGGGGGGGGGGGGGGGGGGGGGGGGGGGGGGGGGGGGGGGGGGGGGGGGGGGGGGGAGTGGGGACTCCGCCTCGGCCCCCTACTTTGCAGAGAGCGTGCCAAGCCCCTTGGAGTGGTACTCAAGTTGGTGCGGACGTAAGTACCAGTCGCAAACCGTTGGGGCGCAAGGGTTTGCGACCGGGACCGAAGTACCACTCCAGCCGGGCGTGACAAATTGACCGGTACTCTAGTCCGCGACTGACAGTTTGACCGGTACTCAAGTCGCAGTACGTTCGACTTGAGTACCAGCCCAGACTGACTGAAGTCCCGGTACAGCCCGACCTAAGTACCACTCCAAGCCGTGTGGAGCGGTACTTGAGTTAGGATCGCGTGCGTGTGAGCCGCGAGTAACCCGCGGGCTTCATGTGCCAAAAGCACCAAAAACCGGTGGACCGGTGGTGCTACACGGCGCCAACCCGCCAAAACGGGCTGTTCAATTACTGCGCGTCGGGCGGCGGAAGGGCACGTGTGCCCCCACTCGACGAGGACTTGGTGGAGTAGAAGGCGATGCCCAGAGCAGCAATCGCCACAACGCCGCCGCCGACGTACCACCAATTGATATTGTCGAACAACCCGCCACGCGATGACGGTGCCGCTGACGGCGCAGGCGCTCCACCAGACGTACGTACGCCACTCATAAGCCGCGACGCAACTTGCATCACGTCGGTATCAGTCGTGCCCAGCCCACTCAGCCCCGACAACTGCTGATTCTTGATGCGCGTGAGAACATCTGGGGACAACACGCCGGGGATGCCGCCCATGTTGAACTTGCGCTGGATATACACGATGTCGAGCGCAAGTTGGGGCGACCGCGCGCCCTCGGGGTAGATAGCCGGATTCGTCGACCAGCCCAGAACATTTGCGGACGCTTCATTCGCCGTGATTGCGGCATTGAGTTCCGCGGGCGACAAAGCAGCGCCGGTCGAAGCAACCACCGGAGTAGCCGCAGGCTTTGAACGCGTGGGCGGCGTATACTTGATCTGGGAGGGGGGCGTATACTTGATCTGAGCGGGGGGCGCGGGAGGCCGCAGCCCGGTCTTGGCCACGTACTCCTTGATCACTTCGCTCGGCTTGGCCTGCTCCTTGACCACACCCTCTTGCTTGAGTTGCTCAAACTTTTCGGTCGTGACCGCGCCCGCAGTACGCGCATCAGCAAGCCCCGGAACCTTCAAGTTCGTGACAAACTTCAGAATATCCGGCGCAACCTTCGCCTTCGCGCCTTCAGCGAGCATCCGAACACGAATGACCTTGACAGCATCGAGCGTCTTTGGCCCAATGATGCCATCAGACTCCAACTTGGCCTGCTTCTGGAACACCGCCGCGTCTGAAGCCAGCGTAACGTCGCCGGGACCACCGCCGTAAGCAGAGAGGTCCACGCCCCACTTGTACTTGGTGGACGACTTCTTGTTCTTTTCAGCCGCGGCCTCAAACGCAACATACTTCTGGGCGTTAGTCGCCCGCGTCTTGAGCCGATCCTTCTCCATCTCCTTGCGGAGTTTGGGCGTGATTTGAACCGTCTTTGTCTCGGCCGCCTTGTTCGCTTCAGCCGTCAGTTTGTCCTGCCGCTTGAGCCGATCAAGTTCAACTTTGATTTCTTGGTCAGTCAACGACGCACCACGGTTGCGGACCAGATCAATGGCGACCTGCTCAGGCGCGTTTTTGAGTCGAGACAAGATCATCGGTTCCGACAAAAACTTGAGCGGAACGTACAAGTTCAGGAGTTGCGTAAAATCTTCGTCTGTGTTAAACGGCCCGACCTCATCTTTCTTTCGATTCAACGTCACATTCGCGCTGACTTCACCAACAACATCGCGCTTGCCCGGCGAACGGGTGAACTTGCCAAATGAATTGAGGCTATCCACGCTCAAGAGCGAGATTAGTTCTTCGTTGTCGCCGTAGTTTCTGCGATAGTTATTCAGCCGCGGCGCGTTCAAAACGCGAATTTCACGCATATAAGGCTGGATTACCGCAGATTCAGGATCCGAACCCAAGCCCCGCACCGCATCGTCGTCGGCGTCGTCGTCGTCGTCGTCGGACGGTTCATCCAACACGTCTGCATAATTCGGGTTGATTTCAGTACCGCCGAACATCACGCCCAGACTCGGCTGATCCACCGCGTCAGACTCGACTTCGACTTCTTCTTCCCGCATCGAAGGCGTGGCTGCCGCCGTTGGCATCGTCACGCCGCTGAGCATGGGCATATAGTTCAAGGGTGTGCTGGTTGACGGCATACGCAAGTTGTCAATCGAACCGAGCAGCGTGGACTCGTTAGTTTGGTAATTGAACGCCACGACAAACTCCGCAGAAGAAAAGTTCGGAAGTAATAATGATAGAACACAAAACTAAAGTCAAGCAGAGCGCGCGAGATTGTCCTGCATCCGCGTTACATAGCCCGCGTTTTTACTTGTGCCAATCTTAGCACCATTATATGAAGCAACAAACGCGGGGAAGTCTAGCGCCTGCAACGCTTTGAGTTGCTTAGGCACGTTCTTGATCATACGCAGCATACCAAGCGCCTGCGCGACACCACTTGTTTGAAAGTCCTCAAACATCGCCGTTGGAGACGGGTACTCGGCAAGTTTGTAGTTGAATCCCATCACTTGACCAAGACCAAAACTTGTTGAACTGATCGCCGCGTGCTCGTCGATGGCGCGTGCGCGGGCCAGCGTTTCCCACTCCGCGGCCTGCCCGCCAACCCGCTTACGCCCTTCCCAAATCGTGGTCATGCCCGGATTCAAAACTTTCGCTCCGTATTGGTTGGCTTCTTCGTCAGTGGGAAGCCGCTTCAACCCGAGCGCCTTTACAGCGGTAGCCCGTGCAAAAACGTGCGGCTCAAATCTAATGATAATCTTACCATCAGGACCAAACGGCTGTTGGCCGGACTCCGCCTGCATAACCGCGCGAAGAACGCGTGGATCAAGTCCGTACTTCGGGGCTTCCGTGTTCAAAATGTCCAGCACCTCGGCAAACGATGCGCTCCGAGCCGATCCGCGAGAACCACCTAAGTTGGGGGGTGCGGTCGCCCTTGAAGGGGCTCCCGGCGTTGCGGACGGCACAGGCGGCAACGGTGGACTTGGCGTTGCTTCAAGTGCCTGCTTCTTGCGACCACGCGCGGCCAACGCCAACATCACGCCCGCTGCAAGTAGAAAAATTGGAACGCGGTTGTCCATTATTTCACCAAAACCACGGTCAAAACACCGGTAGCCGTCCCCAGCGCAAACGCCACAAGCAACGACAGAGCGTCATCATCTTGCGTTTTGACCCGCTGTTGCAGCATTTGGTCAATAATCTTGTCACGAAACTCGATGTTTCGTTGTGCTTGCAACTGCTGAACTTGGCACAAGTCGGTCGCGCGCTTCAAATCGGCCTCCAGCATCGGGACGCGAACTTCGGCGCACTTCAGAGCCTCGCGTGTTTGAGCCGGACTCCATAGAATGCCCGTACAAGGCGCCACGCCACCGGCGGCCAACTTCCGCGTTTCAACGCAAAGGGGCTCGATTTCACCAGAAATCGGCGGTGTCGGTATAGAAACACCTTGTAAAAGCCACGCGACAAGTGCAAAGTGGTTCATCGCAGCGTGTCCCTTCAGGCATCAGCCGAAGGAACGTCACCGCTACCCGGATTGCTCGACGCGAAGAAACCGAAAGCCCGCAGAAACTCATTCAGCGCAACCGCGCCCGGACCGCCAAACGCAATCACGATAGCTTCGGTCACGTTCACGCCAAGAAGCAACTGCGACGCCAATCCGCCAATAACCGCGGCAACCAGCGTGAAGGCGGCCACGGCTTTGCGGCTGCCCAACCGACCAAAACGGCGAAGAAACGCCACCACCGTCCACAGAATCGCCGAAAACGCCAGCAACCAAGCCGGCAGATTGTGGGATTCAACTGCAACCCGCGTCGCCGCAACCGCGTTCACCGCGGCAGACACCAACTCGGGGCTTGACGCGGGTGCTGAAACGACGACTGACGACGGCTCGCTGGCGGGCGAACTAGCGGCTTCGCTGGCGGGCGCACTTCCAATCGCGCTCACCGGCTCCGACGCCGGTCCGACGCTCAGCGGAGCCGAAACGATGCTCGGTGGTGTGGGCTGCTCGGCGGCAAGTTGTCCGGGTACGTCTGCGTCAGACGTGGCAACAGCGTCGGCAAGTGCGTCAGCGATTCCAATAACGGCGCCAAACGTCAACGAAAACGAAATAATCAACTGCCGGTAAAAACTGCTGTTCAACATAATCGTCCTCACGACCCTTTAGGGTTACTTGTGCTCGGCACTTGATACACGTTATTGACGCTTTCCGCAAGTTGAGCCGAGTTGCTGGCGTCAATCGCGGCGTCCTTGCTGGCTAAATCGGCCATTTTATTGGCGTGTGCTTCTTCGATGCCTTGCTGTGCGGCACCTGCAAGCGCAGCGCTTGTGGCGTCGTGCTCTGTGACCACGACCGGTTGTACGGGTGTGGTGCTGTTGCCGCCCGTGGCTGCGGGTTCGATTGGGGGTGCTTGCGGAGGGCTCGGCTCGCGGGCTTTACGCGCCGCCCACCCGAAAAGCAGATCGAACAACCACTTCAGCGCCTTGAGAATCAACGGCCAAACGAGCGAACCAACCGGAATCATTGAACTTTTACCTCGGTATGCAGGGCGTGTGCCATAAAAAATCTGGAAGAGTTGCTGGACACGCGGGGGGTTCTGTGGTGTACCTACACGTCCGTCGACCATCCTACCTGCGGGCCGCCCACAGGTACTTGACCCGCGAGTGTGGTATGAACCGGACGCCATTTTACGTCACAGCCCGTAGCCAGACTTCAGCGGCCCTAAAAAACAAAACCCCGCACCGGATTGCAAACTCCGGTGCGGGGTGAGCCACAAAGTTCGTAGCGATGTGGCGGTGTCTGTTCGTCATTTCCCCAACCACGAGCAAAGGAGAAGCAGACAATGAGCATTGTTGCATATCGCGCTCACGCACGCAACGAGATTCGCACATTCGCCCAAAAAATTTCTACACGACCCGTCACTGACGTACCGCTGGCCGCGATTATTGCCCCCGGACCTCCGGGTATTGGCAAAACAACTGCAAGTTTGGAGTTGTTGGCGGACAACGGCATGGGGCGTTTGGTGTCGCCCTCACATGAGCAGGCGAAGGAGCGCCGGGCCGAAACGCGCAAGTTGTTGGTCAGCACAAACCGTGCCCACATCACGCCGCGCCACATCGTCGGGCTCGGGCGCAAGTGCCTGTACTTGCCCGAGGACAAGTGGGCGGCTTTCGGTTGGGGCTTCGGAACTGTCGCCTGTGATCAATGCCCAAGTAAGCAACAATGCCCCGGCATCCGGCAACATTGGCAATCGACCGACATTTACCTCGGCGTCCACTCGATGGCCAATTGGAGCAAGCCGGGTGTCCTGATTATTGACGAGATGCCCTCGCCTGTCGACACGCGGTTGTTCACGTCGACCGAACTCGCCCGCATCGGAGCGAACATCTGGCACCCCACGCTTGAAGGTTGGCGTCGCGGTTTTGAACAACAGTGGAACCGCGTGCTCAACTGCATCGAAGATTTCGTTACTCAATGCGTCAGTCCTAAAGTGTGGGGCACAACGGTTCAACTTCGCGGTTTGTTTCCGGTCGGAAGCCCGCAGCGCGACGACTTGGACTTCTTGTGCGACTATTTTGAGACTAATCCGGTGCCTGCGCCGCCAGCAAGCAGCGTGCGGAGCGGGTCGATTACCCCTGAAAAGTGGATTGCGGGCGACATTGACCGTCTTGTGCGCGTGCTCCGCTGGGAGTCTGACGGCGTTGAGGTGCCTGTTCGCGTGGATTTGGGGTTGGCGCTGAGCGCCTGTGCGCGTGTCTACGGGGACAACAAGGGGCGATTCGTCGACTACCGCTTGGAGTTCCGCGAGCGTTGGACGCCCCCTACGACGTCGCACATGATTTTGGATTCAACTGCGCCCTTGAGCCAAGAAATCTACGCGCGGTTGTACCCGAACCACACGATTGAAAAATCGTTCAATTGTGTGCCGTTGCCGACAGCGCACCTTGAATTGGAGCACTACGATAGTTACGGGTTTGCGCGTTCACGTACGTTGACCTGCGCCAAGACCTTGCTCAAGCCGGGTGTGAACGCGCGCGTGCGCGCGGTACGTAAGTTGATTTACAAGGCCCGGCAACTGCGTCAAAACCGTTACCAGAAAGTCAAGATCGGCATCATCGACCACAAAGCCTTCTTGGAAGCAATTGGTTACGACTTCCACAATGAAGCCGTCTTGACGAGCAGCAACAGCCAACGGCTGCGGCCTGCGCCAGAGCCTTTGCTACAAACCGCGTGGAACGAGTTGGAGTCCATCGCGGAATTGGTGATCGGGTATCATGGTGGCGTTACCGGCTCCAACCTGTTCAACAACGTCCGCGTGTTGGCTGTGATGGGCGATCCAACGGGCCATATCGGGATGCTGGCCGAAGAAGCCCGCACGCTGGACATGGATGCCGTCACCTACTTCCGGTGGGCGGTCTGCGTGAACGCCACGCAGGAGATTTTCCGCGCACGTCTGCTCGACGCGTCGTCCACGAACCTCAAGACGGTCATGTACTTCGGGCATCACGCGCCCGATCTGACCAACATGGGCGCCACGTGGACGTCCGCCCCGTGGGCTGAAGGTGGGCGCATCCAGAGTGCCGCTGCACACGCCTTCGAGGCCGCCGTCTGGGAGCAGACGTCCACCACCAAGAACCCGATTCTGGGCGTTCTGATGCCCGAGTTTGCTGGGATGCACACTACGCTTATAGGGAGTGCTCTATACGCGTTGCGTGCAACCGGCGAAGATTGGGACGCTACGAGTCCTAAGACCCGTGAGTGCTACCGTAGAGCCGCGAGCACGGTCGCCCGCACGCTGGGCTTCCACACCTACTATGTGCCGAATCCGCTGGGCAACCGGAAGCCGATTCCGGTGCACGCGGCATCACGCGCCGAAGCCGAGCAGGCTTTTGACGAGATCAAGGACTACTTGCTCTCAACGCCGTCGTGGCGCGTCAAGGACTTCAACGACTTGGCCCTGAAAGCCGAGGATCAGCGCGACAACGACGACCTGCTGGCCCAAGAGGTCGAAGCCGTACGCGCGGGTATCACGCAGGCCAGCGAGGACTACCACGCGGCAATCACCCGCGAGGCGCTTACGAATCAAGCAGCGAGCGCGGCCCTGTGTGCAGACGACGATCCGCAAGCCGCCGTTGAACTCACGACCCTTGAGGCTGAGTACGCGCAAAAGCGCGCTGACCTCTGGCAAATCTACCGCCAGAACGTGAAGCAGCACATCGTCACGTGGAAAAACCTCAAGAAACGGTACAAGGCAGTTCAATCGCTCCTTGTTCAACCCGCCGACGTGCTCAAGTTCGCGTACAAAGGTATTGTTCTGTAGCACTTGCTTTGGTAGAGTGTGCTTGACCGGCAGCCGTGCAGCCACTTCGCGGATAGTCTGCGATGGACGAGTACGGGTTTTATCTAGGAGTGAACGTGTCGACGTTCAATCGTTTGCAACCTCCTTCGGCGAACACGCCTGATGTTCAGCCAAGTTTTCAACCTCCGACTGAAAGCACGCCCCACACCGGCGGTGTTGATCCGGTCGCCGCTATGTTTCCGCCGCAATCCGCTGCCAGTTACTTGGCGGACATTCTTGGTGTGGAAGTCGTCGGGGAAAAGAATTACGAAGGTTCTTTGACCGATTTGACCGCGCCTGAAGTCCTTTGCAACAAGTGCGCGCACGGCCACATTCTGAAGTCGCGCGCCGCGACGCAGAATCGTAAGGCGGACGGCACGCCGTTCTACTTCTTGTTTGGACAATGTTTGCGTGTAACTCCGCCGATGTCGCTTGACGATCTGCGCGTTGAACATTGTAACCAATTCCAGCCTGCTCAAAAGGGAGAGTCGCCATGAGTGAAGTCGTCACGGAGAAGGTCGAAGCGGGCACGCCCGCAATCCAAACGCAGCCGATTGCCACGGCCACGGCCACGGCCCCGGCACCCGCCAAGGCCGAAGATGCGCCCATCAACGTCGATGTTGTCAACGACCGGTTGGACAAGCACATCCAGCGCTTGCCGTGGGCTGCTTCGCGGATGGACGGTACGCCGAGTTCGATTCAGGCGTTCTTGGTCAATTGGATTGTGCCCATCATCGCGGACATGCACACGATGACGGCGTACAGCCTTGATTCAAACGAAACGCTTGAAAACGAAGTGGATACGCTCGCGCAAATGACCCAGCGCACATTGATTACAGCCCAGAACACGCTGCAAGGCGAGAGTTTGGCGCTGCTGTACATGCACTTCGAGCGCGTTCACGCCGCGATTATGACGAAGTTGCCCCCAGCAGACCCTGCGAGTTTTGCGCTGACCGAGATGCACGAGGTGTTCGTCAAACTCGGGTTCGCGGAGCCGTATTATACGGACAACGGGGCGGATAACGTCGCCGGTGTGGACACCACAACGGCATCCGCTGAGTGAATCAGCGTTCTTCAACATCGGGATCAAGGTCCAACGGGCTAAACCCGAGGTCTTGCCCGATGTTGTTTTTCAGATTTCGGACCAAACAGTTTACTTCGTCACTCGACCAATGAACGAGTGACTCGTCAGACATCAAAATACGAGATCGGTCGTAGTTGATGAGGCCCTGATCACGCGGAATCTTGAACTTGCGCGCGCGTGGATGTCGTTGCTCCGCGGAGTAGGGCAGTTTGAGCATTTCCGTCAATCTTCAGGGATTGGTTCGATAAAGTTAGCGTACAACGCTGTAAGTTGTTCCGCAAGCCCGTCAACTTCGCGCATAGCGCGACAAACGGCGCGTACGACGATTTCAGAGTTGAGACTTTGACAAAAAACCCGTGTGCGACACCGCGGACAGTAGATTGACGGCGCACCATTCTTGGTGATCGCGAACTCCGCGGTCGCAAACATGCAGAACGGGCACGTCGTTTCTTGCGACGTTCGCACAGCGGTTGTACGCGCACTCTTAGGCACAACGAAGAGGCCATTCGAGACTTTGACCGGCAGTTTCTTCGCAGAAGTGGTGCCGCCGCTTTTCGATGAACCCGCGCCGATTTTCATTGACACGCTCGCGCCAGACGTCGTGGAATGCGGACAGTATTATCCCGTACGAACTCGATTGCAAGCGTGTCAACATCTTTTTTGATGCGGTTGTCCCCGCGCAGGTAGTGCTTACGGTGGTACGCAACAAGCGCGGCATGGCCGCGCACTTGACGGCAGGAAGATACGAATAATGAATCCACGGCACATGGTTGACGACTTGGACGCGCTCGATGCGCGTCTAGGCGCGCTCAGTAATTCAAACCGCGCCGTCGAAGCGCCCGCACCGCTCCCAAACCGTTTCGCGGGAATGCGCTCAGGGGACGGCGGTATGCCGATGCAAGGACCGGTTCAAAGCCCGTCTGCACCCGGCCCTGCGCCAACGCCGCCTGCCACGAGTGAACTGCCACGTGGTTTCATCAACGATCTGCGTACTTGGTCAAACAACTACCGCTTCACGGCGGAGATGGAGTACATCAAGATTTCGCGTACAAGCCCTGCGCTACACCGCGGGATGAACGCCACAGGTTGGTTGTGTGACGTCTACCAGTCGTTCGACGAGCAGTACATCGCCTCCGTCTGGGGTGGCGGGACATACGTCATTGTCGCTTACCAGAACGCCGGCGGTGGCGCGCGCGAAGTTGCTCGCGGTTACACGCAAATCAACGGCGTTCCCCGCGCTTACCGTGGCGCGGACGGCCAACCGGCGCTGTTTCCCACGGACGGTAACGAGTCGCGCAGCACGTTGCCCGGAGTGCCCGGTCCCAACGGTACAAGTACAAACGCGTCGCAAGCAGCCCACACACAACAGGCGGGGCAAGGAGTTCCATTCCCTGTGGTGAACAACTACCCGCCGCCCGCGTCGGCACCCGCCATTGATTTGATTTCGCTGGCCGAGAAGTTCAGCGGCAACAAGCAGGAAGCCAAGTCGTTGGAAGTTTTGCAGGCCGCGCAGGCACAAAACAACGAGTTCTACAAGAACGCGCTGGACCGCAGCATCGACGAGCAGAAGCAGTTGCGTGAGCAGTTGATGACGATGCAGCAGAACCAGTCTGCGCCGATGCAGAATGCGATTGAAATGTACCGCGCCCAGATGGAGACGCGCGAGCGTGCCCACGCGGACACCATGAAGCAGATGGTGGCGGAGCACACGGCGCAACTTCAGGCGTTGCGACAGCAGGCGGACAAGGCCATCGAAGAACAGCGGCGGGGTTTCGACACGACTTTGCAGAACATGCGCGAGGAAAACCGCGCACGTGAGCAGAGTGTGCGCGATGCGTGGCGCGTGGAGACGGATAACCTGCGGCGGGAACTCGACACGTTGCGCCAAAACGCGGCGGCTGAGTTGCAGCGGCAGCGTGATACGGCGTCGGCTGAGATTCAGCGCCTTCGTGACGAGCAGCGCCGTGAACTTGATAACGCCCGCCGTGACGTAGACACGGCGCGGTCTGAGACGGACCGTCGTGAGCAAGTCACCCGCGACAGCACACGAGCGCAGTACGAGACGCAGATTCGGTTGATGGAGACGCAGTTGACTTCTAGTAAGGAAGAAGTCGACCGGCGCGAGCAGAATGCGCGTGAAACGTCTCGCGCGAACTTTGAGTCGCAGATTCGGATGTTGGAAAACCAACTTCAGTCGACCAAAGAGCAGTTGGAGCAGCGCCTCAACGACGTTCGCACCATGAACTCGCAGGCTGAAACCGCGATGCGGAGCACCTTTGATTTGCAGTTGTCGCAGCGTGACACCGAAATCAACCGACTTCGGGACGAACTCACGGTGGCGCGCGGCGAAGCAAACACCTTGCGGAATGATTTGAATGAAAAGCGTGATCCAATGGCCACGCTGAACGAAGTTGCGAACTTGACGCAGACGTTCCAGAACATCACCGGCCAAGGCAACGCGCCCGCTAAAGAGGAAGAACCAAAGGGCTTCATGGCGCAGTTGGCGAAGTACGCGCCTTCAATCGGTGAGCACCTCGTCAAGCCGACGATGAAGCCAATTGCTGAAGTCGTTGAGACGGTCCGTGAGCGTGAGCGGCGCGAAGAGGAACTCCGCCGAGACATTCTGATGCGGCGTCAGGCTCTCCAACAGCGGCCTGCGAACATGCAGCCGCAAATTTCGCCCAACTCGCCGCAGCAACAGCAGGCGATGATGCAGCAGCAGGCGATGTTCCAGCAACAGCAAGCGATGTTCCAGCAACAGCAGCAGCAACAGGCGATGATGATGCAGCAACAGCAACGCGCCGCGATGCAGCAGCAACGTGCGGCGATGCAGCAGCAGCAGCAGCAGCCGCCGCGGCGTAACCCGGCGCCAATCGTCGCTCAACCGAAGTCACTCGATATTTATGATGAGGCGATGCCGAGCACGCCGGACAACGCGAGTAGCACGGTCGCTCAAGGTGACGAGTTTGAGTTCGACACGACGAACATGACGCCTGAAACGGCTGAATTGGCGAAGTTGGTAACGAAAGACTTGATTGAGTACGTCGAAAACGCGATGAATGGGGACACGAGCCCGTCCGATATGGCTGACCAGATGAAAATGGGCGCGACGTTCGGCGTGATTGATCCAACAATCATTGATAAGGTCAAGAGCGCCCCGCTTGACGTAGTTCTCGGGCTGTTCATGTCCGGTGCGGAGCACTACAACGCTGCGTCGCTGGCTTCACCCCGCGGCGAAGAGTTCCTCACGGGCGTCTACGCGGCACTTCAGCAGTAAACATTTGCGCGACGCGCCTGTTCCGCTATGATGCGGCACATGCACTACGTCTACGCTAACAAACCTGCACAAAGAACGGCTCCGAACGCGGGGCCGTTTCCGTTTCAATTCCTCGGCACGCCTTCGACGCAAGGGGCGACGCACCGCGTAGTTGAGACGCCGTACCACGGCGTTGTCGATTCGCTGGACGCGATGGACAAGATGGCCCGTGCGGGTCAAACGCATCCCCGCGTGCGCCGGTATGCCGAAGAGGTCATTCGACAGGTTTACCCGAAGGACTACCTGTCCGAGTTGGCTGCGTTGTATTACGACGTCTGCCGCCGTGTCCGGTACACGCGTGATCCAGCCGAACGTGAGTACGTCCAGCATCCTGTGGTTGTACTACAGAATCGCGCCGCGGATTGTGACGATCAGGCCGTGCTTATCCGCGCTTCGCTCGCGGCTCTCGGGCTGTCAGTTGGCAATCCGGTTGAGTTCGTGACGGTCGGGTTCGATCCAAAGGCTCCGCGGGGTCGGCGTTTCACGCACGTATTCGTCCGCGCGTTCGACACCAAGTCCGGTTTGTGGATTGTCCTCGATCCGGTCGCGGGGCCAAACACGTCAGACATGCTCAAGAAGTCGCGGGTGTTCGCAATCAAAAAGGTGTGATGCGCTCAGGCGTATTGCGCCAACGCCGCGTAGGCGTGTTCAATTTCTTCCGGTGAATGGCGTTTGAGCAACTCGCGTTCGCGCAATTTGCCGGATTTTGTCAACTTATTGGTGCCTTCAACCCGTAGGTCGTTCTCCGATAAGCGTTTGTTTGCGGTGGCAAAGGCGAGTTGTAGCACTTCTTCAAAGGGCAGGTCGTCGTAAGTGCTTGATTCCAACATGCTTTTGGCGATTTGTGTCGCCCAATGCAGCAGCAGGTACGAAGAACGTCCTTGACCAAGTGGGTTGTTACGCGTTGACCTTACCACAGGCGCACATCCCTTGCAAGGGTTGAACTTGACTTTGTGCTGATTTTAGCGTATATCTACGCGGCAATCAACTTGTTTGGTCAACTGCGGTTTTTACCGCGGTAGGAGCGGTGATAACATGGTCTTTCTCTCTGGTGTAGACGACATTACGGGGATGCCGATTCCGCAGGCTGTTCCAGCGCGTATCGCCAAGCCCGTTCGCGCTTCTATTCGGAAGGCCGTGAAGGCGCGCATCGCCAAGCAGGTGAAGGCTCGAATTGTGAAGCCGGTTCCGCCTCGTATCCCGCGACCGTGGTATGCCGAGGGCAGCGAGGGTCAGGGTACAAGCGGCTATCACCTGTCCGGTTTCGGTGATGTTGACGAGATCACCGGCATCCAGATTGATTCAGGTGTGCCTGCCACGATTGCGAAGCCGGTTCCGGCGCGTATTGCTCCCGGCCCGTCAGGCGCGATTCAGTCGGCCGTGCCCGCGACCATTCTGCCGGGTCCGTCAGGGGCTATTGTGCGGGGTCCCGGTGGCGATGCCGATAATCGTGACGGACTTCCGCTACGGCGCAGCATCAAGCCTATTGAAATCACGGGTGCAACTGCCGTTTTGCCCGCGTTTCCGGTTCCGGGCGCTGGCGAAGAGGCAAAGACTCTCGCGCCCACGACAATCAAGCGCGGTCCTTCCGGTAAGATTGAGTCGTTGAAGCAGGCGGGTTCGACGCCGAACCGCGAGGCTGCGCTTTTTTACATTCGCCAGCGGCTGCAACCTCTGATTAAAACTCTTGCGGAACTTCCGGCGAACGAGCGCGGCCCCGCGTTGCGTGAAGCGCTTGATCTGCTCGGGCAGCCGAACGCTGAGCCCGCTATTCGGCGGCTCTCTGCCGAGTACATCGCGAAGGGGACGCAGCCTCAAATCGCGTTTCAGGAAGCCCTTGCCCGTGTCCTCGCCACAGCGTTCCTTGTTGTAGCGCCCGTTCAGTATTTGGCTGAGCAGGGTGCCGCGCAGGACGTTCAAGGTCTGGATGGTGTTGGCGACTTTTTTAATAGCGTTGGTCGCGGAATCAAGAAAGGTGCAAAGGCTGTCGGCAAGGCTGCGATGAAGGTTGTTCACAAGGTTGTCGATTTGTACGAGGACGTCGCGTGCAGTTCAGTCGGCAAGGCTGTGGCAGATAAGGCTGGTCAGGTTCTCGTGGGCGCACCGCCGGGCGCAGGCGGCACGGCTGTTTGTTCTAGCGCCAAGATGTCTGAGTATTTGACGGCTGAAGTTGCGCATGCCGTGGGCGCCAAGAAGAAGAACCCGTCTTTCAAGGCGTACGCTAAGTCAGTGGGTGCTGAGATTGTGGCGGGTGTTGGGCGGGCTACGAACGGCGCGGGCGGTATGGGTGGCGCGCTTACGCAAATCAAGTTGCCGGACAACTTGCAGAAGATTTCAGACGACCTTCGTTCTAAGGTCGACAACAACAAGATTCTGACGTTTACGCGCAAAGAGTTGGAGTCTAAGGTGCCCGGTGTGAAGAAACTGTCCAAAGAGCAGTTGGACGTGATTACGACGCAGATTGCTGACCGAGCCGCCACGCCTGAAGCCTACGGCGACAAGCCGCGGGACACGGTGCTTGTTGGCACGCCACCCAAGAAGGCGAAGCCGCGCGAGAAAAGCGCGTATGAGCAAGCACTTGAAGCCGCTAAGCAGCGCGAAGCGGCCAAGACGCCTGCGGATCGCGCCCGCGAAAAGGCTGAAGGTGAGCGTTGGCGCAAGGAAAACGAGTCGCGTTACGCGAGTTCGTCTAAGAACCCGTCACCGATGCCGAACCTGCGGCCTGTTGGCCCGCAGATCCCTGACATGCAGCCCGCGGCGCCGAAGTCCAGCAAGATGCCGCTTATTCTGCTTGGCGTGGGCGTTGTTGGCGCGCTTCTTTATGTGCGTTCAAAGCGAAAGGCTCAGTAAATGTACGTCAAACGGCGTGTCAAAAAGCCGAGCAAGGCGGCATTGAGTCTATGGGACCCGCGTACTGCGGGGCGTACGATGCCGGAGCCGATTATCAACCACGGTTATTTTGTGGGTACGTCTGGGCTTGGGCTTTGGGATCCGCGAACAGCAGGTCGGACGATGCCCGAGCCACGTGTCAATCGCGCTTACGTGGCAGGCGTCGTCTACGATGCGGCGCACGACGACTACCCGCGCTTGAAAAACCCCCGCGGTATTGCGCCTTCACCGCCGACAATGCAAGGGCTGGGCGGCTACGGTCGAGGTTGTGGTTGTGGCGGGCTTTCCGGTTGCGCTTCGTGCGGTTGTCCGCGCTGTCGGGTAGGCTTGCCCTGCAACTGCAATGCCCCTGTTGACGGAATGTTCGACGACGCGTGGACGTCTATCAAGAGCGGCGCCGCGACGGTTTCAGATAAAATTGCGTCAACGTATCGTAATATTACGGGCACACAAGAGGTTGGCGCGCAGGGTACGGCAGCGTGGAATCAGTTTCCGAACCCGGTCATCAAGTCGGTTTCAAACGCGCCGAACTTGGACCCGCAGACGGTAACGGCTGCCGAAATCGGGCGCTTGAGTCGTCAACCGGCGCAAGTTAAATTCGCCGTAGCCGTTGTGCGTGGCGGTTGGCACTATCTTGTTGATCCGACCGTGTTGCGTCCTGAAGTTTTTGCAACGATTGCACCCGCACTCAAGGATGCTCAGGCTCGTGTTACGCCAGCCGTTATAGCCGAAGAACGAAAGCGAGTTGGCGTCGCTAACGTTGAAATGGCGCGTCAAGACGCCCTTGACGCCGCGTGGGAAGCGAGGATGGACGAAAAGTATTCGCTGCTGAACCTGCTCAAAACCGAATGGAAAAACGCTGGTGCAAACCTAGCGGACATGGCGCCTACGTGGCTTAAGGTGGCGGCTGGCGTTGGGGTGGCGTTGTTCGCGGCTAATATTTACTTGAACTACCTCAAGACCAAGCAGTTGGTGCTCAAGTCTCGCGAAAGCGAGGACAAGTCTCGCGCAAGCGAGGGCAAGTAGGCGCCACATGAACCATTCAGTCTGGGATTGGTCTAAAGTACGCTACGACTACTATAAGTCGGGCCAAAAAGCGAGCATCGGCGGGTGGAATCCGCTGACAGGGCTTGGGCTGCCTTCGCCGATCAACAAAAGCGGTTCGCCGATTGGTGTCGACATCGAGGACGCACTCCCCGTGCTGCCCGCGGACGCCAAGTACGTTGGTTCAGGCCCGCAGGCGATTGGCCAGATTTGTCGACGACCGCGCGCGCAAGTCGGCTCGGATGCGGTTACAGCCACCCCTGCATCGTTTGAACCGCTGGTTGTGCCCGAGATTCCGGCCTTTTTGGCGGGTTTGTCGGTCGGTGCTTTCGTTTTCAAGTCTAAGCCTATTATTATGGGTGCTGTTGTTCTTTCAACCCTGTTGTTTGGAATCGCCGCAGGCGCAAAAGCGAACGGAAAGAAGCCGTGAAGTTCGTTAACGTCGCTGATTCTTCGCATAATCTTGCAAATGAAGCGCGTCAAGCAAGCGATTTGTTGGTGGCGTTTCATTCGCGTTTGTCCAAAAAGGCTGTAAACAAGCCGTGGGAACATACTTTGCCGACGCGGTTTTACTGCATTGGCGAAGTTGACCGGACTGATTACGCCTCCGACAAGGACGATCCAGAGACGCGCGAGCCGCACAAGCGCGCGAATGATCCAGATGGTGTGCAGGGCGTTTGGAAGGTTTTTACGCATCAGCACGATCCCGGCGTGCGGATTTACACGACCCGCAAGAACTACGGGAAGTTGCAGCGTGATAGGGGCTTCGGGGGTGCGCTTGCGCCGCCGTCCGATTGCGCTGAAGTCGAATGGCCGTCGTTGATGACGTACCTCAATGAACTGCTCAAGTTTGACGTTTTGCTGCCGGATGGCCGCATCAAGCCGTTGAACTGTCGGGGTTTGCAGTTGTGGTCGTTCCCCGATTCCAACACGCTTGTTGCCATGCGCTCGCCAAACGACTATGATTCGCCTGATGATAACATCTACATTTTGCACGGCGGGGACTTGTGCGTGACGTGGCGGGGAATCCAGCATTGAACGGCGGCGTTCTGCCATCGAACGTCCGCGCGGCACCGCTTCGGCCGATACACCAAGCGGGGTTTGTGACGGTCAATTGTGCGTGTGGCGCTGTTCTTTGCAGGGCTACACGGGCAAGTGTCCTGTCGATTGTTTGCGGAAAGTGCAAAAGTTTGAACATTATTGACGTTTCAGGCTTGACTTCCGCGTGATAATACCGTAATCTCGTCTACGTGCGGATGGGCTACGGCTGAACGCACCTCGCAAGGACCAAGAGTCCAATCGGAGCAGGGGTCAAGAACCCCAAAGTGCTAAAAGTTGACGGCAAAGAGCCGCTAACCTTCCGGTGGACTTTCTTGGAGACGACAAACAAGACGTATCAAGCGGCTGACCGCCTCTACGCTGAAGCGGTCGGCGCCCCCCGTGACAACGGGTCGGTACGTTCAAGCAACTTGACGCCGCACGAGCGTCGGTTGTTTGCCAAGATTGCCCGCGAAAACGGTTCGACGGCCGATCCGGTCGTTGATGCACTTGCCGATGCGGGGCTCAATCCAGATCAAGCCCGCAGTTTTGCTGCGGAAATGCGTAAGCGTGAAAACGGGGGCGTAACGGCCCTTGCGCTTGCGCTCCCTAACCCTGCGGGACCACGTTCAATCCCGCCAGATTTGTCAGCCATTCGGAGTAGGAGTAAGGACATGGCGAAGTTCATTGGTCGTCGCAGCAAGCGCGACAACAAGAAGCGCGACAACAAGTCGGGTGGGTTCACCCTGCCGGACATTTCTGCGGACGAGTTGGCCCGCGACAACCGCAGCCGTTACGGCCGGAAGCGCAACAACCGCTCGCTCAAGAAGTACGACATTGACCGCACGGCGGCTGTGTCGGCAAACTTGCCGCAACTCTTCTCGCGCCGTGACAAGTTTGCGGAAGAGTACGCGCAGGATGCGCTCACGATTGACGATGGGCTCCAGAAGTCGGTTGCCACGTTCTACTTGGACAGCATGGGCAAGCCCCGTACCCAGAAGGCCAAGACTTACACGGACTCGAAGGGCAACACCAAGCGCAACACGCGTAACCTCGCTGCGTACGACATCGAAAAGGGCTTCACGACCGCGACGGACCCCGCGTTCGGCACGGCGCAGGGCAAGCCTCTGATGATCGGTCTGGTGCCCTACACCAGCATCTTGTCGACGAGTGGTCGCGGCCGTGGCGGCGGTGGGTCGTCGAAGGTGATTACGATTGGTAAGAACACGCTTCAGAAGTTGCTGGTTGCGCGCGGCGCGCCGAAGTATCTTACCGGCCGGAAGGGTAACAAGGCACTTCGTACTGCGCTCGATCAGGCCAACGAACTGATTGCGGCCGGTTACACTGATGCCGGTGTTTTCGCGCGGGACAAGGCTCTGGCCGAGCAGATTATCACTGTTCGTGAGGTCGGGACGCCCGCGAAGCGTAACCGCCGGACGGGCAAGATCATCAAGAAGGCCGTGCTGGTGTCGCGGCAGGTTCCGGCTGGTGACCTTGAGAACCAGATTAACCCTGACGGGCGAGATCGACGCGCTCGCGCTTTCCGTGGCTTCACGTCCGCTATGGACAACAACACGATTCGGCTTTCGGAGGCTCGTGCGATCTACAAGCTCGCGGGCGCCACGGACCCCGAGTTTGCGGCACTTGCGGAACTCGATGACGCGGCTCTGGCCGACGAACTCCGCAAGAACAGCAGCAGCCGCCGCGGTCCTCACGGGCGTTTCCTGAAGAAGAGTGCGCGGAACAACCGGCACCCCATCATGCGTAAGCGCCACAATCAGGGTGGTCTGGACGCCAAGACGATTGGTTTTGGTGTCGCCGGTTTCGCCGCCGGTACGATTGTTGGTACGGTCGCCAACGACTACGCCAAGAAGATTCCGATGGTCGGTGGCTATGCGCCGTACCTCGTCGCGGCGGGCCTTGCGGCTGACGCTTACTTCGCGCACAGCAACCGCGGTTACATCTTCAAGATGATTCCGAACATCGGTCTGCGGTACGGCCTCGCGGCCGGCCTCATCTTCCCGATGGTTGCGCGTGGCCTTGCGTCGAAGGTGCTGAACTTTACCAAGTTGGGCATGGTCGACTCGTTCGTGGGTGGCGCGAAGTCCGGCACGTCCGGCTTCGGCGACATCTACGACACGGCTTTCGAGGACGTGGAGGGCACCGGTCAGTACCTCGCCGAGAGCGGGCTTGGTCAGTACCTCGCCGAGAGCGGGCTTGGTGTCGACGTGATGGCTGCTCCGGCGGGCTTCGGCGCCGAGGGCGTTCCGGTTCGCGCGGCTTCTGCTGGCTTCGGTCAGTACCTTGCCGAGAGCGGGCTTGGTGTCGACGTGACGGCTGCCCCGGCGGGCTTCGGTGAGTATGGCGTTCCGGTTCGCGCGGCTTCCGCGGGTCTTGGCGAGGATGACGACACGGCGGGTGAACTCGACGCGGCGTACCTCGACGGCGTTGGTGAAGATTTCGTCGACAGCATGCGAGCGCATGAGGGTTTCGGCGCCGATGACGATGACGGCGCGGACGCGGATAACGAGTTGAGCGATGAGGACCTCGCGCTTGAGGGCTTCGGCGCTGTGCCCGGCCAGATGGTCGTCCGCATGACGCCCAGCAGCGCTCAGCGTGCGACGCGCGTCGCGCAGGTCCGCATCCTCGGCCGTAGCAAGCGGCTGCCCGGTACGCTGCTTGTCGCCGTGCTCAAGACCGGCCGTAAGGTGCTCCCCAAGGTTGGCGGCATTCCTTCGCGCTCCAGCACGGTCGGGATTCCCCCGGCCCCTCCGGGTCAGGCGAACTTCCGTCCGGGCGGCATCTTTGCTGAGACGATCTTCGGTGGTCGCGGGTTCATGGGCTGATTCAGTCCGCTAACCCGGCGTTATTACGCGTAACTGTCTAAAATGCTTGACATTTGACAACAGTTACGCGAATATAGCGAAAACAAACATCAAACAGCCGGACAGAACCGGCTTCAACGGGCCTGTGGCCCACTTTCTGGAGTGCTTGTCATGTCTAAGATTCTCGGTGTTCGTCAGCAGCGCGTGCAGTTCTTCTACGACACGGACTTCCTCGTGAACGGGGCCGTGACGTCGGGTGACAACCTCGCGCGTTCCCAGAAGCAGTTGTTCGCGTCGGCCTCCATCGGCGACCTGACCCGCAGCAACATGCCCAGCCCCGGCTACCTCTCGGGCGACCAGACCTTCCTCACCTACGCTGTCCGCCACGAGGTTGGCTTCTACAGCGGCGTGTCGACGGTCACGGGCGCGACGACGACCGCCGAGGTCATGTGGCTCACGCTCCACTGCTCGACCTTCCGGTATCAGGTCGGTGAGAAGGTGGAGTTTGAGGGTCCCATCACGATGACCCCCGCTGGCGGTGGCCCGTGGGGCTTCGTCTCGGACAGCGCCCAGCCGCTCATCACGAACGGCCAGCCGCAGAACAAGTCGATCTACGTCCTCCCGCTGCCCATCGCGGTGGCGAAGCGGCAGGGTATCCGCGTCGAGGAACTCAAGAACGACCTCACGGGCACGTCCTCGATCTCGGTTGTCAACGCCATCAACACCTACGACGGTTTCAAGGCGTTCCGCTGCTACATTGACGGCTTTAACACCCGCGATGTCCAGTGATTTCGCGGGGTTACGGTAACGTAGCCCCTCGATAGACGGTCCAGAACCGCAACATTCGGAGGCCCCCCTGCACGGCTACATGCTGCCGTCGTCGTGCAGGGGGGTTCCCTCTTTCTAGGGGAGAAAAAAGATGAACCCGAACGAGATTGGTTATGCGCTTCGCCGTAACGCGGAGCAGGTCAACGAGATGCGAACCGCGATTGAGCGGCTTACGTCGGGCAACGGCATTCTCGCTGACTACAAGCGTGCTCTTGAGGATATGCAGGCTGGCCTGCGTAACCTGACGATGGAGCGTGATGAACTGCGCCAGCAGGTCAACACGTTGCGTTCCAACGTGAACGACTTTCAGGCGCGTTTTGACTTGGACAAGCAATCGGTCCAGCGTCCGCGCAGCATCGACGACATCCCCGGCGTGCGTACGCCACAGTGGTACACGGTCGAGATTGATTTTGAGGCGGGCGAGACGGTGACTAAGTTCGGAACGTCCGAGATTGCGCCGGAAGGCCCGTTCATCATTACGCAGATCAACCCGCTGTATCAGGTGCTCGACACCACGACTGACCCGCTTGTGCTGGGCCGGATGATTCCGGTGTCGGGTTCGTACTCCTTCTTCAATCAGTTGGCTAGTGGTACTGCTCCGAGCACCACGGTGACGGACGTTGCAACTGCGATTGCAGACGTGCCCGAGTTCACGTTCCAGATTGAGATTCAGGGTTCTGGCCGGTTCTGGACCGACCTCAAGGTGCCCGGTGGTTTCTTCTACGGCAACGGGAATCCGCTGTACACGGGCATCATGGGCTGGATTGATTACTCGGATCGGTTGAAGATTCACGCCACGCCTGAGCGCGCTGTGCCTCTCAAGGGCAAGGTGTTGTTCGGGTTCCACGGCTATCAGATTCTGAATCCGGTCAAGTTGACGCAGATGCTCGGATTTGCCTGATATACTCTCCGTGGAGATAGGAGAGCATCATGGCACAACCACCGAATCGACCGAGAACACCGTTCAAGACGCAGCCGCAGGGCGGACCCCCACCGGAAGCGCATGTTGGCACGGAAACGGTCCCCGCCATTCATTCTTGGCCGGGGCAGAAGGTTGACCCGCGCACTTTCGTCGGCCCTAACCCGAAGATTACGCCCCCCAAGCCAACGCAGATGACCTCATCTGGTCCGGCGCGTCAACTTGATTCGCGGCAGGGTGCGGGAATCACGATGCCTGCCGCGGGCTCGCCAATTGTGGGCGCTACGGCGCCTGCGGCGGGCTTCGGCGCTGCGGAGATTGTCCCCGCAAGCTACTTGGCTCCGGTTGAAGCCCGTGGCCTTGGTGGCGCGCCGATTGGCACGAAGCAGCGGCCTGCGTACAGCGTATCGAGGCTCGACAACTATTTTTTGACCCGATTGCCTGCGGCGGGCCAGACCTTCTGGCACCGCAAGCACGTCGTGAACGGCAATACGGTGATGGCTGCGCCGGACACGCAGTACACCCTGCCGATTTACACGCTGCCGCAGGGTTTGTCGTTGGTCATTATGTATTTTGTCCAGAATTGGTACGACGCGAACCTCGACCCTTTGGACCCGGACGCTCTGACGGCGTTTCAGTCCAATCAGGACGCGTATGGGCGTGTCGGCATCAACTTGCTGGTCAACAATGCCCCCGTGTTCGATGCCAACGAAATCTTGTTCGACCCGGACGGTGGCGCGAACACCACACGCAAGGTGTCCGGCTTCACGCTGTTGGACACGAATCTCCTGAATATTGGCGTACATCCCACGGCTATATACGCGCGTGACAACGCACAAATCGGGGTTCGGTTTACGATTTCAAACACGCTTCCCGCGCACATCCCGTCCGCGGTTGGCGTTGAACTCAACGGCTACCTGCTCCCGACCAAGGAGTTCCAAGAATTGTTGATTTCTGTTCGCAGCCAGTGGTGATTTGCACTATACTGCCGCCCTATGGCGGACGAACTCAAAGAATCGCTGAATAAACTGCGTTCAAAAATCAACGACTCCACCCTTCTTACGGGTGAGCAGAAGTCGACTTTTTTTACAACTCTGAACCGCGTCAGTCGCGGTTCAGAGTTGAGTGCGCTTGATGCGCGCGTAGACGCGGCGATTGCTGCGGCTACGAGTGCCGAGAGCCTCGCGGTTCAACCGGAAACCAGCGCACAGCCTGCGCGTGCTGCGCGCGCGCAGGCGCGATTCGCATCCCCAACGGACTACGAGCGCACGCGCTCCCGCTCGGGCAAGGGCCGCGCAGCGTCAGGTCCGGTTGTCGTGACAGGCGGACCTGACCTGAAAAGCATTCGGCGGGCGTTGCGCCCTGCGGCCTCGGCTCGACCGTCCGGCGGTTACGTGGGCGAAGAGGTTGCGGCTTCGGCGGCGGTTGACCCCGTGGCTTTTCTGGCTTCGCGTCTTGTTTTCGCGGACGAAGGTACAAAGACGAACAAGCGCAGACCGTTCACGCGCCGTGAATGGTTGCTTCTGAACAACATTCTTGGTGGAGCGCTTGATCTTAGTAACCTGCGGCAACATACGACTTTTGTAACTCGTGCGGAAGCCGCGTTGCGGAACTACGGCGACTACTACACGACTGAAAAGCGGGTCAGCGAAACCGAGCGCGAGATGATGACGCTCGCTGTGGATCAATTCGGACAGGAAATTAGCGATTATTTGAACCGTGCCGCACCTGAAGTAGCGCGTTACGTCGAAGAGAACGTGCCCGGCGCGCCGCGGCGCAAAACGGACCCGTTTAGTCGGGCGATACTTTCAGAGGACGATCCGCGGTTCATCGCGGCCGAGGCCGCGGAGAAAGCCCGCCCGAAGCCCGTGAGTCCGTACGCGTTGCAGGCTAAACCGCTGCCGCGGGCGAAGCGCAGAGACATTCTGCGGAGCGTCATGGAAAAAGGACGCCTCTCCCTGATTTACCGCGGCAAGAACAGCAAGGGTGATCCAACCCTGACGCCGGAGCGGTACGCGGTGGTGTTGGTGCGCTCTGTGCCCTATCAGTTTACGCCGCCCCGCACGCGCGGTCAGCGCGCTGCGCGTGAGAAGTCCCCTGAGACGACACACGCGAAGTTTGTGCGGCAGACAAAGGATTATATTAAGGAAACGGTCAAAGACGAAGCGCGGTGGCCCAAGCCCGCTTCGCTTCAGTTTCAGTTTGTCTTGCTGAACATCACGCGAAAGGCGATCTACGCGCTCGTTGACGAACTTGTGGACTACTCGAACAAGTTTCGGCAGGCGTTGGCTGGTGGACAGGCGATGACCCCCGAGGCCGTCGCAACGGTTGAGGCGCTCAATCAGCGTTTGAAGCAGGTTGTGCGCGTGATGAACCGCATGGGCTCCGAGTCGGACACGCTGGCGATGCGTTGCCAGCGGGCGGAGCGGGATCTGAAGAACCTTCAAGCGGCGCTTGCCGATGATCCGACGAATGCGTTTACGCAGCGTAACCTCGATTTTGCAGCGTCGTTCATCGCGGCGTCAACCGACAATCTCAAGAAGTGGCAGGATGATGCCGAGACGATTTTCTCGTCGCTTGAGCGTACGTCTGAGAGCCGTTACGAAGATCCATCAAAGAAGCGGAAGAAGCGCACGACACGAACTGAAGCGGACGATGACGACGACGAAATCATTGATTTGGCGCCGCACGTACCGTTTTGGCTGCTTGATGCGGTTTTGCGTCGGTACATCTTCCTGTACCCGCTTTCGCTGCCGGATGCGCGCAACCTTATCTTCAAAGAGCGCGAAATCTACGCAGAAGCCTTCTCAAAATACTTCAAGCGAACCGTACTTCCAGACATCACGGCTTCGGGGCATTTCATTATTGACGTTGACAAGTTGTTTCGTGTGCAGCGTTACGAACCGGCAGATTTGTGGGTAAACACGTCGGACTTGATTGACACAGCGTTCATGGTACCGGTCCCGAACGCGGGATTTCAGTATATTGGTGCTGCGCGCGCGTACTACGAAGCACGTGCAGAAGAGTTCGAGTTGGCAGAGCAGGCGTCGCGCGAGCGTGTCGCACAGGAGCGGGAAGCGAACGACCGGGCGCGGGAGGCGAACGACCGGGCCGCGGCGGCTGACGCAAACAATCTGGAGCGCAACGCGCAGCAGGCCGCGGTCATACTTCTGCGGAAGTTCGGCCCCGAGGTGTTCATCCGAGATGGCTGGGCGTCCGAAGAGATGCGGGTCTTTGACAAGATTTATCGGGAAAGGCTGGCTGACACGAACCAGAAAGACCCGATTCGCGCGTCGCTGCTTAGTTTGGCGGCGGATATGGTTGAATCGCGCCCTGTAGATCGCGCCGCTAACGAACTTATTTTTGCAACGTTGTCGTTGCTTGACGCGGTTTCAACGCGGCTGAACGCGCAGTTCTTCCCACCGAAGCCAAAGAAGGGGGCAGCACGCGGCGGCAAGCGCGGGAAAGCGGCGCCGGTGTCCGCAGAGGACATGCTTGACGCGGCGCTGCTGGCCCTGCAAGGGGTCCGCGAAAACGCCGATGAAGATATGCCCGAAGATACGCCAGACGTTGCGTATACGGTCGTCGAAGGCACGATGAATGAGCCGCCGTACGATCCCGAGAACGACACCGTGCCGCTGCAATCCGCGGAAGCCGCCGGGGCTGCTCAGGCGTGGCCTGTCTCGACCGACGAGCCGGACGTGTCGAAGCAGCGGTTGACGTGGCCTACACCAATCTTCATTCGGGATTGGTTGAACACCTGCCACAACTTTTTCGGCGTGATTGTCGACTACTCAAAGACGTATTTTGACGCTGACGACAGCGAAATCAAGAACGCGTTTGACGTTTTTGGACCTCACAATATCGTCACGGTGGCGAAGTATTACCGCCAGCAGCAGTTGATGCCGTCTGCGCGAATCCACGCGGAAAACTTTGTTGGGCCGATGGACACGGGCGACTCTGCGCTGTTTGCGGACGAAGTTGAAGAGGCCGCGCAGGAAGCACGCCGGACGTACGACGAGTACACGCAAACCGCGGGGCAAAACGTCGAAGATCGCGAAGATGCCCGCGACGAATACGAGACAGCGCTGGAAGAGTTCAAGGACGCGCTTGTTGACGCGGGTTACGACCAAAGCTACGCCGACAGCATGACTTTGAAGAAGTACACGCGTTTGATGGACGATTGGAGCGTCCCACGCGCGTTCATTTTTCGGGCAGACTACGACAACTTGACGCTGGATGGGCCGAGTCAGCAAGAGAGCATGGAGCAGTTTTTTGTAACTACTCTAAAGCGTCCAGACCCCGAAGATGAAGAAGTCGCGCCAGAATATGACGATTTGCGCGAAAAAATCTATGCACGTTTTGGCGTCGAAGAAGGTGAGGTAACTGAGGAACAAGAAAACTACCTCGACAACCTGCCGGATCAATACAGCATTTCAGGCGTGTTTCGCGTCCAATTTGTGTGGCCGTTCACGTCCGAGCCGCTGACGCTCCCCGTTACGACAGAGTACGAAGAAGCGGAGGCGCGCGACATCCGCGTTTCCGTCAGTCCGGGTGGTGGTAAGTCTGCGGGCCGCGGTCCTACGGTGCTTTTGCGCGAGATTGTGGGCGCGACGCTAAACGAGTTCCTTTTCCGGCAGTTCAACACGGCTTACGCGGCGCCAGACAATGTGCTGGCGGTCATTCACGAAGATTTGATTGCGCGGCACGACCAACTCAGCGACGCGACCGATAATGGCCGTTTGCCGACTGAGATGCAAGAGGCTATTTCCGGTATTTACAAGTTGACGGGCCGAATTGAGGCGCTGTCGAATTGGAGTCAGCAGACGTACTTGAACGACTTGGAGCGCTGGTACGAAAATGAGCGCGATTCTCGAAATCCGCCGTGGTGGTTGACGAAGTTTATCGAGGTTTTGGAGTTTATTTCCGCGCAACCTCACGCGAATGCCCCTTCGCTCGTCTACAGTCGACGTCAATCGCCGATTGCGGTTGAACAACCTTCGCACGGATTCAAGAAGGGTGATCGAATCGTTTTTGCGGCCCCGCGCTGGG
>Ga0114968_10000603_pt1 | contig 26501 bp, 27 predicted proteins | sample M_130807_EF_Meta_FD_87020 | JGI IMG/M metagenome (GOLD analysis project Ga0114968, IMG submission 87020) | Freshwater microbial communities from Lake Montjoie, Canada to study carbon cycling - M_130807_EF_MetaG | ecosystem: Environmental > Aquatic > Freshwater > Lake | place: Lake Montjoie... | reverse complement strand
CTGAAAAAAGTCGCAATGGTCAGACGGACGAGAGGCTATGCATAAATGGTCAGTCCATAAAAAGTCACCCCCCTGGCTCGCAAGTGTCGGGTTGACCCGACACTTCATCATCGACCCCTAACGTGCAACCGTCGGGTTTATCTCAATGGACCTCCATAGTAAAAATTAAATGTGTAACCTTACCCATAATTAATAATTAAATCAAATAGAAATGGTGGCTCACTTCGTCAAAAAATGACTTATCTAATTGCGACATTCTGAATCAAAAACCGAGTGAGAATTTTGATCCGATTTTCATCGTACAGTCGTTCTACAGAAAATTGATCTAAATCTCTCCAAAGCCCCATATGTAAAGGCTTATAAGAGTTCCAAGGTAATTATTTTTGGGTGGATTTAACAGTGTGTAGGACACTGTTTTTGAGGTCTGCTGCAAGCCCCATGTTTAGTAGGTTTGTCGCATTTAGGATACATTTTTGAGTCCCCTGCGTCTACCAATTTCACCACCCGGGCAGTGTGCAGCGAAGTCGGAGATTATGGCACAGGCGTTTTTGCTGTTTATCCCTTGTCTATCGCGTGTCGGCCCTTTACCCCTGAAATAGTGCCAGAAAAGTTGCATTAGCCAGCCGAACGAGAGGATAAGCATAAATGGTCAGCAGGGGAATTTGCAATTCAAACCCAACCCTGTCGCCAGACGGCAGCGTCTTGCAGATCGCGCCAGGGGATGACCTGGCTTGCCTTGGAAAACACGGATTCGATTTCCACCAACGCAATAGGATCGGTGGGCAAGGCTGGCTGGATCACCCGGCTGACAAGAAAGTGCTTTTGCTTGCCCACGGGCCTTACGGCAGTCCATTTGCTTAGCAGCAGTTTCTTGGGGTTTAGGGGGTTCATGGCTGGTGATCTCGGTGTGGCTAACAAGGTCTACCTAGTATCGCTTCTAGGCTAGTGCCCAAAAGGTTAAATCAAGCTAGACGCTGGTCGATACCTTTCCATTGCCTAACGTTTAGCGGCAGATACAACGCAGCTGCCGGGTGCAAGATGGCATTGGGTCAGGCCGCATCGCCAGGCTAGTTTGTTGCTATGCTTTGGTGCTTTTCCAAAATTTCTGAGATGTAATAAATGGATATCAATGCCGATTACAGCAAGCGGGTGGTGATGAACCACCATGATTTATCTTGGGTTCCCAGCCCTGAATCAGGGGTGGAGCGGCGACTGCTGGAGCGCACCGGCGATGAGGTCGCTAAAGCAACTTCTATTGTTCGCTATCAACCTGGGTCTAAGTTTCAAACCCATACCCATGACTTTGGCGAAGAGATATTGGTGCTGGATGGAGTATTCAGCGATGAGGCTGGCGACTATCCCGCTGGTACCTACATCATGAATCCGCCTGGCTCTTCCCATGCACCCTATAGCAAAACCGGCTGCATTCTTTTTGTAAAGTTACGCCACCTTGGCCCGGATCAAGTACAGCGAGAAGTGCTAAATACTGAAACTGCCCCTTGGTATCCAGGTATGGTGCCCGGTCTGAATGTGATGCCACTGATGCGACAGGGCAGTGGATCGACCTTAGTAAAGTGGGCACCTCAAACCTATTTCAGCCCGCACAGACACCATGGCGGGGAAGAGATCTTTGTAGTGGATGGCGTGTTTGAAGATGAGTATGGGCGCTACCCTGCCGGCTCATGGATCAGAAGCCCGCACATGAGCGCGCACCAGCCCTTCAGCAAAGAGGGCTGCACTATCTTTGTGAAGACAGGGCATCTTTTGAATTGATTGAAATGAAGTGTTTATCGAGCGCATTTTGGCGTCCGCATGCCCGACAAAATCAAAACCCGCAGCCACTTTATGCGGCGGGAAGTCCAGATTCCAATGATGGTGCCTGCAAAGCGGGAGATTACAGTAGAGCAACGTGCCAGACATCCGCCTCGCAAGTGTCGGATTTCTCTCAATGGACCTCGGAAAATTTCAACACCTGAGCAGCGGCCAGCGAAGCCAAGGACTATCACACAGGCCGAGACGCACCGGTCTGCGACACAGATGTTTGAAGGGTATCCGCACCTCACCGTCTTTCCAGGGATGGGATGGCGGTGATGGAGATATTGCCGATGTCTGGGATGTGATTGTGTTGGAGGTGTTCAAGGAGCCGTCTGAATGGTCAAGACGCTGAGCGAACCATCGAAATTACCGTATTTATTCATATGGACAAACTATGACGCGACCGCTTTATTGTCCGGCCTGAGGCAGCCCAACGCCATAGCCACCAAACTGTCCAATAGGGCGGGTGAATCCAGCTGGCCCGGAAGGTCTTCCAGCATCGAGCGAAGTACACTGCGCAAGCCTTGGCCGAGTAAATAGGCAGCTAGTTTCGGGTGCGGGGTGGAGATTTCATCGCGGTATATTTGCAACAGGGGCAGCCAGGTGGCTTCGGTGAATTCCGTTTTATTTTGGTAGGGGCCGCGCCACATACCTAAATGTAAAGCGTTGTGGTAGCGCAAATGAAACACCTGGTTTAATTTGAATAGCCGCAATTCGACACGAATAATATTAGCCAATATTTCGCGTAAGGCGGTAGCCAAAGGCATGCCCACCAATCGCACTTGCATTAATCGCAATTGCTCAGATTCTTCATCCAAAACGCGCTCATATAACAAGGCCAAGATGGCGTCTTTGTTGGGGAAATATTGATAGATAGACCCCACCGCTGCGCCAGATAATTCTGCGATGCGGGTCACTGTCAAGGCCTCTTCGCCACCTTCGTCCAGGATGCGCAGGCTCGCTTGGGCCACCGCTTCCACCAGGGCGCGTGAGCGCGACTGGTTCGGGCGCTTGCGCAGCGGGGGCAGTTCTTTGGGCGAGGCCCACTCCGCAGCTGGTGGCAACTTAGTTGACTTAGACATGGAAATGCGAGCGCTTTGGACCTAGATTATGGGAAAACAGAAATTCATCAATTAAATCATTGACTTAGGTGGTGTAGTTCCAGCCGCAAAAAGCGACTGGCGCGAAGGGGGGCGGATTCCTACACTTTGATTGCTCGCGTCTATAGATTGCACCACAAATTCGGTTTGAATTTAATTTGGAGATTGTCCGTGACTACAAGCTTTACTGTTCGCCCGCTCGGGCCTGCGATCGGCGCAGAAATTCTGGACCTCGACCTTAGCGCGGGGTTTTCGCTGAAAATGCTGCAAAGTCTGGAGGCCACGCTTGTAAAACACGAGGCCATATTGCTGCATGTGCCTGACTTAACTCCCGAGCAGCAAATGGTGCTAGCCCAATATTTTGGCGAACCCGAAGTGCATACCTTTTACCCCAACCTGGGAAAAGGGTTCGAGGAAATTACCATTATTGATTCGAAATTAGGTGACCGGGCTGATATGTGGCACCACGACGAGACCTTCTTGCCAAGCCCGCCCATCGTGACCATGACCCATGCCAAAATATTGCCGCCCAGTGGCGGTGATACCTGCTGGATCAGTATGACCACCGCCTACGACGCCTTATCACCGCGCATGAAGGCTTATTTGGATGGCCTATCTGCCTGGCACGATATGAACTGCCCGATGACCGCGGCATTGCGTCATAACGCGGTGACCCATGAAAGATATTTGCAGGTGATCAATATGGCCAAGCGCCATTTGCACCCGATGGTATTGACACACCCGATTTCGGGAAGAAAAGCCCTGTATATCAGCCCAACCTATACCACCCATATCGAGGGTATTGATCCGGCCGAGAGCAATGCGATTCTTGCCTACCTACATGCGCATTGCCAGCACGTCAAGTTTGTACATCGTCATCGCTGGCGGGTGGGCGACATGATGATTTGGGATAACCGCAGCGTTATTCACCACGCTATTTTGGATTACCAACCGCACCAGCGTCGTATGCATCGCGCCTCGGTCTTTGCGCGCGGGGAACACACCCAATAAGGGGCAAGGAAATACCGCCATGAAAAACGACATTAATCGCCAATTGCTGGCGCAATATGCCCCTCGGCCCGGTAGGCGGCCCTTGCTGCCAGAACTTACGCCCCAGCAGCAAGTGGCCTTGTTATGTCGGGTATTGCATCGTGAGGGTTATAACGATCATATTGCCGGGCATATCACTGTGAAACAAGAGGACGGCAGTTTCTTGGCCAACCCCTGGGAGTTGACTTGGGCGGAGCTCACTGCGTCGGACATTCTGCGCCTAGATCCTCAGGGAAAAGTTATCGAAGGCGATTGGAACATCACGCCTGCAATTAATCTCCATGTGGATGTGCATTTAGCCCGCCATGATGTGGAGGTGGTTATTCATAACCACCCCGCTTGGGGATCGGTTTGGTCTGCCGTGCACCGCATCCCACCGATTTACGACCAAACTTCGGCCTTGGTCGATACCGATCCGATCCTGTACGACGAATACGGCGGTACGGTGGAGGACGGTGCCTTGGGTCGCGCCGCTGCGGCCTCGCTTGGGCAAGAAAAGTGGGCTTTATTAGCCAACCACGGAGTATTGTTGGTGGCCAATGGTATTCGGCAGGCGCACCTGCGTGCCATTACCTTGGAGTGGCGCTGCCGCATGGCTTGGCGCGTGGAAATGCTGGGCGGCGGCATGCCCCTATCAGCCAGCGTTGCGGCCAACACCGGCCAGCGAACCGACGCCAACGGGTTTCCATTTTTATGGGAAGCCATGGCACGTGAGGAAATTCGACGGGATCCCTCGGTTTTGTCTTAAACGCTGCGCGGATGCGCCGTCACGCGAATACGCATTGGGGGAATGGGATTAAGGCGGTCGGCGTTGCCACCGCAGGCATCCGAATGCTTGTAGATATGCAGGTTGAGAAATTGGGCGCTCAAATCGCCATGGGCTCTTGATGTGCCACTAAGGTATAGCCGGACCTTGCGTTCTTGCCACAAAAAATTCTTTCTCCTGACCAATCTATCGAGCTTCGAATTTTCTATGATGGCCATAGCTTGGATCGGTCCTTGGATTTTCAATCAGAAAACCTCCGGTCAGTGGTAGCCCGCGTTAAAAGATGAGCGAGAACAGCGGATTGAGTCTAAGGCGACTGCTGCGACCTGTCCTGTTTTGTTGGTCGGTACGATCGTAGTAGGGTTTGTTCTGCCAATTAGTGCGAACAAATGGGAAACTATGGACGCCACCTTTTTCTTTGCTGTGCTTGCCGAAATAACGCATTGTGTTTTAGTTATTCATGTCTATCATAGGGGCATCCGTCACTAAGCGCCGATTGTTAAATCAGGTACAAATCTTACGATTTTTGTCCGATGGGATGACACAAACGTTAGATTGCACGGTGATGACTTCTGAGGTTTTCGGAAAACCGCTAGAGGAGGTTTTTTACTGGGACGCGCGCAGCGAAAAGGAATAGCCCTCTTTGCCACGCGACAAGGGAACAATTGACGCTGGCGATACACGCTGGACGCTGCCATTGGTCTGTTGCGAATCTCGCCGCAAACCTCACGAGCAGCATTTTCTACTTCGATTTAGGGCTAATGCATGAAGTTTCTCTCTGTTCAAAATGTTGCGAAAACACTTTTTATCTTTTTCTTTCCAATGCTGGGAATGGTTGCCCAGGCTACAGAAATATCTGAAACTAAACCCCCGCTCGCTGAGCCGGACGCCGCGGTGGTCGGATTCCTGTTGGCAGCTGCCGCAAAGGACTTTGGATTATCCGGTTCTCCCCACGCTGTTGACATTCGGCAGGCCCGGGTCGGACGCATGCCTGACGGGGCCGGAAACTATATTTACTTGCTTTGCGGAAAATTTCTACCAGCAGACAAACAGAGCGCAAAAATATGGGTTTCCTTCGCAACCATTGCAACTGTCGACTACGAACAATGGTTAGGCCGACAGGCGGACTCCTATTGCATGCAGCGACAGATTAAGTGGTACAAAACTGATCAATCCAAAGTGCTTTTGACGCGGATACTAGAGCAAGCTGGCTCCGGCAAAACCGCACCCTGATGTATGAAAACAAGAGCAGCGCTCGAAGGGCCTTTCCGCCTAGGATGCCTGCAAATGGGAAGCTCAGGCCGGGTCGCGCAACGGTACGCAAAATGCGCTGCGTGTACAAGGTGAAGCGCGGCTTTAAACTTTGATTATTTGAAAACATCAACATCATTGGTATGCGACAACTACCCATTCTGACGCAAAGACTTGAACTTCACCATATCGATGCACCACATTTGATCACGCTGTTTGAGACCCAGGACGATGTCCCGGCATTAAGCGATTTGGATATTCGAAACCCGCACCGCGTCCTGGTCGATTCGGCGGGACCTTTGCACTGGCGGGTTCCCCAGGTTAAGAAAGATCCTTCGGTCAATAAATGGTTTATTCGATGGATTGTGTTGCGCGAAAACAGATACATTATTGGCAGCATGAGTTTCCACGGCCCTCCCGATGAAAGCGGCATGTTGGAAATTGGCTTGGGTATTGAGCCGACCTATCAAAACCAAGGTTTTGCAAAAGAGGCGCTGCTTGGAATGTGGCAATGGGCCTTGGTGTCACCCGAGGTGAAACGCTTGCGCTATACCGTGAGCCCGGCCAATTTACCCTCTGTTGCGCTGATTCGGCACTTTCAATTTCCCTTGGTCGGCAGCCAAATTGACGAAGTCGATGGGGTGGAAGAAATTTATGAGATGGAACGGGAGCACTTTATTGCGCGATGGTCTGGTATCTGAGCTTGCGTTGCAATCAGGGAATTTTTTGGAATTTTGAATCCAAAAGGCCATCACAACCCGTCTAAAGCGTTTTCAATGACAGGAGTACGCCGCATGGACTTTGGAACTACGCTCAAACATCTCGTCCCCTTTATCGTGCCGATATTGGCGCTATGCATCCCCATAGCTGCGATTTTCGTGCGACATGCGGAGCGGATCAACCGAAATAATAATTTGCATCAAACCATTCGATTGCTTTCAGAAAGAGGTGCCGATCTGCCCCCAGAGCTTTTGCAAGCGGCAATTACAGAGCCGCACTCGCCCTTGGAACCAAAGCCATGGTCGCAAGCAGCCCAATTACGCGCTGGAATTATCAATGTGTGCATTGGCATTGGATTGATGATCTTATTTAGCGCCATGCGATTAGACCAAAGTGTGCCAGAGTGGCTTTGGGTCATTGGCGCAATTCCCCTGGTCATCGGTATTGCGTTTTTTATTATCTGGTACATCGAAAGCAGAAATAAACCGCTCTGAACTGATGCTTAATCCATCGCGGGTGATGTGCTCTCAAGACACGTCGGATGAAGACTTGGTCCGCATGGTGGCGAATCACTCTGATAAAACGGCGTTTGAATTACTGGTGAAGAGGCATCAGGCGCGATTGCGCCTTTATCTGCGTGGGTTAACTGGTACTGATGCAGCCGCAGACGATTTGGCGCAAGAAACGTTTTTCAAAGTATTTCGTGCCATTCCAAAATTTGAATTCCAATCCAGTTTCAAAACCTGGTTGATGGCTGTTGCAAGAAATACATTTCTCGATTACGTACGATTAGCCGGTAATCGGTCTCAGGCGTCAAATAATGGCGACGCGTATTTGTTTTATGCTCAATTAAGCCAAGCTGATACTGCATCCTTAGACGCGCCGATGTTGGCAATTGATCTCAATAAAGCCTTAACGCTGCTGAGCGCAGCTGAGCGGGAGGTCATTGTGCATTGCTATTTTGCCGACCTCACGATGACTGAAACGGCCTTCATCCTCGGTATGCCCTTGGGAACCGTGAAGACCCATTCCCACAGGGCACTTGCCAAACTGCGCAGTCAAATGTCGGCCTGGGATGTCGCCCGAACCAAATAAGGAGTTTTTCATGTCCCACACTAACGAGGAACTATTTGAACAGTGGCTCAAAGCGCATATCGCAGCCGCCTTGCCCCAGGACGAGGGTTTTTCAAATAAGGTCATGAGGCCAATTTGTCATCCCCCAGCCGCCGTGGCCGCGCGCCCCGAATGGACAGCTCTGTCCTGGGGCGTGGGGGTGGTGGCTTTTGCGACGCTGTTTATTGAAAATTTTAGGGATATCGACGCAGGCGCTCTGTCCTGGCAAGTTGGGAAATGTATGCTGCTATTTCTCGGATTGATGGCGTCGAGTTGGCAATGGCAACGCACAGTCACTCTATGACCAAGGCGGTGCGATGCGCATTGCACTGTGCTGCTGTCGCCGTAATTACTTACTTGCACTGATAGTTTCAGATGCCATCCGTTGCAGCGATGCCGCAATACTAGGTGAAATACCCAGTTCCGCAGCGACCGCGTCTGCCGATCCCAGCGTCGTGGGGTTCAATCCTGTGACTGTTCCAAAAAGGACCAAAGCGGCAAGATAAGAGCCATAGAAGCTGGGGTGCGTGCGGTCTATCCACCACAGATCCACCGGGTTCCCACCTGCATCGTAGGTGCCTTGGGCGTTATAAAACCCAGTTCCCTTCGCCAGATTGTTGTCAACAGTGCGTTGGAATGCTTCGCCAACCGGCGCGATGCCTTTAATCTTGGTGTTCGATGCTGCTAAGGCCTTGAATGCATCGCGCATGTCATTGGTCATGTCCCGCAAGTTATCGGTGGTTTGGGCCTTGCTCGTGTAAAAAAGGTTGTTTTGGCCGGTGACTGCGCTGCCGTTGCTACCGCTTGAACAGGTCAGATCTACTTTAGGCGCTCCATTCATTGTTGTGAGGTCGGCGGCCGTACACAGATGGGGCTCCACCATGTCCGGTCGTGCCCAGGTTTGGTAGAGGTAAACGCGGGCATCAGGATTTGCGTTGGCATTGGTCGGAATATCGCGGGTGGTCGTGCAATTGCCTGCGCTGAGGCCGGGCCCTGGAGTGGCTGCAGTGGTTGCCGCCGTGCAATTGGTTAAGCCGCCAAAAATATCGGCCTCGGTTGTGACCCCGCCTTTGCCCACAGTGACATAGTCAACAATTTTGTTGACATAGGTCCGCCATGAAACCGGATTACCGTTTTTGGCTTTGGCCGGAGAAAGTGGCTCATCACTTTGTCCCTGCAGCACCACTACATTCCATTTTTGAGAAGCAATATTGGCACGCATATCCCAATCAGCATTCGCGGTATTTAGGAAATGTCCGCGCATCGTGGCTGCGTTGCGCGCCGACATGGATACGTTGTAGCGCAAGCCTGCAATATCTGTAAATTTCTTGAAAATACCGGGAACGCCGCCCCAAGGATGGGGTTCAAAACAGCCCACGCCTGATTGCACGCAGGGGGAGGGTGGTAGGCCGGTTCCCACAGGGTAGCTATTTCCGCCTGAAGGATTTTTATCATTAAAGGCAGTTGTTAAGTCGGAAATTGCCTTGGCGTTGTATTGTATAGCCGGGGCTATGCGCGCAAAGGTATAACTGTTGCCCACAAAGAGAATATTCACAGGCTCAGGAAACGACCCTACGGCGACCGGTGATGTTCCCCCGCCGCATGCCGCTAACAGCAGAATCGAAAGTGCGGTGGTAATTGCTAAATGTCTTTTCATGGGGCTTTGATGATGTGGTGCCTGTGATTTTCAGCATAAGCGATCTGATGGAGTAAATAACATCTTTAATTTGATCACGGATAAATGCGGCCCCGGCTAGAGGGAAACCCTAGTTTCCCCAATTGCTTTTGTGAAAGCCTTGGGCCTTTGATTACTGGTCAATTCGAATACGCATCTTATTTATCGCCCCCGCGACATAAAATCGAAGACAAATCAACTAAGCATATTTTGCAAAGGGAGCCAAGCTTATGACTATTTTCACATTCGCAAAAAAATTGTTTGCGCTGTGGGCGATCATCACGTCGATGGGGGCAATGGCGGAGTTAGCGCCGGCAAGAACCGATCCAGGCGGCATGCCCAAGGCGATATTGTGGGTCGGTCATAGCTTTTTTTATTACAACAACAGCATGCATAACCACTTCGGTCAGATTGTCCGCGAGGGCCTTGCCGGCCAAGGTGTACGCAGTGCCTCGGTCACCATAGGTGGCGCAGGCCTAGATTGGCATGATATGGAATCACTGCTGCGGCCACAGGGTATCGGCCGATATTCTTTTATTGGTGACAATGAAATTATTTTCAATAAATCGGGTAAACAGTTTGATTCGGTCATCATGATGGACTGTAGTCAGTGCCCTGTTCACCCCCAGTTACAGCCGATATTCCATGAATACGCCAAGAAGCATTCACAAACCATACAACGCAATGGAATGCGGCCGATCTTATTTATGACATGGGCCTATAAAGATAAGCCTTCAATGACGCTTCCTTTGGCAGATGAATATACAAAAGCTGGAAATGAAAATGATGCCTTGGTTATTCCTGCAGGCTTGGCATTTGCCCTTGCGATTGCAAAGAGACCAGACCTGGAGCTTTACCAAGCCGATAAACGCCACCCTAGTTTGGCTGGTACCTATTTGGCAGCCTTGACGACGTTTTCCGCCTTGTACGGTAAATCCCCGCAGGGTATTCAATACGATGCAGGCCTTGGCAAAGAGACTGCGCGATTCCTTCAAGAAGTAGCTTGGGAATCAACCCAAACTTATTTCAAGCGCTAAATCAAAACCACCCGCTAACCGGTGGCTTGTTCCAATTCGGTGCAGGATCTAGGCGGGGTAAACCACTTGCAACGTACGCTGCCGATTTTTACGAATCCATGCGTAAACATTGCGCAACCTATGAACGAGAAACCAAGATCATCAGGGAACCAAGGTCAAGAACAGAAAACTGGCAAACAAAACCAGATGGATTGCACCCTGCATAACATTGGTGCGACCCGAACCTAACGTAATTGATCCAATCAAGAAAGTCAGCATCAGTAAGGTAAGGTCTTTGGAATGGAGGCCCATGGTCAGCGGTAGCTTAAACACCACGCATGCAGCGACGACGATCGGAATGGTGAGGCCAATACTGGCCATCGCCGACCCGATAGTCAAATTCATACTGGTTTGTAATCGGTCAGCATTGGCTGCGCGTACAGCCGCCCAAGCCTCCGGCAAAAGCACGATAGCGGCGATCACAATGCCAGCAATTGCTTTGGGTGCATTCGCCAATTCAATGACCGAATATATCGAGGGCGACAGGAGTTTCGCGGAACCCACTACGCAGCTCAAAGAAATGAGTAACAAAAATAAGCTGAACACTGCTTTGTTTTTGGACGGTGGCGATGCATGCACTGACTCATCGGAGGCCGATTCCGTCGGAAGAAAATAGTCGCGGTGCCTCACGGTTTGAATAAATACAAATACGAGCCAAAGGCTCAACGAGGACATAGCGACAAATATCAATTGCGAATTCGTGTAGGTGCCTTCGGAGGAGCTGGTGGTGTACACCGGCATCACAAGCACCAAAACGCACATTGTTGCCAAAGCCGCAAATCCGGGGCCAGTGCCCTCGATCCGAAAAAATTGCTCTTTATGCCTGATGCCACCCAATAGCAAACAAATACCCACCACACCATTGCAAGCAATCATCACCGTGGAATAAATAGTATCGCGGGCCAAAAGCGCATTGGATGCACCGGCCGAAAACATCACTGCCAAAATGAGTGCCGTCTCAATCACCGTGACAGCCAGCGCCAATATCAGCGTACCAAATGGTTCTCCGACCCGGTGCGCGATCAATTCCGCATGGTGCACACTGGCGATAACCGCTGCCATCAGGGTTAATGCAAGGCAAAGATCCTTGAGATAAAAATCGCCACCGGTAAATATATACACCAGCAGCAATCCCAAAGCTGGTGGAATAATTTCAGGCCAATAGGTTTTGATTGCGTTGTACATTGTCCCAGTCTAATCAGTGGCGCGAAATACCTGGAAAATAGTATGGTATCGACTGCAACATTTAATTTACTCCGCCAGGCGTAGCGGATGCGAACTTCACAGTCTTTGCACAAACCACAGTCCGGCCAAGCCCACGGCAGCACCCACGCCCACAGGCCGCAGCCATTGCATGGCCCAGGCCTTTCCCCAACGCGCAAACACGGCCAACAGCAGCGCGACACAGGCCGCTATGCCAAGCTGCACCAGCTCAATGCCCAGGTTAAAGCCCAGCAAGCTCCAGCCGATCGTGTCCGGGTCTAAGCCGATTTCTTCCAAAGCCCAAGCGAAGCCCAGGCCGTGGACCAATGCGCAGGCAAATACCAGAGCCATTCTTTGCACCAGGGGGATGGTCACGCCCCGGCGCCTTGCGCGCTCGTCCAAGAGCGCCATCAGCAAAATCGTCAGCGCGATGGCCAGCTCCGCCAGCGTGGGCGACACCCTCCATTGGCCTAGCACGCCCAAAGCCAGCGTCGTTGCGTGGCCCAGGGTGAAGGCGCTAAGCGTGATCACCAGCGCCGCCCAGCCCATGCCGGTGGCCAGCACTACCAGCAAAAACAGCAAATGGTCCGGCCCGTCCAGAATATGCCGTGCGCCTAGCACCATGTAGTCAGTCAATACAGCGCCGGCGCTGGGAAACAGTCGCTGTTGCTGGCGCGCTGCGCTAAAGACCATGCTTTGACGCTGCAAGCTCGTGCCGTCCTCAGCTTGGCGTGTCACCGTTGCTTGTAGCGCGTGCGCGGCGCCGCCCGCCGGCCAAAAAGCCAAGCTCCAGTCGGTGGGCGCAATGCCAGGGCGCAATGCGAATTTGCCTACGACCGTGATGCTTGCTTGCGGGGGCCCCGACCCGGTGTGTGCATCAAATTGCACGAACACCGCTTGTAGTGCCAGCGCGCCCTGGGTGTCGCGCAGTTGTACGCGCTGGACAATCGCGTCTTGTACTTGTGCCTGGTGCGCGCGCAACTCGGTTACCGAAATGCTGCCGTCGCCATCATCGTCCAGCGCCAAGTCGGCCAAAGCTGGAGGTGCGAGCGACAGCGCCATAAAAGCGCCGTCGCCTCGCAGATTCAGGCTGGCCCGGTCCAGCGCCATCACATGGCTGTGGGCAGCGGGCAAGGCGCACAGGCCCAGCAGCAGCGTGACCAGCGTCGGGCGAAAAAACTGAATGCCTAACTTCAAACCAGCTTGCCCCGTACACAGCGCTGCAAATAGGGGTAGCTCTCGGTGGCTACATAGTAATACGTGCCTTTAGGGAACTCAGGGGTTACGCCGGTGCGCCCGTTGCATTCGTCCAAGTCACCGCCGTTACCCGCGCTGTAGGCCCAGTCTTGGCGGAAAGTGCCCAAGGGGAAAACGCTGGCCGTGGGGCGCAGACTGGATAACGTAGCCGCAGAATTGGGTTTGTAATTACCAGCCAATTTTTTGAGCGCTGAAGTGGCATCTGTTGCAACCGTATAGCCGTACTTGTAATAGATGGGGAAGCCGTCTGCCGCCCATCCGATGATTTGCATTTTGTTGCCCATGGTCGTCGACTCGGTGCCGCCCAAAGCCTTGAAGACGCCGGTGGGGGCGCCATGGTAATGGTATTCGCCGGTGGGCTGCACATGGGCGTTGTTAAAGTCGGCGCCAAAATCGAAAGGGCTACCCGGCACGATAGCCTCTAGGCTCCAGTCGCCCCCACCCAAAAAAGTGCATTGGGTTGCGGCCGATGGAGTCCCTGGGCCCTGGGTGGCCGCCGAGGTGGCATTGTTTTGGCATCCGCCACCGGTGTTGGGGTCCAGTTTCACGCCGTTAAGTGCATAGCCGACGATGGGCACAGGTCTCACGGAATCGAGCGTTGGCGCCAATGGGCCCGACTGGTTGACGCTGTAGGGTGCAATGGTGTTGGGGTTGTTCGGGTTGGGAAAAGTGCCCACCGTGTGGTTGGGAATGCCGTTGGAGACAATATTGCGCGTGGTGGCGGTGCACGACCAGCTAAATTGAAAGGACTTGCTGATATTGTCAGCGACCTGCGTGACCGTGCTGCCTGAGCCTTTGAGGTCACAAAGCACGCCAGCCGTATTGGCGCTGGTGTCGCTTCCCGCCGATGTGCTGCTGGTACCGGTGCCGCCACCGCCGCCACCCCCGCATGCCGCCAAAAGTAAGAACAAGGGCGCAGCAGCCAGTACTTTTGCTACACCTGGATAGCGAAACCATATTGTCTTTGAATGAAACATAGAAGAAACCTCTTGTAAATTGTGAAATCAGCGCAATCCAATGCCGATCAAAGTATTTTTGCGTGGCGATGTAATCCATCATTGAGTGGATTAGTAAATTTCAGTAAAGTCCAAACACTCTTTTCCAAAGGCTAGCGTTATGCCAATCCAATTAGTTCAACCCAGTGATCTGTATCTTGATGCTTATTTGGCAACACTGGCGCGTGGCTGGGATCCGTCAAGCTTTCAAAAAACTGATGGGCCGTTGACCGCAGAGATTGAAGAAATAAATAAAAATCGCGCGAAGTTTTTCCAAAACAACCTTAATTTTACGGGTGGTGGCGAGGCCATTGCCTTACCCGACGGTACGCGGGTCGAGCGCTTGCCCCAAATCACAAAATGGATGTGGGATGGCGAGTTTGTAGGAAAAATTCAATTCCGCTGGCAGCACAAAACAGTGGCCCTTCCGTCCACTTGTCTGGGCCATATCGGGTACGGCGTGGTGCCTTGGAAGCGTGGAAAAGGGTATGCCACGGCAGCCTTAAAACTATTGCTTGAAGAAATTCACTATTGCGGATTGCCCTATGTGGAGCTCAGCACAGCTGCGGACAACGTCATCTCGCAGCGTGTCATTGCGCGTTGCACAGGACGGTTTGTGGAGGATTTTGAGAAATTGCCCGCCAACGGGGGCGGTCCGGCCAAGCGCTACCGGATCAATCTGGCCCAGGCGTAAGGCGCCAGACCTACCAGTCTCTAAAATCGGGGCCTGTGCGCTTGCTGTTCCCTTGCCCTTACCCTAGTCCCCAAATCCGCTGTGCGTGCTGCTTTGGGTGCCGGCGCAAACGAAATAGCAAAATGATTGGAAATCCCTTGGCTTATATTGGTTCAAAACCCCGCTTTGCCGCCTTGTTGGCGGCATTGCTGCTCAGCCCCATCTTGCATGCGCAAGAGTTGGGCAACGACAAATGGTATTTTTCCTGGGGCTACAGCCGCCAGCAATACGCGCCCTCAGATATTCATGTCTCGCAGCCCAGCTTGGGTAATGATTTCACGGTACGTCAGGCGGCAGCCAGTGATTTTCCGGCGACATTCCAAGAAACCCTGGACTCCATTGGCAGCCTGGATATCACCACGCCCCAAGAAAATTTGCGCTTCGGACGGTATATGAATGCCGAGAAAACATTTGCGCTCGAGTTTTCGGTAGACCATACCAAGTACAACACCAATTTGTACCAAACAGCTACCGTCAACGGCACCATTGCTAACCAGCCCTATAACGGCCCTATGGTTTTAAATCCGCAAAACTTTTATTACGCTTTGCACAATGGTTTAAACCATATTATGGTCAACGGCGTTTGGTTGCAGCATTTGTACGGTCCGGAAAAACAGGTGGGTGCGCTGCAACTCATTAGCCGGGTTGGCGCGGGTATCTTGTTGCCCCATGCGGACAACACCATTTTGGGCAATGCCAACCAGGTTGGCCCGAAAAACCAAAATGTCTGCTGCTTTTCCAGCAATGACTGGTGGCAGGTCAACGGTTGGACCGCTGGCGTCGAGGTCGGGTTGCGCTACCGCATCTACAAATCGATGTACCTGGAGCTCACCTCCAAGGTGGCCTATGGGGCTTTGCGCGGTGTGCCGGTGTACCAAGGCACGGCCGATCAAAATATCTGGATGTCCGAGCAAGTCCTGTCTACCGGCTTTCACTTTTAGGCCGTAGCGCCGGCCTTTGGCGCCGGGGCCGCCTTGCCCTGGGCGCCCCTTAACTCTGCGGCACTCACCGCGTCGGGTCGCCGTTAGGCGTGCAAAATAGCCCCCACTATTACATTCGTTGGATTGGGGCACTATGTTGGCAACTCTTATGGGCTTGCGCCGTGCGGGCGTACGCGTATTTTTGGGCTTGATGTTGGTCGCGCTGACTCCCAGCGTCTGGGCCTGGGGCGGGCAAGGGCATCAGGCGCTTGCCGAACTGGCTTGGCAACGCCTCACGCCCAAAGCCCGCGCGGCAGTGAGTCAGCTCCTGGCCCTGGAGCCGGGGCAAACCCTGGGCTCGATTGCCAGTTGGGCAGACACCATTCGTGACCCGCTGACAGCGCCTTGGCATTACGTCAATTTCCCTCGTGGAGATTGCCATTACAAGGCCGAGCGTGATTGCCCGGACGGTCACTGCGTGGTGCGCGCGATCGAGCAACAAGAAGCCATCCTGGCCGCTCCCGGACCGGAGGAAGAGCGCCTGCGGGCGCTCAAATTCGTGGTGCATTTCGTGGGTGACATTCACCAGCCGCTGCACGCCGGCTACCGCGATGACCGCGGCGGCAACATGGTGCAGCTGCGCTTTTTGATGCGTAACAGCAATTTGCACGCCCTGTGGGATTCCGGCCTGGTAGGCCAGCAGGCGCCTGATGTGCCTGCTTTGACCAGCATGATGAATGCATTGGCCCCGCCCAGCGATCAGCCGGTTCCCCCTGTAAGCGGGATCGCCGAGGAGTCTTGCCGTATCGTGAGCACGCCGGGGTTTTACCCGCCCGGTGATGTCGATGCGCAGTACGCCAAACAATATACGCCGATTGCCATGGACCGTCTGGCGCTGGCGGGCGCGCGGCTGGCCGCGATTTTGAATCGCAGCTTCCCGTAAAACGCCTTAAGGCGCGCTTGCTAGCGCCTTCGCGCGCAGTCCGCAGAGCGTAGCGCTGGGGCTGACCTGCTCAGGGTCGTTTTGGACGTGGATGAGTGTGGGCCCGTTGCCGGTCAGCCCTTGGACCACCTCAGCGCACAACTGCGCCACCGTCTCGACCTTGATGCCTTTGGCGCCAAAAGAGCGGGCCAAGGCGGCAAAGTCCGGGTTGTGCAGGCCGGTGCCGTACACATTGTGAGGAAACCACTTTTCCTGGTGCATGCGGATGGTGCCAAACATCTGGTTGTCAAACACGACCACCACGATGCGCAGTTGCAGGTGCACCGCTGTGGCCAACTCGTGGGCGCTCATCATGAAGCAGCCGTCTCCGGCCAGGCAGAGCACCGGGCGCTCAGGCCGCGCCATTTGGCTGCCAATGGCTGCCGGCAAGCCATAACCCATGGCGCCGCTGGTGGGCGCGACCTGGCTGCCGAAATTGGGATAGCGGTAATAGCGGTGCGCCCAGGCGGCGTAGTTGCCTGCACCATTGGTGACCACCGTGTCGGGCGGCAGCGCCTGGCGCAGTGCCAGCCACGCCTCGGTCATGGCGAGAGTCCCCTCGGTGGGCGGGGCTGCCGGTGCGCCTGATGGCGCCTCGCTAAAGGCCTCATAGCTGCTGCGTAAGCGCCGGCGCCAGGTCTGCAGGCGTGCGGGCATGTCGGTCGGCAAGGCCATAGCGGCCAGGCTCGCGGCCATGGCTGGCATGCCCGCCACGATGCCCAGCGCCGGGTTGTACACCCGGCCCAACTCGCTGGCGCAGGGCATGCAATGCACCACGGTTTGCTTCGGCTGCGGCACGTCGATCAGGGTATAGCCGTTGCTGGGCACCTCGCCCATGCGCGCACCTAGCAAAAACAAAACGTCGGCCTCTTGCACGGCCTGGTGCAGCACCGGGTCCGAGCCCAGGCCTAGAAGGCCGGCGTAATGCGGGTCGCGGTGGTCAAACAAGTCCTGTCGGCGAAAAGAGCAGGCCACCGGCAGGCCGCTGGCCTGCGCAAAGTGCGCGATGTCGGCTACGGCCTCCTGCGTCCAGCCGCTGCCGCCCAGCACCAACACCGGGCGCTGCGCCTGACCCAGCCATTGGGCAAGTGTTTGCAGATCGCCGGCGCTGGGCGCGGCATGGGCAATGCGCGTGGGCACTGGGGCGGACGGAGCGGGCAGGCGCTCGCTGAGCACATCCTCGGGCAGCGCTAGCACCACCGGCCCCATGCGGCCCGACAGCGCCGTATGAAAGGCGCGGCTGACCATTTCTTGCACGCGGTCGGCGGTTTCGATTTGCGCCACCCATTTGCTCATGGGGCCGAACATTTGCCGGTAATCGACCTCCTGGAAGGCGCCGCGCTCCATGAAGTGGCGGTTGACCTGGCCGATGAACAAAATCAGCGGCGTGCCATCCTGGTGCGCCGTGTGCACGCCGATCGAGGCCTGGGTGGCGCCCGGAGCGCGCGTCACAAAGCAAACGCCCGGCTTGCCGCTGGCCTTGGCGTAGGCTTCGGCCATAAAGGTGGCCGAGCCTTCATGCCTACAGACCACCAGGCGGATACGGTCGCGGTAGGCGTAGAGCGCGTCGATGGCGTCTAAAAAACTCTCGCCGGGGACGCAAAAAACGGTGTCCACGCCCTGGGCGTGCAAGGCGGCGATCAAAACGCGCGCGCCGGTAGTCTGGGGGGTCGTGTTCATCAGTCTATTGTGGCACTGGCAAACCATCATTGACAGGCCCCTGCCAAGGCACCAAGATGCGCAGCCATGCGGCTTGCGTCGGAGCCATAGCAAAGGAATAAGCGATGAAATGCAATTTTGGATCTACCGCATCGGGCCTGCTGCGCGTTTGCGCCTTGCTCTTGATTGGGCTGCCGCTGGCCTACGGGCAAACCGCCTCGGGCTGGCCCAACCGCACGGTTCGCATTGTGGTGCCCTTCGCCGCAGGCGGTACCACCGATATTTTGGCCCGGGCCATTGCGCCCGAGCTGTCCAAGTCTTTGGGCCAGCCCTTTGTCATTGACAACCGCGGCGGCGCAGGCGGAAACATTGGCACCGAGCAGGTGGCCCGGGCTGCGCCCGACGGTTATACCTTGCTCATGGGCACGGTGGGTACGCATGGCATCAACAAGTCGCTCTACGCCAAATTACCGTACGACCCGCAAAAGGATTTCGCGCCCATCACCTTAGTCGCCGGCGTGCCCAATGTGATGGTTATGAATGCGGAGAAGGCCAAGGCCTTGGGCATCCAAAGCGTGCCGGACTTTATTCGCTACGCCCGCAAACACCCGGGGCAGCTCAATATGGCCTCCAGCGGAAGCGGCACCTCCATCCACCTGGCAGGCGAATTGTTCAAGTCCATGACGGGCACTTTTATGACGCACATTCCCTATAGCGGCTCCGCGCCGGCTTTGCTAGGTGTGCTCTCAGAGCAGGTGGATGTGATGTTTGACAACCTGCCGTCCTCCATGGCCCTGATCAAGTCGGGCAAGCTCAAGGCTTTTGCTGTGACCTCGGCACAACGCTCGGGTGCCTTGCCGGATACTCCTACTCTGGAGGAGGCCGGGCCGATTAAAGGATTTGAGGCTAGCAGCTGGTTTGGACTTTTAGCCCCGGCCGGCACGCCGCCCGACGTGGTGCGGCTGCTGCAACAAGAAACGGCCAAGGCGCTCAATCTGCCTGCCGTCAAGGCCAAGCTCTTGTCCCAAGGTGCTATTCCGAGCGGCAATACGCCCGAAGAGTTTGCGGCGCTGATAGAGGCTGAGATCCGCAAGTGGGCGCCGGTGGTCAAGCACTCAGGCGCCAAGGTGGACTAGGTCGCACCAAGGCCCGCGAAAAGCCGACCTCGCGGGCCGGCCTCATCGAACCATTAATTGAGCGCGTCTTTCAAAGACTTGCCAGGACGAAAACGTGGCACCTTAGCGGCCTTGATTTTCAGGGCTGCACCCGTCTTGGGATTGCGTCCGGTGCGGGCTTTGCGCTTGGTCACGCCAAACGAGCCAAATCCCACCAAACTGACCGTGCCGCCTTTTTTGAGCGTCTTGGTCACTGCTTCGATCATGCTTGCCAACGCGCGCCCAGCCGCTGCTTTTGAAATCTCCGATTTGGTGGCAATATGCTCGATCAGTTCTGTCTTGTTCATAGCGTAGCTCCTTTTTTATGGGTTATGGGAAACTTCATTTTAGCCACACCCTACGGTGCCGTGGGGCCTGCCGGGGGCTTAAACTTCGCCTTTGGCTGCCCGATTGCGCGGCCAGCTTGACTAGGGCCCCCAGGGCCTTTGCATCCAAGGGATCGGCGCTGCTTTATGACCCATCACCCGGTACGCGGGATTTTTTACCTCTGCCTGGGGGTGCTGGTTTTCTCGGTGCAGGATGCCATCATCAAGCGCTTTAGTGGTGGCTATCCCCTGACTGAGGTCGTCTTTATCCGCTCGTGCGTCGCCGCCCCGATATTGATGGCTTTGGTCTGGCGCGAGGGCACATGGCGCAGCCTGTTGGGCGGGCACTGGCGCACATTGACGCTGCGTGCGATGGTCATGTTTGGCGCCTACACCGCTTACTACATGGCCTTTCCGGCGTTGCCGCTGGCTGATGCAGTGGCCTTGTATTTCACCGTGCCCTTGTTTGTGACCGCGCTGGCCGGGCCCATGCTGGGTGAGCGCAACCACTGGGTGGTTTGGGCCTCGGTGCTTTTGGGCTTTGTGGGTGTGATGGTCATGTTGCAACCAGGCACGGGCCTTTTTGAACCTGCCGCTTTGCTCTCATTGCTAGCCGCTGCACTTTACGGCTTGGCCATGCTTTTGGCCCGCAGGCATGGCGCTGACCTCTCGGCGGCCGTGATGGGTTTCTACCAAAATGGTTTTTTTCTGCTCGGCTCGGGCCTGGCCGCCGCTGTCCTGGCCGCCTTAGGGATCGACTATGCGGTGCATCCCAGCCTGCAGTTTGTGGTCCGAGCTTGGACTGTGCCCAATGCCTATGACGCGGGCCTGATCGGCCTGTGTGGCGTGGTGGCGTCGGCGGGCATTATGTTGCTGACCAACGCGTACCGCGTGGCCCGGGCCAGCACGGTGACGCCGTTTGAATACACAGGTATCTTGTGGGCGCCTTTGTGGGGCTTCTTGTTTTTTGGCGAGGTGCCCCGGCACACCACGGTAATCGGCGCTTTGATTATTGTGGTGGCCGGCTTAATGGCTTTGCGCTTAGCCCGGCGCGACGCTGAATGAGGCTTGACCATGACTTTGCACTACCAAGCGTCTGCATTAACCCTGCCCGAGGTGCAAGCGCTACCGGGCCCGCGCGTGTTGCAGTTTGGCACCGACTGGTGCGGTCATTGCCAGGGGGCCGCGCCCTTGGCTGATGCGGCTTTGGCCAACATGCCCGCCGGCAGCCGGATCCTGGTGGAGGACGGGCCAGGGCGGGCGCTGGGCCGCGCATTTCGCGTCAAACTGTGGCCGACGCTGGTGTTCTTGCAGGACGGCCAGGAAGTGGCGCGGGTGGTGCGGCCGGCCGATCAGGCGGTTATTGAACGGGCGCGCGGGCAGCTAGGCGCATGAGTTTGGCTTGAGACCACGCTTACCGGCTGTTCTGACAGACAAAATTGAACTGCGCAATGTCCAGCTCGGTGTTTGCCACCGGAAAGAATTCCGGCCCTGAGCTAAAGGTATAAAGCGGCTCGCCTTTGCCGCCGCGCCCGGAAACGATAACGGTTTTGATGGTGCGGTGCTGGCCGCGCGCGCAGTCAAACTCTTTTTGCTCTTTGACCGAATCGTATTTGACCCAGAGAACGGGCGGTGGAAAACGCTGTGATTGGGTTTGGCGGTAGTCGCCCATGACCCAGCCACTGGCGATATTGCCGTTGCGCTTTAGCGATTGGGTATCGACATACATCGTAAATTCGGCGGACTTGCCGACCGGGGACCAGTTTTCGGCCCAGACCGAACCACCCAGAAGCAAAAAGACCAAAACAAAACGCCTCATAGCGTTACTCCTTGCGCGACATTCGCCTGCGCAAAAAATGAACTGCCCGCTGGAGGTGGCGCTAAGGCCCGCCAAACCTATTTTTTTGGCGCCGCAAGGTCTACTTCAGAATATCCCCGATACACAGGTATTTTATTTCGACGTAGTCGTCAATACCGAAATGAGAGCCTTCGCGCCCCAGTCCGGATTGTTTCACGCCGCCAAAAGGTACATGCTCGGTGGCCAATATACCGACATTAATTCCCACCATACCGTATTCCAGCGCTTCAGCCACACGGTAAATACGGCCAATATCGCGGCTGTAGAAATAGCTGGCCAGGCCAAACTCGGTGTGATTGGCCGCATCGATGGCTTGTTCTTCGGTCTCAAACTTGAACACCGGCGCAAACGGGCCAAAGGTTTCTTCAGTAGCGCACAGCATGTCGGCGTGGGCGCCCGAGATCACGGTGGGCTCAAAAAACTGGCCCTGCAAGGCAGCGCCGCCCGTCTCGACTTTGCCGCCCCGGGCAATGGCGTCGGCCACATGGCGGCTCACTTTGGCCACGGCGGCGTCTTCAATCAGCGGGCCCTGGGCCACGCCATCCTCAAAACCGTTGCCGACTTTGAGCGCTTTGACCTTGGCGGTGAACTTGGCCACAAACGCGTCGTACACGCCCGCTTGTACATAAAAGCGGTTGGCGCAGACGCAGGTTTGGCCAGCGTTTCGGTATTTGCTGGCCATGGCGCCTTCGACCGCCGAGTCCAGATCGGCGTCGTCAAACACGATAAAGGGGGCATTGCCGCCCAGTTCGAGCGACATTTTCTTCACCGTCGGGGCGCATTGCGCCATCAGGATGCGGCCCACTTCGGTAGAGCCGGTAAAGCTCAGGTGGCGCACCGTGTCGCTTGCGCAAATCACTTTACCCACGGCCACCGAGTTGTCGGCGTCGGCGGTCACCATATTGAGCACGCCTGCCGGAATACCCGCACGCAGCGCCAATTCGGCAGCGGCCAGTGCCGTCAGGGGCGTAAGTTCTGCCGGCTTGATGATCACCGGGCAGCCCGCAGCCAGCGCCGGTGCCACCTTGCGGGTGATCATGGCCAGCGGGAAGTTCCAGGGCGTAATGGCCGCGCACACGCCGATGGGCTGCTTGATGACCGAGAGACGGCGGTTGTTGTCAAACTGGGGCAGGGTCTCGCCATTGATGCGCTTGGCCTCCTCGGCAAACCATTCCACAAAGCTGGCGCCGTAAGCGATCTCACCCTTGGCCTCAGGGAAGGGCTTGCCCTGCTCGGCAGTCATGATGCGCGCCAGGTCTTCCTGGTTGGCCATCAGCAAATCAAACCATTTGCGCAGGATGATGCTGCGCTCTTTGCCCGTCTTGTTGCGCCAGGCGGGCCAGGCGGCATCGGCTGCGGCAATGGCTTGGGTGGCCTGGGCCGGACCGAGGTTGGCGACGTCGGCCAGCTTGGCGCCGGTGGCTGGGTCCAGCACATCAAAGCGGCTGCTGCCTGCCACCCATTGGCCGTTGATCAGCGCATCGGTTTTGAGCAGGCTGGGGTCTTTGAGTAAAAGTAGGGGGGAAGAATTTTGGGTCATGGTGCTGGCCGGCGGGGGGGTGGCAGAGGAGGCCGGTGCCCGTGGCACCGACCAAAAAACCGCATCATACGATGCCCCTTGGCTGTCTTTTGTGGCTTCTTGGGCCACGTATTTGCCACTTCGCCTTTGTAGGGGCCGAGCAGGTACAGTGCGGTTTTGGCACATTTTTGGCCCCGCGGCCCAAGGAATTTATGGCCTTGATCAACTACATCACCCAAATCAACCTGGACTTTGGCGCGCTGGCGCTCTTGCGCGCCGAGTGCGAACGCGTGGGCATGCAAAAGCCACTGATCGTCACCGACGCGGGCGTGCGCGCCGCCGGCTTATTGGACCGGGCTTTAGCCGCGCTGGGCGAGATCCCCCACGCGGTGTTTGACCAAACGCCGTCCAACCCCACCGAGGCGGCGGTGCGCGCCGCCGTGGCGGTCTTGGAGGCCCACGGCTGCGACGGGCTGATCGGCGTGGGCGGCGGTTCTAGCCTGGACCTGGCCAAGGGCGTGTGCATCGCCGCTACGCACCCCGGCCCGCTCAAAACCTACGCCACCATTGAAGGCGGCAGCGCCAAAATCACCGAGCGCGTACTGCCGTTGATCGCGGTGCCTACCACCGCCGGCACCGGCAGCGAAGTGGCACGCGGCGCCATCGTTATCCTGGATGATGGGCGCAAAGTGGGTTTTCACAGCTGGTATTTGGTGCCCAAAGCCGCCATTTGCGACCCCGAGCTCACCCTGGGCCTGCCCGCGCAACTGACTGCAGCCACCGGCATGGATGCGATTGCGCATTGCATGGAAACTTTTATGGCGCCTGCCATCAACCCGCCGGCCGATGGCATCGGCCTGGACGGCTTGGCGCGCGGCTGGGCGTATATTGCCCGCGCCACCGCCAACGGCGCCGACCGCGAGGCCCGCTGGAACATGATGAGCGCCAGCATGCAAGGCGCCATGGCCTTCCAAAAAGGCCTGGGCTGCGTGCACAGCCTGAGCCACAGCTTGGGCGGCGTCAATCCACGCCTGCACCACGGCACGCTCAATGCCTTGTTTATGGCTGCGGTGGTGCGTTTTAACGCCCCGGCACCCTCGATCCAGCAGGAAAACCGCCTGCAGCGCATGGCCAGCGCCATGGGCATTGGCGCCTGCGATGCCCAGGGCACTGAAATTTCACTGGCCATTACCGACATGAATGCCCGCCTGGGCCTGCCTAGCGGTCTGGCCGCCTTGGGGGTGACTGAAGACCTGTTTGAGCGGGTGATTGACGGCGCCATGGCTGACCATTGCCATAAAACCAATCCGCGCATTGCCACCCGAGAGGATTACCGGGACATGCTGATCGCCTCCATGTAAGTGGCTCGGGGCGGGGCGGCGACGATAATGCGCGCTTGCGCGCCAGGCCTTGGGGGCCGGCGCACCGCCTTCATTTTTCTGATTACCGTTTCGGGCAGCACCCTTATGAGTTCCACCAGCAACAGCGCCGTGATGAGCGTCGCCGACATCCGCAAGACTTTTTTGGACTTTTTCGCCTCCAAAGGCCACGCCGTCGTGGAAAGCAGCCCGCTGGTGCCGGGCAATGACCCGACACTCATGTTCACCAACTCAGGCATGGTGCAGTTCAAAGACGTGTTTTTGGGTACGGACAAGCGCTCTTATGTGCGCGCCGCTTCGGTACAAGCCTGCTTGCGCGCCGGTGGCAAGCACAACGACCTGGAAAACGTGGGCTACACCGCCCGCCACCACACCTTTTTCGAGATGCTGGGCAACTGGAGCTTTGGCGACTATTTCAAGCGCGAGAGCCTGAAATGGGGTTGGGAGTTGCTGACCCAGGTCTATAAATTACCGCCCGAGCGCCTGATGGTCACCGTCTATATCGACGACGACGAGGCCTATGACATCTGGCACAAAGAAATCGGCCTGCCCGCGGAGCGCATCGTGCGCATCGGCGACAACAAGGGCAAAAAATACGCCTCCGACAACTTCTGGATGATGGCCGACACCGGCCCCTGCGGCCCCTGTTCCGAAATTTTTTACGACCACGGCGCGCACATCCCCGGTGGCCCGCCCGGCAGCCCGGACGAGGACGGCGACCGCTTTATCGAAATCTGGAACCATGTGTTCATGCAATTCGACATGCAAGCCGACGGCAGCCTGCACAAACTACCCGCGCCCTGCGTGGACACCGGCATGGGCCTGGAGCGCCTGGCGGCCATCCTGCAGCACGTACATAGCAACTACCAGATCGACATTTTTGACCAACTGATCCAAGCTGCTGCACGCGAAACCGGCTGCGCCGACCTGCAAAACAACTCGCTCAAAGTGATTGCCGACCACATCCGCGCCACGGCGTTTTTGGTGAGCGACGGCGTGCTGCCCAGCAACGAAGGGCGCGGCTATGTGCAACGACGCATCGTGCGCCGCGCCATCCGCCACGGCTACAAACTGGGTCAAAAAGCCCCGTTTTTCCATAAGCTGGTAGCAGACTTGGTGCGCTTGATGGGCGATGCCTATCCCAAAATCCGGGCGGACGAGAAGCGCATTACCGAAGCGCTGCGGCTGGAGGAAGAGCGGTTTTATGAGACGCTGGAAACCGGCATGCAGATTCTGGATACGGCCCTGGCCGGCGATGTCAAAGTTTTGCCAGGTGACGTGGCGTTTAAGTTGCACGACACCTATGGCTTTCCGCTGGACTTATCGGCCGACGTGTGCCGCGAGCGCGGCTTGGAAGTGGACACCGACGGCTTCAGCGCCGCCATGGAACGCCAAAAATCCCAAGCCCGCGCAGCAGGCAAGTTCAAGCAAGATCGTGGGCTGGAATACGCCGGTGCAGGCAACGAATTTGTGGGCTACGACCACTTAAGCCAAAGCAGCACCGTGCTGGCCTTGTACATGGACGGCGCGGAGGTGAACGCGCTAGCAGCCGGCCAAAGCGGCGTAGTGGTGCTGGCATCGACGCCGTTTTATGCCGAAAGCGGCGGCCAGGTGGGTGACGAGGGCGCGATCAGCAGCGCAAACAGTGTGTTTGCCGTGGCCGATACCCAAAAAATCAAGGCCGATGTGTTCGGCCACCACGGCAGCGTGTCGCATGGCACCTTGAAGGTGGGCGATGCGGTACAAGCCCAGGTCAATGCCGCCGTTCGCGCGGCGGCCATGCGCAATCACAGCGCCACGCACTTGATGCACGAGGCTTTGCGCGAAGTGCTGGGCGACCATGTGCAGCAAAAAGGTTCTTTGGTCAACGCCGAGCGCACCCGTTTTGACTTTGCCCACAACGCGCCGGTCACCGACGCGCAAATCCGCGCTATCGAAACCAAAGTGAAT
>Ga0114968_10000601_pt1 | contig 26515 bp, 25 predicted proteins | sample M_130807_EF_Meta_FD_87020 | JGI IMG/M metagenome (GOLD analysis project Ga0114968, IMG submission 87020) | Freshwater microbial communities from Lake Montjoie, Canada to study carbon cycling - M_130807_EF_MetaG | ecosystem: Environmental > Aquatic > Freshwater > Lake | place: Lake Montjoie... | reverse complement strand
TAGAGCCGTCGTAGACTACGACGTTGATAGGACGGGTGTGGAAGCGTGGTAACACGTTAAGCTTACCGTTACTAATAGCTCAATTGGCTTGATTTATGCACTGAAAAAATTTTCGATACAAATAACAATGTTAAATGTTTAATAAATATCTAAAATAAACCTATTGTTTTTATTTAAATTATTTTTTAGGAAAATCTTATTCTGTTTTTTGTGTATTTAAAAATATGAAAACAAAAAAAAAACTTAAAATTTGTATTTCTATATCTGGTACACCAAGTTTATTTGGGACTTATTTTCATAATAATTTGTACAAAAAGTACAAAATTAATGCATTTTATAAAGCATTAAAAATAAAAACTAATCAATTAAAAACAATACTTGATATAGTTAGAGAAAATAAAGATGTTATAGGCTGTAGCGTATCAACTCCTTTTAAGTCAAAATCAATTCAGTATTTAAATAATTTAGATTTCCATTCTAGAAAAATACGTGCCATAAATACAATTGTTAACAGAAATGGATCTTTAGAAGGTTACAATACTGATTTTGATTCAGCTTTTTATGCATTTCAAAAATTGAAAATTAATCAAAAAAATAACATTTTAATTATTGGCAGCGGTTCAATGGCTAAAGTTTATATTTATTTATTAAAATTTTTAAAGTTTTCAAATTTTAAAATTTGTTCTAGAAAAAAAATAAAAGACATTTCTTATAAAAAATACATAAAATTTAAAATAATCAACGAGGTAGCTAATGCTTTTGATTTAATTATTAACAGCACAACCATTGGAATGAAGGGTAATCAAAATAAAATTATATTTGATTATAATAATATTAATAAAGGATCTAAAATAATAGATTGTGTTGCCGTTCCTGTTAGAACTCCATTAATTGATTACTGTGTAAAAAATAATATTACATATATTAATGGATTGGAACTTGCCTATCATCAAGCGGTAAGACAATTTAAATTATATACAAATTATAATGTTCCAAATAATTATAAAATAGAGTTCATGAATTTTTTTTCTAAGCAGAAGTAGTTTCTACGTGTCTTTTTAATAAGCCAACTAAGATATGTCCTATTGAGTTTTGGATATCTTCAATGTGAAAGTTATTATCATTTTTGCCTGTTTGGCCAGGAAAAGTCGACGTTCCTGGAATCACAATTGGAATGTCGACAATCTTAGAAGCTTGCCCACCACCCCTTCCTGAAATGCAGGACGTCTTTAGTTTGAATTGTTTTGAATAATTTATACATTCTAGAATATTTTTAGAATTTCCAGATCCGCTAAGAGCAAGAAACAAAGAATCTTCGTATTCCTGGTTCGTTCTTAAGTAATTTTTTAGTTGTTCAGAAAAAATTTTATCATTTGATACGTCATTTGATATTCCTGTAATTACTCCCGTGGATTCATTTAGGCATATAACTTTCATTCTTCTAATATCAGTAGTTACAGATTTATCTTCTTTTACAAATGGATGAGTTTTAAGGTCTATTGCTATCCCTTCAGCTATTGCTGAGCCACCTCCATTTCCTACAATAAAAAAATATCCATCTTTTTCATAAGTATTAATAATTGCTAATACTAATTTTTCGATGCCATCAAAATCTATATTGTCATAAATTTTGGATTTTTCTTTAAAGTATTTTTGAATTGTATTTTTCATTTTTTTTATTTCTTAAAAAATTGTTGAGTTTTAAAACTCCATAATAATATAACAGTTTAGAATAATTAGTCTTGTATAAAGGAGAAATATTTAAATATATTAAAGAGCTAAGCAGCTCTACTTTTTGAAAATTTAAATTGTTTTTTTTGCAAAAAAGTCTTAAAATATTTATATTATTAGTTAAATTTCTATATTTTTTAAAATTAATAAAAACATTATTTTTATTTTCTTTTACATAAAATTTATTCTGTCTAACCATTTTATTAGTAATGATTAAAGCATGATGAATTTTTGCTAAATCGTAATAAATATCAAAATAAAAAATATTTTTTCCAAAACTGTCTCTAAAATCAATAACCTTAATATTATTTTTATTTACGATTATATTTTCTGGTTGCGGATCACCATGGCAATATGTTGTTTTGCTTTCTTTAATTAATTTTTTCCAATTTATTCTTAAGATAAGGTTTTTTACATTATCGATAATTACATTATTTATTTTGAATTTTTCAATTAGAACATCACTATTTTTAAAAAGAATTTTTAATCTGTTTAGTGTTTTATTTTTATAGAATGAATTTATTTCCGAATAATTATTTTTTGCTTTTTTATACCAGAAATTTTTTTTCATAAAAAATAAAAATTTTTTAAATAAATTTGGATTTGATACGTCAGATAATTTTTCTCCGTTTATATATTTGTATATTATAAAATTTTTGTTGTGTTTTATAATTTTAGGAGAAATTTTTTTAAATTTAATATGCTTTTTAATTAAATTGTTTATTTTTTTTTTTTTAGAAAAAAATTTTATTACAAATTTATTAATGAAATAAATTTGTTCATCTTGTTTTTGTAAATCTCCCCCTTTTTTTTCAAGAATTTCTTTAGTTTCATTGTATTTTTCAACAGTTCCAGTATCTAGCCATTGAGTGTTAATTATTTTTAAATTTTTAATATTTTTCAATCCTTCAAAAACTTCTAAAGGATTTTCTTTACTTTTCTTTTCTAGCCCTTTAAAAAAATTCTTATAATCATATATTCCGGCAATTCCAGAAAAAGCATTAAAATATTTATTCTTAACATTACAAATTTTTTTGTTAAAAAAAGATAAATTTCCATTGACTTTTTGTAACGTTAAATAATTTGCAGAATCTAAAACTTTTCCTGTCATTATCCAATTTTGGTTCGGGACTGTTATTTTTTCTCTAATTATTGTATCGACGGATGTAAATATAAAAGGACAATTTAAAAATTTTTTACATTCCAAAAGAGTCAGTCCAGGACCAGTTTTTTGTTTATTATAATTCTTAATATTTAAAAATTTAATTTTCCTATCCGGGTAAGAGTTTTGAACAAGAAATTTAATTTTTTCACCCTGATAACCAAGAGTTATTAGGATTTCTATATTTTTTGGAAATTGTTCTATTATGAGAGAAATAATAGGTTTGTTGTTAATTGGTAATAATGCTTTATGAAGATTGTAGGCTTTTTTTGTTCTTGTGCTATTTCCAGCTGCTAAAATGCAAACTTTGTAATGCATTATCACTTATGTTCATTATCTATTTTTCCGTTCTGCCTTTTAGTATCATCTTGTAGTCTGTAAACATCATCAAGTTCAATTGTCGAAGCTTCAATCATTGTAAGATCGGTCAAGGCCTCGACCCTGTGTAAAAATAGAGGCTTAACATGAAATACAGAGCCTTCATGCATTTCTTTAATTTTTATTGATTTAATAATTTTTTCTAATTCCTCATCAATATATTTATTTAGTTTAAATTTTGCTAAATCAATTTTTTCGTCAGAATAATGTAAAGCTGCTGTGCCTTTTGTAACGATATTTGTTTCTTCTTTTAATTCATGAAACTGCAAAGAGGATCTTGTTCCTTTTTTAATAAAAATCTCTTTTAAAGCATATTTAAAATCTGGCTTTCCTGAAGCGATCCACTTTTCATGACCCCAAGGTTTTGAAACCATTTTAACCGATGATACATTTTCAAATTTGATCATTATAATATAATTGTTATTTTAACTTATATTACATTTTTTTAATTACATTTACAGAGTATTTTTATTATAATTAAGATATATATTTAGTAATGAATTTTAATAACAAAATTTTAAAAAAAATATCAAATAAAATTAGATTAAACTTAATAAAGTCACTTTATATTGCTCAATCAGGACATCCTGGTAGTTCGTTATCAATTATTGAAATTTTAGTATATTTATTCTTTATTAATAAAAAAAAACCTAGAATAATTTTATCAAAGGGTCATGCGGTACCAGCTTTGTACAGTGTTTTTTACCAAAAAAATATTATAAATAAAAAAGATTTTCTTAATTTAAGAAAGATTAATTCAGTAACTCAAGGCCATCCTGATTTTGTTCGTTTAAAATTTGTTGATGCAAGTACTGGTGCGCTAGGCCAAGGCTTATCTATTGCGGTAGGTTATTGTATAGCAAACAAAATAAAAAAAAAAAGCGATATTACTTATTGCATCTTAGGTGATGGAGAATTGCAAGAAGGACAAATTTGGGAAGCTGCAATGTATATTGCTGCTAATAAAATTTTAAATTTATGTACTATAGTTGATTATAATAAATTTCAGAACGAATTATCTATTCACGATACTTTAGATATGGGCAATATAAAAAAAAAATTTGAAAGTTTTGGCTTTTTAACAATCGAAATTGATGGTCATAATTTTTTTAGTATAAAAAATGCTTTAAGCGAACTTTATAATAAACAAAGAAAAAAACCACTAGCCATTATAGCCAACACGATAAAAGGTAAAGGAGTCTCATTTATGGAAAATAAAGGTGAGTGGCATTCAAATTTAATAAATGAATCAAATTATATGTTGGCCGTAAAAGAATTGGAGTGCTTTCATGAGCGCTAAGGCATTAAGAGATATTTTTGGACTGGAGTTAGTTAATTTTGCAAAAAAAAATAAAAAAATTTTAGCAATATCTCCTGATTTAAAACAAGCCACAAAATTAAGTTATTTTTTTAAAGAATTTCCAGAAAGATCTTATGAAGTAGGAATAGCAGAAGCAAACGCTGTTGGAATTGCGGCAGGTCTTGCAATGAGTGGTTTTAGACCTGTGCTTGCAAGTTTTGGATCTTTTTTAACTGGAAAAAATGTAGAAATAAGAACATCGATTGCTTTTAATAAAGCTCCGGTAATTTTGGTTGGAACTCATGGTGGATTGATTGGACAAGATGGTCCAACGCAGGCTGGGCTTCAAGATATTGCGGTAATGCGCTCAATTCCAAATGTAAAAATAATTCAACCATCCACACCCATCGAAATGAGAGAAGTGCTTAGATTTATATTAAAAAGTAAAGATATTATATATTTGAGAGTTTCAAGAGAAGTAACCAAAGAATTTTTTAATGATAGATATAAATTTCAAATGGGTAAAATAAATATTATTAAGAAAAACTTCAGAGATGCAATCGTAATCACCTCAGGTAGCATGTTGCAAATATGTAATGAGGCAATTTTAAAGATCAAAAATAAAAGGATAGGTCTCGCTAATTTATCTTCAATTAAACCAATAAATTTGGATGATTTAAAGAAAATTGTTAAGAAAACAAATAAAATAATCACCGTTGAAGATCATACGGTAATGGGTGGATTAGGTTCGGCAGTTAATGAAAGTTTAAATAATATTGGGTCTAATATAAAAATTTTAAATTATGGTCTAAAAGATGTTTTTACCCAAAGCGGTTCAGTTAAAGATTTGTATAAACATTATAAGTTAGACGCATACGCTATTAGTAAAGTTGTATTAAATTTTTTGCAGAAATGAAATCAATATATACCAACAGGAAACACTGCATTCTTTCTAAAAAAGATAGACTTAAGAGTTTTTATAAATTAAAAAAATTTCCAATTTTTATTGGTTGTACAAATAAAGAAAAAAAAAATGATATTTTTTGCGACATGGATTGGGGAATTGGTACTAAAAGTGGGTTAATACAACTAAGAAAACTAATAAATCTAAATTTAATCTATACTAGGTATCATTCAGAGGCTGTCGGAGAAACCTGGAGACAGCATCATAAAAGATTATCTAAATTTATCACAAATAATTCCACCTCTAATATTGTGGAAATGGGAGGGGGAGCAGGCCAGTTGGCAAGTATTTGCGTAAAGAGTAAAAAAATAAATAAATGGTACAATGTAGAATTGGCAAAGATAAAAAAATTAAAATTAAGTAAAAAAATTTTATTTATAAATGAATCAATAACAAGCAAAAAATGTTTAAAATTTTTTAAAAAGAATACAACATTTGTACATTCACACGTCTTGGAACATCTTTATTCGCCTCTAAATTTATTGAAAAAAATATCAAACAAAACAGATTTAGATAAAATGATTTTTTCAATTCCTAATTTAAGAATGTATTTAAAAAAAAAATATTCCAATGTAATTAATTTTGAGCACACTTACTTTCTCACAGAAGAAATTTTAAATATTTTTTTGAAAGAGATGAATTTTTTAATAAAAAAAAAGGAATATTTTAAGGATCATTCAATATTTATTTTTGCACAAAGAAGTAAAAAAATAAAAAAAAATGAAACTACAGACTTAAATCTAAAAAAATATCAGAAAATGTACATAAAAATGTTCACATATTATAAAAAAGAAGTCGTAAAGATTAACCGTCAGTTGAATCACAATAACTCAAATTTTATTTTTGGGGCACATATATTTACCCAGTTTTTGATTTATTTAGGATTAGATACTAATAAAATAACTTACATTCTCGATAACTCTTTGCAAAAAAAAAATCTTAGGTTATATGGTTCTGATCTTATAGTTAAAAATCCTGAAATATTAAAAGAGTTTAAAAGTCCACTTGTTATTGCGAAGGTCGGACAGTATCAAAAAGAAGTAGAGAACCAATTAAGAACTATAAACTCCAAAGTCAAAATTATTAAGTAAATAATTTAAATTCTTAAATGCAGAGAAAGATTTTAATACTAAATCCCTATAAATCAGTTCTTATTGGAAAACCACTATATGATTTTATTAAGCGAAGTAAAATTGTTTCTAACTTTCATATTTTAACAAGTTTCTTATAAGATTATCTAAATTTATCATAAATAATTCTATCGCTAATATTGTGGAAATGGGCGGAGCAGGGCAGTTAGCAGGTATTTACGTAAAGAGAAAAAAAATAATAATTAGTACATCGTAGAATTGATAAAGATAAAAAATTAAAATTTAATAAAAAAATTTTATTTTAATTAAGTTTTTTTTGATATATTATAAGTAATTAAAAATATTATTAATTGTCTTAAGATAAACTTCGAGATTCAAAATAAGATTATTAAATAATAAGTTATTAAATTATAGTTCGGTATATTAAAAACTTTTTATTAATTGTTAGTGTTTGAAATATATTGCTAAATCATTTGATGCTAGCGTTTGTTAAATAAAAGAATTAAGAATCTAAAGTTTATGAAATTACAAAAAATTGCTTTTTTAGACAGGGATGGAGTTATTAATTCTAAAAAATATAATAACGGTTATATTGGAGATTTAAAGAAATTTGAGTGGATTAAGGGTTCTATAAAAGCAATAAAATTTTTAAAAAAAGAAAAATACAAAGTCGTTGTAATCACTAATCAATCTGGCGTTGCAAGAGGTTTTTTTAGAATTACAGATGTAAAAAAAATACATTCGTTTATTCAAAAAAGACTTAAACTTAACAATACTAGAATAGATGCTTTTTATTTTTGTCCTTTTCATAAAGATGGAGTTATAAAAAAGTTTAAAAAAAATAGCATACTAAGAAAGCCGAAAATAGGAATGTTTCGCTTAGCTCAAAAGAAATGGAATATAGATAAAAAAAATTCTTTTATGATTGGCGATCAAAAAACAGATATAGAATTTGCTAAAAAGGCAAAAATAAAAGGATATTTTTTTAATAAAAAAGATTTATATAAATTTATTAAAAAAAAGTTATCTAAATAAAAAAAGATTAAATATAATAATTTTAATGAAATTAGTAATATTTGACGGAGGTTTGGGTACAAGAATTTCCGAGGAAACTGATTATGTTCCAAAACCAATGATTAAAATTGGAAAAAAACCAATTCTATGGCATATTATTAAATATTATTCATTTTTTGGATTTACAGAATTTATAATTTGCGGCGGTTATAAAATTAGCATTATAAAAAATTATTTTAAAAATTTAAAAAAAAAATTATGGGATATTAAAGTTATTGATACAGGAAAAAATAGTAATACTGGTGAAAGGTTAAGAAGAGTTAAAAAATATATCGATAACACTTTTTGTTTAACTTATGGTGATGGTTTATCTAACGTTAACATAAATAAATTAATACATTTTCATAAGAAAAATAAGTCAATAGCTACTCTAACCGCTGTCAAGCCTATGCCGCATTTTGGAAAGATTGTATTTAGAGGGAGTAAAGTGATTAAATTCTTAGAGAAGGATCGAAAAAAAGAAAATTGGATTAATGGTGGATTTTTTGTTTGCGAAAAAAAAATATTTAAATATTTAAATAAAAAAAATACAATATTTGAAAGTGATACATTAGAATTCTTAGCAAAAAAAAATAAACTTGCAGCTTATAAACATAAAAATTTTTGGTATTGCATGGATACATTAAGAGACAAGAGGCATTTGAATAGTCTTTGGCTTTCAAAAAAAGCTCCTTGGAAAATGTGGGATGATGAATAACTTTAAATATTTAAATAATTTTTGGAAAGGTAAAAAAGTTTTCCTAACAGGACATACTGGCTTTAAAGGAAGTTGGTTTTCTATTTTATTAAATTTACTTGGAGCAAAAATTGTCGGCTATTCTCTAAAGCCCAATTCAAATCTAAATCTTTTTGAATTGGCTAAATTAAATAAAAAAATTCATAAAAATATATTTGGTGACATTAGGGATTATAATAAATTAAAGAAATCTATTAAGAATTTTTCCCCAGATTTTGTTATACATATGGCTGCTCAGTCTTTAGTTGGAGATTCCTACATTAGTCCAAAATATACATATGAAGTAAATACTTTAGGAACTATTAATGTTTTAAATATTTTAAATGAACTAAAATTTGTTAAATCTGCTTTAATTATTACAACAGATAAAGTTTATTTTAATAATAATAAAAAAAATTTTTATAAAGAGAATAGTCTTTTAGGGGGATTAGATCCCTATAGCAACTCTAAGTCTTGTGCTGAATTAGCAGTTAATTCTTATAACCACTCATTTTTTAAAAAAAAAAATATTTTTGTAGCAACAGCAAGAGCTGGAAATGTTATTGGAGGTGGTGATTTTTCAAAAGATAGGATTTTGCCTGATTTTTTTCGTTCTTTATTGAAAAATAAAAAACTAATTTTAAGATCACCAAATTCTATAAGGCCTTGGCAGCACGTAATTGACCCATTGTATGGTTATCTATTATTGTTAATGAAATTATATAAAAAACAAGCAATAACATGCGATGGCTTTAATTTCGGTCCAAAAAAATCAAATAATAAATCTGTAAATGATGTAATAAATTTAATTAATAAAGAATTTAATAATTCCGTAAGAGTTATAAAAAAAGCTTATAGTTCAAAGAATTATCATGAAAGTAAAATACTAATGTTAAATTCAGATAAATCTAAAAAAATATTAAATTGGCAAACTAAATATAATCTTGAACAAAGTATAAAGCTCACTTCTTATTGGTTCAAAGAATTTTTTGAAAAAAAAAATATTTTAAAAGTAACGCAAAATCAAATTATTAATTATTTTGATTAATCATGAATGATAATACCCTTAAAATAAAGAGTGAAATATTAAGTTTAGTTAATGATTATTCTGACATTAATTTTAAACAAAAAGAGTTCATGCCCGGTGTAAGCGAAGTTCCCGTGTCTGGTAAAGTGATTGGCGCTTTAGAACTTAAAAATATGGTTGAGGCCTCATTGGATGGTTGGTTGACCACAGGCAGATTTAATGAACAATTCGAGAAAAAATTAGCAAATTTTTTAGGGATCAAGTGCCTGTTAACAGTCAATTCTGGTTCTTCTGCAAATTTGATTGCCTTTTCAACATTAACTTCGCCGAAATTGAAAGAAAGAGCCATTCAAAAAGGAGACGAGGTTATTTCTGTTGCCGCAGGATTTCCAACAACTGTTAATCCTATTATTCAATTTGGAGCAATTCCAGTCTTTATCGATGTAAAAATTCCAACTTATAATATTGATGAAAGTTTAGTTGAGGAGGCAATAACTAATAAGACAAAAGCGATTATGTTGGCGCACACCTTAGGTAATCCTTTCAATGTGAAAAAAATTAAAGAAATATGCGAAAAATATAATTTATGGTTAATCGAAGATAGCTGCGATGCCTTAGGTTCAAAATTTGACAATCAAAATGTTGGAACTTTTGGTGATTTAGCAACTTTAAGTTTTTATCCTGCTCACCACATAACAATGGGAGAAGGTGGTGCAGTCTTTACTAATAGTAAAAAATTAGAACGTATTGCAGAGTCTTTTAGAGATTGGGGCAGGGATTGTTATTGCGAACCTGGAAAAGACAATACTTGTAATAAAAGATTTGGATGGCAATTAGGAGATTTGCCTTTTGGTTATGATCATAAATATACATATTCCCATCTAGGTTATAATATGAAAATAACAGACATGCAGGCCGCTTGTGGTCTTGCTCAATTAGATCGTTTAGAAAATTTTATTAAACAAAGAAAAGAAAATTTTAATTTTTTATATAAAAATCTTAAAAGTTTAGAGGAATTTTTAATATTACCTGTGGCTGAAAAAAATTCTGAACCATCGTGGTTTGGATTCCCGCTTACTTTAAGAAATAATAAATATAACAGAAATGATTTAATAAAGTTTTTAAATGAAAATAAAATTGGCACTAGATTGTTATTTTCTGGCAACCTAACTAAACAACCCTATATGAAAAATATAAATTTTAAAATTTGTGGTGATTTGAGAAATACGGACTTAGTGATGGAAAGTACATTTTGGTTAGGTTTATACCCTGGTTTATCGGAGCAGCATTTAGAATATGCAACACTGAAGCTCAAATCTTTTTTTAAAGGCTAAGTTTAGTATTTTCATTAAAAAAATATTTAAAAATATTAAATAATTAAATTATCAAATCATCAACCTTATTAAAATAAGTTAATAATTATTTATAAAATTTATTTTATACTGTTGTAATAACTTAAATTTCTATGATATTTTTTTTGTTATATAGATCTATAATTTTTGAAATTCCGATTTTAAAATCAGTTGATAAATTCCATCCTATTTTTTTTAATTTCGAATTATCTAGAATTATTCCAGGTTTTCTCTTGTAGTTTTTACAATCATCAAATATTAATTTGATATTTTTTGATGTCGAGCTAAATTTTGTATTTGAAATATCTATAATTATTTTAGCAATCTCATCTATGGCTAAGAAATTGTTTAATTGATTATTTGAGGAAATATTATAAGTATTTGCCGATTTTCCTTTCATAGCCACAGTCAGCAATCCTAAAATTGCATCATCTATATAAATGTTATCTCTTCGTGCAAGAGATGAATCTTTTATATGAATATTTTTTCTTAATATTGCGTTTTTCATAAAATCAAAAAAAGCCGATTCAGTAGTATTTTTTGTAGCTCCATAAACTGTGCTTAGCCTACAAATTACCAAGTCCACTCCAAATTGTCTTGAATATGATAGGGCTATTATTTCCGACATTCTTTTAGATTCTGAGTAAGGAGCTTTTTTTGATTCTAAAAAATCAGAGCAAGAGGTATCTTTTTCTGTAACAATGAGGTTTGTATCAGAATTATTTCTGTAAATTGTAACCGAGGAAAGCAATATAAACCGACCTACTATTGAATGTTTTTTTTTTTGTTCTTGCAAATAATTTAAACAATTTATTGTACCTATTAAATTGGGTTTAATGATTTCCATAGGCGATTCTGTAATTATTTTTGACTCATGTGAGCCTGCTGCATGAAAAATATAATCAATCTTATCTTCTATTTCATTTAACGGTAAGGAGATATCATGTGTAATAAATTTAAAATTTTTATCATCTAAGTGTTCTGAAAAATATTCAAAAAGTTTTTTTCTATCTCTTCCCATAGCTATAACATTAACATTTTTCATGTCTAAAAATTTAGATACAAGATTACTACCTATTAATCCTGTTGCGCCTGTTATTAAAATTGTTTTTCTGCGAAAATTCATTGGTAAATTTATGTTATTTTTTATTCTATATTTTATTTAACAAACCTAATTTTTTTTTTTCAAGAGAAGGACTCATATTTTGAAATTCATTACCAATTGGAATATGAGGTATCATTTCAATAGAAGATTTCACTTTGATCTCTAAAAATTTAAGTTTACTATTTTCCGATAGAATATTGAGAACTTTTTTTGTATTAGATTTATCAATATTATAGTATTTGACACCATATGCTTTTGCTATGTTAGAAAAATTAGGGACAGAATAACCGCTATCTAAAGTTGTGTGTATAAAATTTTTTCCGTATTTTATTTTTTGCTTAGTACGTATCATTCCTGAGGAAAAATTATTTAACAATACAATTGTGATTGGCAGTCGATTCGATACCAGATATTGTAACTCTGGAACGACCATTTGTAGAGCTTGATCACCTACAAAACAAATAACTGGCTTTTTAGTTCCATAATATACACCAATCGCTTTTCCAATAGACGAACCCATTGTGCCATATGATTTAGAATAAATAGCAGGATTGGTACATTTCGCATATGCATAAGCTCTACATAGCCAGAATTCGTTATTACCCACATCACTCACAATCGTAAAATCACTATTTATGGTTTTTAATATTTTAGCAATTAATGTGATTGGATATCCAAAGTCTTCATTTATAAGTTTTTGTCTAATATTTAAGCAAGAATCTAGCCAATTTTGACCACCTTTATAAAAAATATTTTTATTTTTAATTGCTGACACAATTTCTGTCACTCCCATATTAAAATCAGTACTATTATGAATTTTCCGGCTTAGTTCTGTTGAATCAATATCAACGCGTATTATAGAAGATTTATTAAATATTTTTTTAAAACTTTTGGATTTATTATTTAGAAAGAGCATTCTGTGCCCCAAGGCTATAATTAAATCGGATTTAGATAGTATAAAATTACTATATCGCAATCCATGGCTTCCAAAGTATCCAAAAAAAAATTTAGATTTCGAAACTAGATCTTGTGAGAATCTGCTTGATAATATTGGTATTTTATTTTTATCAGATATTTTAATTAACTGATTTATAATGCCGGCATATCTAAATCCATCCCCTATTAAAAAAACCGGCTTTTTAGATTCCAGAATTTTATTAATTATTTTTTTTTTTGCTAAAGATATCTGCTTTTTTAATTTTTTTTTAATTTTGATTTTTTGTAATTTTTTTATTTTTATTTTTTTAGAAAAAATTTTTTTGTTAAAATCTAAGAAAACTGGTCCTTTTCTCCCGTTCATTGCTTCAAAATAGGCTTTTTCTATATGAAATTGAGCATTCTTGGCACTACTTACTTTGGCGCAGTATTTTGTTATGCCGGAAAATATTGAAATTGTATCTATTTCTTGATCAGAAATTACACGCATTTTTTTTTTAGATAAGCTTCCGGAATGAGCTGTAATTATTAGCATAGGAATAGAGTCACAATAAGCATCCGCAACTGCAGTTACCATATTTGTGATTCCAGGTCCTCTTGTTGCGTAGGCCACACCTAATTTTTGAGTTGATCTTGCATAACCACTTGCAGCAAAGCAGGAATTTTGCTCATGAAAATTTAAATGCGATTCTATTTTTGGTTTATGCCTATTAATAGCATATAAAAAATCAAAAATTATTTCACCAGGTATTCCAAAAAGATCTGTAACTTTTTTTTTAATTAAAAACTTTATGATAAAATCCGATACAGTCATTTATTTAGCTAATTCTTTTTTTTTAAATATTTTATAGTTTTACTCGCATTTTTTTCTGTATATCTATTTCTATATTTTTCGGGCATTTTAGTTAATATTTGATTGATCTCAGAATAAGTTAAGTTATGTTTCTTTCTTAAAAAAGAAGAAAATTTGTAGGCAGTATTGTTAATAGCTGGAATTAAATTTTTTACAGAGTAGCCCCACAAATTATTTTGTAAATATTCTTCAATAATCTCACAGGCATTTAGTATACAATTAAAGTTATATTTTTTTTTGATATTTAGAAGAGAAATTAGCAACTCTGTTTGCACATTACCAGCTCCTTGGCCCATACCCATTATCGAGGAGTCAATAATTACGGATCGATTTGAATTTTGTTCAATAATAGAAATAGCGTTACTGAAAGCTAAATTTAAATTATTATGACCATGAAATCCAATTTTTATTTTTTTATTAAGTCCATCGTCAAAAATTTTGAATAATTTTAAAACATCTTTTGAGTTCATTAATCCATAACTATCCACAATATATAATGCGTATGCGCTAAAGTTATTACATTCTTTTATCAAAGTTTTAAGTTCTGGTAGACTATATCTTGATGTTACCATTGGCTGGACAAACACATCATAACCCTTTTCACTAAGCATTCTGCAAAATTCTAATGATTTTTTCATTTCAGAATAACGAATAATGACCCTGATATATTTGCAGTATGAGGGATTCCATTTTGGTATATCCTTTGAGGGGGTATCTGGACCACGATATAACGCTGCATACATCTGTTTACTAGATTTATTTTTTGGAATTAGTTTTGATATTTCTTGAAGATTTTTATAAATAGAAAATTTTTTTTTATTGTAATCACTTATTTCTATCGCGCCAATCTCTATAAATTCTATTTTAGATCTTTTTATTTGTTTAATAAAATTTAGTATTGTAGTTCTGTCAAAAACTTTGGTTTTATCACCATTTATTATTGCATCCTCAAGTGCAAATCCTCCGTCGCGGAGAGTGCAATCCAAAACAAAAATTTTTTTTTTCATTAGTTATAAATATATAATTGATAAGATAAAAATAAAATATTCTAATAGTATCAAAAGACAATAAAATTTTATCTTTGATTATTTTATTGATATTTTTAATAAGTTTTTTATTAAAAATTATTAATATAGAAACGCAACTAATCAAAATTGCTTGCTTTAAGTTTATCGATCACTAAAGTCTAAGCTATTTTTAATTATTTTAAAAAATTTAAATGGGTTTATATAGTGCTTCGCCCAATCTTTCAATTGTAGTTCCCACATATAATAGAGAAAATATTTTAAAAAATTGGTTACAGTGTCATGCTGATTTAATGTTTAAATGTGGAGTAAGAATTCATATTCAAGACAATTTGTCTACAGACGGCACAAGGTTGCTTTTGGAATCTTGGAAAAAAACGTTTTCAAATATTAGTTATGCTGTAAACAATCATAATTTATCAGGTCCTGAAAATTTAGAAGTAGCTCTTAATGCTGTTAATTATGATTTTGTTTGGTTGGTAGGAGATACTTATGAAATTGACAGCGTTCTTCTTAATAAAATTCTTTCTATAATAAAAAATACTTCATCTTTATTTTTAATTACGAATTTAGAAGGTCGAAAAAAAAATTTTATTAAATCTGAAGTTAATTTTAAAATTGCCTCTGAAGAGCTTTCTGGAATTTTAAGTTGCTGTGCATGTGTAGTTTACAATAAAAGAGTACTAGGAAAAATAGTTTTCGAAGAAAAATCTTGGTCATGGTTTCCTCACACAATATATATTCTAAATCAACTAAGATTAAAAAAAGAAAAAGGTCTTTGGATTGCATCATCAATTAAAGTATTAAGATCAATTGTTAAAAAAAACTGGGCCAATACTTCAGAGGTTTTTGAAATTGGATGTAAAAATTGGATAAATAGTTTAGACTCTGTATCTGGTTTGAGCCCTAAATCTAAGAAAAAAGCCTACAAGGCTTTTTCTAAAATTACTAATCTTTTTAGCCTTAAAGGAGCAGTTTGGCTTCGTGCACAAGGATTGTTATCTTTTAATTTGATTAATCACTACAAACCTTATCTCAAAAAATCTATAGGCATAAATTATATACTTTTTTATCCTATCGCTATTGTACCAGAGAGCTTTTTGCTAATTCTTTCAAGAATATACAATAAATACTGTAAAAAAAAATTTAGTTAATATAGTATTTATATTAAAAAAAATTAAAAAATGTCAAAAAACAAAGAAATAAATCCTAAAAATTTATTTTTATACTTGCTGAGAGAAAAAGTGTTAATTTCATTTTTTAGTATTTTATTCATGTTAATTTTTTTTTTATATAGCATTAATTTTAAAGAAAATTTTCAAACAAAGATTGCCATTACAAATCCACCAAGTAAAATATTTGAACCCTATAATTCTATTTTTTATCGTTCACAAAACGAAATTTTTCGTTCAAATCAAAATAACAACAATATACAGCAAATAGGAAAAAGCTATTTGCAGAATCAATTTATCATAAGTTTTCACCAAAATATTAAGTCTATTTATAATTTTAGAGATTTTCTAGATAATAATAATAATTACGAAAAATTTTATAAAAGCAAAAATATAAATATAGAAAAATATTTTAACAAATCTAATTTTGGATCAATTAAGCAAAGAGAAAAGAATAATGTACATGAGTATTACTTTATTTTTCCTGAAGACTTTCCAGGAGATATTTTTTTTTCAGATTATATTTTGTTTTCTCAAAATAAAACAGCAGTTGAATTTGAAGCAGAAATAAAAGAAACAATTCAAAATTCAATTAGTTACGATATGCAAATACTAAATATAATAAAAAAAATTGATTATAATTCTATTGCTAATTTTAAAAAAAATAATAATTTAAATGAATATTTAATTCTTCAAAGTGTTAATGATTTAAGTGCACAAATCGAACAAAACCAATTAATTATGCAAAATTTAAATCATAAAAATTTTAATTTTAAACCTTTTTTAGAGAAACCATCAAAACCTACTCCTGCCTCTAAATACTTTGTATTTTTATATTCTTTATTAGGACTGTCACTTGGTTTCTTTTTAGCACTAATAATTATTTTTTTTAAGAATTTTAAAACAATAATATTATAAAGAATAAATAGTTTTAATTTTTTCTACAATAAATTAATAATGATAACATTTTCATATAATAAAGATTATAATCCATCTTTAAAAATAATAAGTATTTTTTGCGCTTGTTTAGTCCCCTTATTAGTCACCGGTCCTTTTCTTTCTGATTTATTAGTTAGTGTTTTATCATTATGGTTTTTATATTATTTATTTAAAAAAAAATTTTATAATATCTTTCGTAATTCTTACTTTTATCTCTTCATTGGATTTTGGTTAGTTTGCATTCTATCTTCTTTATTATCAGAAAAAATTTTATTCAGTTTAAAATCTTCATTATTTTATATAAGGATTGGAATTTTTGCTCTTCTTATCTCTTATTTAATTGATCATAATAAAAAAATTTTAGATTATTTTTATTATGCGCTTTTGATTACTTTTTTTGTTTTAATTATTGATGGATATTTTCAATACTTTTCTGGATTTAATATTTCAGGGTACCCAATGTTTCCCGGAAGAGTTTCTTCATTTTTTAAAGATAAGCTTATTTTGGGGTCTTATCTTGTAAGGCTATTCCCATTGTTATTTGCTTTATTTGTAATAAGACCAAACAAACATCTTTTTGAGAAATCTGGAATGTTTATTTTGTTTATCTTAGTTGATATTTTGATTTTTTTATCAGGAGAACGAGCTTCTTTCTTATTCTTAAATTTGTCCACAATTTTTATTATTTGTTTTATTTCCCAGTATAAATTAGCGAGATTACTTGTTTTAATATGCGCTTACTTTTTGATTACATTCATAACTCTAAATGACAAGCAGATCTATGATCGATATATAACATCTGTTAATCAAAACTTACATTTTGGCAAATCAGATTCTAGTTTAAATATATTTTCTCCAGCGCATGATTCATTCGCAAGAACTTCCTGGAATATGTTTTTAGATAAACCTATTTTAGGTCACGGACCTAATTTATTTAGATTTAAATGCTCCAACCCTTTGTATGCTGAAGGTTCTTCACCCTGCAATACGCATCCACATAATTTCTACGTTCAACTTCTGGCAGAAACAGGAATTGTGGGTTTTTTATTTTTAGCAGGGTTACTTTTATTTTTTTTTTATTTGATGATAAAACATATCTTTGAATATTTTATTCGCAAAAAAAAATTTTTATCAGATTACCAAATTTGCCTTCTTTCAGGTTTGCTTATTACATTATGGCCAGTAACAACTAATGGTAATATTTTTAATAACCATCTTATGATGCTATATGGATTGCAAATGGGTTTTTTTCGAAAAAAAATTTAAAAATTAATTATGTTTAATTTTTTTTTTATAAATTGTTAAAAGAATATATTATTAATGTCTGTTAAAAGCTTAAGTCTTGATTTATTTAATCAATTTCCTTTGATTATTCAAAAAAAATTTAGACTAATTATTCTATCAACATTTTTTTTAGGTTTTTTAGAAATGCTTACAATGGGCATGATTATACCAATTATTACAATATTTTTAAAAGGAAATTATCAAGGATTTTTTTTAGAAGTTATAGCCAGTCTAGGTTTAGCAGTTTTACTAAAAGAACACCCAATGCTATTCGTTGGAATTCTATTTTTTATAATATTTTTTGTAAAATTTATATATTCAATTTGGCATGCTTTTTATCAATCACGATATATCTATGACATACAAGAATATATTGCTAACCAACTTTACAAACTTAGAGGACTACCATCATTCCAAAAATTAAATGACGTCACTCCTCAACATTTAGTTCATAAAATTACAAATGAAACAACTCAACTGACCACACATTTTAGCGTTCCTCTCAGCATTATTTTTTCTGAGCTGGTTACTGTCTTTGCTTTGATGATATTGATGTTTTTAATTGATTTTTTGTTAGCTACTATTTTTCTAACCATATCTGTTAGCTCGTCTGCTTTTTTTTATCTTTATATTCGAAAAAGAGTAAAAAATTGGGGAGAGGAGCGAATTTTTCAAGAACAAAAACGAAGTGATTTTGTTATGAGAGGAATACATGACGGAGTTCAATTTTCTCTTCTTGGATTAAAAAAATATTTTTTACGTATCTTTAATAAGCATAATCAAAATATTTCTAATTTATTAACTTTGCAGAGATCGTTTCTTTTAATACCAAGAGCAGTAGTGGAGTTTTTTTTTGTAATATCTATATTCATTTGTATTGTAATATATTTTTATTTAGGGGTAAATTTAGAATCTTTATTTATCTCTATTTCATTTATAGCTTTTATAGGAATGCGTATAATGCCATCCCTAAATAAGGTTGCCATATCTTTTCAGGAATTTCGTTTTGCTGGACCATTAATTAAATCAATATTAGATGAACTTAAATATGATAGTGATAATATTCTAAAATTTGCGAGCTTTAGAAATAAAGGAGCGCTCTATATTTCTCAAGGTTGTTTTAGTTACAAAAAAAGAAAGCACACATTAAACCTTTCCGCCAATAAAGGAGAATCAATACTTATAACTGGTCCAAGCGGTTGTGGAAAATCAACGTTGTTAAAATCAATGATGGGCTTCGATCGGAATTTTAAAAAAGTATCATTTCGCAAGGATACTACCAGCATTATCAGAATTGCATTTCTTGGTAGTTCTTCAAATCTATTTATATTGCCATTAATTGAAAACATATTACTGGGTAGAAAAATAAAGAAGAATAAACTTCAGTCTATTATTAATTTTTGTATGTTAAATGAACTTGACTTGCTTGGCGAGGGGGGGAAAAAAGTATTCGGAGAAAATGGATTTGACCTTTCCACAGGGGAGAAGCAGCGCTTAGTTTTGGCTCGAGCACTTGTAAGCTCTCCACAAATTTTAGTATTAGACGAATCTCTTTCTGCTTTAGATAAAAAAACTTATCTTGGTATAGAAAAAAATCTATTAGAAGTATTTCAGGGTTTATTCATACATGTTTCGCATCACTTTGCAGATTCAAAAAAATACAAAACTCATATTAAATTTTAAAAATGCTAAATCTATACTATAATACTAAATTAACCCAAGTCCCAATTCATTCAAAAAATTTTTTACATCTTACAAATTTTTTTCATCCAGCTTACTATGAGTCTCATTTTGATATGATCTCAGTATCGAGTCTTGATCAATGTTTGTTTTCAATAGAATCTCTTCATGTTTTAAAATTCAATAGAGCCATATTTAATATCTCATTAGATGAAGATGATGAAAAAGTTCGACAAAAAATTAAAAACGTAATTCAGGAAAAAATAAAAGCAAATAATATTACAGTTAACTGGTTTCGCCCTTCTACCAGGGGCCAATGGTTAAAAGATGTAGAGCAACTTGAAATTATTGTAGGTAATGAGCCAGTGCTTGTTATTATGAACCATGATCACCCGCTAAATCCAAAATATAGCAATTTATTCATAAAGGATGTGGAAAAATGCTTTTTAACTAATGAGCATCATCGAGTTATGAGCTATTCACATTGTCCAGAAATGCTAGCAAACTATTTTAATACTGGTTCAAAAGCACAAGAAAAAATTTTTAGAACAAAAATAACATGGCTTGACTCATTATATTTAATGAGAGCTAAGACACTAAAGTTGCTGTTTGAAAATCTTGTAGTGCCATATGAAGAATTTTATCTTGGAAAATTCGACTGGCCAGGAGTTTACATTAAACCCACAGTTTTAGAATTTTTCATATGTACAAAGCCTTATTTTTATCATTTAGGTGGCTATCAGCACGTGAATGGCATTAATATAAAACAATTTTGCAAATCCAATAGCGCATACATTTATTCACAAGGTAAAAATATAGGAGATGCTTATTGCGAATGGTTAATTCATTATTATTTGTATCTATTTAAGATTTTTAAAAAAAAGAAACTAAGAATACTTAAAAGAGAAATTTATTTTAGCTTGCAACATTATTTTTCATACGCCAAATCAGAAAACAGTAACTTAAATATTTTAGAGAAAAAAGGACTAACAGCTCTAGTATTTTCTACGTTTAACTCTCTTTACAACCTATTTGATATTGAAAGTGAGATTGCTGGTAAAAATTTCTTATTAAGACATTTTTTCCCTTTTCGCGCTAAAGTAATTTTAAAAAAATGGTTAAAAAGAATTGGAATTTACAATTGATAAAAGTTTTTTTTAGTTCCGTATTATTTTCCCTTTTAATATTATTCTTAGAGCGAATGAATGGAGTCGGGATTGATTATCATCCAGACGCCACAACTTATTTGGATAGTTTAGATGAAAGTACAAATTTGCTATTTTTTAATAATCCATTAGATTATGTGGGATCATTTTATTATGTTTTCGTTAATTTTTTAAATGGAAATGTTAATGTTTTAATAGGATTCAATATTTTTTTATTTGCAGTTACTAATTCGGCTTTGTTTAATTTAGTTAGGAAAACTTATTTTAAAAAAGGTTGGTTATACTATTTTTCGATTGTTATAATTATTTTTGATCCTTATAGAGCGCATTTATCGACGCATGTTCTAAAAGATACATTTATTATATTTTGTTTATTTTTTTTATGTTTTTCGAAAAGTTTTGTTATAATGTTATTTTCTGCAATACTAGGTATGTTTATTCGGTTTGCTTTTTTTATTTATGTACCAATGTTATTGTCTTTAAAAAAAATTACAATTAAAAATACTTTTTTTATATTTATAATACTTTGTATAACTACATATCTTTTTATCGAAAACATTATTTTAGGTTTGCAGGAAGGACAGACCGCGGATATGGCATTCCGTTCTTTTGATCAAGTTCCTAATTTTATGAATGATGAAGTATTCGGCAGCTTAATTCGAATAATAATTTGGCCAGTTATTCGGATTACAGGAGCAGCTGCATTATTTAGTCCTGTATATCTTTTGTTTCTTATACAAGCTTGCGCTTTGATGTATATAACTTTTGTTAATAGATCCTATTTAAAATTTACGCATATATTTCTTATTTTCCCTTTAGTGGCGTTAGCATACGGCACAACTGGTTATAACTCTTACCTACGCTACACTCAGCCTGCACTTACCATTCTTTCTGTTTGGATAGCTTGTTTGCCCTCTACGTATTTTAAAAATGTTAAGACTAAATGACCAGTAAAATAACTTAATAAAGTATTTATTATTAATTTTTATAAATAAAATTTAAAAATATAATTTAATTAAAATAAATTTGATGAATAGCATATGAATATATCTTTAAATTATAATAAAAAAATAAAATTATCAATTATTGGCAGCGTAGGAGTCCCAGCAAATTATGGTGGCTGGGAAACACTAGTTGAAAATATTATTTTTCAACTTGGAGATAATTTTGAGATTACGGTCTTTTGTAGTTCTAAAATATATAAAGATAAAATTTATGAATATAAAAATGCAAAATTAATTTATGTAAATTTATATCCTAATGGATTACAAAGTATCTTTTATGATGCTATATCTCTCTATAAGTCAAATAAGTTTGCTGACATTACTTTAATCCTAGGTATTTCTGGCGCTATTTTTATCCCTTTTTTAAAAAAAAAAAAAAATAAACTCGTTATAAATCTGGATGGAATTGAGTGGAAAAGATCGAAATGGAGTTTTTTTACGAAGATATTTCTTTGGTTGAGCGAGTTTATTGCCGTAAAATTTACAGATAGAGTTATTGTAGATAACAAAGGTATTTCAGATTATATTTTTGATAAGTACAAAAAAAAAACTAATTTGATAGCTTACGGGGGGGACCAGGCTCAAAAAACCGTTTTATCTGCGGATGTAGTCTTTGCTTATAATATTCCAAAAATATATGCATTCAAGGTCGCTAGAATTGAGCCTGAAAATAATGTTGAGATGATCTTAAATGTTTTTTCTAAAATAGAATTACCTTTAGTGTTTGTGGGAAACTGGGATTCCAGCAAATATGGAAGAGATTTAAAACGCAGATTCAGTATGGTAAACAATATCATTATTTTAGATGCAATCTATGATCAAAAAATATTAGATCAGATTAGAAGTAATGCCTTTCTTTATATTCATGGTCACAGCGTAGGAGGAACAAATCCATCCCTAGTCGAGGCAATGTGTCTTGGTTTGCCTATCTTTGCTTATGACGTGAACTTTAATAGAATGACAACTGAGAATAGTTGTTTATATTTTGCTAATGAGAAGGAGCTTAACAATCTCATTAAAAATATTGATAGGAATTTGATTTATAAAATTGGATCAAATATGAAACAAATCGCTGATAAAAAATATAAATGGAATTTAATTGTTGATCAATATTTAACTTTTTTTAAGGAGATAGTTTATTGAGTTTTATATTAAATACTTTTACAAGTTTAGGTCTATTTGGGACTATGCGGCTCTTGTTTTCTTACGTTTTTTCAAAGTTTTTTTTCCCTAATGCCCGTATTGTTCGTTACCCATTTTATATACGTAAGGAGGGAAAACTTAAGATTCAATCTGGATTTTCAGCTAATGCAGGGTTGGTAATTGATATATATGGGAAAGAATCGAAACTAAATATAGGTAAAGATGTGATGGCAAATTACCGGCTTCATATTGGTGTTGCTAATTCAGTTGAAATTGGATCAAATACTTTGTTTGGAAGTGATTGTCTTGTGATTGATCATTCTCATGGGGGATATGGAGGTAAATTTAATACTCACCCTTCAATTGCTCCCGTAAAAAGAGAATTGGTCAGCCTTCCAATTGTTATTGGAAAAAATTGCTGGTTTGGAGATCGTGTTTCTGTAATGCCAGGGGTTACTATTGGCGATGGTGTTGTTGTAGGAGCTGGATCGATAGTAACAAAAGATCTCCCATCAAACACACTTGCCGTCGGAGTTCCAGCGAGAGTCATTAAAAAATTTTCTGATACAACTTCACGATGGGAGCATTTAGACATTGATTAACGTTTTGAGAGCAATGAATAAAATTTTTTTTATATAAATTAGGAGAAAATAAAATGTTATGAAGATTATAGTTACGGGTGGTGCTGGCTTCATAGGATCAACTGTTATCAGGCATTTAATACACAACACTGATCATGAAGTCTTAAATCTGGATAAACTAACTTATTCAGGTAATTTAGAGTCTCTAGACTCGATAGCTTCATCTCCACGTTATCGTTTTGAAAAGTCTGATATATGCAATTATAAATCTGTTGAGTTAATTTTTAAAAGTTTTCAGCCTAATATTATAATGCATCTAGCAGCTGAGAGCCACGTTGATCGTTCTATTATAAAGTCTTCTGATTTTATTCAAACAAATATTATAGGAACTTACACGCTTCTTGAGGTTTCTAGAAAGTATTGGAATCAATTACCTGAGGACCTAAAAAATAAATTTCGTTTTCATCACATCTCAACGGACGAAGTTTATGGAGATTTGCAAAGTACTTCTAATTTATTTACCGAACAAACATCATACAAACCAAATTCACCATATTCAGCGTCTAAAGCAAGTGCAGATCATTTAGTGCGTTCATGGAATCGTACATATGGTCTTCCAGTTGTGTTGACAAATTGTTCTAATAATTATGGTCCATATCAATTTCCTGAAAAACTAATCCCACTTATCATTTTAAACGCCATAAATGGCAAGCCATTGCCTGTTTATGGTGATGGCGAACAAATACGTGATTGGCTTTATGTGGAAGATCATGCTCAGGCATTGGTTCTTGTTGCTCTAGAAGCAAAAATTGGTGAAACATATAATGTTGGGGGAAATAATCAAATGCGCAACATTCAAGTTGTTGAGTTAATTTGTGATTTGCTTGAAAAATTGAGGCCTCAAAAAAATGCAGGTATAGAATATTATAGAAATTTGATTAAATTTGTAATTGATAGACCTGGTCACGATTTCCGATATGGAGTTGACACTAGTAAGATACGAAGAGAGTTAGGCTGGGTTCCTAAAGAGAATTTTAAAACAGGGCTTCGCAAAACTGTTGAGTGGTATATAAATAATAAAGTTTGGTTACAGAATATTCTTAATAAAAAACATCAGCAGAATAAATTTGATGAGTAATAATAGCAGATGAAAGGCATTGTTTTAGCAGGCGGTTCAGGCACGCGTCTTTACCCTATCACCAAAGGCATATCCAAACAGTTATTGCCGATTTACGATAAACCGATGATTTACTATTCACTCTCGACACTTATGCTTGCAGGCATAAGAGAGATTTTATTAATTACAACTCCTCATGATCTTTCAAATTTTAAGAAATTATTAGGTGATGGTTCTGACTTTGGAATTGAATTAAGTTATGCAGAACAACCAAGCCCTGATGGTTTGGCCCAAGCTTTTATTATTGGTGAAAAATTTATAGGAAAAGACAGTGTATGTCTTATATTAGGAGATAATATTTTTTACGGGCATGGTCTTAGCGATATGCTGAAATCAGCCACTTCAAGAAAGGATGGCGCTACCATTTTTGCTTACCATGTAACTGATCCAGAACGTTATGGTATTGTAGAATTCGATAAAAATGGTCGAGCTATTTCAATTAAAGAAAAACCAAAGAATCCTAAATCAAATTACGCTGTAACAGGAATCTATTTTTATGATAATCGTGTAATTCAAATTGCAAAGAATATTAAACCAAGTTCCCGTGGTGAGCTCGAAATTACAGATATAAATAATTTATATCTTCAGCTAAATAATTTAAATGTCGAAATAATGGGTCGAGGATTTTCTTGGTTAGATATGGGGACCCATGAATCTTTAATTGCAGCTGGAAATTTCATTCAAGCAATTGAACTGAGTCAAGGACTCAAAATTGGCTGCTTAGAAGAGATAGCTTTTAAAAACAACTGGTTAACGCGAGATCAATTGAAAGAAAAATGTAAGACGCTTTCCAAAACAGTATATGGACAGTATCTTATTCGAATTGCTAATTTAGATTAAATATTGTGAAAGTAGATAAAACGAAATTATCAGGAGTGCTGATTATTGAACCAAAAATTTTAATTGATGATCGTGGTTTATTTAAAGAAACGTTTCAAATCGATCGCTACAATGAAATAGGTATTAATCTACCTTTTGTTCAAGATAATTATTCACGTTCTCAATTTGGAGTTTTGAGAGGACTTCATCTTCAGAAGTCACATCCCCAAGGAAAACTTGTAAGCTGCATTTCTGGTTCTATCTATGATGTTGTAGTTGATATAAATCCCAGCTCTATAACATTTGGCACTTATGTTGGTGTAGAACTTAGTGAAAAGAATCATTTACAACTTTGGATTCCCCCAGGATATGCTCACGGCTTTTGCGTATTATCAAAAAATGCAGACATTTATTATAAGTGTACTGATTTTTATTTTCCGAATGACGAAGATGGCTTGATTTGGAATGACACCGAAGTTGCGATTGATTGGCCAATTAAGCTTCCATTGCTATCCGATAAAGATAAATTACTACCAACATTAGATGAAATTAGAAATGGTGTGCTTTCCTAATGAAAATAGTGGTTGTTGGTTGTAATGGGCAAGTAGGTAGAGCGCTTATTCATAGAGGTGGATCACATGGATTTAAGATGCTCGGAATCTCTAAAGAAACTCTAAATATCACTTCCAAAAAAATGGTTTACGATGTGTTGCATTCTCAAAAGCCTAACTTGTTAATTAATGCGGCAGCATATACAAAAGTTGATCTTGCCGAAAAAGAAGTTGATAAGGCATTTGAAGTTAACGAAAAAGCATTATTTTATTTAAGTGAATATTG
>Ga0114968_10000598_pt1 | contig 26564 bp, 23 predicted proteins | sample M_130807_EF_Meta_FD_87020 | JGI IMG/M metagenome (GOLD analysis project Ga0114968, IMG submission 87020) | Freshwater microbial communities from Lake Montjoie, Canada to study carbon cycling - M_130807_EF_MetaG | ecosystem: Environmental > Aquatic > Freshwater > Lake | place: Lake Montjoie... | reverse complement strand
CCGCGTTATTTGCGGCCTCGGGGCCCGCAACGCCTTCGATCGCGCCTTCGCCAAATTGTTCTGGGTGCTTGGATATTTTCTTTTCAACGCTATAAGACACGAAACCAGCAGCTACCGGACCGGCACCTGGCAAAAGCCCGAAGAAGAATCCGATCAAGCCACCGCGTGAAATCGGCCCGGCTGAGTCCGCCCAGTCTTTTCGACTCGGCCAAATCTGAGAAATCTTTCCGGCGAATACATCTTTCGAAATCCGCTGTTCAATATTCAACAGCACTTCAGAGATTCCAAACAGACCCATGATGATGGGAATCAAGCCGACTCCATCCGAAAATTCAACGATGCCAAACGTAAAACGTGGCGTACCCATCACAAGGTCCATCCCGATCGAGCCGAGAAACAGCCCCACCACGGCCATCATCAGGGCTCTAACCATTGACCCCTGCGCCATAAAGGTCAAGACGACTAAACCACAGCACATTAAAGAGAAATATTCAGGAAAACCGAAGATCAGTGCGACTTTTGCCAAATGAGGCGCAGCAATTTGCAAGCCAATGATCGCCAGCGTCCCACCGATAAATGAACCAATCGCGCTGATACCGAGCGCCACCCCGGCGCGGCCTTTACGCGCCATTTGATGGCCATCTAGACACGTAATGACCGACGATGCTTCACCCGGAATATTCACAAGGATAGAGGTGGTCGAGCCGCCATACATAGCACCGTAGTAGATACCGGATAACATAATGACCGCAGACACCGGCGGAATACCCAACGTGACGGGAAACAAAATTGACATGGCTGCGACTGGCCCGATGCCAGGCAAAACGCCCACCAACGTACCGATAAAGACACCTGCAGCACAATAGCCAAGGTTGGCGATTGTCAGAGCGATTGAAAAGCCGTCGAAGATATCCATAGCGTCGCTTAGAAGCCCAACAAGCCAATCGGTAGCGCGGTCTCTAACCACACTTTAAACACCAGATATGTCGCCAATGACGAAAAAACAGCGCCGAACACGATGACGTACCAACGTTGGCGTTCAACCAGCCACAATAGAAACGCGATGAAAAGAGTCGTGCTGAGAATAAAGCCTAAGTGCTCCATCGTCAGGGCATAAATAAGCAGCGCTACGATAATCGCAGCCGCCTTCAGCGCACCGGTTCTATTCGCAAATAAAGGCTGGGGCCCCTCATCCGCGCCGTCAACTACATTTTGGGCAATTTTGTGCGTGACCGATCGATCCTTGCCGTCAACCAGCGATGACGTATCTTTCTGCTCTATCGCACGCGAGACACTTCGAAACGCACGCGTGGTATTCCACCACTCAACCATTGAGAGCAGACAAAGAACTGAGCCCGCAATGAAAGGAAACATACCAGGCCCCGGATCATTGAGTGAACCAAGCGACAGTCTGTAAGAGGCAATACAAATCGCGAGCCCACACACAATCCAAAACCCGCTTAGCCAGTTTTCTTTTCTCAGGGCTGTGCTCATTTCTGTGACTACCTTTTTTTTAAAGCTATCGGCACATTCAGTACAGCAACACCAAGTACAACAACACCACAGCTTTTAACGACTAATTACCCATCGATTTCAAAATCCCGCTAAACAAGGCACTCTGACCTTTGAGCCAAGCTTTATATTCTTCTGGGTTCATTAATTTAATGTCGACGCCAAACGGTTCAAGCCTCGTTTTAATCTGCGCGTTATATGTCTCGACCGCCTTCTGCGCCGCAGCGTAGATCGCATCGACAACGGATTTAGGGGTTCCCTTAGGCGCCAAAATCCCGTAATACGAAGGGCTGGCGATGGTATAGCCTAGCTCTTGTAAAGTCGGAACATCAGGAAACGCTTGTAGGCGCGTGTTGCCATACGCGGCGAGCGGCCGTAAGGTACCCGCTTTAATATGCGGTGCGGCAGGTGCGACTGCAGTTGACGCCATATTGATGTGCCCCCCTAAGGTCGCGGTAATGGCGGGCCCACTACCCTGCGAAGGTATGTGATTCCATTTCACACCCGCTTCTTTTGCCAGGCCTTCAGGAATCAGGTGATTGGTCCCGAAGGTGCCAGAGCTTGTATAGGTGATTTTTCCGGGTGCCTTCTTTGAAGCATCAATCAAATCTTTAAAGGTTAGCCAGGGCGAGCTCGACAGCACCACGATTAACGAACCACTTTCAACCAAACACGCGACGGGTTCAAAAGAATCAAGGCTATACGCGACTTGCTTGTTGGTTAAAGGCACCACCGCAACCGAGGAGTGAGAGGTACCGACCAGCACGTAACCATCAGGTTTACTGGTCGCCACAAAGCCAGCACCCACTGCACCTGCAGCACCGGGCTTGTAAACAAGCGATAAAGGTTGACCTAAGAATTCACCCATTCTTTCAATAAAAGGTCTTAACAAATTGTCGGTGTCACCAGGCTGAAAAGGGATAATGACTTGCACCGGCTTCACTGGAAACTTTTCAGCGGCCACGCTTTGAGATGCCTGCAGACTCAACATGCCGCTGAGCACCGAGATCACACCTAAGCACAAAGATCGATTTAGTCGCATTTTGCTGTCATGCCTCCGTCAACAATTAACTCGGTACCGGTGATGAAACGAGCCTCATCAGAGGCTAGAAACAACGCGGCGTTTGCAGTATCACGACCGTCGCCCATAAAGGGCATCGGGATGCGTGCTTGGCGTCTTTTTAAAATAGCCTCGACATCGCCACCGCTTTGATTTTGAGCGACACGCACATCCACCAAGGGAGTGTGTAACTGACCCGGTAATACAGAATTGATTCTTATGCCCTTGCTAGCGTATTCAACGGCCACCACTCGGCCGAGCTGAATGATCCCAGCTTTTGAAGCGGCGTATCCGACTTGTGCAGCGCCAGACCAACGGATACCAGAAATCGACGCAATGTTGACGATGGACCCTGAGCCCTTTTCAAGCATGACCGGCATCACATGCTTGCACATCATAAAAACGGTTTTGAGATTGAGATCCATTTGCGCGTCCCAGTTCTCTTCGCTCAACGAAATAGGACCGCCCGGCGAAGCACCGCCAACATTGTTGACAAGGATATCAATGCCACCGTATTGTTCGACGCAGGCTGCCACCAAGGCGGGTATCGCTTTGCTATCTAACACATTGCATTGATACGGTGTGGCATCACCACCCGCCTCGGCAATCAGTGCAAGTGTTTCTGTCATGGTACTTAAATCTTTATCGACCGCAAAGACACGCGCACCTTCTTGTGCAAATCTTACGGCGATTGCTCGTCCGTTGCCCCAACCGGGGCCCACACAGCCAGCACCAGTCACCAGCGCTACCTTCCCTTCTAAGCGTCTCGTCATCTTTGTTCTTCGCAAGAGAGGTTGATCGATCAAGCAGATAAACGGCTAACCATCAAGTTCCGCTGGGGCCAAAGGTAGTGTATCCACCATCGACAACAATTTCTGTACCTGTAATAAAGGCCGCTTCATCTGAGACTAAGAACAAAACTGCGTGAGCAATATCCCAACCTGTTCCCATTCGGCCAATCGGCACCATGGCATTGCGCTTTGCAATTAACGACGCGGCATCAGATTCGGAAAGTTGTTTAGTCAAACGATGTTCAACTAGTGGCGTATGCATCAAGCCAGGCACGACGGTATTGCAGCGAATGCCTTTTTTGGCATAGGCGCCCGCTGTAGAGCGCGAGAACTGAATAATGCCAGCCTTACTCGAACTATAAGCAACGTGCGTACGCTCTTTTGAATTACGCAAACCGGCAACCGACGAGATGTTAATAATCACGCCCTTGCCTTGCGCTTCTAAAACTGGGATCACATGTTTACAGCCTAAAAAAACAGTTTTAAGGTTGAAATCAATCTGACGATCCCAAGCCTCTTCAGTCATCGTCACAGGATTACCCGGCTCTGATCCACCAACGTTGTTGATTAGGATATCAACACGTTTGAAACGATCAATACAAGCCTGAACCATGTTTTTGACAGCTGCTGAATCCAGCATATCGCACAGATGCGTTGCGCACACAAAGCCTTCATCTTCAATCGTCTGACGCGTTTGCTCAACGGCCTCTTTCACAACATCGACTAGAAAGACGGAAGCACCTTGCCGCGCCAAGAGTACGGCGGTTGCTCGGCCGTTTCCCCATCCGGGGCCAACCGAGCCCGCACCCGTTACGATTGCAACCTTTCCTGTTAAATCGAGCATGTTGTCTCCAAACTTTTATTTATTTTTTAAATGATCAGTTCACGAAACCCGATATGAATATCTTGTCTCGAACTAATATGTTTTGATCAATCAATTGAGCGAACGTACGATGATTGTGTTGAAAGCTTCGAGAATAAATCTTAAGTTAAATGCTTTTGAATAAACGCTAAGGTCGCGGTCGCTGTCTCATCTGCTTTGACTGCAGCGACGTGATACGAATCATCATCCAACACAAGCATGGTTGCATGTTTAATTAATTTGCACCAAGACTCAGTATCTTGGACTGAACCGAGCCCACTTCCTGTTGTCGTAATGATCAAGGTCGGGCATTGAATCTTGGCTAGGCCGGGACGTACGTCTAAGGTCGGCACCATTTTCATAAAACCAAGTTGTGTCGACAATGGCGTCTTGGCCATCAGTTGCGTCCAGTACTCGAGCATTTTTTCAGGTGCTCGACTCCCTAAACGACCACGCATGGATTCTCTCGCCCAAGGCTCGAGTCCGTCTTTTTTCAGCTGCTCAACCCATAACGCAACTGTCGGAGCTAATGAATTTTTGGGCGACGGTGGCGCCCCAAGTACTGTCAATGTTTTAACAAGCTCTGGATGTTCTGCCGCAAAATTTAAAGCGATGGTTCCACCAATTTTTGCAGCAACAAGGTGAAATGATGGAATATTTAAATGCTTGGTCAGTTTGATCAGATCGTCGCTTAAAACCTTGAGGCTCCACGGAAAATCTTCTGGTGTGGGTGTCGATCGACCAAACCCACGAAGATCTGGCCTGATGATTCGAAGATGGCGTCCTAAGTGCGGAATCCAGGCGCGCCACGCGTCACCACTCTCGGCATTGCCGTGAAGCAGCACGACCGTCTCTGCAGGGCTCCAAGGATCACTAAAGTCATCGATTTGGTAGAAAATCTCAAAGCCAGAATCAGTCGTCAGCGTTGCCATGGTATTCACACTCAAAAGGGTAGAAGATTAAGCGTTAAAAAAAACATCCACTCATTGCGATTGCACTCCGGCGTCTGTCAAGATCTTGAGCCATTTAGTGATGTCACTTTGTATATCTTTCGCAAAGGCCTCAGGCGAGCCACCTAGCGTTTCGAGCGCTTTAGAGGCAAACCATTCTTTAACCTCTGGTTGCTTCAAAATCCGTTCGACCTCTTGATTGAGTTTTTCAACGATCGCCCGAGGCGTTCCGGCCGGTGCTATCAGACCGTTAAACCCCACAACCTCAAAACCAGCCAAACCGGCTTGCACCATCGTCGGCACCTCTGGCAGAACGGCCAGACGCTGTTTGCCCGTCACCGCTAGCGCCTTGACTCGCCCTGCTTGGATTTGAGCAATCGCGGTGATTGGTACATCAAAGAATATCTGAATGTCATTCGCCAATAGCGCACCTAACACCTGCGGTGCGCCTTTATAAGGCACGTGAACGATACTAAGCCCAGCCATTTCATTAAACAGCAGCGCACCAAGGTGGCCAAGGCTGCCATCACCGACCGTGCCGTAATTAATTTTTTGTGGATTGCGCTTAGCATAGGCGATCAGTTCTTGAACATTACTCGCTGGCACGGCTTGATTGGCAATTAGTACCAGTTCGACATTGGTCACCTTAATGACAGGCGCAAAATCTTTCACTGTGTCGTAAGGAAGACTCTTGAACAAGAAAGGATTAACGGTGTGACTTGGAAAAATCCACAGCAAGGTATACCCATCCGGAACAGCTTTTGCCACCATCGAAGAACCAATCGTCCCCCCTGCTCCGGGACGATTATCAATCACGACGGGTTGGCCTAGATTTTCAGATAATTTTTGGCCAATGAAACGCGCCAAGAGATCAGTGATGCCGCCTGCGCCTGTTGCAACGACGATCTTAATTGGTTTGTTTGGATAGGAGGCTTGATCTGTTGCTGCGGCCTGAGCAAACAGCGAAGTCAGCGCACCCAGCAATAGCAAGATAAGTCTTGCAGAGAACAGTCCGATGCTTGCATTCATGGCAGCTCTCCTGTTGAGCTTAATAAAATGAAACGGTCGATTCAATCAACTCGCGTGGCACTAAACATGAACTTAACCCCACAACCGGTCGCACTCTAGAACCCGGAGCACTAGTCGCCCATTTGCCTGTTGCAGACATTCCATTGACCGCTAAGGGATCAATTTCACGACGAATTTTCTCAGCCTCTGAACGCTCTGCGGTCTTCACAGCTACCCGCAAGACAACTTCATACGGCTCATGCACAGGTGCCGGTGAAGACTCGCGATGCACGCCATTGATTCCCAGATAGTCGAAACGAATCTCTGTGGCCTGTAAATCAACCTTCTGAAAGCGCTGCTCGAGTAAGTCTTGCGTGCATTTTGCACGCTCTAGCGCACCTGGCCCTGCAAAGATCACCATTTCTTCGGTCATGAAGCCTTCGGTCAGGCCGACCAAGGCCTTGAATGTTGATGTACGAGGCTTACCCGCTTGATCAGCAAAGGCTTCAACCAAATCTTGGCCAACCTGTTTGAAACTGACCTTGGTGAAGTCAACAATACAGTCCGGGCAAATGTAATTGGCGGGGTCTCCAACTTCGTAGAGCAATTGCTCTTTGCACGTGGCCTCAGATACGACCCCACCCGAATTCGAAAGCTTGGATAACAGTACGCGATCGTCGGTCACCTCAGCGATCGGGTTACCGACATTCGCCAAATCCGGAACGTCTTTATAACCAGGGTCACAGAAATAGCCGCCACTGAGTTGGCTGCCACATTCCATCAAATGCCCGATCACCATCCCCTTCGCCATCAACTGATAGTCGTCAAAACTCCAGTCAAACTCATAAGCCAGTGGGCCCAAATACAAACAAGCGTCTGCGATGCGAGTGGTAATGACGACATCAGCACCGCCTTTTAGTGCCTCAACAATTCCTTGTGCGCCTAGATAAGCCTCTGCAGACACGACTGTGTCAAGACTCTCAGCAATTGGCTTACCCGTCTCGATGAAGTTCAACCCCATCGTGCCGATCGTCTTCGTCAAAATACCGCCTGATACTGCGGCAACACGTAAATCTTTAATGCCCAGCTTAAGCGCCAAGGCCGCCACCTGTTGCGCCGCCTCTTCAGGATCTAACCAACCCTGATTGGTAATAATTTTGATCCCTTTTTCTTTACACGTTTTTAGAATTGGTTCCATCCGTGGAAGTAAATAAGGGTCGTAGGGCGGCACGCGGTCAGTTTCCATGCGAGAGACCTGAGCAGCGCTCATGGTGACCTCTGACATCGAGTCAAAACATAGGTAGTTGACGTTTCCGCGATTCATCAAATCTGTTGCGGGCTCAAACCGATCCCGCGACCAACCTGCTGCAGAGCCTAGGCGCACCGTTTTGCCAGTTTTTTTATGAGCCATTATGCGGCCCTCTTGATAGCAACAGAACGGCCAACATAATCAGCCGGCATCTTTAGCGGCAAGGTCAGCATAAGCGATGACAAGGCCTTGCCCGATTCTTCAAAAGCCAACGTACGCGAGCGGCCACCCTCAAGCACGTCGGTCATCACAAAATTTAGGGCGCCGATTAACGGGACCTCGTAGCGACGAATCACTCCCTTAGTAATAGGACCATAGACCGCACGAACCGCTTCAATCGTCACCTGCTCTAGCAACACCGCATAGTCGCGAATATCGTAAGCAATGACAGACACCATCGAGTCGTTACCTTTTTCGCCTGAACGAGAATGCGCGACCTCGCGCAGAGGGATTGTCTTCATGTTGATCTCTATACAATTAATCGATTGTTGCGCCAGTTTCTTTAATCACGGCTGCCCATTTGGCAATATCCTGAACAAGAAATTGGCGAAATTGATCTGACGTACCAACTGCCAGAGTGAATCCTTGTCGTGAAAGCTGTTGTACAACTTCTGGACGCGCCGATACTTTGGCTAGAGCTCTCTGCAGAGTTGCCGAAATACCCTCTGGTAATTTTGCCGGTCCAAATAGCCCCATCCAGGCCGTTGCATCGAAATCTGCAATGCCTTGTTCGCCTGGGGTTGGAAGATCAGGAAGCAAGGAAGTCCGCACAGGCGCTAGCACCGCTAAGGCTTTGAGCTTATTCGCCTTTATCTGCGATACCAGTGCGGGAACTTGATAAATAATAATCGGCACATGATTTGCGATGACATCTGTCACAGCCTGACCGACCTCTTTATACGGAAGGTGATTAAGTTTTGTCCCTGTGCGCAACATGAATAACTCACCCGCTAACTGGCCAGAGGACGCGATCCCGCCTGTCGCAAAACTCATGTCTGGCTTGGCTTTGGCGAGAGCAATCAACTCGCTCAGGTTACTCACAGGTAAATCGTTATTCACCGCTAAAAGATTTGGAAAGTACGCCACCAGTGAAATCGGAGTGAAATCACGGAGCACGCGATAGGGCACACTTTTCATCATCGACTCATTAATTGAGTGCGAAGAGATCGTGCCCATCACCAATGTATAGCCATCTGCGACGGACCTAGCCACCGATGCGCTGCCGATCGTGCCACCCGCCCCAGCTTTATTCTCAACGATGATCGGATGCCCCAAGTCGATAGCCATTTCTTTGCTAATCACACGAGCCAGAATATCGGTACTAGAGCCCGCACCATAAGGAACAATCAACGTAATGGAGCGATTCGGATAAACTGGTTCTGCCGAAAACACCTGAGGTGATAGCAGACAAAAGGAGAATGCAAACGTCCGCCAAAATACCGACGCAAGCTTCGGGAAATGGTTCATATGTCTCTTTTATATTTTTTTATACAGCAGTACCTTGGGGTACCTACGCCCCAATATAGTCCGATGACTGCTCGCAGGCAAGTGAGAACCTATCTTTTACGGGCCAAAGCTTGAGCGCATCTGAATCCCCCAACCACCTTCGACTTTAGTCAATACATACAACGACTCATATACCCCAATCACAGAGTCATCACTGCGAAACCGTGTGTAACTTAATGCGTAATGCGCTTTGATATCGCTGCACTGCACCAACTCACGCGAAACCCAACGACTGTATGTCCAGTCATCTTCGCGCCGTAAACGATCAAATAGATCCATCGGGTTATCGCCCGCCTTGGGATAGATTTTGATTTGTCCGCCAGCAAAACGTACATGAGGGAAATGCATGGCTGAGTCCATCGCATTCGCATCATACTGGTTCAATCCGTTCATGAAACGGTCAAGGACTAACATACAAGCTTGATGCAATTCTGGATTACTTTCTGCATGAATAGTCATAATGTCATCTCTCATATTGAGTCCCTGAGGGACCGAATTATTGCACCGCACCTAAATATTATCGAATCACTTTTCTAGTGCAGACCCGTGTCTACCCAAACTATCTAGTCCTCGTCAAAACTCATCGCAACCTCAGACACATTTCAAAATTAGGATGAAGCATTTGCGAGTCTAGTGTATCGTCCACGGTAGGCTATAGTCTGAAGTAGCACTTATACAAAGGCACTCAGAAAATAGGCAAAATAAATTGAGTGAAAGACATACCGCGAATGAGCTTTGTCAACGATCTGCAGTCAAACTCAAAGAACGAACTGTGAACCTGTTATCAAAGCCTCGAGGATTTCACCAAATGACTGATAAGTCACCTTTATTGATGCTATCAATGAACTCGAACCATATCGTACGCGTCGCTGAACTAACGTAAGGAATATTCAACATGTCTAAACGAGTATGGCTAGAAGTCGCTTTAAACGGTGGCTGGACACGCAAACGTCAACCGCTGATACCGGTCTCAAGAGACGAACTTACCGAAGAAGCCATTCGCTGTGTCAACGCTGGCGCGGCTGTTATTCACTTGCATGCCTACGACGAACAGCTTGGCCATCAAAATGATGACCCTGCTGTATATGCAGATGTCATTAAAAATATTAAACGCGAAGTCGATGCCATCGTGTATCCAACTGTAGGACAGTTGCCAACAAAACCAGATTCGGTTGAACGCTACGCTCCCATTGAAACTTTGTGTAAACAAGGCTTGCTCGAGTGGTCTGTCATCGATCCTGGTTCGGTCAACTTTAGCAATTTCGAAGACATCAAAAAAAATAAGCTTGGTTATGTATATACCAACTCAGAACAACATATTCGAAACGGCTTTGCCATTGCGCAGCAATACAAACTCCACCCAAGCTTCGCCATATACGAACCCGGATTTATCAGGCTTGGAGCAGCCCTTTATAAAAGTATGAATGACGTGCCGATGCCCATCTATCGTTTCATGTTTACCGATGCCTTTGCCTTTGGCTTGCCTCCTGAGCGTTTTGCCCTCGAAGCCTATATAGCAATGATGCAGCGCGAGCATTCAGAAGCACCGTGGATGACTGCAGGTCGATGTAGCGAGATTAGTGCTCTCATTGCCCCTACCGTGGCTGCAGGGGGGCATCTTCGTATTGGTTTAGAAGACGCACCTCTTGGCACAAAACTCACCAATCTTGACTGGGTAAAAAAGACCGTTGACCTGATTGAAAAAGCAGGCGGCTCGATGGCGAATGCCAAAGAAATAAGACAATCCTTGGGTACAAAATCAAAATAAGGGCATTTAAGATGATTTGCATCTCTAATCGCATTAGTTTCTCAGCTATCGCGGCAAGCGCACTAATCGCCTGCTTTTTACTGACAGATCCTAGAACTGCGCACGCCCAAGACAGCTACCCTAACAAGTCGGTGACTCTTGTGTTGCCGTGGTCACCAGGCGCGATTGTTGATAACGTGGGGCGTCGATTTGCGCAGCAACTAACCGACACATGGAAACAAACCGTGATTGTCAGGAACGAAGCTGGAGGCGGCGGCAACATCGGTGCTGCTTCCGTCGCCCGTGCTGCGGGTGACGGCTACACTCTCATGCTCACGCTTCACGATGGTCTAATCATTGCAAAGGCCACCCAGGCAAATATTGGTTTTGATCCAAGTACAGACCTTGCACCCATCGGCTTGATCGGCAAGAGCGTCACGGTCGTTGCCGTCAAAACTGATTCGCCATTCACGAGCGTTGAACAACTCATTCAGTACGCCAAGGCAAATCCAGGCAAACTCAACTTTGGGGGCAATGGCATCGCCACGTCATATCACCTTGCGTTAGAAAATTTAAACCTACTTGCAGGTTCATCCATCACGCACGTCCCCTACAAGGGTGGCGCACCTGCTATGGTGGATTTAATTGCGGGCAGACTTGATTTTATGTTCTCTTCAGTATCGCTTGCCCGGTCGCAACTTGACGCAGGAAAGATCAAAGTCATCGGGATCGCGAACGCCCAACGCTCGGACCTATTCCCAGGCATCCCCACAGTTGCTGAATCAGGTTTTCCTGGCTTTGAAGTACCAACTGGCATTGGCGTTGCGCTTTATGCACCTGGCACCACACCTGCAGCAATCATTCAGAAGATCAATATCGACCTAGTAAAAATTGTTGCTGAGCCAAAATTCAACGCCTGGCTCATTTCCGTAGGGATCGCACCAGAACAATTATCGGTAAAGCAGTATCAGGAGCAAACCGCTCAAGAAATTTCTAAAATTGAAAAAATTGTCAAAACTTCAAATATTAAACTGAACTAATCATCATGATCATCACAGGCATCCAAACTCGTATCGTTGAACTGTTTCAGCCTAAACCTCTCATCACCGGCAATATAAAAATTGAGTCGATCTGGTTTTTATTAGTTGACGTACATACTGCTCAAGGCATTACAGGCAGCTCGTACATTTGGAGTTTTAATCAAGCCGGCGCCGCGGCCCAAAAAGCTGTCATTGAACATCTGAGCAAAGTGGTACTAAACGAAGATGCGAAGGCGACACCACGCATCTGGGAAAAAATGTGGAAGGCGCTCATTCAGTGGGGACACTCAGGCATTCCAATCATGGGATTATCTGCCATTGACTCTGCCTGTTGGGACGCCGTCGGAAAAGAGCTGAATCAGCCGCTCGTCAACCTTCTCGGGCGAAAACTTGAGGCCGTCCCCGCCTATGCAAGTGGGCTATGGATCACAAATGATTTTGATTCTTTACAAAAAGAAGCAGCTGAGCATGTTGCGCTGGGCTTCAACGCTGTCAAAATGCGCGTTGGGCGAAGCACGATTAGTCAAGACGTTGAGGCAGTTCGCTTGGTTCGTCAAGCCGTAGGCGATCAGACAGCGCTGATGGTTGATTTTAGTTCAGCACCTCTACGCGCACACGCTCATCAACTCGCTCGAGCGCTTGAGCCATTTTCTTTGACTTGGATTGAAGATCCAATTGCGGACGAAAACATGAAGGATCACGCTGAATTAACCGCCTCGGTCAACACGCCCGTATGCTTTGGCGAGAAAGTCTATACGCCTCAGGGATTTCTAGAGATCATTGAAAACAGAGCTGCTGATATTTTAATGGCTGACTTACAACGCGCTGGCGGCGTCACTGGATGGAACCGCATTGCTGGCATGGCCGATGCGGCCCGCTATCCCTTATCGTCACACATCCTGCCCGAGTTGAACTTACACCTAATCGGTTCTGCGCCTACGGGCTACTATCTCGAGCATCTAACGTGGGCCGAAAATCTTTTCAATGAACAAATGGAACTGCATGAAGGAAAAATCAAGATCCCAGACCGACCTGGTTTCGGTATCTCTTGGAATGAAAAAACAATTTTGAATAACTTAAAGGACCAACAAATCTTTAACTAATACACCCAAGATCAATTCAATTTTGTCAAAGCTTAGCAGACTGGCGAAGCACTCGGTCGCAGCCATGACTGTATCGTAAACGTACAAGAATTTTAAAAAAAGGATATCTCGTGGCAGCAAAAACTGGCAGACAATTGTTTAAGATGACCTCAGAATCAACGCATCCCTGCCTAGGGGCCTTTGTTTTTTCACCTGATCCAGATATTTCAGCCGTCTACGCACACGCCGGTTTTGATTTTGTGATTATCGACTTCGAACACGGCGCCAATGATGTGCGCAGCACGATGGCCCATCTAAGAGCATGTGCAGCTTTTAGTATCACACCGATCGTTCGTCTTGGCGTCGCTAACTTTCACGATGTTGGCAGACTACTTGATGCTGGCGCCGCGGGATTTATGTTGCCCCACTATGGACACCCTGCTTACGGGGCCGGTGATGTCATCAAAGCGATGCGCTACGCGCCTGAGGGTCAACGTCCAACCTGCACAGGTGTCCCCGCGGCCGGTTTCGGTTTATTACCGTTTGCCCAAACTGCTGAGAACTCGAATCGTGACGTGGTCGCGATGGGTTTAATTGAAGACGCTTCAGTGGTTGAAACAATCGACGCCGTCTTAGACCAAGCAAAGGTTGACTGCCTGATGCCAGGCCCCGCAGACTTAGCGACTTCGCTCGGACTGCATGGCCAATTGAGACATCCAACAGTGCTTGCGGCCATTGAAACAATTAAGAAGTCAGCCCAACGCAGAAGTATTCCACTCGGGCTTTATATTAACGACCCCTACGAGGTACAAACTCAAGATCCAACGACTATTGGCTTCTATGTCTATTCAATTGATTACAAAGCTTTAGCGAAACATTTAAACGAAGTCGCGCTCGAAGCTCGCAAAATATACCGTGCTGCGACGCAATAGCATCATTTCATTAAGACGTTAAACCTAAGCAAACACTTCACGAATAAGACATTAACGGCGGAGAAGCCACATGATGACAAAAATCAGAAACAAAAAAATCCACGCAGTAGTATTCAGCGCAGCATGCTTGCTTTTCGGGTCTGTTAGCAGCCAGAAGGTTTTCGCACAGGCAGTAGACAATTTCCCGAATCGACCGATCACGATCATTATTCCGTTTACTGCAGGTGGCTCGTCCGATCTCACGGCACGCCGAGTTGGCGATGCGATGGGGAAAGTATTAAAACAGCCCATCATCGTTCAAAATCTTCCAAGCGCAGGTGGAATTTTTGGCGTGAACTCTGTGGTCAAAGCCCCTAAAGACGGATACACCCTGTTAGCAGGCACCATTAGCACTCACGCAATCAATGCCGGGCTTTATAAGAATCTACCTTACGATCCCTTAAAAGATTTTGTACCCATTACGCGCATTGGCTCATTTCCAAACATCTTGGTCGTACAAAGCAGTCTAAAAATCAACACTTTGCCTCAATTAATCGAACTCGCTCGTCAGAGGCAAGCGCAGGGCAAGCCCCTGAACTACGCCTCAGGTGGGGTCGGATCCACCTCACACCTAGGCGGTGAGTTGTTACGGCAGGTTGCCGGCGTCGAGATGATACACGTGCCCTATAAGGGAGCTGCTGGCGCAATGGGCGATTTGCTGGGCGGACGAATTGATTTAATTTTTGGAAACTCTCAACTGGTATTGCCTCATATCAAAACAGGTCAGCTTGTGCCCTTAGCGGTCACGACTAGTGCTCGTTCCGACCTCTTGCCCAATGTTCCAACGGTGGCCGAAATTGGTTTCGCAGAAGCCGAGATGTCTGTTTGGATTGGTTTGTTTGCGCCAGCAGGCATACCTGAAGTTGTTGCAAATAAATTAAGTGCTGCAGCGCTGCAAGCCCTGACATCGCCAGAGGTACTAAGCGGCTTTACGGCTGAGGGGGTCTTCATCGAAAAAGATGAGAGTCCTGCCCAGTTTTTAACAGAACTGTCGCGTCAGGTCGCCCTTTGGAAAAAAGTCATTGATAAAGCTGGTATCGCGATTGAAATCGGTCAATAGCACTTTGCTAGGCCAACCGATTCAAGCGTGAATATACTTTTTATATCGGCCGCGCTTGCTGTATTGGCGACGTTAGCGAAACAGGAATACGCGCGCCCAAAGTAAGAATCTTATTCAAACTTAATACCCGAAGACTGGACCAAGTTTGTCCAACGCTTGATATCTTCGACAATCTTTTCTCGAAACTCTTCTTGCGTATCGCCAACTCCGATCGTGCCCTGATTGCGGAGCCAGTCTTTCGTGGTCGGCATGACCATAATTTCACGCACTGCGAGACTAAGTTTATCAAGCACGATTTTGGGCGTCGCGGCAGGTGCAAATAAACCGAACCATGCCGATGAGCTATACCCAGGCAAGCCTGACTCAGCAACCGTTGGTAACTCTGGCCACAGGTCGGTACGAGTGCTTGTGGTGACCGCGAGTGCAACAGCCTTACCTGAAGCGACGAGAGCTCGTGCCGTAGGTAATGGATCAATCAGCATTTGGATTTCTCCACCACCGAGACCTACGTACGACGGAGCACCGCCCTTGTAGGGAACATGAACGATGTTAATACCAGCCATTGCTTTAAACAGCTCAGTCGACATATGGATCGAGGTGTTTGGCCCCGGCGAACCGAAGTTAACCTTACCAGGCTGCGCCTTGACGTACGCAAGAAGTTCAGCAGTCGATTTGACTGGCAGACTTGTATTCACGAGCAAGACATTCGGGCCATTGGTGAGCATGCTGATCGGAGCGAGGCTCTTACGCATGTCATACGGAAGGTCCTTACGAACGACCACTTCAGTCGCGATCGCCCCGCTGTGCAACAGCAAAGTGTAGCCATCGGGCTCAGCAGAAACCACCACTTGTGTTCCGATTGCACCACCGGCCCCCCCACGATTGTCAATGAGGACGGGTTGCTTTAAACGCAGTGACAAGGCTTGCCCAACAAAACGAGCGAGAGTATCTGAGTTTGCTCCAGCTGGATAGGGGACAATAATGCGTATCGGTTTAACTGGAAAATCCACAGCTTGCTGGGCGACCCCCGAGCCGCCAAAGCCCAATAGCAGACACCCCGCCAAGATCGATTTAAAAATATTCATGAGGCTCATCTCCGTTTGATTGTTTTTATTTAAAATAATTCTAAATAGTGGGGTTAACGCTGTTCTTTTCGAGACGCAACAACATATCGAGTGCAGTAAAGTTTTCCGGAGCGCTTAGCGCAAGAGGATTGATTTCAAGCTCATATAAATCAGGTTGGGTCAGATAAATTTCGCAGACACTGTGGATCATGTTTGCCAAACTATGAGTATTGATCGCTGGCCTACCTCTTGATCCTTGTAACCGTCTGGCTAGCCGCAAACTCAGTATCGCCTCTAGAATTTGTTCAATCGAGAGCGGCAACAGACGTATCACGACGTCGCTTTCAGCTTCAACCTCAACTCCACCCTGCCCTAATAGAAGTAGTGGGCCATATATGACATCCCAACGCACACCTACAATCATTTGTAACTCATGCGCAATCATCTCTTGAAGCAATACCCCTTCACACTCGACTCGCAAATCCTGTCCAATTTGCCTGAGTGTCTTGATCGCGCGCATCGCAACGTTTGCATCTTGAATGTCCAGTACTACGGCAGCATGCTCAGTTTTGTGTAAAACCTGAGGACTTTGCAACTTAGCAACCCAAGGAAACGCCAGCGTTGGTGTCAGTAACTCAGCGTCATCAGGCGCTTGCACCAACACTTCATGAGGAAGCTTTAGCCCTGGTATTGCATCCAATACCCCATGCGCGGCTACCTCGGTCAGTGCCACCCCAGGTGACCGATACGGCTGTACGACTGGTGGCAAGCACCGAGCGCCAAAACGTTCTGTCCTCAAACCATTCGCTAACTGTAGTGCGTTCGCAGCTTGAGAAATATCCTCAAATACTGCGATCTGATGCCGTCGCAGACTTTGGAGCGCGCTTGGCGGAGCAGACACCCAGATCACGACAAGGGGGCAGGCCTCGTTGCCAGCGGCTGAAACGAGTGCGTCAACAAGGCCTTGCGCTGTACCGTGCATGAGCCCAATAAAAACCATAACTAAGTCGTGCCCACGCTCAAGGATGATTGGCTCTAGAACTTTAGCCAAGAGCGCCGGGTTGGCGCCAACCATACCCGTCAGATCAAGCGGATTACCGGCCTTAGCAAAGCTTGGCAAGGCGGCATGGACCGCCTGCCTGACGCTTAAACCGAATGGACGCAGCGTCAAACCATTGGCGCAGACTCCATCCGCCATCAGCGCACCGGCACCTCCTGACACCGAGACCAAGGCAGGCGATGCGACCGGATGGCGAGCACCCCAAACTAGCATTTTTGCGACATCAATCATTTCAGTCATCGACTCGACCTGCTGCACTCCGTATTGCGCAAGAAAGGCATCACAAATCTGCGAATCACCCGTGAGCCCAGCAGTGTGAGACGCTACCGCATCAGCGCCAGCTGCAGAGCGACCAGAACGTAAAGCCAAAACAAACTTGCCGCACTTAGCTGCCTGAGTGAGTGCTAAACGAAGCGCATAAGGGTCACGGATCGCTTCAAGATAAACACATATCACCTGCGTAGTAGCGTCTTGAGCCAAATAGTGAAGGCAATCGGCCATACTAATATCTGCTTCGTTACCAGAGGTTATCCACTTCGAAAATCCAAGCTTTGCACGCACGGCCATATCAAGCAGATAACCACCGATCGCCCCGCTTTGGCTCACGATCGATACTGGACCACGGTCAAACGCGATGACCTCGCCAACTGACGCAATCGTGGCGCACAAACCCGTCTCAACGTTCATCGCCCCGACACAGTTCGGTCCAAGAATGCTACTACCAGATTCTCGCGCGAGCTCAGTAATTTTTTTCTGTCGACGTATTCCCTCGTCATTATCCTCGGCAAACCCTGAGGCAAATAGAATGAAACTGCGTACACCACACGAAATCCCCTCCTCAATCGCCGCAACGGTCCCCTCCGCTGCGGTCAAAATCAACGCAAGATCAATCGGCTGACCAATGGCTCGCAGCGAAGGATAGGCCTTGACCCCAGCGATCTCGTCGCGACCTGGGTTGACTGGATAAATGGGGCCTGCAAAACCGTGCTGTTGCAGCAACGTAAGCGGACGACTCCCAAGTTTTAGCGGATCAGCAGACGCCCCAACGATGGCGATTGAGCGAGCATCCAGCAAGGCAGAAAGTTTTGCGAACCCACTTTTCGGATCAACACACGGTTGTCGTTCAACACCCATGGTTAATAAGACCTGGGCAGATTCAACACACGCTCAGCCACAAAGGACAATGCTAGATTCTGTGCAAGAGGTGCAATCATCGGCAGCATGCTTTCGCGCATCAAGCGCTCGATATGATACTCACGGGCGTAACCAAACCCACCGTGCGTCAACATCGCTTGGCGACAAGCAGAGTGCGCTGCTTCTGCTGCCAAAAACTTAGCAGCATTGGTCTCAGCTCCGCAGGGCTCTCCTTGCTCATATAAGGCTGCAGCTTTAAATACCATCATATTGGCCGCCTCCAACTCCATCCAGTTACGCGCCAAAGGGTGCTGAACCGATTGATTTTGTCCGATTGGACGCCCGAACACGACGCGTTCACCAGCGTATTTGGCCGCACTTCGTAAGGCGGCGCGCCCCAAGCCTATTGCCTCAGCCGCCACCATGATACGTTCAGGATTGATGCTATCGAGCAGGTAACGAAAGCCTTTGCCCTCTTCGCCGATGCGATCTTCGAGAGGCACAGGCAGCTGATCAATCATCACCACACAAGACGCCACCGACTCAACGCCATGTTTTGGGATTGGCTTGATTTCCATATAGCGACGGTCAATTTTTGTATAAAAAAGGCTTAAGCCATCAATCGGTTTAGACGTCTCTTCGATTGGCGTTGTACGCGCCAAAATCATGATGCGGTCGGCAATATCGGCACCAGTCGTCCAAATTTTTTCACCCGACACAAGGTAAACGTCACCGGTTCGAACCGCTTTGGTTTTCACTCTGGTCGTATCGAGACCTGTATTCGCCTCTGTGACAGCAAAGCAAGGCCGTTCTTTTCCGTGCAAAAGCGGCACCAGCATGCGTTGCTGCTGCTCAGGGGTGCCGTGCACCACAATTGCATGCGGTCCAAATAAATAACCATGAATCGAGGTCGCAGCGGTCCAACCGCCTCCCGATTCAGCAACTGCCTGCATCATCGTTGCCACTGCGCCGAACGGCATTCCCGCCCCACCTAAGGCCTCGGGTATCGTGATCCCCAGCCACCCCGCATCTCGTATGGCTTCAAAAAATTCAGTTGCTAACACCTGCTCGCGATCGCACCGAGCCCAATAATTCATATCAAAGCGTGAACAGATCTTTGAGACCGCTTCGCGTATTTCTGGATAAGGATTGAGGAAATCGAATGCCACGGATAGCTCCAAGCAATTTGGTCGAATGCATTTTTAGTCAACAAAATCGCCTGTTAAGCATGATTGACCTAAGCTTTTGATGACCACAGCGTTATATTCAAAGGCAATATTATTTTTTTACTAGTCGGTGTCTTGTCTTACACACCGAAACCTAAGTCGTCTCTTATTGCAAAATGATACTGCATGAGCAGTCCTAATAGTAGTTCGGTCACAAAAATTGCTGCAGTGGCTCAATTTCAGGACCAAACTGATCATGCGGATTCGAACCGACTACCTTACATCGCGTAGGCAGCGAGAACGACTTGAGTCGCACGATCCGCTCGACTCGATTCAATTGCATACTTCGCCTGACGACTTCAAATTGGATACTCGAATCGCCCTCAGTCCATTGCATACTCAGCCAGACTCTATTAAGCTAGACCACGATAAAAAATAATTATACGAATTCGTACGAATCCTCCCTACACATAAAAATTACAAATTCACGATAGAGGCAAACATGTCAATCACTCAGCAGCGTTTCTTAGGTTTGTTTTTTTCAGCACTCGCAGCCCTTGTCCTCACGACACTACCCACCTATTCATTCGCAGATAATTATCCAACCAAGCCGATAACCATCATCACCCCGGTCGCGCCTGGCTCGCCTTTTGATCAACTGACGCGTTTGTTTGCAGAACGCTTGGGGCGCAAGCTTAAAACCACCGTGATTATCGAGAATGCGACGGGCGGTCAAGCGATGGTTGCCACCAAGAAAGTGTTGAACGCCTCGGCTGATGGCTACACTTTATTTATGACCTCTAGCGGCCTAGCTACAACACCCTTGATTGTAAAAGACGCTGGGTATGTTCTTGATGACTTCACTCCAATCGCTCCGCTCGGTCAGGCCCCTTACATATTTTTTGTCAGCGCCTCAATGAAGGCAACAGATATCCCTTCACTAATGAAGGAAATCAAAGAACGTGGCAGAGCACTCAACCACGGGGTCTTAACCAGCTCGCATTTAAGCGTGGTGTTGTCAAAAAAAATGGCAATGACCGCTGGCGGAGAACCCTATGAAGAGGTTGGCTACAAGGGTTCGCCTCAAATGTCTGCTGCACTGCTCGCCGATGACGTTCAAATGATTGGAACGACCTACAGCGTAGTCGGCCCGCACCTGAAAGGCGGCAAAGTCAAGGCGATTGGCGTTTTAGGACGAGAGAGAAGCGTCCATATGCCAGAACTTAAGACCTTTATCGAGTCTGGCTATGAAGATATCTATATCAATGTCTGGGCTGCACTCTATGCAAAAGCTGCCATTCCAAAGGGCATCGCCGAAAAACTTCGTACCGCCTCTGCTGAAATCATTGCTGAACCATCATACAGAGCCGCAATGGTGTTGACCGGATCTGAATTCTGGAACATCCGCGTGGAAGACATGCAACCAGCCTTTTATAAAGAGGCCGAAATCTTCAAACGCGATATAGAGAAGTTCAAATTGAAATTTGACTAAGTCGGTGATCGTAAGATGAATCAAAAGCCTATGCGGAGACTGCACGATGAACCAAGATCATATTGATCCAGAGCTACTTGAACTAATCGCAAACAGACCTGCCTTGCGTCTGAGTGCCGAGAAAATTCAAAAAAGCCGCGACTTTATTGTGCAGGCCGCTAAAGCCACAAAGACGATTCTTGACCCAGCGGTCAGATTAGATGAACTACACGTGACTAGCCGCTTTGACGCAAGCTCGATCCGTGTGCTGCGCTACCAACCTGCCGGTATAGCCTCTGACACACCGGCGCTGCTACATTGTCATGCAGGGGGGTTCGTAATGGGCACCCCTGAAATGGCCGACCTCGAAAATATCAGACTAGTCAAAGATCTCAAGTGCACGATCTTTTCAGTGGATTATCGGCTTGCTCCCGAGCATCCCTTTCCGGCAGCGCTACACGACATTTATTCGGTACTCTCTTGGATGCATGACAACGCAGAGACTCTGAAGATTGATAAAACACGCATCGGCATCAAAGGTGAGAGTGGTGGCGGCGGAATTGCAGCAGGAGTTGCCTTATTTGTCAGAGATACACCTGGTCCAAAACTCGCGTTTCAACATCTGATTTATCCGATGCTTGATGACCGAACTGTTCTTAGAACGGACATTCACGAGCACATTGGACAAGTGATGTGGACCAATGAGCACAATCGGTTTGGGTGGTTCTCGTTACTAGGCAAAGAGCCGGGCTCAGCAGAGGTATCCCCCTATGCAGCGGCAGCAAGGGCGTCGGATCTTCGAGGGCTACCGCCAACATTCATTTCAGTCGGTGCCTTAGACCTATTTTGTGAAGAAAATATCGCCTATGCGCAAAGGCTATTGACGCAGGGAGTACCGGTTGAGCTTCACGTATATCCGCGAGCGTTTCATGGCTTTCGCAATGCCACGAATTCGCGGGTTGCCAAACAAGCCGCACAGGACAGCCTCGCAGCCCTCAGGCGCAGCCTGTGCGGCTAAGCAGAGCGTGGCCACTAAAACTGCAGCCAAGCCTCGGAAGATCTCTCTGCCACAAGACGAAAGCAATTCTTCCAGAGTCTGCTACGTCTTTTCAAAAATTACCATCGAAAATTCAACGTGATCAAAAACCTCAACAGGTACAACGCCTAAGACAACCTAGGTCTTTTCAATAATCAACGCATCGAGTGCGACGATATCAGAGCCGTCGACAGAAAGAGGATTAATTTCAAGCGACTCAATGCGCTCACCCAGTGCCAATGCAACCTGTGTAATCGTTAAAACGATATCAACGAGCTTGTCTTGATCGACGGGCTTTTTACCGCGTAGACCCTTGAGTATTGCAGCACCTTTGAGTTTGCTCAGTGCGTTCAAGACCGCAGTCTTGGAGGTTGGCAACGGAACAATCACCGAGTCAAAAAGAACCTCAACAAAGATCCCTCCAAGACCTAACACCAGCATTGCCCCCCACTGATCGTCCCAAGTGACACCGACAATGAATTCAACTCCCTGAGAGCGCATGGGTGAAATCAAAACACCCTCTACCTCAGAGGGACCCACCGCTGAGCTACCGGCCGCGATGATGCTCTCAAAAGACGCTCGCACGTTCTCTTCACCAAGCACAGAAAGCGCGACCCCACCAATATCGGATTTGTGTGTAATCCGAGGCGACACGATCTTTAACGCGACCGGCGTGCGGTAGCCAAGTGCGGCACGCACCGCCTGGTCCGCATCCTGTACTAAAGTCGCAGGGAGGAAAGGTACGCCAGCGCTTAACAACAGGTCTCTGGCTTGAACCTCAGACCAAAGACCCCCGACTTGACTTGCAATTTCAGGCAAGGCAAGTGGCAGCGCTGTTGAAACATCGTTTTGAAGACTAAGACGGTTGTTCCAGTCAATGTACTTACCCAGCGCTCGCAAGGTAGGCACAACACCCGTTGATATCAAATTGAAGCCAGCAGTTTTCATGACCGTCGCACTTTGTTCACTAATTTCAGTGAACAAAGTTGTGACATATACATAGGGGCACTCAAGTGAATTCAACGCTTGAGCAACAATTAAATCTTTCTCTTGTGGTGCGGCACTCGTAATGAGCGAACCCACGCAAACGACGAGATCTACTTTAGGATCTTGGCCAATAATGCCCATGACCGACTTCCAAAGCGTACGGTCGCGAACCGACGAGCCCGTCAAATCGAAAGGGTTTTGTGGCGTGATAAAGTTATCAGGCACGATGTCAACGATCTGCCGTTTGGTCTCTTCTGAAAATTCAGACAAAGGCACGCCAAAGGATTCGGCTACATCGGCGATGATGTCGTTTGCTCCACCCGAAGCTGAAATGACACCCACCCCACTGACGCGACAAGTGCCAAGGGCCGAGGCAATTTTACCGGTGACGACTAAGTCCTCTAAGCTGTGCACACGGATAATGCCTAAGTCATGGAAAACGGCATCCATCACCTTGTCATCTCCGACTAAGGCGCCAGTATGCGCCGCAGCAGACTTCGCTGCGATTTCTGTGATCCCTGATTTGTAGACGATGATCGCCTTGCCAGCTGCCGCTGCACGCCGTGCCGCTTGCGCAAAGCGAAGAGGATTTTTGATCTCTTCAATAAAGATCAGTATCGCTTTGGTATGGGGGCAGTCAACCACATAGTCAAGCGCATCCGCTGCAGTCAAGACCGCTTCATTTCCAAGAGTCATCAAATGCGACATGCGAATGTCATGGCGCTCACCAAAGCGAGCGATTTCCATGGCGACCGCACCACTTTGGGACAAGACGGCTAAAGGCCCCGGGCGCGCACCGGGAGCAGGCAAACCAAAAACAGAAATATTGTTTGCCAGATTCAAGAACCCAACGTGATTCGGACCCAAAAGCATCAGATCAAGCTCTCGTGCCCGAGCCGCGACGCTCTGTTGTAGCTCGCGTCCTTCTAGCCCTGCCTCAGCAAATCCTGAAGACAACAGCACAATATTGCGAATACCAGCTGCGTGCGCGTCCTCAATGGCATCCATCACACCAGCTGCTGGTACGTGTATAAACGCCGTGTCAATGTCCTCTTGCAACTCCACACAACTTTTTGCAGACGGCCGTCCTAAAACAGGGACTCCACGCCGGTTCACAAGGTGCAACGTTGCACCTTTGAATATCTCTGAATTCTGAACTGTACATTGTGTGTAAAGCGTTCGTTCAGCCGCACCAACCAACACCACGGAGCGTGGTTCAAAGAAGCGAGTCAAGTCCTCTTTTGAGTAGCTCGTGTGCTCAATTTTTTTCTTTTTTTCTATATCAACACTGACGGTCATCTCTCGGCTCTTTTTGTTGTGTTCGATACCCTCACAGCACTAAAGGCTGAAGGTGCACTTGATTTCAATATTCAATCTTTTAGTCATATGACACAGTGTATTAGCCCAAATGCAGCGATCACTTTGCCGTCAGCAGAAGTTTGTCATTTTGAGGAGACTTTCATATTTCAAACAGGAATACTAATCAGACTTCAACGCAAGTTTTCGTATCTAAAGACGCTTTAGCCTTGGAAACAGAACTTCTCAATCCGAGAAAAACTAGTATTAATCAGCACTCAATGAAAGTTCTGGTGTCTGTAGAAGTTCGTAATTTGGAAAATCATTTCTCAATTCAGACAGGCATAATTCATGGTACTTGTTGAAGCCGCCACAATAAATCATAAATACACGGGGCTTGTTTGGAAGGTTGGCGCCGTTGTACCAACTATTGGTTGTCAACGCGCCAGGCCGTCGATGGGCATAGCGTAAAACTTCTTTTTGCCAAAACTCTTGCGCTTCAGCTTTTGGGTGCAGTCTGCCACGATCGTGCGCATCCAACCAAAGCATCGAATCAACAATGAAATCGATCTGCTGCTCAGCAAGTGTGGCCATATTTGAAAGTACAGAAGGTGACATTGCACTTGACGGAAAAAATACATTGGGAAACCCATGCACCATTGTCCCAAGATAATTAGCAGGGCCATCTTTCCAGGCCTCGCGGATTTTTTTATCCCCTAAACCTTCTATGTCGAGTGCAAACACTGCACCTGTAATGGCGTCAAAACCTGTCGCATAAATAATTGCATCAAGTTCGAATTTTTCTGTAGTTGTCTGAATACCATCAGCTTCAATTTTGACAATCGGCGTTTCTTTTAACGAGAGTAATCGCACGTGCGGTGAGTTGAAAGCTTGCAGGTATTGATCACTTCTGCAAGGTCGCTTGCCACCATAAGGATGATCCCAAGGCACTAGCTGTTTAGCAGTCCAAGGGTCGGCCACGACACTTGCCATCTTCTGGCGAATGAACTCTGAAATTGCGGCATTCGCCTCTATCAAATGAGCATCCCTAAAGGCAAGCGCAATATACTTTCCATCCCACGCCCGCTGCAAGGCGTCTTGACGACCTTGCTCATCAAGCTCGCTAAACCTGTGCTCACCGATTCCAAACACCTGATTTCCACCGAAAGTCGCCCGTAGGTCTTTACGGACTTGCGACGGTTCGGCTCTTAATAAACTAACTTGCTCTGGGTTCACTGGGCCGGCTTCAGAGGGAATCACGAAATTTGCAGTCCGTTGAAACACGTGCACAGTTTTAGCAACCTTCGCGACCTCTGGAATGACTTGCACGCCAGAAGAACCGGTGCCGATCACCCCTACTCTTAGCCCTGTCAGATCAATTTTTTGGTCTTTAGGCCAGTCAGAGGTAAATAATTTCAAACCAGAAAAATCAGTCGCCCCGGGAATATCAGGCGTCTTGGGTGTAGAGAGCGCACCAATTGCCATAATCACGTAACGGGCAACGTACTGCTCGCCGCTCCAGGTCGTCACACGCCACAACCCTTCAGCCTCGAGGTACTTTGCGGCACGGATTTTGGTGTTAAACGTGATTGACTCATTCACCTTGCATTTATCCGCAGCAAACCGGAGATAACGCAAAATTTCAGTTTGGTCCGCGCAGACGTTTGACCAATCCCATTGGCGCACGATCTCAGGATCAAAAAAATAGGCATAGCTGTATGTGGAGACATCACAGCGCGCACCAGGGTATGAATTCCAGTACCAAGTGCCTCCGACTTCTGGTGCAGCTTCGAAGCCGCGCACTGTGAACCCCGATTGTTTTGCTTTCCATATCGCGTAGATACCAGCGAAGCCAGCACCCACCACGATTACGTCATAATCAACCTGTGTCTTCTCAAGTGCGCTTATCATCGCATCCTCTCATTATTGTTCTTGTAAGGTAGCACGTAAGCAATAGATTAAGCAATGACTCAGTAAGGTCGTTTGTCGGCAGTCAGGGACGAAACACCTGACGCCGACCTACACAATTGATTGGCATGAACGTGGTTAGAAAAGCCGTCCACAAACGATCAACCTAGCTTCTTGTTCAAAACGAACGATTGTTGAAACTCTTTTGCACCCGAAGCGAACATGGCATTTGCGTGTTCGTAAATAAACCGAAAACCAGCGTCTACATATTCTTGTGTAATATCTTTATTGACCGACGTACCTGCGTAGCGTCCAGCATTCACAATTAATCGAGCGGCTTCAAAAACATACCTCTTGACGTCTGGATGAAATTTTTTCCCGGGCATGCCGAGCGATTTTGCAAGATCAGCCGGGCCAATGAAGAAGATATCTATACCCTCAACGGCCAGCAACTCTGGCAAGTTATTGATGGCTTTTAGCGATTCAATCATGATGATTTTAGTAATCGCCTCTGCTTTTGCACCTAGCGCATACTCGACTGTAT